>Ga0164315_10000792_pt1 | contig 22836 bp, 20 predicted proteins | sample GuaBasSedimGuay6_FD_113737 | JGI IMG/M metagenome (GOLD analysis project Ga0164315, IMG submission 113737) | Subseafloor sediment microbial communities from Guaymas Basin, Gulf of California, Mexico - Guay6, Core 4569-2, 0-3 cm | ecosystem: Environmental > Aquatic > Marine > Hydrothermal vents... | reverse complement strand
TCAGTATGCACGGCTCAGTATGCACGGTAATGATCGGTGAAACCTGTGCGCTAGTAGCTCAGTGCGTCACAGCTCAGCCTGGCAACACGCGCTGAGTTTTCTCCCTACCGCGATTTTATAGTGATGCAATCTGCTTTTTCTGGTCTTCTAATTTGCTTTTGGATGCCTGGGCCTTGGCCAGCTTTTGTCTTTCACCGAGCACAACCTGTTCAGGCGCATTGGCTATAAATTTTTCATTGTCGAGTTTGCTAGTTAATCGCTGCACCTCATTATTTATCTTACCGATCTCCTTGCTTAAGCGCTCCAGTTCCTCATCCTTGTTAATAATGCCGGCCATGGGTACCAGTACTTCCATAGTGCCGACCAGAGCGGTAGTTGCCGGTGGTAATGTTTGTTCTGGCTGGCAATAGTCGATGGATTCAAGGTTTGCCAGTCGGGTTAGGTAAACCGCGTTGTCATTAAGAAACTGACGATCCTGCGGTGATCCATTGTTGAGTAATACTGGCAATAGTTTGCCCGGTGAAATATTCAGTTCACCGCGGATATTGCGGATTGCTATAATGACATTCTTTACCCACTCGATACCTTCGCTTGCTAAGCTATCGTGTTTCTGGGTGTCCGCTTGAGGGAACTCCTCGAGCATAATAGTTTCACCCTGTTTGCCGGCCAGGGTTTTAATCTTTTGCCAGATTTCTTCGGTGATAAAAGGCATAAGTGGATGGGCCAGGCGCAGAGTGGCTTCAAGTACCCGAACCAGGGTACGTCGGGTACCCTTTTTCAGGTTATCTGCAGCCTGTTCATCCCATAATACCGGTTTTGACAACTCCAGATACCAGTCGCAATAATCCGACCAGATGAAGTCATAGAGCGCCTGTGAGGCAAGATCAAGTCGGAAAGAATCCAGGCCATCGGCAACAGCCTGCTCGGCTACCTGCAAACGGCTAATGATCCAGCGGTCTGCCATTGACAATACAAAGTCGGTATCACCGTTTTGTCCGCAGTCATATTCTTCAGTGTTCATCAGCACATAACGTGAAGCATTCCAGATTTTATTGCAAAAATTTCTGAAACCTTCAATACGACCAACGTCGAAGTTAATGTCGCGACCGGTGGATGCCAGGGAATAATAAGTAAATCGCAGTGCATCAGTGCCATAGGCGGCGATGCCGTCGGGAAATTCCTTGCGGGTTTGTTTAATGATTTTTTTCTGGTCCTTGGGTCTCATCAGCCCGCTGGTGCGTTTCTCCACCAGCCGCTCAAGTTCAATGCCATCGATAAGATCAATGGGATCGAGCACATTACCTTTGGACTTGGACATTTTCTGACCATGGCTGTCACGTACCAGGCCGTGGACATAAACGGTTTTGAATGGCACTTCGCCCTTTAAATACAGGGTGAGCATAATCATCCGCGCCACCCAGAAAAAAATGATATCGAAACCGGTCACCAGCACATTGGTGGGGTGGAAGGTGGCAGTTCAGGCGTTTGTTCCGGCCAGCCCAGCGTGCCGAATGTCCATAGCCCCGAGGAAAACCAGGTGTCCAGCACATCTTCATCCTGCCTCAGGCTTATGTCGTCAGCAATGTTGTGTGTTTTTCTGATCACGGCTTCGTTGCGGCCCACATACATTTGCCCGGTATCATCGTACCAGGCGGGTATACGATGCCCCCACCATAACTGGCGGCTGATGCACCAGTCCTGAATGTCATTCATCCACGAGAAGTACATATTTTCATACTGGCGAGGGATAAATTCAATGTCGCCATTTTTGACTGCATGGATAGCTGCACCGGCAAGAGACTTCGCATCCACATACCATTGGTCGGTAAGCCACGGTTCGATGACGACACCGGAACGGTCGCCGCGGGGAACTTTCAGTGTGTGTTGATCTGTTTTATCAACAAGGCCCAGTTCTTTGAGGTCGCTAACAATTTGCTGGCGGGCCGCAAAGCGATCCATGCCACGATAGGCAAGGGGGACTTCGTCATTAAGTTTTGCATCGCGATCAAAGATATTAATTATTTCAAGGTCGTGTCGTTGCCCCACCGCATAGTCGTTAAAATCATGGCCTGGAGTGATTTTGAGGCAACCGGTGCCAAAGCTCATATCTACGTAATCATCTGCAATAACAGGGATTTCCCGGTTAGCCAACGGTAACAAGATGGTTTTGCCAATTAACTGCTGATAACGTTCATCGTCGGGATGTACAGCGACCGCAGTATCGCCCAACATGGTTTCTGGGCGGGTCGTGGCTACCGTGACATAGCCGCTGCCATCGGCCAGCGCATAGCGGAAATGCCAAAGAAAGCCTTTTTCTTCTTCGGAGACAACTTCCAGGTCTGAAATAGCCGTGTGCAGTTGCGGATCCCAGTTGACCAGTCGTTTACCTCGGTAAATCAGCCCATCTTTGTGAAGCCGTATAAAGGCTTCCTGCACCGCTGTATAAAATCCTTCATCCATGGTGAAGCGTTCGCGGGACCAGTCGGGGGACGCGCCCAGACGACGCAGTTGCTGAGTGATTTGCCCGCCGGACTCTTCTTTCCACCGCCACACTTTGTCAATAAATTGCTCACGGCCGAGATCGTGACGAGAGATATTTTGGGCATCGAGCTGGCGTTCGACCACCATTTGCGTGGCAATACCAGCGTGATCGGTGCCCACCTGCCACAGTGTGTTATCACCTTTCATGCGGTGATAACGGATCAATGCATCCATTATGGCTTCCTGAAAACCATGACCCATATGCAAACTGCCAGTGACATTGGGTGGCGGGATAGTGATGCAGTAGGGGCTGCCATGGCCGGATGGTTTGAAATAGCCATTTTCCTCCCAGGTCTGGTACCAATGGCTTTCAATATCCTGTGGCTGATAGGTTTTTTCCATGGTAATTTTTGGTTATTCCTGTGGCGGGTAAATGAGGGACGGGCGAGCTAGTGCAAAACGCCCGGAATATCAGGGAACCTCTGATCAACTTAATCAGCGATTCCTTAAGGGTCGGCAATTATACTGATTGATGCATAGGTGCTCTAGTCGCTGTGTGGACTTCCCGGAGTTTTATCCTGTTCAGCTACATCGGTGAGTATGGGCACATCGGCGATATCGTGGTCAAGATCCGGTTCTGCTTCAGGAGCCGGGTCGGTCAAGGTAGGTATTTCCTTGTCTGGCGACATACCTGGCCTCTCGCTGGTTTTGGTGGCCGTTGTATTTTTTCTTAACGACGGTAAGGGCGATGGCGGCAGGGTTTTTGCAGATTTTTCTTCAGCATCGGTCACTGGCGGCCTCCGGTAACTTAAAATTGACTGGTCATATCATGATAATTCAGCGGGTAACCACGGTCTTTATAAAACTTATAGCGATGCCTCTTGCTGGCGACAAGATTTTCATCTCCGTAGACCAGTTCACAAAGCACATCAAAGCGTCCGAACCACTCCGGTGTGCCTGTAGCTAGGTTTATGAGCAGATCATGATGATTCCCGGATGGATTGCTGGATAGAGTGCCGTCACCACAAAGCCAAATGCTTTCGGGGCCTTCACGTGTAGTTCGGTGAGGTAAAAAGCTGGTTGCCGAGTGGGCCCACAGGCGTTCACTCAATTCGCTGATAGTGCTTTTTTCTGGGCTAAAAATAAGTACATCATCACCTGACTGCCAGGCTTTCGCTGCGAGTTGGCAACTAAGCTCTAGCGCCGCGCTGGTATTGCCGCCTACCTGATAAAAATCGACTTTGGTCATGGGGATTCGGCACGTCTGAGCAGATATTCCACCAGTAGTGGTACCGGGCGTCCAGTCGCCCCTTTGGGGCCGGCAGAGTTCCAGGCTGTGCCGGCGATATCCATGTGTGCCCAGCGATACTCTTTGGTAAAGCGACTTAAAAAGCATGCGGCGGTAATACTGCCGCCGCCGGCGCCACCGATATTAGGAATATCGGCAAAATTGCTTTTCAATGGCTCATCATATTCTGCCCATAGCGGCATTTGCCAGGCGCGATCACCGCAAGTCTGGCCAGCGCTCAGCAGCTGCTGGGCAAGTTCGTCATTGTTGCTGAATAAGCCCGTGGCATGACTGCCCAGGGCTACTACACAGGCGCCGGTCAAGGTGGCGATGTCAATCACTGTGTCCGGCTTGTACCGTGCGGCATAAGTCAGTGCATCACACAGAATAAGCCTTCCTTCAGCGTCGGTATTGAGAACTTCAATGGTTTTACCAGACATCGAAGTCACCACGTCACCCGGTTTGGTAGCTGTACCGCTGGGCAGGTTTTCAACGGTTGGCACCAGTCCAACGACATTGAGACTGGGTTCCAGGGTGGCGAGTGCTTCCATTACCCCGAAAACACTCGCTGCACCACACATGTCGTATTTCATCTCGTCCATTTTCGCGCCGGGCTTCAGACTGATACCTCCAGAGTCAAAGGTGACGCCCTTGCCGACCAGGACAATGGGTTTTTGTGATTTCGCCGCACCCCTGTATTCCATGGCGATTAGATAGGCTGGCTGCTGTGATCCGGCGGTTACCGATAACAGAGCACCCATGCCTAGTTCAGCCATTTGTTTCTCCGACAACACATGGGTGCTTATCTTCTGGTGTTTACGACCCAGTGCGCGAGCCTGACTGACCAGGTAAGCCGGGGTGCACGTATTGCCTGGCAGATCACCGAGATAACGGGCTCGGTTGGTTCCGCTGGCAATTGCACTGCCTGATGTTATACCGGCTTTGCTGGACTGCTGGCTCTTACGGTCCGTACAAATGACAGTGATCCGCTTTAATTTATTGCTGGCTTTGGTGCCTGTTTTTTCGGAACTTTTTTCGGAACTCTTTTTGAAGCTTTTCTTGAAAGCATAGCTTGCTTCTGCAAACTGACGACTGAGTTGCTCGGCCGCCCAGCGATTATCGTGACCTGATACTTTGATTTGGGTAAGTGTGGTTGCTGCTGATTTAATCGCATCTTCGTTGACAGCTTTTGCAGCCGCCCGGCAAATTTTCAAAAATTGTTGTGTATTCGGCGCGCCTTTACCAATCCCTACCAGCAGTAGACGTTTTGCAGACAGGCCGCCTGGCTCATGGAGTAACAGGGTCGACCCGCATTTACCCAGGGTGTCACCGTTTTCAAGGCATCGAGAAATAAGTCCTGCACATGCTTTGTCGATAGCTTTGGTAGCGGCCGGCAATTTTTTTTCTTCACCGACCGGTACAATAAGGCAATCAGTTTTAATGGTGAGTGGGTCTAGCGTACGTGCAGATAACTCCATGGTGTCCCCCGAGACAAAGCGAATCGAATACTGGATAATCGTAATCGCTAGTTTATGCGATGCACTGCCACTAACCAAATAACTGTGGTAAAAAATTGACAGATATTTGTTACCCATTCTGTTGGAGTGTCAGGTTTAGTGATTATTTTCCGTTATATTGCCAGGGATATACTGGCTTCTACCGCAGCGGTCAGTCTGGTATTGATGCTGGTCATTATGAGCAGTCGCTTTGTCAAATATCTTGCTCAGGCTGCAGGCGGTGAGCTTGATGCCAGTATTCTCTTTGCGGTAATCGGTTATCGCGTGCCTGGTTTTCTTGAGTTGATACTCCCGCTGGCTTTTTTCCTGGCTATTTTGCTGGTCTATGGACGCATGTATGTAGACAGCGAAATGACGGTACTATATGCCTGTGGCATGGATCCTAAAAAACTGATGGCTTACACCATGGTGGTGGCTATAGGGGTAGCGGCTCTGGTTGCATGGTTGAGTCTGTCGGTGAGTCCGCAGGGGCTGGCCAAGGCCGAGGCCTTGCTAAGTGCTCAGAAATCTCGCGGTGAAATCGAATCATTGGCTAGTGGTAAGTTTTACACTTTGCGCGGCGGCCGGGGGGTCACCTACAGTGAGGAAATCAGTGAGGGCGGACACATGCGCAATGTTTTTCTTGCCGAACCTGGTGATAAGGAAAGAAATAATTTGGGCCATGTGGTTATTCTTGCAGCGAGTGGTTATCCCCAGAGGGACGAGGATAATGGCGAGCGTTATCTGTTGCTCGAAGATGGTTATAGAATTCAGGGCGCTCCGGGGCGTGCCGACTTTCAAATTACTTCTTTTGAACAGTATGGTCAGCGTATGGGTAAACCACGACCGGGGCAGGGACGGCGGGAAAAAGCCGGGGCTTTAACAACCAGGAAATTACTATCGTCTAATGAGCCGGCTCACCGGGCGGCCTTACAATGGCGATTTTCTGTGCCGGTACTGGTGCTGGTGGTCGCTTTAATGGCAGTGCCTTTAAGCCGGACGAACTCTCGCCAGGGTCGCTTTGTGAAGATTTTTCCAGCCGTTATTCTTTATATTCTTTACCTGGTGGCTCTCAACGCTGCGCGTGGCGCCATTGAGGAGGAAAAGCAGCTGGCTGCACTGGGTTTGTGGTGGATCCATTTGATCTTCCTCAGCATTGCCGCTGTACTTATTGCCTGGGATAGCGGCTGGCGGCCAGCGTTACCGAAAGGGTCGAGATCATAATGAAGCAGCTGTCGAGCTATGTGGCTCGCTTTGTGCTCGGCGCCATCGTACTGGTATTGATGGTCGTGCTGGGTATTGATGTGATTGCTGCTACGGTCGACGGTCTGGATGACATTCGCAACGATTATCATTTTATTGATGTGCTTTACCATGTCGGCCTGACTCTGCCTTCTCGCATAGTTGAAAACATCCCGTTTGCAACGTTAATTGGCTGTCTGATTGGCCTTGGTGTTCTTGCTGGCAATAGTGAACTGGTGATCATGCGTGCGGCTGGAGTGTCGCTGTTACGTATAACTGTCTTTGTGGTCAAACCGGTCATTCTGGTGATTATTGTTGGCGCATTGTTGGGGGATTTTGTTGTCCCCTACACCGATCAGCTGGCAGAGAGTCGCAAGATAGTATTGCGTGGTGAACAGGATAGCCTTGCCGCAACTACCGGTATCTGGAATCGCGAAGGCAACGAATTTATCCATTTTAATGCGGTTCATCCCAATGGCCGGCTGTTCGGTGTCACTCGATACCGCTTTGGTGATCAGCGCAACATTGAGGAAGTAAGCTTTGCCGCCCAGGCAACATTCCATGATGACCACTGGCTTGAAGAACGTGGTGTGACGACCCGATTTATCCATAACGGTACCGAAACAGACCGTTTTGAGACCCGTCGCTGGGAGTCCGGCCTGTCGCCGGATCTGCTACAACTCATGTCGATGCCGGCGGAATCTCTGGCCCTGCGCAGTTTGTATGATTACGCGCGTTACCTGGATACCCATGGCCAGAAATCATCGGTCTACTGGCTGGCTTTCTGGAACAAAGCACTGCTACCCGCTACGGTGATCGGCCTGGTGCTTATTGCAGTTTCCTTTATTTTTGGTCCACTGCGCGAAGCGACCATGGGTTATCGCGTTTTCTCCGGGGTGGTTGTTGGCATTGTTTTTCAAACCATCCAGAAGCTGCTCGGCCCGTCCAGTATTGTCTTTGGCTTTTCACCGTTTTGGGCAGTGCTGGTGCCGGCAGTGATTAGCATGCTTATTGGATTGGTGTTACTGCGCCGTGCCGCCTGAGTATTGTCGATCAGACACTTTATTTTTTAGCTTCCTTAGGTAAAACCATCATTCGTGTATGGGTCCACCGGTCATGTAGGCAATCACCGGAGGAACCCAGGCACCACAGATAACCGATACCCAGTATAGCCAGCGATAACGGAGCTAGCAGGCCGCGTAGCCAGCATTGCCGCCAGGTTAACGGGGCGCCATTAGTTTGCCGTAGTCGCAGGCGCCAGGTTTTCATGCCCAGTGTTTGTCCGGAGGATCGCCAGCACCGGCTATAAAATAGCGTCAGAAAAAACCAGAGGCCAGCAAGATACAGAAACCCCGGCAAACCGGAAAAAGGTATTTGCGCTGCTTCTGCTCCTGTCGCCCATACCCGCAGTCCCAAAATCAGTCCGCTATAGGCCAGCGTAATCGCGAACAGCAAAAAACTGTCATAGACCAGTGCCGCCAGGCGCCGAATTAAGCCTGCGTGAGGAAAACAATTATTACCTGGCTCGGACAAACCGGGCTCCTGAAAAATGCGCTATGTTAGCAAATGCTGAGCACTAATGGGCCGGGAGAACACTGTTACAGTGCTTTTGCCAGTCAGCAGGGCTTATCGAAATAAAGGCCCAGCGAACTAAAGACTCGGAGAAATACAGGTTTGTCTAAAGAAAGGGTGGCGAAATAGATGATGCCGAAAACCTGTATTAAATCGATGCCATGGCGTTTAAGCTTGCGCCTGCGACAGGCCGCAAATTATTATCAGTTATGCTGTTGCCTGTGATCCACTTCTTTATTGCAGCCATTTTTTGGAAAGCAAGCAAATGGACAGGAGGTAATTTGGCGAATATTCGTGTAATTCGTAAACATCAACTGGATCTGGTCGATATTCGTGCCAAAGCCGAAGGATTGGCAGATCAGTTGGCGGCCAGGTTCGGTGGCCAGCATCACTGGCGGGATAACAATTTACACTACAAACGATCGGGGGTGGACGCCTGTATAGCCTGTAGCGTCGAAGATATTGTCGTTGATATCAAATTGGGCATGATGATGTCTGCAGTGCGTGGAATAATCGAGTCTGAGGTCAAAAGCTCCCTGGACGAGCATTTGACTTAAGTGCCTGTTAATAAGTCAGGATTCCGTTGCTAGGCGCCGATATTCCTCTGTGGATCAGGCCTCTGTGCATCAGGCCTCAGCGCATCAGGGTCTTGAACATTAATGCTTTAAGAGTGCTTCAAGAATGCTTTGAGCATTATTAAATTGACAGGGCCGATGATCTTTAGCGATGATCTTCAGCGACGAATAAAGCTGCGATCCAGTTTGTGCAGTTCTGTGCGACCCGACAAAATCATCGCTCGCTCTATTTCATTTCTTAGCAAATCAAGTACACGCTCCACGCCAGCTTGCCCGCCAGCTGCCAGACCATAGAGATAAGGTCGACCCATCATGCAGGCGGTAGCCCCCATGGCCAGGGCTTTCAGTACGTGTGTGCCCCGTCGTACACCGCCATCGAGAATAATATCCATTTTGCCGCCTACCGCATCGGCAATATCGGCAATAAGCTCTATGGGCGCTGGCGTCGTGTCCAGTTGTCGGCCACCGTGATTGGAAATGATTACTGCGGTGGCGCCAATATCAAGCGCGCGGCGAGCATCTTCTGCGGACATGATGCCTTTGATGGCGAAGGCTCCTTGCCAGCGTTGTGCTATTTGCTCGGCGGCATGCCAGTTGAGCGCTCGATCAAACTGACCATTGATATATTGACCCAGTGAGCTGACTTTGGAACTGCCTTCAGCGATGTGGTGGGCCACGTTGGCCATTTCCAGGGCGGGGGTGGTGAAATAGCGATAGCACCAGCCGGGCCGTGCAGCAAATCCTAACAGGCTGTTGAATGTTGGTTTCGGTGGCACGGTCATACCGGTGCGCAGATCACGCTCACGATTACCTTGCACGACGGTGTCAACGGTCAGGCATAAGGCGTCGTATTTGGCCAGGCGGCAGCGGTCAATCAGTTCTTCGTTAATTGCCGGATCACGCAGGACGTAGAGCTGAAACATCTTGGGTCCGTTGGTGCAGGCAGCGATATCTTCGATGGTGGTGGTCGACAGAGTCGATAGAGAGTACATGGTATTAAATCGGTCCGCTGCACGTGCTACCGCGCGTTCGCCCTGATGATGAAAAAACCGTGTCATACCTGTTGGTGCAAGGAGTACCGGCCAGTCAACAGTACAACCAAGCACCCTGGTCTGCATATTGATTTGTGTAACATCCTCGAGACAACGGGGCACTATCTGGTAGCGGTTAAAGGCCTCAGTGTTGTGATAGCGGGAGATTTCGTCGTCGGCGCCGCCGTCGATATAATGGTACAGGGGTGCAGGTAACTTGCTCCTGGCTTTATCGCGAAAATCTTCAAGGTTAAAACAGCGGTTTATACGAGATAATGCCATATGGGGCTAACCGGTTAATGGTGAAAGCACTATTTTAGTCTCTAATGGTGGTCCGTCACAGCGGATCTAGACTATGGCTAACAACAGGAGCAGCGATGCCAGTCAGCAAATATAAAAACAAATCAACGGTAGCGCAGATACAGGAGCGTTTTGATGCCGATGTTGAGCGGTTTTCGAATCTTGAAACCGGACAGACATCGACAGTGGATGCTGCTCTGGCGATGGAATTAATCACTACCGCAGCCGTTAGCACCACCGCCAGTATTCGCCGTGTTCTGGATATTGGCTGTGGTGCTGGCAATAATAGCCTGCGATTGCTACAGCTAGCAGGCCCCTTTGATTGTGATTTGCTCGATCTCAGCGCGCCGATGCTTAGCAGGGCACAAGCACGCATAAACGCCAGCAATGTCGGTCAGGTACGTATTTTTCATGGCGATTTTCGCAATATTGAGCTGGTTGCGGATCACTATGATGTGATTATCGCCGCGGCCGTGTTGCACCATCTACGCGATGATGACGACTGGCATTACGCCTTTGAAAAAATCTACACCCTTACCGCTCCCGGCGGCAGTGTCTGGATCAGCGACCTGGTTAGCCACGAAACAGAAGGGGTGGAGGCAATGATGTGGCGACGTTATGGTGACTATCTCACAGAGTTTGGCGGCGGAGAATATAAGACAAAGGTTTTTGACTATATTGACAAGGAGGATTCGCCACGGCCGGTAACTTTTCAGCTAGATTTGCTCCGTTCCGTTGGTTTTGAACAGATAGAATTACTGCATAAAAATAGTTGTTTTGCCGCTTATGGAGCAGTAAAAGCAGCTTGATGAGTAGTTTCATGTTTGCCTAGCCATGCCATTAATTCTACCGGGTCGAGCGGCCTGGCGAGGTGATAGCCCTGCAGGATGTCGCAACCCCACTTTTGTAACTGCTGAGCAATGTCTTCGCTTTCTACACCTTCAGCGACCACTTGCAGGCCAAAATTATGGGCCAGTTGAATAGTCGCACGTACGATTGTAGCGTCGCTGTCACTGGTGAGAATATCCCTGACGAAGCTCCTGTCTATTTTGATTTCACTGGCAGGTAGCTGTTTAAGATAGGCAAGCGACGAGTAGCCGGTACCGAAGTCATCGATAGAAACTTCTACGCCCAGTTCTGTGAGTGCATTTAGCACCTGGAGGCAGCGAGCGGCGTCTGCCATTATTACCGTCTCGGTGACTTCAACAGCTAATTGATTAGCCGAGATATTATGGATGGCGAGGTATGCAGATACTCTATCTGGCAATTCGGGATCCAGTAAGGTTTGTGAGGATAAATTGATCGCCACTTTAATTATTCGCTGATATTCATTCTTCCACTCTGCGCATTGACGCAGCGTTTCGTAAAGCACCCAGTAGGTCAATTCATTTATCAGGCCAGTACGTTCTGTCAGTGGGATGAATTCTTCCGGCGGCACCTGATTCAGCTCGGGATGAAACCATCTGGTCAACGCTTCTACGGAAACTAGCTGGCGGGATTGAGCCTGCACCTTGGGTTGAAAGTGAAGTGTAAACAGGTTGTTTTCCAGGGCTTTTCGTAATTCACCTACCATTTTAAGCTGTCGTGTATCCGGTTTTGCCATGGTACTGTCAAAAAACGCAAATCGGTCATTGCTGGTTTTCGCTGAACGCATTGCAAGGTCGGCATAAAGCGTGAGTAATTCGGCCTCCTCGCCCTGATCCGGGTACAGCGCTGCGCCAATACTGACCTGTATAGCCAGAGGAAATTCGCCGCTGGTGAAAGGCCTGTGGAGAGTGTCTTTTATTCGGCGTACCAGCGTTTGCACATCTTTCTGATCATCGATATTAGGAACGATGATGGCAAACTCATCTCCCCCCACCCGTGCCAGTGACATAGGGTATTGTGCGACCTGCTGTAGTCGCTCGACCATTTGCCGAAGAACCTGGTCGCCCTCTGAATGGCCCAGTGTCCGGTTAATTTCCTTAAACCGATCAATACTAATGACCAGCAGCGCAAATTTTTCTGCTCTGTGTCGTGATTGCTCAATGCCATGCAGCAACAAACTGTTTAATTCAATACGGTTGGGAAGGCCGGTGAGGGCATCATGAGCTGTGCTATGAGCAGCCCTTTTTTCCATGGCTTTTGCTTTAGCTCGCAGTACTTCGGTTTGATCAGATACGATTGCATCGGCTTCCCTGGCGACCATGGTACTCATTCGTTGTCCCCAGAATGAGAATATAAAAGGCATGGCATCGAGGATCCACAGTACAAAATTCTGCTGTTGCGCCTTGATGGCTGAAGCGATACTGAAATCGCCGAACTGAAAGTAGCCCGCTAAAATCGTGCCGATAACAACCGCGATAATAGCGATCCCGGTACCAGAAATGGCTAAACTCGTTGCCCTGGCCTGTAAGGACTGGCGTGTGCTGCTGTGGTTTCGACTGTTTTTTAGACTAGTGTTAGGACTACGGTTTTGACTCGGTTCAGCCATAATAATGGGGAGTGCTAACCTTCTCGAAGCGACTATTTTTACAATCGGGGTGTGGTTTGCCTGGTTCGAAAGGGCAGAGTGGCCTTCTGTGGAAAGTTTGATCCTACGGTGGGAGACTGAGAAAGTCTAATTATTTTGGAGTAATAAATTTCACCACCTTTTCTTCCGGGTCTCGTGATTGTGAGGCTGCTGTGAGTTTTTGCAAATACGCCTGCCACAGTTGGTCACGATTTTCGTGCAGCTCCTGTAAATAAGGCCAACTGTAAATGCCGGTATTGTGGCCATCGTCGAATTCGATCAGTAATGCGTAATGCCCGCTTGGCTGCAAACTGCGAATTTTCACGTTTTGCTTACCATGCTGGAGAACTTCTTCTCCCGGGCCGTGGCCCCGCACTTCTGCGCTGGGTGAATGGACGCGCAGGAATTCACCGCTAAAAGTGACAATGCTGCCATCAGGATAGGCCAGTTCCAGGCTGCCATCGCTGGTGTGAAGCTTGATTTTTTCTGGGGTCATAAGGGTTTTCTAGCGCTCCGGTACCAGGTGGCTTTTTGAGCAAGCCTTCGCTAGAGAATAAAGCGCGATAGATCTTCATCACGGGACAGTTCGTCCAGATGCTTGTCGACAAAAGCGGTATCGATTACGACCACCTCATTGTCGGTCTGGTTGGCAGCATTAAAGGAGACCTCCTCTAATAGTCGTTCAAGAACAGTGTGCAAGCGCCTGGCGCCAATATTTTCGGTGCGCTCATTCACTCGCCACGCGATTTCGGCGATGCGGCACACGCCATCTGCAGTGAATTCGATGGTCAAACCCTCGGTAGCGAGCAATTCCCGATATTGCGTGGTTAGCGAAGCTTTGGGTTCGGTTAAAATCCGCTCAAAATCTTCGGCATTGAGGGATTCAAGCTCGACGCGAATGGGCAGCCGGCCCTGTAGTTCTGGAATAAGGTCTGAAGGTTTGGAAAAATGAAAAGCGCCGGAGGCAATAAACAGGATGTGATCTGTTTTGATCATGCCGTATTTTGTGGAAATGGTGCAGCCTTCGATGAGCGGTAATAGATCTCGTTGCACACCTTCGCGGGACACGTCGGTACCGGATGTTTCGCCGCGCTTGGCTACTTTGTCGATTTCGTCAATAAAAACGATACCGTTTTGTTCGGCACTGTTGACCGCCCGGGTTTTGATATCTTCATCGTTAACGAGCTTGCCGGCTTCCTCGTCGGCGAGTATTTTCATCGCCTGCGCCACTGAGATTTTTCGGGATTTGGTCCGTCCGCCGCTACCCATGTTGGAAAACATGTTTTGTAGTTGGCTGGTCATCTCTTCCATCCCGGGTGGCGCCATGATTTCAACGCCTATTGGCGCAGCACTTGTTTCGATATCGATTTCCTTGTCGTCAAGCTCTCCTTCGCGAAGTTTTTTACGAAACAGCTGGCGTGTACTGGACTCTTTCTCAATATCGTCGCCACGAGCAGGTGGTAAAAGAGCATCAAGAACGCGCTCCTCTGCCGCATCCTGAGCACGCTGGTGTACTTTCACTACCTCCTGTTCGCGAAGCAATTTGACAGAGGTTTCGATAAGGTCGCGAATAATAGACTCAACATCTCTGCCAACGTAACCGACCTCGGTGAACTTGGTCGCTTCAACCTTGATGAAAGGAGCGTTGGAGAGACGTGCAAGGCGCCGCGCTATTTCAGTTTTGCCGACGCCAGTGGGCCCTATCATAAGGATGTTTTTTGGTGTGATCTCGTTGCGCAAGTCTTCCGGCAACTGCATTCTTCGCCAGCGGTTACGCAGTGCAATGGCTACTGCGCGTTTGGCGTTGTCCTGGCCGACAATATGACGGTCGAGCTCATGAACAATTTCCTGGGGGGTCATGTTAGACATCGGGTGCTCCGTACTACGTTTGTTCAGGCTGGACTGGTTAATTGCAGTCGAGTTCTTCAATGGTGCGGTTACTATTGGTGTAAACACAAATGTCGGCCGCAATTTGCAGCCCTTTTTCGACAATATCTCGAGCCCCAAGGTCAGTGTTATCAAGCAGGGCTTTGGCGGCTGACTGAGCAAAAGGGCCACCTGAACCGATGGCAATGATGTCATTTTCCGGTTCAATGACATCGCCGTTGCCGGTAATTATCAGTGAGGCTTCTTTGTCGGCAACTGCTAGTATGGCTTCAAGGCGGCGCAGCGCTCGATCGGTGCGCCAGTCTTTAGCGAGTTCAACAGCGGCGCGAACAAGGTTGCCGCGGTGTTGTTCCAGTTTGCCTTCAAAGCGTTCGAATAAAGTAAATGCATCGGCTGTGCCGCCGGCAAACCCGGCGATGACTTTGTCGTCATGGAGTCTGCGCACTTTACGAGCGTTGCCTTTCATAATGGTGTTGCCCAGGCTGACCTGACCATCACCGCCGACCACGACCTTACCGTGGCGCCGAATAGAAAGAATAGTGGTGCCGCGATACTGTTCCACGAATAATCCCCAATAAATAGTTGGTGCTCTTATGGTGGGGGCGAGGCTGCCTGATTTCAATGGCTGCTGCTGGCCTTGGCGCAATGTGATTGCATCGCTACACTGGCGACTATGTTGATTCGAGGGAGTGCGCTGGGTTTGGCAAGACTGGGGAAGGAATATTGAGCGAAAGTAGTCAATCGCAAAGCCAGTCTACGGTGCCACGCAGAGGGCTGCTGGGCTCCAGTATTGTGGTGGGCACGATGACGATGTTGTCGCGGGTGCTGGGCCTGATTCGCGATGTAGTTTTCTCCCGCGTTATTCGTGCTGATGGTTTTGCTGACGCTTTTTTCGTCGCCTTCAAAATCCCTAATTTTCTGCGTCGCCTTTTTGCCGAAGGTGCTTTTTCCCAGGCTTTTATACCCGTGTTGGCTGAGTACAGGGACAAGGGCGGTAATGCGGTGGTCAGAGAGCTGACTGATCGCGTTGCGGGTGCACTGGGATCAGTGCTGATTTTACTGACTATTTTCGCTGTCGTTGCTGCGCCGATGTTTACGGCAGTATTCGCCCCGGGATTTTTGAACGACCCAGAAAAATTCCAGGCCACCAGCGATATGATCAGGGTCACCTTTCCCTATCTGTTGTTTATCTCCCTGACCGGGCTGGCCGGGGGCATACTCAACAGTTTTGACCGTTTTGCGGTGCCGGCGTTTACACCGGTGTGGTTGAACGTTTGCCTGATCGGTGCGGCATTGGTCGCAGCACCCTGGTTTGCCCAGCCTGTTTACGCACTCGCCTGGGGAGTGTTTGCTGCCGGTATTATTCAGCTGCTGTTTCAGTTGCCCTTTCTGGCCGCCATTCATCAGTTGCCTCGGCCTCGTCTCGATTGGGGGCACAGTGGCGTCAGGCAGATTATGGTATTGATGCTGCCAGCCATATTTGGTGTGTCGGTGAGTCAGATTAATCTGCTCCTGGATACAGTGATCGCTTCTTTTTTGCCCACCGGGAGCGTGTCCTGGCTGTACTACTCTGATCGCCTGGCTGAACTGCCGCTGGGCGTGTTTGGTGTCGCGGTCGCTACGGTTATTCTGCCCGGTCTGTCCCGGCAACATGTGGCTAAATCGCCGGCCGCATTTAATGGCACTCTCAACTGGGCAGCGCGCTTTGTGTTATTGGTCGCCCTGCCAGCTTCTGTGGCTCTGGTCATTATTGCTGAGCCAGTGCTGGCAGCCCTGTTTTACGATGGTGTTGAAATTAGTCAGCGCGACATTGCGATGTCGGCATGGAGCTTGCGGGCTTACGCTCTGGGGGTCGTAGCGTTTATGTTGATCAAAGTCCTCGCGCCCGGCTACTTTGCCAGGCAGGACATGAAGAGTCCGGTGCGCATTGGTATTATAGCGATGGCTGCCAATATGGTGATGAATATAGCTTTCGTATTGCCACTCCATCATTATTTTGCCCTGGGGCATAGCGGGCTGGCACTGGCCACGACGATGTCCGCATTCCTGAACGCGGGTTTGCTGTACCGGGGTTTGCGAAGACAGCAGGTTTTTGTGCCCGACAGTAACTGGCGTAAATTTATTGGCGCGCTGATTTTTGCTAACGTAATAATGGCGGTAGTATTGCTGATTGGTGTGGAATATGTGCCCGACTGGTTCTCTCTTGGTGGTATAGAGCGCCTGCTCTCAGTACTTGTCTTATGCTTCGCTGGACTCGGCATGTATCTACTGGTTTTGCTACTTTGTGGTTTGCGGCCGGCCGATTTCCGCCATACTGCCACTCCCTGAAATGCCTACTTTCGCTTGCCTGGCTGAGTTATAATCGCCGGCCTTGTGTGCGCAATATTGCTGAATTAAAGAGCTGCTTATCGTGAAGCTTAACAAAGAAATTTTTATCCGCGGTTTGCATAATCTGCGCGCTGAACATCGAGGTAGTGTGCTCACAATTGGTTCCTTTGATGGCCTGCATTTAGGTCATCGTGCAATTATTGAGCAGGTCAAAGAAAGAGCGGGGTACTACGGACTACCTTCTGTGGTGATGATGTTTGAACCACAGCCGCGGGAGTTTTTTTCGGGTGAACAGGCACCTGCTCGACTAATGCGCATGCGCGAGAAAGTTGACGCCCTCGGCAAGGCCGAGATTGATCGAGTATTTTGCGTTGGTTTTAATCGTCAGTTAAGCGAGCTTTCGGCGCAGGAGTTCGTCGATAATTTGCTTGTTCAGGGTCTGGATATCAAATGTCTGGTCATTGGCGATGACTTCCATTTTGGTTGTGACCGCAAAGGTGATTTCGTCATGCTGGCCGAACAAGGACAGCGTTATGGTTTTGAGGTCGTGGAGACCTACACCGTAAGTATCGATGGGCAGCGTGTTAGCAGCACACGTATTCGTCACGCACTTGAGGTTGGCGATTTTTTAGAGGCCGAACGTTTGCTGGGTCAGCCCTTTTGTATCACCGGTCGGGTGGTATACGGCCAGCAGTTGGGTGGGCAGCTGGGTATCCCAACTGCTAATGTTAATCTGCACCGCTATCGAGCGCCGTTACGAGGAGTGTTTGCGGTCGAAGTGTTACTAGCGGATGGACAGCGAGTTCAGGGCGTGGCTAACGTCGGTGTGCGCCCGACCGTGGGGGATTTAATCAAGCCTGTGCTCGAAGTACATATGCTCGACTGGAGTGGTGATATTTATGGCCAGCGTATCGCGGTAGAATTTAAGAGAAAGCTCCGCGAAGAGCAGAAATTCACCTCCCTCGATGATCTGGTAGAAAGTATACAAAAGGATATCGGCGTGGCTCGGGAGTACTTTGGCCGATCGGTGTGAACAGTTTTTTGTTACAGGAATCCATAGTAAATATAAACGTGTACAGAATCGCATAAACAGATCCTGATAGCGGTATGCCTGTTATCGGCAATACTGTTATCGGCAATGCTGTCGGCGCAAATCTACGAACTTTTTACTAACGACTTTTTACTAACGACTACAAGTATTGATAAACGACAACAAATATTTATGAACGACTACAAAGCGACGCTCAACCTGCCAAAAACCACATTTCCCATGAAAGCCAATCTTGCGCAGCGGGAGCCGGGCATACTCAAACAGTGGCAGACCAATGATCTTTACGGCGCTATTCGCAAGGCCAGGGCCGGCCGGGAAAAATTTATACTTCATGATGGGCCGCCCTATGCCAATGGGGATATTCACATTGGTCACGCGGTTAACAAAGTGCTCAAGGATATTATCGTTAAAGCGCGGACGCTTGATGGTTATGACGCGCCTTATGTGCCGGGCTGGGATTGTCACGGTTTGCCTATCGAGCACCAGGTGGAAAAAAAGCACGGCAAGGCCGGTACCAAAATTGACTACAAAGCTTTCCGGCAGAAGTGCCGAGAGTATGCATTGCGGCAGGTCGATGGCCAGAGAAAGGACTTTGTGCGTCTTGGTGTATTCGGTGAATGGGACAATCCTTACCTGAGTGTCGATTATAAATACGAAGCGGATATCATCCGCTCACTGGGCAAAATCATAGCGAATGGCCACCTCGTGAAAGGTTACAAACCGGTTTACTGGAGCGTGGTGGGTGCCTCCGCGCTGGCGGAAGCGGAGGTCGAGTACCAGGATAAAACCTCATTTTCTATCGATGTCAGTTTTTCTGTTGTTGACCAACAAGGGTTTGCTGAAGCCGTTGGAGAACTCGGCGGGGAAGGTGAACTGGCCATCGTTATCTGGACGACCACACCGTGGACAATACCGGCCAACCAGGCTGTTTCATTGCACCCTGATCTTGAATACAAGGTCGTACAATGTGCCCTGGCTGGGCGGAAGCAACGTCTGCTAGTTGCGGCCGAGCTGGTCGAATCTGCGTTGGCGCGCTGGGGTGTTGAAGATTACTCCATCGTAGGAAGCTGTACCGGCGCGCAACTGGAAGGTCAGTTGTTACACCATCCCTTTTATGACCGACAGGTGGCCGTGGTGGTAGGTGATCATGTGACTACCGAAACTGGTACCGGTGCAGTGCACACCGCACCTGATCATGGGGTTGAAGATTTTGTGGTGTCGAACAAATACGGCATCGAAACCCTCAACTACCTGGACGACCGTGGCGTTTACCGGGATAACGTAGAAATTTTTGCTGGCGACCATGTTTACAAAGTTGATGAAAAAATCGTTGAGTTGCTACGTGAAAAAGGTCATCTGCTGGCCGACAGTAAAATTACCCATAGCTATCCACACTGTTGGCGTACCAAAACCCCGCTTATTTTTCGGGCAACGCCGCAATGGTTTATTAGCATGTCCGCTAATGGTTTGCTTGATGATGCCAGGGCCGCAGTTAAAAAAGTGCAGTGGTTTCCCGACTGGGGTCAGGCGCGTATGGAGTCGATGCTGGATAACAGCCCCGACTGGTGTGTGTCTAGACAGCGTACCTGGGGTGTGCCGATCACTTTATTTATCAACGACAATAGCGGTGAGTTACATCCCGATACAAATCAGTTGATTGAGCAGGTCGCGTTGCGGGTGGAACAGGAAGGAATGGATGCCTGGTACGATCTCGATGCCAGCGAATTGCTTGGCGATGACGCAGATAAATACAGCAAAATTACTGACACCCTGGATGTCTGGTTTGACTCAGGTGTCAGCCATGAGGCGGTACTGCGTCAGCGCGATTATCTGGCTTACCCCGCGGATCTTTATCTGGAAGGCTCGGACCAGCATCGGGGCTGGTTTCAGTCCTCGCTTAAGACTGCTATTGCTATGAATGGCTCTGCACCCTATAAGGCAGTGTTGACCCATGGTTTTACCGTGGATGCTGACGGTCGTAAGATGTCCAAGTCCCTGGGCAATGTTGTTGCGCCGCAAAAAGTGATTAATCAGCTGGGGGCCGATGTACTGCGTTTGTGGGTGGCATCGACGGATTTTAGCGGTGAAATGACGGTCTCTGATGAAATTTTGCGGCGCACCGCTGACTCCTATCGGCGTATTCGCAACACAGTGCGGTTTTTGCTCTCCAATCTGGATGGCTTTGAGCCTGACGAACATCTGTTGCCGACAGATCAGATGCTGTCTCTCGATCGTTGGGTGCTGGCGCGAACTGCACAGGTGCAGAGTGAAATTAGTGCTGCGTATCAACAATACAATTTCCACCTGATCTACCAAACGCTACACAATTTTTGTGCCACTGACCTGGGTGGCTTTTACCTGGATATTATCAAGGACAGGCAGTACACCTGTCAGGCAGATAGCCTCGCCCGGCGCTCGGCGCAATCCGCGCTGTTGCATATTACCGAAGCACTGGTGCGCTGGATTGCGCCAATCCTGAGCTTTACCGCGGAAGAAATTTGGGCTGCGATGCCAGGTAAGCGTGGCGACTCAGTTCACCTGGCAGAGTGGTATGTGCTGCCAGCCGATACCGGTGATGACGTGATTGACAGTGATGACTGGCAGCTTATTTTTTCGGTCAAAGAGGCGGTTAATAAAGCGCTGGAAGACGCGCGTCGTAATGGTGTTGTGAAAGGCGCTCTGGATGCCGATATCACGCTGCATGTGGTACCAGAAATTGCCCGGGTATTAAAAAAAATGGGTGATGAATTGCGCTTTGTTACGATAACCTCCTCGGCTGAGGTGGTAGCACACGAAGCCGTAGATGCGGTTAGCTCGGGTGTCGATACTATGTTGCCGGGTTTACGCATTGCGATCAGTCTGTCAGCGGCTGAAAAATGTGTGCGTTGTTGGCACCATCGTGAAGATGTGGGCACACATGGCGAACATCCCGAGTTATGTGGCCGCTGTGTTGACAATGTGGTGGGCGCTGGTGAGTTACGCCGTTTTGCCTGATTCGACATAGTCTGTGAAGTTACTGTCGATCAAAAAAGTCGCGCTGTGGTACCTGTTGGCCGCGGTACTTGTTGTTGTTGATCACTACACAAAGACGCTCGCTACCGCGACGCTCGCCTACGGTGAGCCGGTGTTCGTGACCACATTTTTTAACTGGACACTGTTGCACAATACCGGTGCTGCTTTCAGTTTTTTGAGCGATGCAGGTGGCTGGCAAAATAGCTTTTTCTGTGTCGTGGCGGCAGGCGTGAGCGCCTATATAATTTATTGGCTTTACAGGACGCCGGATTCAGCGCGTTGGCAAGCCCTGGCACTGTCTCTGGTGTTGGCTGGTGCTGCGGGCAATCTTTATGATCGGCTTATGTTCGGTTATGTGATTGACTTTATCCAGCTTCATTACCAGGGGTATTACTGGCCAGCATTTAACATTGCTGACTCGGCAATAACTGTCGGTGCAGTGATACTGATTGTCGCTTCGGTGTTTGGTAAAGATAGTGCTTAGCAAAGGTATTTCTTAGTAAAGGTATAGTGCAATTGAGATGAACACACCAGCAGATCTGTCCGCTAGCCCCAGTTTAGTAAGTCTGCATAAGATTGCTCAGGGCTGCGTCGTGACCTTGCATTTTTCCCTGGCCCTGGAAGATGGTTCAATTATTGACTCTAATTTCGAAGGCTCGCCGGCGACCTTTACTATGGGTGATGGCAGTATGCTCCCCGGTTTTGAAGATGTACTAGTCGGTCTGGGAGTCAATGAGCGGGCTAGTTTCCGAATCGAACCGGAGTACGGTTTTGGACAACATAATCCGGTCAATGTACAGCTGATGAAACGCCAGCACTTCCCCGTGGATATGGAGCTTGGACATGGGCTGGTCGTCTCATTTACCGATGCTGCAAAAAGTGAGCTGCCCGGCGTCATTACCGCTATTGCTGGTGATGAGATCAGCGTTGATTTTAATCATCCACTGGCCGGCAAGTCGATAGTTTTTGATGTGCAGGTGCTTGGCATTGAAGTAGCTGACATTGCTACTGCCGAAGAGGCGGGCTGATGGAAGTCCGCCTGGCCAATCCACGGGGGTTTTGTGCCGGGGTCGATCGCGCCATTGATATCGTCAATCGGGCGCTGGATTTGTTTGGTGCGCCGATTTATGTGCGCCACGAGGTAGTGCACAATAAATTTGTGGTTGATGCCTTGCGTGATCGTGGCGCAGTATTTGTTGACGAACTGTCTTCAGTGCCCGACGGAAGCGTCGTTATTTTTAGCGCGCACGGTGTATCCATGGCGGTGCGGACCGAAGCGGAAAAGCGTCAATTGAAAATCTTTGATGCGACTTGCCCGCTGGTGACCAAGGTGCACATGGAAGTAGAGAAATTAGCCCGTGCAAATATCGAATGTGTGTTGGTTGGTCACGCTGGACATCCTGAAGTTGAGGGTACGATGGGGCAATATGATCGTCGTCGGGGTGGGGCTATATACCTGGTTGAAAGTGTTGAGGATGTTGACCAGCTGCAAGTTAACAATTCCATGCAACTTGGCTATGTCACGCAAACAACGCTGTCTATTGACGACACTGCTGAGATCACCGCCAGGCTCAGCAATCGATTCCCGCAGATTCAGGGGCCGCGCAAGGATGATATTTGCTACGCCACGCAAAACCGCCAGGATGCTGTCAAGCAACTAGCGCTTGAATGTGATGTGGTATTGGTGGTGGGTTCACCAAACAGTTCTAACTCCAACCGGCTCAGGGAGCTGGCAGAACGTTGCGGTACCCGTTCATACCTCATCGATACCGAGGAAGATATCCTCTCGACATGGTTTGGTGAAGATACGGTCGTAGGCATTACTGCTGGAGCTTCTGCGCCAGAGATACTGGTTGCGGATGTGGTCAAACATCTTGTTCAGCAAGGTGCTGTTTTGTCTGAAGAAATGGATGGCGTAAAAGAAAATATACGTTTTAGTTTGCCCGCTGAACTTAGAGGCTAAGGAACCTCTGATTAATTCTGGACGAAGTAGAGAGCCTGATGAGATGGACGTTCCCCCTACGGCGTCGTAATGCGCCAAACTATAAGTTCAACCAAATAGTGAGAGGAACGTCCATATGC
>Ga0164315_10000790_pt1 | contig 22852 bp, 21 predicted proteins | sample GuaBasSedimGuay6_FD_113737 | JGI IMG/M metagenome (GOLD analysis project Ga0164315, IMG submission 113737) | Subseafloor sediment microbial communities from Guaymas Basin, Gulf of California, Mexico - Guay6, Core 4569-2, 0-3 cm | ecosystem: Environmental > Aquatic > Marine > Hydrothermal vents... | reverse complement strand
GGTGGCACAGCACAGGCGGGCGGCGGTGGCGACGCCGGAGCCGCTGGAGGAAACCCCGGGCCAGTGATCGGGGTTCCAGGGGTTTACCGGCACTTCCAGGTCCGGGTGATAACCGGACAGGGCAAATTCCGTCATATTCAGTTTGCCCAGTGAGATGGCGCCCGCCGCCTCCAGCTTGTCCACCACCGTGGCATTGCTGTCGGGGACCCAGTCCTTGAGTATCTTCGAAGACACCGTGGTTCGTGTGCCTTTTGTTTGCAGCAGGTCTTTCAGGCCGACGGGGATGCCGTGCAGGGGCCCCCGGTAGTTGCCGCTGTTGATCTCCTGCTCCGCCGCCCGTGCCTGTGTTAGGGCCTGCTCCGCTGTCACTGTATTGAAGGCCTTCAGTGTGGGGTTCAGGGCTTTGACGCGCGCCAGCATGCATTCTGTCAGTTCCACTGGCGACAGTTCCCCGGCCTTTATGGCTCGGGCGAGTTGGCTTATGGGTTGTATTGCCAGGTTTGTGGTTGCAGTCATGAAGGGGATCCTCTCACTGGTTCATTGTTGCTTATCTTATAATAGAACCATCATGTCGCAAAGCAAATATTATAATAAAATGGTATTTAATAGCTAGATGGCCTCTATAAATGCCGATTTTATATTGACAATTCGACTAAATGCTATTAAATTCATGCGTATGTTATAACATATGTACTTTTGATCTTCTTCTGTAATGGATGGCAAAGGCAACTGACTAGAGGATAAAACACCATGTTGGGTTTGATGCAGGATTTTCCGATTATCGTTCCGCGCCGGTTTTGCGACTATGCGTGACCCGGGATCTGATATGAAGAAGCCCGAAGCCGTGATCCAACATGTTCTACAGGAGCGCCCTGAGCCGACGGTCGCACTGAACCCGCTGACCGGTTTGCACCTGGATGATGTGAAAGAGATATTTTCCAGAACCGCGTTGCAAGGTGCGCGTCAGCCACTGATTCTTGCCAAGCACGCGGCAAACCACAGCCGCAAGCTGGTGGATATCCTGGCGCGTAAATCTGACCTTGTGCCGGAAAAGTCCGACCCGCGATTCAGGGACGATACCTGGCGCAACAACGGCGGCTATCTGCGTTTAATGCAGTCTTACCTGGCGATGAACGAGTCGTTGCAAGAGTGGGTTGACGATCTGGACCTGGGTACTGTTGATCGCTTGCGCGCGGATTTTCTGCTGCGCATAATCGGTGATTCTATCGCACCCACCAATACCCTGTTGGGCAACCCCGAGGCCTTGCGCAAGGCGTGCGAAACCCGCGGCAGAAGCCTGTTGCAGGGCACGAAAAACCTGTTGGCCGATGTGCGCGACAATCACGGCATTCCCTCCCAGGTAAAAGGCGATAGTTTCGTCCTGGGTGAGAATATCGCCACCTCAGCCGGAGCCGTTGTGCTGCGCAACGAGGTGCTGGAGCTGATTCAATATGTGCCGACCACCGCGCAGGTGCATCGGCGCCCCATGTTAATGGTGTCGGCGATGATCAATAAATTCTATGCGCTGGACCTGACGCCCCAGAAAAGCTTCATCAAATTTTGTGTCGACAATGGCCTGCAGGTATTCGTGGTCAGCTGGGCCAACCCACAGATGGAAAATGCCGATTGGGGTATCGAGAAATATGCCCTGGCGGTAATGGAGGCGATTACCGCCGTGAAATCCATTACCCGCTGTAAAGACCTGAACCTGTTCTCCCTCTGCTCTGGCGCTATGATGACGTCCGCCATGGCCGCCTGCCTGAAAGCCCGGGGTGATAACTCGATTCACTCTATGACCATTGGTGTCTGCATGCTGGAGATGCAGCAACATGATATGGAGATGAGCGCATTTGCCAGCCCGGAAGTATTTGATCGGGTAAAACAGCGCTCTAAGAAAGCGGGCGTATTGCGCGGTCATGAGCTGGCCCTGTCCATGTTGTGGCTGCGGCCCCGGGATTTGATCTGGAGCAATGTGGTCAACAATTACCTGCTGGGTAATGAACCGCCGGAATTCGATTTACTGTACTGGAATAATGACTGGACCAATTTGCCCTCCCAGCTGCACGCGGATGTAATCGATATGTTTTCGACGGCGTGCTTATCCATGCCGGGAGAAATGAGGATTGACGGTACGGCGCTGGATTTACAGGCGCTGGACTGCGACAAGTTTTTTCTCGGTGGCCTGTCGGATCATATTACGCCCTGGAAAGCCTGCTATCGCAGCGCCGGGGCCTTTGGTGGCAACAAGGAGTTTTTATTGTCCAATAGCGGGCATATGCAAACCATGCTCAATTCACCAAAGAAGAAAAACGCCAGCTTCTTTATCAACAAAGCACTGCCCGGTGAGGCAGAGACCTGGCTGGAGCAGGCGGAACTGCAACAGGGGTCCTGGTGGTTGTACTGGGGGGATTGGGTACAGTCGCGTTCCCTCGCCAAAAAGAAGGCACCGCTGCGTCTGGGCAACAAGGCATATCCGGCGGGTGTTGCCGCGCCGGGCGAATATGTCTATCAACAATCTGAGTAAGGGCCAGGAGGTTCTGTGGGTAAGCAAAACAGAAATTGGATTGATATTGGATGGTACGCATTTCGTGACATGCAAATACGCTATGGCGTGCGGCGCGGTAAAGCGGGCGGTACGCCCCTGGTCATATTCAATGGTGTAGGCCAGAGCATAGAAGTACTGCAGCCCCTTATTGAGGCACTGGATGGTGTTGAAGTCATTACCTATGATGTACCCGGTACCGGACTTTCCGATACACCGGCGCTACCCTGGCGTTATCGCCGGCACGCCGAACTGGCGGTGGCTCTTGTGAAGCATCTGGGTTACGACAGTGTTACCGCTATGGGTATCTCCTGGGGTGGTCCGCTGGCACAGCAGTTCACCAGACAAAACCCCGCTCTTGTACAGAAGCTTATCCTGGCCGTATCGCCACCGGGAAACCTGATGGTGCCCGGCAAGCCCGGAGTTTATTGGCGCATGGCTCACCTGAAACGTTTCACCGATCGCAGCTATATGCGCAGCATCGCCAGCCATATTTATGGCGGAACCATGCGCACGGATGACTCTTCGCTGGATGCACACATAGAAAGGTTGCAACCGCCCAGCCGGCGCGGCTATCTCTACCAGGCGCTGACCATGTGGGGCTGGACCAGTCTCGCCTGGCTGTGGCAGCTCAAGCAGCCCACCCTCATTATCCAGGGGGAGGATGACCCGATGGTGCCCAAGCTGAATGCGCACATCATGGCCTGCCTGATTCCCGACTCACAGCTGGAATTTGTCGACTGCGGGCATATGCTGATACTGACCCGTGTGCCGCAAATATCCAAAATGATCAAGAGCTTTATGGTGGCATGAAGTGATGAATGCAACGAATCCCGCTTCTTTCAGTACCCCTGAATTGGCAATCGAACAACTTGAGGAAGGAAATGCCTTATGCATGACAACTTATTTGATTTGTCCGGCAAAGTGGCGCTGGTAACCGGCGCCAGTCGCGGCATCGGTGAAGAAATTGCCCGGGTACTGGCACGCAATGGTGCCCATGTGATTGTGTCCAGTCGCAAGCTGGATGGATGCCAGGCGGTGGCAGACAGTATTACCGAGGCCGGTGGCAGCGCCTCGGCCTTCCCCTGCCATGTGGGTAGCATGGATGATATCGGCGCGATGTTTGCACACATCCGTGAGAGTCACGGTGTGCTGGATGTACTGGTGAACAACGCCGCCACCAACCCCTACTACGGTCACATACTGGACACCGACATCGGCTCGTTTGAGAAAACGGTTGATGTGAACGTGCGTGGCTATTTCTTTATGTCCATCGAGGCGGGTAAGTTGATGCGTGATAACGGGGGCGGCGCCATTGTTAATACGGCATCGGTGGCTGGTATCCAGCCCAGTCCGGGGCAGGGCATTTACGCGGTAAGCAAGGCGGCGGTTATCAACATGACGCGCGCTTTCGCCGGTGAGTGTGGTGAGCACAATATCCGGGTTAATGCCCTGCTGCCCGGGCTCACCCAGACCAAATTCGCCGGCGCCCTGTTCGACAACCCGGAGTTTTACGATGAGGCGGTGCGGGCCATCCCCCTGAAGCGTCACGCCGTTCCCAGCGAAATGGCCGGCGTGGTGTTGATGCTGGTGTCCAGCGCGGGCAGCTATATCAGCGGGGAATGCATAACGGTGGATGGCGGCCTTACCGCTACCCGCCTGTGAATAACACAACAAACAAAACTGATGAGGAAAATGAAATGAGCCTGGTAGAAAAACTGCATCACTATGTGGCCACGATGAAATCCGACTTCGAGGGGTCCCTGGACCTGTTGGCGGATGACGTGGTCTGGATCAACCTGCTGCCGGAACACGTGCCCTTTGGCGGCACGTATAGGGGCAAGGCGGAAGTCGTCGACTTCTTCACACAGATGGCGGGGGCCTTTGAAATCGGTGACTACCCGTGGGACCAGTTCGAGTATATCGAATCCGGTAACGAGTTGGTGGTGGTGGGATATGAAAAAGACGGCAAGGCAATTCCCACTGGCAAGGTGTTCGATCTGCATTTCGTGTGGGTGGTGAGGTTCAATGATGAAGGCAAGCTGTGCTACTTGCGCGAGCACAACGACACCGCTGCTATCGGCGATGCGTTCAAGTCATGAAGGCGCACATAGAGAGAATCATGTTGAAATCAAAAATATTCAGTACATTACTACTGTCAGTTTTCGCCGTGGGTGCGGTACAAGCGGCCAGCTCCGGGAAAAACATCGTGTTCGATGCGGAGTTTGTACAACTGCGTGCCCAGCACGGTGAAGAATAGGTGGCGGAAGACAAGATGCTGCGCGCCAAACTGGCCGAGATGCGTAAAAAACACGGCCAGCACCCCGTTTGCCCAGAGTGTGGTGGAGCTGGATCGTGATATTGGCCAGATCATGGACAAACTGCAGGAACTGGGACTATCCGAGAATACCCTGGTTATCGCCATGGCGGACAATGGACCCATGCATGAACTGGCGCCAATGGGGCCACATGAAATTGTCGTTCGCGGCGGCAAGGGTGATTACCTGAAGATGGCACCCTATTTGTGGGCCTGGGCTGCCTTTGATCATATGCGCGAGTGCCATTTGAATATGATCGAGCAATACCCCAATCGCCCACAGACCCATGGCGTACCCTACGAGGGTATTGTGGATTTACCGGCAGAAGCCAAAGCCCTGGTGGCGACAGTGCCAACCACTTATTGAGCGGAGACAAATCATGGACTTTTCATATAGTGAAAAAACCGAACAACTGTGCGCCCAACTGCGCAACTTCATGGAAGACCACGTCGTGCCGCGCATCGGCCAGTGGAGTGAGGAGATACACGGCGGTACCTTTCCCGTCTCCTTTATGGAAGACCTGAAGAACCTCGCTAAAGCCGAGGGGCTGTGGAACCTGTTTCTGCCCCATTTGCGCGATGGGGAGCCGGGCACCCAACTCACCAACCTGGAGTACGCGCCCCTGGCGGAGATTATGGGCAGGATTCCCTGGTCTTCCGAAGTATTCAATTGCAGCGCGCCGGATACCGGCAATATGGAAGTGCTGCACATGTTTGGCTCCGAGGCGCAGAAGGAGCAGTGGCTGACGCCCTTGCTCAATGGCGAGATTCGCTCCGCTTTCGCCATGACGGAGCCGGATGTGGCGTCATCGGATGCCACCAATATCCAGACGGCCATTACGCGGGATGGGGATGATTACATCATCAACGGCCGCAAGTGGTTTATCACCAATGCCCACCACCCTAACTGCCGGATATTTATCGTGATGGGCAAGACGGACTTTGCTGCCGATACGCACCGGCAGCAGTCCATGGTCCTGGTGCCCATGGACACCCCGGGGCTGGAACTGGTGCGCAATATCACCACCATCAATCATCACTCACCGGAGGGGCATTCCGAAGTATTGTTCCGCGATGTGCGGGTGCCGGTGAGCAATCTGATCGCCAACGAGGGCGACGGTTTTATGATTGCCCAGGCGCGCCTCGGCCCCGGCCGTATCCACCACTGTATGCGCGCCATCGGCATGTCGGAAGTGTGCCTGGAACTGATGGTGGCCCGCTCCCAGGAGCGCAAAACCTTCGGCAAGTACCTGTACCAGCATGGCAGCATCGCCGAGTGGATAGCCCGCTCTCGCATCGAGATCGAGCAGGCGCGCCTGTTAGTTTTGAAGGCGGCGTCGCTGATCGACCAGGTGGGCGCGAGGCGCGCGCGCAAGGAAATATCCATGATCAAGGTCGTTGCGCCGACCCTGCTGACCACCATCGCCGATCGCGCCATGCAGGTATTTGGCGCCATGGGTGTCAGCCCGGATACACCACTGGCAGATTTTTATACCGGGGGACGCGTGCTGCGCTTTGCCGATGGTCCGGACGAGGTGCATTTGCAGACTATAGCCAGGCTGGAACTCAAGGAAAGCCAGGATAATCTGTTGAATATCGCCAAATACCTGACTCCGCTGGAGCGGTGATGTCGCCCTCAGGGAGGGCTGCCACAAGGGTAGTGTGCCGGCGGCCTCAGTGCTGTGAGCTCGCTTTTTTACGCTCGGCCCGCAAGCGCCGTTTCCTGGTCATGCGGCGCTGGGTATGATAAGACAGAACATCCCGGGCCAGCGCTTTATCTTCCGGTGATAATTTGTCGCAGCCCCTGTACTGTTTGAATAGATAAAGCAGGTCTACCTTTCTGATATGTCCGCGCAGCCCCTCTTCGAGATGGGCGAGGTCACGTACTATGCTGCGTCTGAACATAAAGCGGGGGGGATGGTGGCCACTGGGGCAGTCGAAAAAAAATAACTCGGGCTCGTTGTTCCCGCTACTCGATGAAGCAGGGAAGGCTTGCCGCAGCAGGATGTTCCGGGTCTTCAGGTCCTTGTGATAAAAGCCGTGCCCATGCAGCACGCGCACAGCCCGGGCCAGTTGGTCAAGGACTTTCCGCACGCCGGCCACACCACCACTGTAAAGGGCGCCAGCCTCGATGATCTTCTCCAGGTCCGTGGCACGCTCCACCTCGGCGGTGACGATCACCGCTTTTTCCGGTACACCCCATTTTGTCTGATGGCCATAGGCGACGAGCCGGGGAGTGCCCAGGCCCAGCTTGTTGAAATACTGCAGATTGCGCAGTTCACGCTGGTAGCGGCTGGTGCCGAGCCAGTGCCGAATGCCCGGCCCTTTAAAGGTTTTTACATAGTAGACAGATTGCAGGGTCAGGGTGGACACACCGCTGCGTGAATCCAGGGTGACTTGTTCCATGGGCGACTGCAGCAGTGTGTCCATGGACTGGAATGTTGTGCGCTCTGTCACGTCCAGGGTCTCAGACTCTACTGCCCAGTGAGCGTGCCTGAAAAACCGGCCGATGCCTGCCTTCATTGTGCGGCCAGCATTGCCCAGGCTCTAATCTATAACTGCCAGTTGGCGAAAACCGAAAACGAATAGACTTCGTTGGTGCTGTATTCACCACTCCACAGATGCGCCTCTATTTTGGCGCTGCCCAGATCGATGTAATTGACATAGCCGCCCAGGGTGAGCGTATCGCTGAGCGCATAGCGCGCCCCGGCGTTATAGCGGACCTGACGGTCGACGGGTAAATCCGCGGTGCGATCATGAGAATCCACCGGGTTGGTATCGTAGGCGACGCCTGCGGTCAGGTCCCAGTCCTCGTTGAGTTTGTACTGAAAGCCTGCGGCGTAGTGGTAGGTGTCTTCCCAGTTTTTCTCCAGGGCGGCGCCGGCGCCGGTGTCGATAGCGACAAGTACGTTGTCCATGTCGCTCCAGTTATCCCAGCCCACGGTGAAGTCCAGGCCCAGCCGGTCGTTGAGGTCGTGATGCAGGCTGGCCCTGACGGTCGCGGCCATGGTCAGCTCTGTATCGGAACTCGCCTTCAGGCCGGCGGGTTTGATCTTGAGGTCACCGCCGTATTTGATGTCAAATTTACTCTGGTAGGTAATTCCCACCCGGGTGTCAGCGGAAAATTCATAGATAGCGCCCACATTGTAGCCCCAGCCCGTATCGTCGCCATCCAGTTTAACCCTTCCGTCTTCCGCGCCGGTAACCAGGCTGGTGGGAGCTCGCAGCTTCAGGTCCAGTGATGAGTAGTAGTATTGGGCTTTGACGCCGACAGATAATTTGTCGGTGATCTTATAGGCGACCGATGGCGCCAGCGCCAGCAGTATAAGCTCGACCTCAGTAGACTGATAGCGTCCCACCCAGTTATTCCCGTAGTCCAGGCCGGCGCCGGACAGACCGCCAAAGGATATACCGGTGCTCCACTTGTCCGATCCGAGATCGTTTGTATACGCGAAGGAGGCACCCGGCGCATCGAGGCCGGCCTGGCCGCCATCACCATCGCCGACGAACGGGTGGGACTCATCCACATCAAATTCCGCCTTGGGGATGAATGCACCGGCGGACAGGAACAACTGACTGCCCTTGATAAGGGCTGAACCTGCCGGGTTGTGAATAATGGTTGCCGCGTCGTCAGTGCCGGCACTGGCGCCGGCGCTGGCGCGACCGCCGGCGAAGTCGCCCCAGTCGTTCAGCCACAGGCCGCCAGCCAGGGCCTGGTTGGCGCCGAGCAGGGCCAGGGCGAATGCGCTCCGTTTAAACAGGGTCTTCATCGTCATTTATCCTTTGAAGGATCTTTTCCGGTGGGTTTTTCGAGTGGATGGCACCCGGCCATCCACCTGTTTACCGTAACCCCATGTTACACAGGGGATTATGAATGACCACAAGGTATTTTGGTGGAATTCACAAAGCTTTAGCGTGGCGGTAGCTGCGGCCAGTGCGATGGCCAGGCCCTCCCCCTCGATATTTGCCGGCAACAGTGAAATACTGTCAGCCAATGCGTATTTTCATGCCCTTTTTGGCGTTATTACTGCCTGCTGTCGTAACAGGCGCTACCTTTGAGTTGCCGCCGCAAGAGTTTGATCTTGTCGGTGCGATACTGGTGGTGGAAGCCTTGCCCGAAGACACACTGCTCGATGTCGCGCGGCGACATGATATCGGCCAGGAAGAAATCGTGCGCGCCAACCCTGAGGTCGATCGCTGGCTGCCCGGGGGCGGCACGAAAATCATCATTCCATCGCGCCGCATTTTACCGCCAGTGCCCCGCGAGGGCCTGATACTGAACCTGCCCGAGATGCGCCTTTACTACTATCCCGAGCCGAAGCCCGGCCAACCCGCGCAGGTGCAGACCTATCCTGTCAGCATCGGGCGTATGGACTGGGCCACCCCGCTGGGAGAGACGAAGCTGGTGGCCAAGAAGAAAGACCCGGCCTGGCATCCGCCGGAGTCCATTCGCCTGGAACATGCGGCGGATGGCGACCCGCTACCTGAAGTGGTACCCGCCGGCCCCGACAACCCGCTGGGGCGCTACGCCCTGCGGTTGGGTATTCCCGGCTATCTGATACACGGCACGAATAAGGTCTTTGGCGTCGGTATGCGGGTTTCGCATGGCTGCATTCGCATGTTGCCGGAGGATATAGAAAAGCTGTTTTTGCAAGTACCGGTTGGCACACCGGTGCGCATTATCAACCAGTCGGCCAAGGCTGGCTGGTACGGGGGTGAGCTGTATCTTGAGATTCACCCGCCGCTGGAAGAAGATCAGGCCGCCAGGGATGCGCTGGTCGAGACCGTGATGCTCGTTATCGATGAGGCGCTGTTCAGGCGACCGGGCAAAGTGAACGCGCGGGCGATCGAACGGGCGATCTCCCGGCAAAACGGGTTGCCGGTCGTAATCTCCGGCGAACCCTGATGCTATTTGTACATTGATTTCTTGAACATGCGATCCAGTTTTTCATTGGTGTCCTGGGCTGTATCGCGGGCTTCCTCAGCAGCCGTTTTTGCCGCTGCGGCATCCTGTTTGGCACTGGCCGCATCCGACGCCGCCTGGTTGGCAGTCGCATTGGTTTTCTGAACTTCAGCCCGCAGGGCATCGACGTCTGAAGTGGTCGCACAACCGGCCAGGCCTGTTATTGCCACCATCACCAGTCCTGTTGTTGTGGTTTTGAGCATATTGCGCATAGCGTCATTCTCCATACTGAAAAACCGGGCATTTGCCCGCTGATTAATCCTTAACCAAACCGGCCCTCCTGATGGGGTGCGCGGTTTCGAGTGTTACTGCGCGAAAGCGGTCGTCAGGCTTTACCTTCGATTCCCTTCCAATCTATATTTTGGTAGATAGGAGCCCTGATCGCAAGGAAATATTTTTACGGTTTTCCCGCGGGCCTGTGCCAGGAATTCGCCTAACGCACACTCACTCGCGTTCCCACCCTGACCCATTCGGCCAGTTCCTCCACTTGTTTATTGGTCACGGCGATACAGCCGTCGGTCCAGTTGACGTTGTTGTGAATCTCCAGGCTTCCCGCCCCAATGCCGTGGATACCCAGATGGCCGCCGAGGCTCGTGCCCTGGGGTGGTGACTCCCCGGTGCGCCATGCTTCGCTTATGGTGTGGTATTCCTCCGGGTTTATCGAGCCATGCTTTAATGCGCGCCGTGCATTTTCCATATTGGGGTAATTGATGGAGAGAAACAGGTGGAAGTGGTTGCTGCTCCTGATGCCGTCGATTTTGTAATCACCCAGTGGGGTCTTTTCGTCCTTCAACCGCTTTTCCCGCGTTGAGCCATTACTGCCTATGGCGATATTTTCATAGGTGTGCAGTGTGCTTTCTCCTTCCATTACGGACAATGTCAAAGCTCTGGTATCGACCAACAGCCAGATGTCTCTGGACTGCGCCATCGCATTGCCCAGGGGGGAGAGACCACCAGGCAGAAAAAGGCCGGCGAGCAGCATGGCATACAGGAATATGGCAGGCCGGTTAAAGGATGTCAGTTTGGCGCCGCGCATACCAAGACCCGCCATACGATGTGGTTTGTGGCCGGAGATAGCGCGGGAAGGGTTTAGCTGTTGGCCAGCATCCACTTGCGCAAGCGGTTGGAGTCACCGAATGGGGTGAGTTTGCCAAAGGAGTTGAGCAGCACGATGGATATGTCCTCACCCTCTATATTGGCCTGCATTACCAGGCAGCGACCGGCCTCGTTAATGTAGCCGGTTTTACTGAGTTCGATATCCCAGTTCTTGTTCTTCAACAGGCGGTTGGTATTGCCGTACGTGAGTGGCCCACGTCTGCTGTAGGGCCGCACCTCCCTGCGTGTGGTGGTGGTGGACTGGGTGATCAGGGGGTAAGCTTCAGCGGCGTTGAGCATCCTGGCCAGGTCGCTGGCGGTGGATACGTTCTCCACCCGAAGTCCGGCGGGGTCGGCGAACCGACTGTTGCTCATGCCCAGAGCCCTGGCCTTTTTATTCATATGGGCAATAAAGTTATCCATGCCGCCGGGGTAATTTCTGCCCAGGGCGGTAGCGGCGCGGTTCTCGGAAGACATCAGGGCCAGCAGTATCAGTTCGTGGCGGGGCAGAGTGGCGCCATATTGCAGGCGTGAGCCCGTCAGGCGGATAAGATCCCGATCCTCTTTGGTGATGGTGATCTTCTCCTCGAGATCCAGGCCGGCATCCAGTACCACCATGGCGGTCATCAGCTTGGTGATGGATGCGATGGGTCGTACCGTATTCACGTCCTTACCATAGATTATGTTGCCACTGGCATCGAGCACAATGGCGGAGGCGGAGCGCAGGTTGGGGTTGCCCTTCAGTTCGGAGAATTTGGAGTTGCCGGCACTTGCCGCCGCAGTGGCGGTTAATAGCACCAGAACGAGTGAAATTGCTCTCGTAATACCCATGGCTTTGCCCGTCCCGTATGGTCCATTATCGTTGTTATTACAGTGATTACGCCCCCGTAACCACTGCTGTATTCTGCCTTAAACTCAGGAAAACCTCCAGTGGACCATTTCCAGCGTAATTTCGCGCTGGTGGAAGGTATTTTTGCAGCTTTCTAGCCCGGTTCTGATTCGGCGCCAACTCCCACGCGCAACAGGCCGCGAAATGCCCGACTGACTGTTGAGTCACCCGACAGTACCCGATAAACGTCCCGGACTATCGGCATCTCTATTCCATACTGTTCCGACAGGGCCATCACCGCGGGCGCGCTCTTGACGCCCTCGGCCACCATGACCATCTCGTCGATGATGTCCTGTATATTGCGGCCCTTGCCCAATTCCACGCCTACATGACGGTTGCGGCTCTGGGGGCTGGTACAGGTGGCTATCATGTCACCCATGCCCGCCAGTCCGGAGAAGGTTTCAGCACGCCCGCCCATGGCCACTCCCAGGCGGGTAATTTCCGCCAGGCCGCGGGTAATCAGTGCGGAGCGGGTGTTATCACCGGCACCCTGGCCATCGCCCATGCCCACGGCGATGGCGACAATATTCTTTAGTACCCCGCCCAGTTCACAGCCGATCACATCGGTATTGGTGTACGCCCGAAACAGGCCGCTTTTGAATACGTTTTGTAATTCCCGCACGATGATTTCGTCTTCCATGGCGATCACAGCTGCGGCTGCCTGGCCTGCCATGATTTCCCGGGCCAGGTTGGGCCCCGTGAGCACCCCCACCGGGTGGCCTGGCAATACCTCGTTAATAATCTCGGTCATGCGCATGCCGGTGTCCAGTTCCAGGCCCTTGGTCAGGCTGATCACCGGCACCCAGGCGCGGATGTGCTTCTTCACTTCCTGTAACACGGTGCGGAAATTGTTGGAAGGGATACCCATGACAACAATATCGGCGCCGCCCACCGCCTCGGCGATATCGTTGGTGGCCTCCAGTTTATCTGGTAGTTTCGCGCCCGGCAGATAAGTCTCGTTGGAGTGCTGTGTATTGATTTCGTCCACTGTGGCCGGGTTGCGAGCCCAAAGCCTGACAGGGGCATTGCGCGTGACCAGCGAGGCCACGGTAGTTCCCCAGGAGCCCCCACCCATGACGGCTACATTCAGGTTCGCCATTATTACTTCTCCTGTAAGGTGCCGCGACTGGTCACGCCGATTGCACGGATTAGATTGATTCGTCGCAAAAGGTCGCGTAATTCGCGCGCCAGTTCCCTGCGATTATCGGCGACATTCGGGTCACTGCAGTCCGTCAAATTGCGGCTCTGCAGCATCTTGAAGCCATTTTTGAATAGTAGCTTGCCAATGGAGGACTCGCTGCTGATCCTGCGCTGCAGGTAGGCCTGCCTGCCCTGCTTCAAAGCGTCGTTGACACAGGCATTTTCCTCCAGTGATTCCGATGGGGCCAGGCGAGCGGCCAGTGCCGCTACCACCGAGTAGGCCTCAGCGAAGGTCAATAGTGTGATGTGGGACACCAGCGGTATCATGGAATTGAGTAAGGAGCCGAAGCCGACGGCGCCTTGCGCCAGCAAGGTTTCCCAGTTCTCGTCATAGCGATCCAGTTCCTCCCGAATTTGCTGGTGAAATTCCTCCGTAGGGGCGTAGAAGAACTCGAACTTGAACAGATCCCGCAGGTGGTCCACCTCGCTCCAGAATACTTCCAGCGCCCCGGGTCCCTCATTCTCACTGGCTTTCAGCACGGCCAGTTCAATGATGGCCTTATTGACGAAAAAGTGGATGACGGTATTGCGGTAGTAACTCGCCACCGGATGTTGGTCCAGGTCGATGCCGTACACGATTTCGAGGCCTTCGTCATATCGCGTGACGATGCCCTCATCAATCATAATGTCCAGCACGCCCCGCATCTGGTCTGTATGAGCCATGTCCAGGTCCTTGGAAATACGCAGCTTGCGTGCCTCTGCCCAGGCCAATAGTGCGGTGATATCATCCATCACCTCATCCTCGGTGAGTGCCCTCGGTGATGACCCCAGCAGGCTCATGGTGACCAGTGAGGGGAAGGTGATGGGGGTGACGTGGTTGGCTTCCACCGCGACTTCGAAGGCGATCTTGGACAGGGCCAACCGATCATTCGGCTCGGGCGCCCGCTCCAGCACTACAGGTTCGCCGATATCCATATAGACCTTGCCCATGGGTCGGGCCAGGCTGCGAATATAGCCGATAAACCAACGCAGGGATTCGGCGCCCTTGCTGCGGCCGGTTTGTTCCGTGGCGTATTCCTCCACATCGCGTATCAGGTCATAGCTGATGGAGATTGGGATGATATGAATATTTCTGGCGTCAGTCGCGTTGCAGGCCTCCAGCACATATTTCAACAGGCCGTAGCGTGGTGGCATCAGCTTGCCTATGCGCGAACGCGTACCCTCGAAGGCCCAGTTCATCGGGAAACGCTTCTCCATAAGGTAGCCGATATAGTGGCGCAGGGTGATCTTGTACAACTCGTTGTCCCGGAAGCTGCGTTTGATAAAAATGCCGCCGGCCCGATGCAGCAAAAAACCCAGCCCCGGAAAATTCATATTGGCGCCGCCGAACATGTGGGGCATGGGAAAGTCGTTGTCGTACAGCACCTTGGGCACCACCATGCCGTCCAGGTAGGTCTTGTGCGTCCATAGCAGCATGGAGGGGTTTTCACGTACGATCTGGCGCATTTTTTCCACCGCGGCCTGGTCATAGACAATCTCCTCCTCGTAACCCAGGCCGAGACAGAACTTGTTGAACTTGGCGTAGAAATCCAGCCAGAAGGTGCTGGGCCTGGACACCATTTCATCCATATACCCCGCCGCTTCCTTCATCAACTCGGCCTTGGAGGCACCCGTCTCCGCTGCGATTTCATCTACTGCTTCGTTGTAGGCGGTATTGGTTTTCAGGCTGGCGGCCACATGACGCGGTACCTTATAGCGGCCCCCTTGCAGGCGACGCTCGGCCAGATCAAGCACCACCACCGCCTGGCGTGCAACAAAGCTGGCGAAGTCCTGCTGGGCTTTCTCATCCTCCACGCTGTGGCGACGCTCGAAGCGTGTGCGCAGGTTGGCCACGGAGTCCGGTACCCCGGCAATCAGGTGCACTCGCTCCGGCCTCTGGCTGAGGATTTTGCGACCGCGGTGGGTGCCGGGGTGGCGTGGGTCGCCGAATACAAAGTCGCGCAGGCGCGGCCCTGAATTGATGGCCTTTGGTGAGGGCAGCCAGGCCACCCGCAGGGGGGTGATGAGTGTGTCAGCCGGCAGGGCCAGGGCCATGACCAACTGCGCACTGTCCATGCCTTTGCGGTCGTGGCCCAGGTTCAGACAGACCTGCGGCGCCTGGAACTCCTCGCTACCACTGGGTGTGTGCTGGTGAATCCATCCCCTGAGAAGTTCCTGTTCAAAACTGTTGCGGATATCCAGTATGAACAGGACCTGCTGTTTACCCCTGGCGGGCCAGGGGCTGCTGTCGTGGTATTTGCTGGCTAAATCCATACCGGTGGCACCTTCTATTTTTTATTTTTTATTTTTGGCCTGGCCTTGGCTTTAAGCTTGGGCTTTAGCTTTGCCGGTGCCTTTTTGGCAGTGCCGGCTTTGGTCTTCGCTACCACTTTGCGTTTGCCCGCGGTTTTCTTTGTCACGGGCTTTTTCGCGGCCGCTTTCGGTTTGGTGGCAGTTTTTTTCTTCACAGCCGCCCTGGGTTTGCTTTTGGTTTTGGTTTTGGTTGCAGTTTCTTTCTCCTTGGGTTGTCCCAGTGTGCGGGCGAACATATTGCGTACCTCCCGCACATGCTCGTTAACTGTTTCCGCGCGCCAGTCGCTGGTGTCGACAGGCGGCAACACCTCTACTTCCACGGTGGTGGAGCGGTACACGAAGTCACCCTTGGGCGCTACATCTCCCGCGTTGTGGATCACGACGGGCACCATCGGCACTTCTGCCTGCATCGCCAGGTGGAAGGCGCCTTTCTTGAATGGGTGTAGTGTGGGCGAGACGGTACGGGTGCCCTCAGGAGCCAGCACCACCGACTTTCCCTCCTTTTGCATCGCATCCACCAGTGGCGAAATGGCGTGGATGGCGCTCTTGCCATCCGCCCGGTCTATAAATACCACGCCGCCCATCTCCAACACCTTGCCGATAATGGGATTCTCGGACTTGATTTCCTTCTTGCCAATGCCGGCGATATCCCGGCGTAGTAATTTGGCGATGATAATCACATCGGCCTTGCTCTGGTGGTTGAACACGAACACCGCCGGTCGGTGGGACCACAAGTGCTCCTCGCCCTTCACGTTCAGGTCCAGGCCAATTAACGCGCTGGCGGTGTCGGCGAACAATGAGAAGGAGAAGTTCTGAGAGTCGCGCTTGGAGCCGGTGAGGGCATACACGGGCAGACCCGCGAGGAAGCTGGTCACCAGACTACTGGTGGCTGCCACAGAGCGGATGAACTGGCCCGTGGAGGGGCGACCGCGGCTTCCGAATCTGGCGGTGGGCCATTGCTTGTCGTGTGCGACTCGCGCCAGCCCGGAGCTGGGGTTCAGTGCTATGGGGTGACCGACACGCTCCAGCAGTTGCAGGTCATCCGTGCTGTCGGAATAAAAGAAACTGTCGTCGAGATCAGCGTCGTACTTCTCGGCCAGGGATTCGGCTGCATCCACTTTGCCCTGCCCGAAGCATGTGGGGCTTATCACGCCACCGGTGAACTTGCCGTCTGCCACTTCCAGGTTCGTGCACAGCACATGAGCTATGCCCAGGTCGGCAGCGGCCGGCTCCACCTGATAGGGGGTCGCGGAGGAAATGATTGCCACCGTGTGACCCTTGGCCATATGGGCGTTTACCAGGGCGCGGGACTCGGGGTAAATCAGGCGTGCTATCTGTTTGTTATAAATCTGCTTTCCCACATCGTGATAGGCTTCTTCCTCAATGCCCCGCATGAACTGGGCGTTGACCGCCATCATGCCTGAAAAACCGAGGTTGCCCAGACCGAAACTGCCCATCGCGCGCACCAGCTCAATAAGCTCCCTTGGGGATAAGTCACCCCGTCTGATTTGCTCCCGGATGAAGGCAGTCGCGGAATAACCGGCGATGATGGTGCCGTCGAAATCGAAGATAGCAGCGATTTGCGGACCCTCGGGAGAGTCCTCTATATCCTGTAACAGTTGATTTATGCTGGCCATGATCCTTCCTTATGTAATTTGGGAAGCATAGCGCATTTTGAGAATAAAAAAACGCCGTTGCGATTGGAGGCGCAACGGCGTTTCAGGGTAAAGCCTGTTTTTGTTATCTGCCCTGGTATTTTTTCTCCGGCCCGCAACCGGATCACGTCCCCATGGCCACAAACATCTCTGACAAATGTTTGTCAGCTTTCCCAAATACTGGTGCTGACCTGTAATCTAAATTCCCCTGATCAGTCACCACACTTTGAGTATATGCAACTTTGTAAAATGTACAAGATATTCTGCCATGATATTTATTTATATCTCTTAATAACCATAAGTTATTTCTATTGGGGTGTCACTATGGCTTTATGCGAAACAGCAGTGTCGTACGATCAGAATTGAATTTAGTGTACCTCGTGTGTATCCGGAAACTCCCTTTTACTAGATTTTTTATGCAATAAGTCCCCGGTTGTGCCATCCTCGGACGACACAGGACAGCTCGACTCGGAACCGGAATGACAACTGATTCTTATACTTTATGGCGCCCGAGGAGCCTCTTGTACCTGCTGGTATTGTTCCTGTTGGCTTTACTCCCCCGGCTTTACAGTGCCCAGACTCTGGGGTGGGGGTGGGACTCTCCCGAGAGTTTCACCCTGGTCAACTTTGATGAAGCCGGTTCTTGCAGGGCGGCTTTGGGGGGCTTCGACTATTCCACGTTTATAGGTCGGCAGACCATTGCCATCGCCAATGTGCTGGGCCAGGGGCCTGATTCCGGCATCGCCGGTAACCCGCGGGCGGTGAAGGCATTCTGCCACAATGCCAACCATATCCTGATAGCCCGAACGTATTCGGCCGTTACCGGTGCGCTGACGGTGGTGCTGGTGGCTGTGATCGCGCTGCTGCTGGTGCCGTTGCAACCCGGCATCGCCTGGACAGCGGGCGCACTGCTGGCGCTTTCCGGCTTCCATATCAGTGAATCCCATAGCGGCACGGTTGATGCGCCCTCGGTATTCTTTATCTACTTGTTTTTGGTGGTGATGGCGTTTGCCGTTAGCCGGGGCTCGCGCTGGGGTTTGCGCTGCAGCCCGCTATTCCTGGTAGCTGCTATCTGGACGAAATACTGGGTTTTCGCCGTATTTGCCTATGTGGCCTACATCCCCTTATGGGTGTGGCGATACGTGACGAGCGGTATGGGTCGGTGGCGTATCACCGTAATTGCTCTTGCGACGATGGTGTTGTTCGCCATGCTGACCAATAGCGCTTTCCAGGAGGCACAGCTTTACCCGCTGCTTGCGGCCTATTACCTGGTCATTCCCTGGCGTCAGATGCAAAGGCCGATGGTACTTGTCTGGCTGCTCGTCCCGGTACTGGCTTACGGGGTATGCCAGATAGACATCATCGCCAGCTATACCACCGGCGGTACGTCAGGCAGTTTCGGTACGAGCTATGGCGCCATAGGTTGGAACAAGTGGCTGCGCAACCTGGTGAATGTACCGGCGCTGCTACTGGTCGGTCTTGGCTTGCCGGCCTGTCTGTTTATTCCCGCCGGGATACGCGTTATAGCCCGTGGTGAGGGTAACGTGAGAGCCTGGTTGTGCCTGACCCCTCTGCTGGTTTTTGTGCTGTTCATGGCGCTTCTGGCGCCGGTAACCTATTACCGGCATTACCTGGCGCTGCTTCCTGTCGCCGCGATAGTGGCTGCCTTTGGCCTGTATGCCACACCCTGGGCGTCGCGTTGCTGGTTTATGGTACTGTTCTTTATGTGGCCAGCGTTGTTGGCGATAGATCTTGTGCAGGATTATCACCGCGGTGATCCGCGTGTCGAGTTGCGTCAGTGGTACGCGCAAAATCAGGGTGCCCGCGTATTTACCAGTTTTTATGTAAACCCTCCGGCGGGCAATAGCCAGATCTTTCGCCCTGAATACGCCTTTGGCGATGCGGCCACGCTGCGCCAGGCCCACTATCTTATTTTGAGTGAAAACTGGTACGACACCGCCTTCGCCAATGAATTAAATGGGCCTGTCGTCAGCGATCCGTCGCGCCTGATCAAGACAAAACCGGAGTATGTGCAGTTTTATCGGGCGGCCCTGGCTGGTCGTCACCCGAATCTGGTGCTGGAGAAATCTATCGATGTGAAAAATTTCATGCCGGAATTGCTGATGCACCATTGGCTATACGGCACCTTCCAGCTTTTTGTCGGGGATATCAGGGTATTTCGTATTGTTAATTGAGCGCGACAAGCTTTTTTGGGTGTTGCCGGGTGGTGCTGAACTGAGTGGCAAATGCCATTTCTGAAAAAGACCCTTCGATTCGGCGTGGTGGGCGCACTCACCGCTGTTTTGCACTATGGACTGCTCTATATAGGGGTCGAGGCCCTGCAACTCAATGTGACAGTGGCCAGCAGCCTTGGTTTTGTGGTGGCCGTGATATTTAATTACCTGATGCACTACAGTTGGACCTTTGATGAGCCGGCGCCGCACGGCAGGACATTGCGGCGTTACCTGGTAATGATTGGCTGCGGCTTCCTTATCAATGGTGCCGTGATGTACGCTGGGGTGCAGTGGGTGGTGCTGAATTACCTGCTCACCCAGGCGCTGGCACTGGTTGTTGTTGTGTCCTGGAACTTTGTCATGTCCAATGTCTGGGTGTTCAGGCGTTGATATTTTCTGATTGAGGAAGCTGCTTTGTCGGATTTTCTTTCTGTCGTCGTACCCGTTTATAACGAGGCCCCTGTATTGAGTGAGTTTCATGCTCAGATGTGCGAGGTGATGAATGCGACTGATTGTACTTATGAAATAATTTACATCGATGATGGCAGTACCGATGAATCGGTCGATACCCTCAACAGTATCCGGGATGATGATGATAAGGTTGCGATCATTGAGCTGAGCAGGAATTTTGGCAAGGAGATCGCCCTGTCGGCAGGCCTGGATCACGCCCGTGGAGATGCGGTCATCATTATTGATTCGGACCTGCAGGATCCGCCAGAGTTGGTGCATACCTTCCTGCGAGAGTGGCGCGGTGGCTACGACGTGGTCTACGGCAAGAGGGTTGACCGCAGGGGTGAGTCCAGGATGAAAATACTCACCGCAAAATGGTTTTACCGGACACTTAATTATTTAAGCGACGTGGAAATCCCCGAGGATGTAGGTGATTTCAGGCTGTTGAGCAGGCGGGCTGTCGATGCGCTGGTGTCGCTGCCTGAGCGGCATCGCTATATGAAAGGATTGTACGCCTGGATTGGCTTTCCACAAAAATCCATTCCCTATGTTCGTCAGCCAAGGGAGGCAGGGCGGACCAAGTGGAGCTATTGGCGGTTGTGGAATTTTGCGCTGGAAGGCATCACTTCTTTCTCGGATGTGCCACTCAAGGTGGCTACTTATATCGGTATCGTGACTTCGGGTGTGGCTATCATTTATGGCCTTTTTCTGCTGGTGAGAACCCTGATCTGGGGTAACCCCGTCCCTGGCTACCCCTCGCTGATTATCGTCATGTTGTTTCTGGGCGGCGTACAATTGATATGCCTGGGTATAATCGGTGAGTATCTTGCCCGAACCTATCAGGAATCCAAATTGCGCACGCTGTATTTCGTCAAGGGATACCACCCCGCTTCCAGTCCAGGCCAGGTGGCTGAGCCCGAGTAATTCAGTTGTGAATATCCGCCACGTCAACTCAGGAAGGGGAGACCATATTGCCCTCAAGGGATAACTACACCCAACTCACGGCGCTGCTGCTGTCTGTCGCCGGGGCCCTATTATTTCTGTCTTTCGGCTATACCGAAATGGCCGGCTCCGATATGTGGTGGCATATCGCCGCGGGACGGGAGCTACTGCAGACCAAAACCCTGTGGATGGTCGATGACTGGTCCTACTCAGCCCTGGGCAAGGACTGGCTCAACCACGAGTGGCTGTCAGACATTATTTTTTATACCTGGGTATCTGTAGGGGGGGTGGAATCACTGGTCTATTGGAAATGGCTGGTTCTTGTCGCCACCTTTGCCATTCTGCAGCATGTACTGAGCCGTGAGAGCGGCAGCCCTTTTGCGGGTCTAGTATGCGCCGGTATCGCAATGGCTATTGCGGCCCCGTTTCTGGATGTGCGGCCTCATATTTATTCATTGTTGAACTTCAGTCTATTGCTATTTCTGTTATTGGGGCGACAGACGAAAACCTGGTTACTGGCGATCCTGTTCGTTGTCTGGGTAAACCTCCACGGTGGCTTTTTCTTCGGGCTGATGGCTCTGGGTATTCTGGTTTTCCCCTGGCGCAACTTCAGCCTGGACACGTTCCGCGCAGCGCTACTGGTGGGAGTGATTTGCCTGCTGGCCGCCGTGTTGAACCCTTCCGGATTTAAGACTTTTTTGTATCCATTGAAATACGCTTTTGACGACAGTTCACCATTCAGGCAATTGGGTGAGTGGCTGTCGCCTTTCCTGCGTGGCGGTATACGCTCACCGCTGTTTTTTGTCTTCATGTGGGCGCCGGCACTCGCACTGGTTTATCTGCTGCCGCGTGTAAGAAAAACCGTCGCGGTGCCCTGGGAGGGAATCTTCCTGACGGCCCTGACCCTGGCCATGGCGCTCACCAGTCGTCGCTTCATTCCCTTGTTTGGTATGTCTCTGGCGGTAATGCTGGCCCCTCTTGTGGGTCTTTGTTTTCGCAAAGTCCAGGGGCAGAAGTTTGCCGTGGCACTGGCGCTTGGCGCACTGCTTTTTTCTGCCTGGCGCATGCTGCCATATCCTTTAAAGTCTGGCCCGGCATTTCATTACCTGACGGCCGAGTACAGCTATCCGGTGGATATGCTTAACTTTATCGAGGGCAATGGTCTGCAGGGTAAGGTGTATGCGCTCTACAACTGGGGTGGTTATATACACTGGCGCACCGACGGTGACTTGAAAGTGTTTATAGACGGTCGGGCAGACACGATTTACGACGCTGATACCTATAACCACTATGTAAAGGTGCTGATTTCCAGCCCGGGATGGATAGAGAAACTGGAGGCTACCGGGCCGGATTATGTGCTCTGGCCGCAGTTGCTGAAATCAGGTCAACAAAAACTGCAGCAACTGCTGGACACTGGCAGGTGGCGGCCCGTATACAGGGATTCGGTATCCTGGTTACTGGCGCGGTCCTCACTGAAATTTCCAGGCAACATGACCGCGGCACCGGATACGCCCTGGCGCGATCTCACCATTGGCCAGTTCAGTGCCTGGACGGGCAAGAAGGATAAAGCGATTCAATATGGCGAGAAGACCCGTCAGGCTATTCCCTGGCATAAGGGCGCTTGTAATCTGCTGACTTCAACCTACAGAGAATTGGGTAAGGAGGACAAGGCGGAGGCTGTCCTGCAGCAGTGCCGCAGCTATTTCCCGTCGTATTTTCTGCGGTGAGGCCGCAGTGGGCCATTGCCATGAATCACGGCGTTTCAGGGGGGCTACATTTCATCCGGTTCCCGCCCCACAGGTCGTCCCGCAGGCAAACTGCCTTATTGATACAGCCTCCACCCTGATAATATTCTCAACGGGGGGGTGTTGAGCAAAACCCAGCGGCCGCTTATAATGCGCTCCCTCTCAACAGGACCATAGCTCAGTTGGTTAGAGCGCTACCTTGACATGGTAGAGGTCGGCGGTTCGAATCCGCCTGGTCCTACCAAACAAGAAAGGCCACCCCTTTGGGGTGGCCTTTCTTGTTTGGAAAGACTGGGTGGGTGAGAACCGCAACCCGGTTTGACAAAATGCGCCAGCAATTTGAAACGAGGCGCACAGCGCCGAAGCCCGCAGGGTCACTACAGCCCAAAGGCTGTAGTGATTCATCCGCTTATCCAGCCTGCGGAGATCCTGCAACCCGGTTCGACAAAATGCGCCAGCAATTTGAAACGAGGCGCGCAGCGCCGAAGACATGGTTAATACTTTTGCCATGAAGGGGTTGTCCGCTGG
>Ga0164315_10000788_pt1 | contig 22857 bp, 20 predicted proteins | sample GuaBasSedimGuay6_FD_113737 | JGI IMG/M metagenome (GOLD analysis project Ga0164315, IMG submission 113737) | Subseafloor sediment microbial communities from Guaymas Basin, Gulf of California, Mexico - Guay6, Core 4569-2, 0-3 cm | ecosystem: Environmental > Aquatic > Marine > Hydrothermal vents... | reverse complement strand
GAATTCAATTTTTCGAACAGACCCAAACGATTTGTAGATGTAGAAACGGGTGAGCATATTAATTTATATGCGGAGAATATTAAAGATAATTATGAAGCTGCGGTATCAGCTTACTTTTCTGAACTAAAAATTAGGTGTGGTCAGTATCGAATAAAGTATGTTCCTGTAGATGTTAATGGTAATTTCAACACCATTTTAACCACCTATCTAGTAGAGCGTCAAAAGTTTGTATAAATAAAGAATTATTAAGCATTATTTTTTTAAAAATAGTTTGCTATAATAAATAGGAGGTGTATATTTGCCCTCGCTATAAAGCAATAAGCAATTATTGTAAGCACGGTCTGGTAGTTCAGTTGGTTAGAATACCTGCCTGTCACGCAGGGGGTCGCGAGTTCGAGTCTCGTCCAGACCGCAACTAAAATGTTGTGTTGAGTCCTTTAAATAGGGCTAGTAGTCTAAATTAGACTAATGAGAAGCTTATCCATATTGGATGGGCTTTTTTTGTTTGCACTTAATTTGCACTTTTATTTCTATTGTTTCACCCATATTTTATACGGCATTGTTGAAATAGAATAACTCTGCCGAGTTATTTCCAGTTCAACAAGCAATCATCATCATCATCATCATCATCATTTTTATTGGCAATAAAAAACTGATTTCAACAAAGATGGACTATAAAAATTGGGTTTATAGCCCAAAAAATCCGCGTATTTGGGTTATATATATTTAAAATGAGCCGATTAAAAATTGTAATCGGCTCATTTTTTATTTACATTTGAGCCGAATGTATGATATAATCGGCTCAATGAAATATAATTGGCAACAATCAGACTGGAGAACATTTACGTTTTCGCTTGAAGCGATAGAAGATATTTTGTATGTTTTTGTGGAAAAAGCAGGGCATTTAAAAGGCTTATTACAAGCAATGCCTAAAAAATCACAAGAAGAAGCCCTGATAGAAATATTAGTTTCGGAAGCTCTTAAAACTTCGGAGATAGAAAATGAATATCTAAGTCGAGAAGATGTCACTTCTTCTATTCGTCATAACTTAGGGTTATTTGAACCCAATCAAGAAGTGAGAGATGTTCGAGCAAAAGGAGTTGGAAAATTGATGACCGAAGTTCGCAGAACTTATGATACGCCTTTAACCGAAGAAACACTCAAAGAATGGCATAGTTATCTTTTTACAGCCCGAACCCATATAAATGTCGGTGATTGGCGAACCCACAAAGAACCAATGCAAGTAGTATCTGGTAGATTGGATAGACCCAACGTGCACTTTGAAGCACCTTCATCTGCCGATGTCTCCCAAGAAATGAAAAAGTTTATTGAATGGTTTAATGATACTGCACCAAACGGAAAAAACCCAATTAAATACGCACCAATTCGTTCTGCGATTTCTCATATTTATTTTGAAAGCATTCACCCGTTTGAAGATGGCAACGGACGTATTGGTCGTGCTATTGCCGACAAAGCCCTTTCTCAAAGTGTGGGATATCCCTTATTATTAAGCCTTTCTGCTACGATTGAAAGCAATAAAAAAGCCTATTATAGTGCTTTGGAAAATGGACAAAAAAGTAATGAGATTACGCCTTGGCTACACTACTTTTTACAAGTGATTATTGATGCCCAAAAAAATGCGGAATCCCTAATTGACTTTACGTTAAAAAAAGTCCGATTTTTTGATGCATATCGAGACCAAATGAATGAACGGCAATTAAAAAGCATTAATAGAATGTTCAAAGAAGGCCCGAAAGGTTTTGAGGGTGGAATGACAACCAAAAAGCATATGCGCATTACCCAAACCTCAAAAGCAACTGCTACAAGAGATTTAAGTACGTTGGAGAAGTTGGGAGCTTTCGTTATTCGTGGGAGTGGGCGAAACACACATTACTATCTTCATTTGGAATAAAACAGGAAACAAATATTTAATGTATTGAACTCTAAAAACTCAAATATTGGACCTCGCGATTACAAATTGTCTGAAATCAAAAGACTATTTGCGCTTTCAAGAAATGAATGCTCTAAACCAGAGTGTAGCAATAAATTAATAGCAGAAGATGGCAAAACTGTAATTGCTAAAATATGCCATATAGAAGCTGCAAAAAAGGGTGGGGCTAGATTTAATAGTAAAATGAACAATGATCAGCGTAGGTCATTTGATAACCTTATCATTTTATGTGATGAACATCATCAAATAATAGACAATAAGGCTAATGAAGATGAATACCGAAAAGATGTTCTTTTGAATTGGAAAAAGGTACACCTTTCTAAGTCTGAAGGGAAACATAAGGATTTATCTGAAGATTTAATACAACAGTTTATTCTCAACACCCAAAAATATTATAGCAAACTTGAAGCCCTTGATGGACCTTATCAGCCAGTTATTTCAAACAATTATTTAGAAAGAGACGATGAATTAGCATTACTTGATAAACTTAAAAAAGATAAAGTACTATTACTTACAGGAATTTCCTTTTGTGGGAAATCGGAAATGGCTAAAAGAATAGCTCTTGATTTGTTTAACGAGGATTATCTATATAAGCGAGTTTTAAAAACAAGGGATGCTTCATCTTTTTTAGAATCAATTGGAAGTAAAAGGGTCTGTATACTTGAAGATCCTTTTGGCCATACTCTGGAAAATGAAAACCGTAATGAGTTAAGGCTAGTAAGAGATTTACTTAAAAACATTCCTGATGAAAACCTTTTAATAATAACTTCTAGGACAGAGATTGTCCATTCTGTTTTTAATGACATTAATATAGAAAAATGTAAAATAGGGAATCATTATTGGTATGATTTGACTGTAGATGACACTTCTTTTTTAAGAAACCTCTGGATGAAATTATCTTCTAAAATGTTGGTAAAACAAAAAAATATTGATAATGTATTAATCATAATTGATAGCGAAAAACCTATACAAGCTGGTCAACTAGAGCATCTTTCCAAACAAGAACAATTAACTTTAAAAGAAATCAGTAAAGAGGAACTTTACCAAATAGCTCAAATAGATATTGATGAAATTTGTAATGATTTTTTGAATAATGATAATAACACCTGGAAAATATTAGCAATACTTGGTCTTGGCGCAAATACTGTTGATGGTCTCACTATTCAAGATTTAGATTATATATTTCAAGCAAAAGAGGATTCAAAATCTCTTGAAGATAAGAATAAAGATATACTAAGTAATCTTGGTGGTAGAGACAAAGAACAGTTTGAATACCCTTTATATGATGATTCTTATCATAATATTAGTGATATTGAAAATGCTATAGAAGCTTTAGAAGAAAGAGGGTATATACAGCTTGTTAACCATAAATTTATATTCTCACATCCTCATTACAGGGAGATTGGTAAAACTATAATTCGAAAAATAAGTACGATAAAACAAAAATATATATTACCTCATATTTTCAACCTACTAACTTGTTTAAATCCTGATAGCGCATATAATTGTACAACTTCTCTAAGCATACTATTTAAAACTTTCAACAAAACTTATAAAGTAAAAATTTTAAATTTTATTTATAATGTAGGTGATAGGTGTTTCTTTCCGAAGGTTGCTGATCAATGCTCATTATTTTTAATGCGGATTTATAAAAACCCATTGGTAGAAGACTACAAAAAAGATATAATATTTAGGCTACAATCCGAGTCAGAGGAATATGGTATAATGTTTATAGATACCATCCCTATCAGATGGAGCCAAGCAGATTTTTTTGATAGAATGTTTGGTCTAAATGACCAAACATATTCTTTAGCACTTCAATTATTATCTAAAGAAAATTTTTTACCCCCAGAAACTGTTTGGAGAGGTCTATTATCAATGAAAAACTCTTCGGTTGACATCAACCTTAAATTTTTAGAATTTGCCTTTAACAGTAATGAAATATTCATAAGAAATCTTTGCGCACATCTATATTTTCTCAATTTGAATGATCTATATAGCTCTTTTCTTAAAGACAAAATTCTAACAGATGAACATCCAAGTGTCATATTTCACGCACTAAGAGGTTTTTTTCAAGGTGTCTCTAAAAACCATAAATTTATAAATAAAGAAATTTCCGAGAGGTTTCTTTATTTCTTTAAAAATGATGATATTTTTTGTATTCGTTCAAGTAATTTAATGTCAAATTTTGCTACGGACTATGCTTCTGATAGTATTAAATGGAAACTAATTGATCATAATAAGCATAAATGGTTGTGGAGAATTTGGGCGAATTATTTCACTCTTTTTCTAAAAATATTCCCAGTTGACGTGAGATTTTCACATACCCCTCGTTTTTCTGGAATGATGGATAAAGCTAAAAATTTTGTCTATCCAGACCAAGCTATTAAAATATCAAAACAAATGCTTAATAGATTAATAGCAATCTCAAAATTTCGTGTGCTAGACAATTGGGAGATGCATTTAATAGATTTTTTGATAGAATCGACATCTATAGACCCAAGTGTGAGAAATTCTATGTTTAAAAGATTCTTTACAGTTGAATTACCAACTTATTTTGTTGGATATAACATTATATGGGCTTTAAATCAATGGGAACAACTTCTAGAAGATGAAAAAAGTATAATTACAAATACGCTTGATTCTGAGAGGATAGACGCAAAATGGTTAAAATCAATAGTGTTAAATGACAGTACTTTACCAAAACCAAAAGTGGAGAATACCATATTTGGTAGGAAAGACTTCTTGAAGAACGATACAAAATGGTTAATAGAAAACATACCTCAGAGTTTATTGTTAAATATTATTACTGTTTACAAAGGGAATGATAGTGCAATTCAACAGATAGGGGTTTCTGGGTCAAGCAAATGGGTTAGAGATGTCATTTATCATATTGCTAAGAATAACATTGATATAGATTATGAAAATTGTGTGAATGAGTTTTTAGTTGATTTTATTAATTGTGTCCCAGAAGAAGATTGGAAATTATATAAATTAACTTGGAAAAAGATTTATAAAAATTCAAAAGACAAGAACAAGCTTTTGGATATTGTTATTGATAGGGTAGGAAAATCTTCTTTTTGCATTAAAGAAACGTCATATTTATTTGAAGTGGTAATGCGTTATCATTTAAAAAATAATGACATTGATATGTTGAGCTCAAAAATTGCAGATAAATACGAGGTTTTATGTTATAGCTCAACAGATAAAGAAGTGTTTAAAGTACTTAATACTGATGATTTCTTGCGAAAACATCTATTTCCAAAAATGCCTAGACAAATAAAAATATTAAACCTATTATTTACTCTTTTAGAAAAAGAACTTTCACCTTCTGAAAAAGAAGAATGTGTAAGCGAAATAATAAAAGAAAGCAAAAATGAGGAAATTAGGTTTCAATGGGCTTTTAATTTGATAAATAATATAGAAAAAGGCAATTTGCTCAGTCATAACTTATTGATGATATTGAAGAATATACCAAATAAAATTAGAGATAAACAAAAAACTTATTTTGAAAGTTTTGATCAAAGAGATTTGCTTAACGATTTTAAATATTTTTATAATTAATAATAGATTATTTGTTTCAGTACTAGATGGAATTCTAGTTGTTAAGAATGTATGAAGAAAGATCAAAAATATTACGGACAAGTATGGTTCGCTGAAAAAGAAGAGAAAAAAGAATTTTGTGTCCTTTACTTTCAAGATGATGACCTCTTTATAGAAACAAATCTTTGTTCTAAAAGAACAGTTTATAAAGAGCCTCAAATTTTAGGTGTAATTACAGGTATAGGATACATTACCTTCATTGATTGTAGTATACAACAATCATCTTCTGGTGTTGCTGAAATGAGAATGTATAAACCTGAATATACTTTTATAGGCAGTAATCATCTGATTAATACAGTCGACTTAAAATTTAAAGAATTTTCAATTGTTAATGACACTATAGTTAAATGGGTGAATTTTTACACTTGGTATGACAGCTTAGAAGAAAAGCTTATAAAGAAAGAGATTAAGGATGAATATAAAATTGAATCAAAAGGCATTCAACTTACTGTAAATCATTATTTACAATATAGTTCAAAACGAACAGAATTACATATTTCAAATAAAGGTTCAATTAGCTTTAGATTAAAAGAGCCCGTGGATGTAATGGAAGCAATCGAGCTCTATGACAAATTCCAAAAAGTTCTCCAGCTTGTTTATGGTGGCTCAATGAAGTTTAGCAATTTCAGTTTTAAATGCTTAAGCTGTGATGGGAGGAAGAGTATTTATTATAACGATAAAAAATTAACAAAATCCACTCATACTTTTGTACATACTGATTATGAGAAGACAAAAAAAGAACTTCCAAAGATTTTAAACGCAGTTTATTCAAACACTAATTTTCAATTTTGTTTAGATAAACTATTAGAAAATTTTATTTCGAAGCACTCTAGTCACCCTAAGAGATTTATTAATAGTATTTCGGCATTTGAAGCTTTTTGCAAAATTTATTCTGGAATAGAAAAGTATAATCTAACTAAATATATCAAAAATTATAAATCTATTTTTAAACTAATCGGTGAAATTTCAGATGATGATTTGAAGGTTTTCCCAAATAAAATAGTCAGATCTCGTGATTATCACATCCATAGTAATTTGGGAAATAAAGATGTGTTTTCAGATTATGATTTGCTGTATATAAGCTTTCTTTTTGATTTCGTAATTGCCTATCTGCTTTTATCAGAAATTAAAGTTTCAAAATCACTTCTAGAAAAATACGTTATGCACGGCAAGAGTGTATTTATTGATATGAAGAGGACTAATGAAATTTTAAGGAGGAACCCATTAATTAAACCTTAGATTTCAGTGCTCTCAATGCCTCCAAAATATTCCATAATTCCCAAAATAAATTACATACTAAAAACCAAAAATAATTTTCTCGGAAAAGGCTTAGTGATAAAATGTAACCACAAACGACCAATTACAGACAAAGTGTCATACTGCCCTATGAATCCGTAATTTAATTGGCATTTCTATAATTTTGGAGGACTTCTTGATGTGTCCATTGGTAGAGGAGGAGGTTCCTCATATTTATTAACCAAGCTCTTATGGATATTCCTTTAAAGAACATCAATAAAACTGATTAAAATGGAGAGTATAACCAAAACATTTTTAAAGCGTTTGAACCAAGACCCAAAATATTATGGATTTTGGGGAGATTTTAGAAAATACTGTAATGATTTTGACATACTAAATAAAGAGTATTTTGTCGAATCTTTACCACTAATGTTTAATAGAATAAAAAACGATGGAGCCAGCTATACTATATATGAATCACTAAAAAAATACGCATTTAATAAGCCAAAAGAAGCTATTGAAGTATTAGAGTTAATAGAGAAGAAAGGGACATTAGAGGCACTTGAATTTAGTTCTTCAATATTAGTTGGCTTATCTCAAAGCAAAATGGACTACCTAATTAAGGATAAAATTCTATCGTTTATTAATAGCTCAGATGAAAATAGAATTAATTCAGGAATTAGGGCTGCTATTCAAGTAATTATAAAGGATAAAATAGAAGAAGAAGAAGAATTCTTAAGCGCAGTTCATCAAAGTCTTAATAAAGTTATAGAAAGCAAATCCTCCAAAAATCTAGGAATTATAACAAGGTTCTACAATAAATACTTGAATTCAATAGCAAATGCAAAAGAGATAATAATAAAACTATTAGAGCTAAAAAATATAGAAGTTCAGAATGAGGTAGCAAGATCTCTTAACGAAGAGTTTAAACTTGAAGAAGACCCAGTACATTTTCAAAACTGCCTAACTCTTTTATCTTTTACCGAAGCTAAGTACAAGGGTGTTTATGGCACGATAAGATACAGATTAGAAGACATCACAACTTCCCAGCCAAATATTATCGTTGAATTTATTCATCATTGGATTTTAAATAACAAAGGCAATCTCAAGAACATTTCCATTCTAAAAGAAATAATTCACGATTTGTACTCTAAACATCCAAAAAATATTGAGACACTATTTTTAAATTGGCTTAACTCAGATAATATTTCACAAAAAATTGCTCTGCAATTTGTAATAAGTGATTTAAGTTCTAATGGCGTAGATTCTGTTGGACTTCCTAAAGACGTTTTAAAGGATTTATCTGAAACTGATTCACTATATGTAGTATTTATGATTGTCGGACATATTTTGGACCGAAAATATGCTACAGAGATGCTTTATAATATCCTTGAAGTAAATTTTAAGAACGCACGAATAAGAAATCATATAGCTAGTCTCTTCGTTAACTATCTAATCATAAATTATTATTCTGTTACAGATATTCTAAAGAGGAAAAGGGGAAAAGCAAATAAAATAATTAATTCAATTATTGATCAGATAATTGATGCTTCGGAAAAATACTACAAAGAAGTGTCTGATTTAGAGACAATAAACGAATTTGAACCTTCTGATAAGCGTATGAGTTATTTCTTAAAACAACAAAACGTTCAAATGCAAAAACTAATGAATGAATCCGAATCAAAGAATGATTCTTTCTTAAGTATGCTGACTAATATAAATCTTAGAGCTGGTAAATCATTTTTTTCAAAGTACAGAGGAGAATATTCTCAAGAATCTGAAATGCAAAATTTCAGGAGTAGTGTTGAAGTTGCTCGTATTCAGTATATAGATGAAATCGGACAAATGAAACTTAGATTAATGTGGCAAAATATGAAACGAAATGAACTTCCTAACTAGCGAATATATAGCTCTTTTAAAAGAAGATGGCGAGCTTGACACTCTACTAATTGATATATTAATAAGCAAGGGGATTACACCTATATCTAAACCACAAAAAGGCAGACAATATGGAGTAGATATTTCGGCTATAGGAAAAGACGAGGATGGAATTGAAAAATTATTTTTAGTTACTGTAAAACAAGGTAATATAACAAGGGTGATTTGGGATTCTGGTCCCACAAGTGTCCGACAATCATTAAATGATATAAGAGAAACATATATCAATATATCGTTAACAAGAAGTCAAAAAAAACTTCCAAAAAAGATTATTGTAGCAACTAATGGTGAACTTGAGCAAACCGTACAAACAAGTTGGGCACAACACACTGAAACCTACAAGAAAGATGATATAGAATATCAATTTTGGGGTATAGATGATATAGCCAAAATGGTATCAGAGAATTTACTTTCAGAAAGGTTGTTTAATTCTGAAATGCGATCCCTACTAAAAAAGACTTTAGCTTTTCTAGAACTTAAAGACTATGACTTAAACCATTATAATAGGCTAGTAGATATAATTTTGGATAAACCAATTAAGACCAAAAAACCTCTTCTTAAAAGATTAAAATTATTGCAGATATGCTTAAGTATTGTTTTCAAATGGGCAGAAGATAATGGCTACATCAAATCAGCAATATATGCAGCAGATAAAACTATTATAAAAACATTTGAGTGGCTTAATAATCAAGGCCATTTTAAACAGAAATATGCTTATTTAGAATTTTACGAAATTCACTTATTAAGACGCAGAATTGGTATAGCTTACTTTAATAAAGTACACAATCATTATTTTGTAGAACACAGTTTACAGCGTTACTCTCTCAACCAAATTGAATATGGTTTAACCGTTTGGGAAGAGATTGGAATCATTGCAAATATTGGTTTAACAGAAATTAAACATTACGAGTACCATTATAATTCCAAGAACCCAGATGCAGCTTCTATATACCACAATTCAGCAATAACTATTGCTGAAACCCTTATAGAGCTAATTAATAAAAACCCCCCTTCTCACTACCCTTTATATGATGACCATATAATTGATATAGCGCCCGCATTACAATTTTTATATACTACAGGATTCAAAGAACAATGTATAAAATGGCTAAGAACTATTGTTATAGGTATACACGATGCAAAAATATTAAAAGAATTCTTCCCTCTATTTAATGCAGATTATGAAAACTTAGTAGATTATTATATTGGTACTAAAAAGCAAGATGAAAAATCTTCTATGCTTCTTACACTTCTTGCAGATTGGTCAGCTATTTTAAATAATAAAGAAGCCTACGATGACCTTAAAAAAATTATAAAATTATTTGATAATAAATTGAATCTTCAAATTTGGTTTCCGAAGCCAGAAACAGAAGAGTTTTATTTTGGTAATGACTACAGTAGAAAATCAGGTAAAGTGAAACATTCAATAGTCCTTTATGGTTTAATTGATGATTATCAAAGAGAGATCAAAGAAGAACTTGAACTTTTTTCATCAGAAAAAGATTTTAACGCTATGAAAGTTGGGTATGATCTAATTTTCATCATTACTAGTAGATATCACAGAGAGTTACCTTTTCCGTTTTTTTGGCGAAGACTTATCAATATCGAAATATAAATTAGTTTATATTTTCAACACTAATCTTTCTTCATTCTGCACAATATTAATTCGGTCTATTTTGCATCTATTAATTCTACTAATATTCCACAATTTCTAAAGCAAAAGTAAATTCCGCACCAAAAACCAAAAAGAATTTTCTCGGCATAAGATTTATTCCAATTGCTTCTTTGTGATTTTCGGTGCTTCATTTTTAAAACTGCTAAGTAATTGTTGAATCAAACTTAGTAGAAATGAAAAATCAAATTTTAGAAAAATCATTAATTGGCGAAGTACAACTTAGTTATTCCAAAACACAAGAAACCAAAGTAAGGAAAATTAAATCTTCTGAAGATATTGTCGCATTTATCCGCGAAATTTTCCCAGTAGAACAAATAAATCATCGAGAATATGCTTATGCCATTTTCTTAGATAGAGCCAATCAAATTCTTGGCTATTTTATGATTAGTTCCGGAGGAATCTCTGGAACTATCATTGACCCTAAATTAGTTTTTCAATCCGCTCTTTTATCTAATAGCAGTAGTATTATACTTTTTCACAATCATCCTTCTGGAAACATAAATCCTTCTGAATCTGATGTAGCAATTACGATTAAGATTGCTAAAGCAGGAAGATTTTTAGATATCAATTTATTAGACCACATTATTATAACAGAAAATGAGTACTATAGTTTTGCTGATGATGGCAGATTATAAATTCTCTTCTTTCATTAAAATAGTTTAAGCAAGTTTGCAACTTTACCAAAAACTTTCGTTTCTAGGTAAAATTATACTTGCCAAAGGGGAGCCCTTGGAAACCCTAAAATAATTTTTATGTCGAACAACACTTAAATTATAGGGTAATTAATGATAGCATAGTTCATTAATTCTTATACGCATTGGCGTAAAGATAAGTTTTGCTCCTCTTTTAGATACATAAAAGATTGAGGTGCTGTAAAATTATCATACTCTTCTTTTGGATTAATTGGCTCTTTGTATAAAATAGGATTATCAACCTCAATTGCAACGGCCAATTCTCTTCCGTTATAATATTCATTAAAGAAAACTTCATCAATACCAGAAAATCTTTTTGTTTTACTCCAAATCGATTCTGGTGAATCTTGATGTATCGTCTTAATTGTAAATTCTCCTATTATCCTCCCTACAGGCATTGTCGAATACACTACAACTGTATGCACTTCAATTTTTCTAAAAGCTCTTTTTCTGAACTCAAACTTTTTCTCGCCTGAAAAAATTTTATTAGCGAACTCTGGTTTTATAGATAGTAATACTTTCATTTTTTATATGCTTCTTTATATATTTTCTCGAATGAATCCCATCCGATTTCTTTAAATCCTCTTGGAGCATCGTTAACTCCGTCAATGACACCAATCTCTATAAGCCTTTTTAAATTTAACACAAAGGGGTTAGGCAAAGTATATGCGTATAGGAAGTTTACCACAAAAGGTTTTCTTTGGTATCGATTCCAATAAGATAATAATTCTTTATCAGATAAAGCCGTTCGTTTTCTACACGCACTTTTTAAATTTTCTATTGTTGATGGATAGACTAAGTCTTCAACAATTCCAATTGTTGTTATAACACTTTTATAATATCCTCCTGTTCTATAAAATACGATTAAATCACCTGTATTCAAATTGCGTTCTAGTGAATGTGAAACATAAACCTTTTTAATAGCATTACGATGTGGTTCATTTTCAACAAAGTCTAAAGGTGATTCAGTTCTTAAAATTGAATCAGGGAAAAGCTCCGTATGAAACTCTGGTTTAATTGGGATTAAGAATACTCTTGCCTCCCTTGAGAGGAATGGAAAAGTAAGTTTAGGGTTATCTTTGTCAGCAGGTTTTTTAAAATGCCTTACATATACATTCTCTGTCCCTGTAGCTGTTTCTTTAGTACCCCAAAATTTAAACCCCCAATATTCGAGTAATTCAATCAATCTCTTTTGTTCTGAACTTTTATCAAAAATGGTAACATAAATTTCTTCTACTTTAAACTTTAGAGCATTATCAAAAATAATTTTTAAGAAACGCTCGCCAAGTTTAAACCCGTTTGCAGTGACTTTAAATGTTCCTATTTTTAATCTTTTTTTTGGAGGTAAGGCAGGTGTGATATCAGAGTAATTTTCTCTTTCATCTTCTTTTTTAATAAAAAGAAAGGAATTTATGGCACCTTCATAAGAACAGATATAAGAAGTTTCTTCTGCTTTTTTATTGAACCATTTATCAAAACCTTGATAGTCTTCTCTAAAACTATCAAAAAATGAATCTCTCAAATCGATGTTTCCAAAATATTCTTTTTTAACAGAAAGTGTTTTGTAATCAACAAGTGAAGGATTTTCTGCAGTCGCCTTTTCAATAAAAGATTCTATTCGAAATACTTTATCTTCTATTCCAAGTGCTTTTGCTTTTTGGTGGATCTTCTTATCCTCTGTTATTAGTAAATCTACACGAGAGCAATACACCTCATTAAGTAATAATGTATCGTTTTTATCATTCCCTGTAGTGTCTATTTCATCACTTGTCTTTTCAACATTTTCGTGAAGTGGAGCGACCGTATTTAATATTTGATAACTATCAAGCTTAATCCCCATCGAGTGTACTATCTCCTTGTCTGTATGTCGTTTGAGTTCCTCAACAGTTATTGGGTGGACATTTTTAATGTACCCCATTTTGTCAAGCCATTGAAAAAGTATTCCAATATTCTTATTTATAATCCTACTCGTTTCACGATGAATAATGATGTTTGTATCTAAAAGTGCTCTCATCTTTTCTTTTTTGTAAAAAATGAAATAATATATGCTTTGGCCTTTTTGAAAAATCGCATAATTAATGGAGTAAAAAAGTAAAATAACATTACAATGACGAGAATTGAAGCTATATAAAATTCAAGGGGTATATTTTGAAAAATTTCTTTTTTAGTTGACCCATCCGATAATTTTTCTCTAACCGAAGGTAGGACAAATAAAAAGCCACAAATAATGTTTATCAATACCGCTAGGGCGAATTGACTTGCACCAATTCGCTCTTCTGCGTAAATCGAGAAAAAAGAATAACTACCTTTATTTTCTTTCTTACTGAATACAACCATTAATTCATCCTTTTTCAACCTTGAATCATCTAAATAGTTTTTAAAAGGTTTAAATTCTAATGTTCTAACGCTTTTAAGATGCTCCGATTCCAAAAATGTGATATTGTAACGATTTGGAATTATGTGAAAACAAAAACAAGCATCCACTTTACAAGGGAATGTGTTCTTAAATTCTTGTATTAATTCATCTGGAATATTCCTATTCTCATTTAACTTTATATCATAAATAATTGTTGATTTTCCAATGCCTTTTTTGCTAGTTGAAATACTTTGAGTATTTGGCTCAATGGCTATCCTAACATAGGCATTAACATCCTTAGCTTTCTTACTATATTCTTTAAGGTCTATACTAAGTTGAACCTTTTTTTTCGCATAATCATTCTCCAATTTAACAGGAAGGATACACAATCCCTTTTTACCATTAAACTTATGGATTACTCCTTGTGTCGTTTGCCCATCATCAAGTGGAGAAGTACTGGAAACAGAATCATTAAATATGAATCTACTGTTATCAGAACTTTTGAGTTTATCATAAAAGTCTTTTGCACTAAATCCTTTTTCTAACCAAGGAACATATAATTCTAATTCCAGTTTTTTAAGATTAGATATGCTCTGTGATTTAATTTCTATACCAAATTCAATCAAAGAATTATTATTATTAAATTCCCAAGTACAAATTTGAAATTTTTCAATTTCAACAGAAGGATCTTTAGAGCGTAAAAAGAATGAATTATCCATTTAATTGAGATTAGAAATTAGATTAATGAAATCATTCTGATTCCCGTCTTTTATCTCAAAAAATGGTATTTTTAAAATTGATGCTATTTCTACGGCATAATCTTTTTCAATTTTTTGCATCTTTTTCAATAATTTAATGTCGTAAATTTTTTCATCCCTTTTTTCTAATCGCTGCTTAATTATCTTCTCATTCGTAGTAATCACCGCAATTATTCTAGGGTTAATCTTTGCAAATGTATCAAAAGATATTTTCTCAACAACCCCCTTAGCATTGAACAGGCAAAAATGCCCATCTAATATGTATTGTTTATTTTGCTCACATTTCTCCTTTAGAGCATTTAATAATCTTTCTTGTGTTTTAGAGATATTTGAAACTTTTTTATTCTGAATATCATTACTCACTCTATCCCATCTCAAAAGTTTACTTGCCGAAAGATATTCTAAATTGAGTTCTGAAATTAATTTTTTGCTCAATGTACCTTTACCAACTCCGTGTATTCCTCCTAAGAAAATAATTTTTGATGAATTCATTCTATTATTGATATATTCCGAGAACACATAACTGAACATTTTTATAAAACTAAACTATTTATTGCAAAATAAGAATAATTCTAACCTTTATAACCCTAACTCTTTATTATAACATTTTCAAATCAGTTTTCACCCTCGATTCTCCCTAACAAGTTCCAATACCTTTTTCAACTTTCCCTTATCCAATGATTGAGAAGCAACATCAAAAACTCCTAATTCAACCAAATTCTCTTGCCCTGTTTTTCCGTTTTTTGGTGTTAGAGCCGATAAATCTTTTTTGAGTTGCTTGATATTCTCTTCGGATAGAATCCGTTTGTCATCAATCCCTAACGAAGATAAAATCAAGTGTCCCATATCTCGTTGTGATTTTGTAGGTGCGGAATTATTATCAAGATTTGGTAAAAATAAAGAATCCGCGATATTCTGATTTTTCAATATCAAGTACGGAAAAGTCAAATTAATACTGCGTAGATTTTTGGTTGTGGTAAGTGGTAAAAAGTTGCTTGGCAATTTTATAGCGAAGTCTTCATTATCTATTCTAATACTCCGACTACCATCAGGATTAAGCCTTGCTGAAAATCCCTGGCGTAATACAAAAGACAAGCCTTTTGGCTTTCCCGTTTCCAAGCGGTCAATCTCATTTTCCGTTTGCTCCAAAACCTCTTTTTTCTGTTCAATTTTTGTTTCTAATTCTTGGCGTTTCGGGTCATCAAGTGGCAATGTGTCTAACTCATCTTCCAACTCGTCAATTTCCAAATCCAAAAAACTTTTTTCGCGGGATTTTATATCAATTTCCTGCTCAATAGCTTTGGTGTGTTCTTTAACTTGTTGTAATTGATAGTCCATTCCGTCTACCGAATCAATATGCGCCCCTCCAAATTCCCGCGAAATTTCAAGTTTGGTTTCTTGTGAAATTTCTGCGCTTAGTGAGATTTCTGAGAGAGAAGTTGTAAAAGCTGTAGAACTGCTTAAATCTGCCCTTTCAATAATCTTGTTTATAGCTCTCCGTTCGGCTAGTGGCTTAGATTCAGCGAATTGGTGTAATTTGAGGAAGCTCTTGAAATTATTAACGAGCGTTTCAACACCGTCTGTATTCTCATACTTATTAATCAGGAGTTGAAGAATTTCCGTTTGAGATTTTCCTTGCTGTATGAGTTCTTTTTTATAATTCTTGATTCTATCTTCTATTGATATATTTACTTTGTTTTCAAATTCCTTATCCAAATGATTTTTTAATTCAGTTTTAGCTAAATTTCGTCCAAGGCTATTCTGTCTTTCTAAATATCTTTTAGCAATGTCTAAGATTTCATCATTTTTAAAATAATTCTCATCAATGAAATCTTTTAGATTATTATTATCAATCATTTTTAAACCAAAAAGCTCATTTTCTAAATCCGAATCCGCTTTCTTGTGTTCTTTATTTTCCGTTTTTTCGTAAGATTTTCTTAGTTTTTCTTGCTCTTTTGCTCTATAATTTAAATGTTCCGAAGTCAAATAAGCGTGATTACGCTTTGCGTAATCAGCCGACACATTAGTGTCGGCTGATTCTAACATAGCTGAACTTTGTTCGCAAGAATTCCGCATCATTCCATTATACCACAGAATTAGCGGGATTTCAATTTTTTGATTTTGGCGCTAAATCTTTGAAATATTCAAAGTTCTCGCAGGATTTTTTATGGTATACTAAAACAGCATCATAAAATGAAAATGCTTTCCCGAACCTTTCATCTTCATTTAATGTAATTCCAAGTTTTGCGAATTCTTCTTTGACTTTGAAAGGGTCTAAATTCTTAGCTTCCTCGTGTGTTAATTTCAAAAAATATGGATGATAAAAAATATCTTTTTCGTCTCCTGTGAGTTGTTCAGGATATTCGATGATATTGCTACCTATCGAATAATCTACTCCTGAATAGTCAGTTTTTTTCGTTTCTGTTGTTTTCGTTTCGCTTTTCTGGGCGCAAGCTGTGGTTGTTAAGAGTAGGACAATGGCAATAGTTTTTAAAACTTTCATAAATAAAATGTTGTACCTCCTGCCCCTACGAAGTGGTTTATATTTATTCATAAAAAAAGCGTGGGACAATCACTTGCTGATTCCCAAGGTACTGGTATACCCGTATCTCAAACAAGGAAAGCCCACGCCAAGCGTGAGCATTCTGCCTTTAATTTTGAGATACATTTAAAAATTACCAGTTTTTGGGTATCAAAAAAAAGCGAACGCTTCAACTTAAATATTTTACGCACTACTATTGTTCGTGCTTATGCAAAGTTAGGGAATATTTTGAGAAAATATTCAGGCTTACATTTATTAAAAAGTATCTTTGGAGAATAGTAATTAAGAGAATGAAAGGAGTATCAAAAATATCAGAATTAGCTTTTTCTTTAGAAATGAATGGAGCTTTGGACAATAATGTCTATGGATTCATTTCAAGTATATTATATTACAGCAAAAGAAAAAACAAACAGTCAAAAAAATTCTTAGCTGAATTTCATCAAGTGATTAATGATTTTAGAGACAGAGGATTTTTTTTTAGTTGGTTTACTTGTCCAGTTTGTAAATTGGAGTACAGGTGGAATATTAGTCAGGAGAAACTCTCAAAAATAGTTGAAAGGTTTGATGAGCCAGATTGTATCTATGAGGAACTCAACAATAAAGAATTTTACTGTTGTATTGATTGCGACAAAACTAATGGATTAGAATATCTTGAAAAACAAGGTCTTGAAATAGATAAAAAGTCTGTAAATGAAAGTCTAGATTTTGAGCAGATTCTTTCTAAAAGTATTGATTTTGCATTTGAGAATATTGATTATGAAAATAAATATTGGCGAGGAATGCACGGTAGCTGTTGGCTTCAAACAATACAATCTTACAAACATTACAAGGACAACTCTTTTATTATATATTTGAAGAGCCTTTCTGAAAACAAGAAATCAATAAATGGTATTAAAGTTGCCCTTGAAAATCAAGATATCTATAATAATTATAAAATCTCTATAAGTTTTCATTCGGACAAATTAAATAAATTAGACTTGATTGATAAGAAAAGTTTTTATAAGAATTTAATTGTTAGCTTAAATAAATTTGGGCTTGATTTCTTTACAATAGGGGAGCATTTAGATTAATAGACTAAATTTTAATTACTTTTTATCCATACCTTATTTGCCAACATCTTAATTTATCCTATCACAGGCTCCTTAAAATCCTGTCATTTTTGATAGGATAATGATTGAAAAATGATAGGATACTTTTAAAATTATTCTTTTTTGACTGAAACTTTCTATCTGCTAGAATTAACCCGTAGTTCGTTGAAAAGATATGTTCTTTCAGTCCTTAAAATTGTTTTAACCCACTCTATAAAAGAGTTAATAGGGGTTTTGAAAATTTTGAGAGGGTTTGTAACCCGTAGGTCATCGGTTCGATTCCGATAGGTGGCTCCACGACCCGCATAAAAACTGAAACAACAACGCCTTTGAATACATAAAGTATTCAGTCAGCGACCTACAGTCATTACCCGTAGCTCACTGACTTATGCTTATCTCACAACTTCATTCCGAATTCTGTAGTTTTCAAAGAACCTTTAAAAACAACACGCCTAGAACAATCTTTTGGTTTCAAGAAATTTGCAAATATTTCTGCAAACAAAGTGGTATTGAGCATATTCACGAGGTTAATCTCCAAGTCGTGAAATATTGGTTTATGCAAGGACAATGTACCAAACAATGGTCGGCTAAAACAATTCGTAATCGAATGTCAGCACTTAGTATATTTTTTGATTGGTGCGTGTTAGAAAAACATCTTGTGGAGAACCCCATAAAACAACTTCCAAAACCCCGATTGGAAAAGAGAATCCCGAAACATTTAACGATTACTCAAGCTTCCTACCTTATTGAATGGCTAAAGTGTCGAAAGTTTCGCTATGTTTATGAAAAAAGTAGAGCTTTAGCAATTTTCGCTATGTTCATTTACACAGGAATTCGCCTTAGCGAACTGCTCAATCTCAAATTATCGGAAGTGAATTTTGAAGAAAAAATTGTATTCATTCGTTCTGGAAAAGGAAACAAAGACCGAACGATTCCTATTATTGGACGATTAGAGACTTATTTGAAACAATATTTAAAACAGCGAGAGCGTATCCAAAAAGGAAACATCTACTTTTTTGTATCCACCAAAAAAATTGATGGAATGTCGTATCAAATTATAAAACGCTTATTTGAAAAAATAACTAAGGAAGCAAAAATTCATTGTTACCCTCATTTATTACGCCACAGCTATGCAGTACAAATGTTAGAGGGTGGGTGTGATATTTTTACGCTTTCTAAACTGCTCGGTCATTCGGATATAAAAACAACTACTATATATCTAACAGCTACCAATTCTCAAAAACAGCGACAAGCCGAGAAACACCCTTTATATTAGTTCTAACTTCTGAAAACTTTCTTTGATATTCTGATGTGAAACGCTAATGTAAATTTGAGTTGTTTGAATATCGGAATGCCCCATTATTTCCTTTAGTTTGAAAGGGTTAAGATTTGCTTCAATAGCAAGTTTCCCGAAAGTGTGGCGAAGCATATGCGGAGCAAAATGAAATCCTATGAGTTTTCTGAGTTTTTTGATAATCCTATACAAGTTGTTTTCGGTCAGTGAACTATCAGAACGAATACTAGAAAAGAAAAAAGTTGTTGGTTTTTTTCTCTTGAAATCGTGATAAGATTTGAGATATGGCAACAAATCTGGATGGATTGGAACAATCCTATCCTTTCTACCTTTTCCCTGATAGATGATAATTTCAGATTCTTCGAGATTTACCGAAGTGGTTTTCATTTTTAGTAATTCGTTCAGGCGAATTCCTGTTAATAAAAAGGTGCGAATGATAGCTTTGTTTCTTTTTTCTTCTAAAATATTAAACCACTTATAACAATCTAAATGCATTAGCAAACTATCTATTTGTTGTTTGTTGAGACATCTAGGTAATCGTTTGGGGATTTTAGGTTTTTCAATTTTTTCAATAGGATTTATTTTAATAAAATCCTCTCGCATACAGTAATCAAAAAAAGTTTTGAGGTACTGCCTTTTATTTCTAAAAGTCTTGTTCGTCCACATTCGTTCTTTTTTCTTTTGATACAGGAATTCACGAATTTTTGTTGTTGTAATTGATTTTAGCGTTGGATTGGAAAGTTCTTCTGAAAGAGCCTTTACAATAGAGATTATTTCGCGAATGGTTTTAGGCATCATTCCTCTTTCAAAAAGGGAGAATCGTTTAAATAGTGGAACAACAAGAAGTATTCTCATATAAATGGGGTTAGAAATGTTTGGGAAAATGTTATAGCATAATTTTTCTTCAACACGAAGTAGATATCTTCACAAGGCAAAGTTTGCGCCAGTTAAGGAGAAGGTATGATAGAAGACTTGTCACACAATATCCTGTCGCATCTCGATAGGCTTTTTGAGTACTTATTTCCTTACCCCTTACCAATGAGAATTGAATACTTTCTCCAAACCCGTGTGCCTCTATATTCTAAAGCCCGTGATTTTTGTCTCGGCAAAAGTGTGAAATTATACACCGATAAAATTTGTGATGCGATGATCTTATTTCTTATTGAACAATATGAAACCAATGAAAAATGCTGTCTAATTGGAGATATTGGAAGTCTATATAAACGAAAGAAAGAAATTGACCAAAAAAGATTAGAAGATAATATCACCTATCGAGAACATTTGCAGGAACTTATGAGAAAAGGCGTACACAGTGCAATAGATGATCCAAAACGGCAGGAATTAGAAGGAAAATTGGAAAAAAAACAAGAAGTTTTGAGCAAACGAAAAATGAAATTGACAGATTGAAAAAAAACAAAAAAAATGACCTCACTTTCCTTTCTCCTAAAAATGGAAAAACAAGGGTGGAATATTTTTCCCACCAAGCCAATTAGTAAGAGCTACTACAGAATTTTAAGACAATTCTTGTGTAAATAAGATATTTAATCTTCTTTTTGGGCGAGAATAATACACATAAAACAAATTTATATTTCTTTCGTAGGCACCTTCTCTTTCAGATAAAATCGTTTTATTATCTTGAGATTAAATTAACTCTTGCCCTTTGAATTCTAATTTTATTGAAATCACTAGATAAGGTAAGTAATTTGTTATTGACCACCTATTACTTAATGTTTGTATGGAGAGTAAATAAGTAACAACTTGCGATGTAAGTTAAGGCAGTACCTATACATTTTTCGTGAGGTTAATTGATACAGGTGACTTGCTGTTTTCATCTAGGGGAAGAATCTATAAATAATAGGTAGGTTTGTAGGAAGACACCTATTTCTTCCCCTTTTTTTAAATTGATTTATTTGATGTGTTTATTGAATTAATAGGTGTTTTTGGAATCTCACTTTCAATAGGGTTTCACATTTTTTCTATAGTATTTTGCCAGAAATGATTCCAAGTCAATTTAACTTTTATGAAGACTGTGATAGGTGGTAGTGTTTATAATGAAATAGTCTTTTTGTTATATTCTGCTGTTATTTTTAAGCATGTGGAATCACAACCCTCCATGCTTATTACTTATAAAAGGGAAACTTTTTAGTCATTAATTCTTACAGTTTTTTAAAATAGCTTCCTCGACTTGTTTTTCATATATTTCATGGAATAATTCTACATACGCATCAGAGGATTTATAACCTTTTTTAATTAATTCATATGCTTTATTAAAATTTTGACAAGCTTTTTCTTTTTGATCTAATTCAACTTGAGAAATTGCCATAAAATAGTAAGCTTCTGTGCATTTATCAGAGTATCCGATTACTCGTTCTAGAGCTATAATAGCAACCTCAAACTTATTTAAGTTATATAAACATCTAGCCTTATTTACAAAAACAGCTTCATCAACCCAATCTTCTCTGTGTTCTGAAGATGTATTTTCAATGGAAATATCAAATTCTTTTATTGCATCTTCATAATTATTCAGTTGCATAAAAGCAAGTCCTTTTAAATAATGAATACACTCTCCCACAGGCCAATCCGAAAAATTAGGAGTAGTGTCATCGTATGCATTTAAGATACTTAATGCTTTTTCATAATCATGATAATAATATAATAAAACCCATCCGTAATAAGCTCCTACTTCTTCAGGGTTAATTCTATAAGCCTTTTCTAAAGCAGGAATAGCTATATTATAGTTTCCGTTTTTTGTGTTCTGAACAGATATCGCATGATAAGTGTTTTCATTAGGCTTTTTTATTTTAGATAAAGCACAACTCATTATCTTGTTTCCTCTTTCATTATTCCCAATATACACATCCATAGAACCGACACCTATTAAAAGAGTATAGACTAGTTGATTAAAAACAATTGCTAGAATGACAATTAATCCTAAAAAAGAAGCAATTGTTATAAATAATCTTTTTTTCCATTTACTTTTTTTTGTCATTTCGGTAAAATATCTGTTAGTATTCCATTTACTATTTTAAATGCAAAAAACTTATGACTATTAACACTATTCCCATCTTCATCATATGCAGGAATCCAATCATTCAGACTTTTAGTTAGGCTAAGTAACTGTTCAGTAATCTTTTTAGTTATAACTATATTCTTATAATCTAGACTGTAGGTTTCTAAAAAATAGTTTCCAGGCTTACCGTTACAATTTATATTAAAGCTAATTTTCACTATTCCAGTATTATTTGGGAGCTCTATCGCTTTATAATTACTATAATAATGCTTCTTTATTTCATAAAAACCCCCTTTATATTCCAAAGTAGGATAATAATATGGGTGTGTTTTTCCAGAACACAATTCAAACTTTTCAGTATTCTCATTACAACTAAAAAGGCATATGCATATTATAAAATTAATTATTGTTCTCATCTAATGGTTTTTTGAAAAGTTAGAAAACTGTATCACCGTTGTAAAACTTCCTTAAACTGATAAAAGAAACGTTCAATAAGTCTTAAATCTTCAGTGATAATATCTGCAACACCTCTCATTTCTTGTTTAAACTCAATTTTATTATTATAAGAAGTAATCAGTTTTTTTGGTAAAAAAACTTCAATTAGATAAAACCCTTCATTATCTGGAATTAGAGAGATGCTCTTTACTTCACCAGTTAAAGTGCCAAACTCTGTGTCTGGATAACTTTCCAGTTTTATATTCACTTTTTGTCCTT
>Ga0164315_10000786_pt1 | contig 22882 bp, 18 predicted proteins | sample GuaBasSedimGuay6_FD_113737 | JGI IMG/M metagenome (GOLD analysis project Ga0164315, IMG submission 113737) | Subseafloor sediment microbial communities from Guaymas Basin, Gulf of California, Mexico - Guay6, Core 4569-2, 0-3 cm | ecosystem: Environmental > Aquatic > Marine > Hydrothermal vents... | reverse complement strand
ATCAGAAATTTTTTCCTGTTTTCGAACTATAAGGCCAGTAATTAACGATAATACGGCATAAACGATCAAGCTTATAAGAAAGCTCTTGAACAATCCAAAATTTGTGAAGCTAGCAGCACTATCTGTTCGTGCCTTTTCCATAGCTTCGTCAAGAACATCTCCTGAAGCACCAAAGCCTTCGGCCATGCTTTGTGCCTGCTCTACTGATGCGTCTGTCAAAGTCTCTGCTAAAGATGGATCAATTATATTATACATCAACAAATTAAAAATAAGACCAATTAGTCCCATCATAACAAAAACAGTAAATCCATGAATAAAAGCAGGGCCAAAATTAATATAGCCCCCAATCTCCTTCCTATAGTTGATTCCGCCATATACAACCAAACCCATAAAAACAAATAGTAGCAATAGCATCCAAATATTTACAAGTAAAGTTGGGTCTATCACATAAAGTAATAAATTTAATATAGCTCCTGCTATACCTAAAATCAAACCAAACTTCACTGCATGTTGTACTACAGTTTTGGGTTGCTCCATTTCTTCATTTTCTTCGTCTTCCATAGTCTATATTGGTTAGTTGATTATTTCCTCCGTAGCAATACAGAAAGAATTATAGTTAAAAATAAGCCAATTGGCATACTTTTCAAAAGATAATCTACTGCAAGGTGAATTGAACGGGTAGTCGGCAACTGGGCCAGCGTATCTGTGTAAGTTTTCTCACCTATTGTCTCAATAAATAAATCTTTATTAGTTACCAGCTGGTCAGTGGCTATATTAATATAATCTACCAGAAAGCCTGTAGAACTAATCTCCCCCATTATATATATGAACAATCCTGCCACTAATGCCATGACGAGGTATGCAATCATACCTATGACCATGCCTTGCCAAAAATGCATTACTCCGTTGTTATATTGTTCCTTAAAAACCTTTGCACTAATAAAAATTATAAGTCCGTAGATCGGTATTCGAACATCCAAAACAGGGTTTAATAGAAGTGGGTGCTTCCCCATGAAAAACAAAACTAACAGACCTAGAATAATTAGTATGGCGCCAATAAAGCCATATTTAAATGGTACCAGTAAAAGAGGATTCTTAGTCTTAAGCATTCAAATCCCGGTAATGGCCATTATTAAAAACTGCAACTACTTTTCCTGTAAGCTCTTCACCAAATAATGGTGAATTTATCGACTTTGAGGCATTCGTCTTCTTATCAAATACCCATTTCATATTTAGGCTCATGAGCGTAACATTCGCCTCTGCACCTTTTTCTATTACAGGATTTTCTAAGCCAAGTATAGTGCGAGGCCCTGAAGTAAGCTTGCTTATCAAGATTTCAAGTGGAATTTCTTTCTTCAACATGTTTAGCAGTGGCAGTATTACTTGCATATTATTCATTCCATTAGCGGCTTGGTCAAACTCAAGCTTCTTATTCTCCTCATCCTGCGGTTGATGAGCAGTTACAATAGCATCTATTGTGCCATCATTTAGCCCTTTAATTAATGCCTTGATATCCTTCTTGCCTCGCAATGGTGGGTCTACCTTATAATTTGAATCAAATTCAAGAATTGAGTCATCGGTGAATACTAATTGGTGAATAGCCACATCGCAGGTAATTTTCAAGCCCTTTTTCTTTGCTTTTCTCACCAACGACACCGATTTAGATGATGAGAGGTTCGATAGATGTATCATTCCTCCGGCATATTCCAAAATTTGAATGTTCCTGGCAACAGCCACCTCTTCAGCTAAGGCCGGAATGCCCTTCATGCCAAGCAGCGCACTATTCACCCCTTCATTCATCACGCCAAATTGGCTTAGCCATTTTTCCTGTGGGCGATCAATAACCAGACCGTCAAACTTCTGTACATATTGCAAACTTTTTCGCAATAAATCAGTATTCCACAAAGGATGAAGACCATCAGAAAAAGCAATAGCACCTGCAGCTTCGAGGTCAAGTATCTCAGTGAAATCCTCACCTTCGGTGTTCTTCGAAATAGCTGCAATAGGCCATAATTGCACTAAAGAGTTCTTATTATCTCGTTTTATGTACTCTATGTCGTTTTTTGATTGAATAACCGGCTTAGTATTAGGCAACACGGCCACTTCTGTGAAACCTCCCGCCATGGCCACACTCCTGCCTGTAACCAGATCTTCTTTATGTTCATCACCCGGATCACAAAAATTTGCCTGTAAGTCCAGCCAACCAGGTGTTAGAATTAACCCAGACTCATTTATTATCTTATCTGCCTTTGGCTTGTTATTCCCTATATAAGCTATTGAGCCATCCTTAATTAAAATATTGGTTGTTTTCTTATGAAAAGCGGATTGAGGGTCTAGAATTTTGGCCTCCAGAATAAGTGTTGACATGCTATAGTAGTCTTATCATAAGTGCTTCTAACAACAAAAATAGTAAAGCTAAGGCAAGAAAGTATCGCCAAAGCTCAATTCCCTTATATTCATTGCTAATTTTTTTAATAATTTCATTCTGATCAGCACCCGAAATAATGGTGTAATTAAGGTCACTAAATGCTGCCCGAAGCTCAATTTCGCTTAATGGCTTAATATCAGACTCATTAGCATCGATGTTGAGTGCGATTGTAATAAATGAGTTTTCATCACTAGATACTGTATAATGACCTGGGGTCATTTCAGCCCCGGGTAGTACTATAAGAACCTTTTTCCCTCTTATTTTCTGATCAGGGATAAATTCAATATCACGATGTACCAGTTTTAAAATTTCATTTGGTTGAATATTTTTTATTGACAAATCAATTTCTTGTTCACTTAGCCTATGGAATAAAGGAGGAATATTTTGTCTGCTATTGGCTGCAATACGGTACATCACCGGCACAAAGATGGCATTCGTCTGAAAACCGGAATATTCTTCAATTAGCGGTGATGCAACCACAAACAAATTAGTTGTTATCTCCGACATAAATGGGCGACCATCAACGAACTTCAATAATGCATTTCGATCTCCACCCCAATCCCAAACTGCTTTTGCAGAAGGCATCGTTATATTACTTTGTTTCTTCTCAAGAACGTTTACAAAAAATGGTCTGGAAAAATCAGGAGGTTGTATTGGGGCCTCATTTTCAGTTAAATTAGTTTTCCTCAAGCTTGGTATCAAAACCTGGTAAGAAGCTAATGTCTGACTCTCATCAGGGACTACCAATACACTGGCTCCTAGTTTATGATACTCTAGCACACGCAGGGCTAAACCTTGTTCAAGATTCGTCAGCTGGTTTAAGATTATTAAATCTGCTTCTTCAAGTTGACGATAATCAATATTTGAGGCAGGCATAGTTCCATGATCAAATAATAATTCGTTGCCATAAATCGCCGATAAATATTCACTGGCATTATCCCCTAATATTTGGACTACATTAACTTTTTCTGCTAAGGCAAGGGTGAAAAATAGCTGGTTATCAAAAGAAATCGGGTAATCCTCTAAAATAATTCTTCCTTCCTGCTGTTTCTGCAAATCATGACCAATATTAAAATCTATATCTATATACTGGTTTGCGGGTACTGTTGCAGAAGTAACAGATAGTTGACGTTCAGCCATAAATATTTTAATCGGAACATCACTTACTTCCACATCAGACACATTTCTAACCCTAACAACCAGATTGGTCTTACTCTTATTTAGTTCAAATGGATTGCTTATATAGATTGTATCGACTACTAAATTTTTATAGGTCTCAAATGAGACAGGTACTGCTATAATATGAGTACTTGTATCCTCCAAAAGCTTGCCTCTCATTAAAGTTGCTTTTTGAAAATCCGAGATAAGTACTATCTCATTCGGGGCTAGTTCGTCATGTGTATGACTAAAATTGTCCAAAATATTACCTAATTCTCGAAATTTAGAAGAAAATCCTAGCTCACTGATATATTTTTTAGCTTCTTGCTTACTCATATACATGTAAGCCGATTTTTCATCAAAACTAGATTGAATAATAAAGTCTGTACTCGAAGGATACAAATCAATCATTTCTATTGCTACAGATTTCGCAAGATCTAACCCTGATTCGTCCTGCCCTATAGTATTTGACATACTCAGTGAGTTATCAAGATATATTCCTACCTTATTTGACACTAGCCCTTCATTTCCACTTGGAGTAAGATAAGGTTGAGCAAAGGCGAGTACCAGGAAGGTGATGAATAATATTCTTGCCAGTAGAATGAGAAGGTGCTTGAGGTTATAGAAAGACCGGGTAGATTCTTTAACCTGATGCAATAATTGAGTATTCGAAAAATATACTTTTTTAGTCCTTCTAAAATCGAATAGATGAATAATAATAGGTATTGCTATTGCAGCCAAGCCAAACAAAAAATAAGGATGCAGAAAGCTCATTTAGTACTCGTTTCGTAGTTGCTAAAATACATTAAAATACGCCACTATAATTTAAAATTTCTCTGAGAAAAGAACACCATGACCTATTCCATTGATATCCAAGACGTAATGTTGACCTTTTAAGTTGTGACTTGATTACACTCTTATCTCTTTGGATTTTTTTATCTCTTGCTTGGTATAACTCCATGCCAGAACCAGTAAAATTGCAAAAAATGGCATTAAAGGCACTTTATACCTGAATAAGGTGCCAAAATTATATGTAGATATACCAACAGCAAATGCAAAAGTTAATGAAAACACTAAAGAGAACCATGCTGCAGGACTATTCAGAACATTAATCTTATACCAGAATACCCTAACCAAAATAATAATTGTAAGAATAAGAAGTGTCGATCCTTCCAAGGCTGCCAATAACATAAGCGGGCCCCTAACTTCCCATAAATATGGCCTGTATAAAGATACATTTATTGCTGCCGGCGCCAGGCGCATCATGCTCGAAAAATTTCCTTCGAAGTCTCCCAGGTCATAACGGCTGCCGGCATTTCTACCTGTATAACGACCAACATCGTAAGCTGTAATTCTAGCAGTTTCAGCCATATTCTTTATTGAATATCGTGAAGAAGTTTCACCAACCTTAAAAATAGTATACCCTGATAAGAAGAGCATTAGTGTAATTACAACCGGGGCTACAAGAAGCCGAAGTAATTTATTGGACACCTTTTTAATCAGAACAAAGTATGCCCAAATCATAGCAGCAGGAATAAAACTCAACACAATGTATTCCTTAATTTTAAAAGCAAGCAGTAATGATATAAGGAGAACAGAAACCCATAACCAAGGTCTTCGCTGCCAATAAAGTAAATTAATAAGCGCTGCAGTACTCCAACCAAGCATGCCAAAAGTAATGGAGTCTTTAAGAATTCCGGAACCCCAAAAAATTGTTGATGGAATAAATAATATCGCTATTGCGAGGCCCAATAAATAGTGAGGAAATAATTTGGAAAATGCCATATACATTGCCCAAAGACCGGAAAATGATACTACAGCAAATAATAATGCGATACCGGAATATGTGCCACCCGTTAAGATGGCAAAAATACCAGCAATACGTACCACCATATATGTAGCAGCATCTTTATACATCCAAATTCTTGACGCATAATTATAAACACCATCTTTATAATTATTGTCATTAAAAATAAGTTTTAGTGCTATTCCGGGCTCATCATAAAATGCCTCAAAAATTTGGGTCGCGCCTTTAAAATAGCCAAAGGTGTCGCCTCCTCCATAATAAAACTGATAGAGTGCGCCCAATAAGAGTGCGCCCAATAATTTTAGTGAAAACGCGGGTAGAAAATATTTGCGATTTTCATCATATGTAACCCACGGCCTTATTAATATGGCAATACCATATAATACCAAAACAACAATAGGTGCAATAATCAGATCCTTTAACTCCATTCAATCAATAACCCTGTTTATATAAACCAAAGTACTAATTAACAGATTTAATCAATGTCAACCTATTATGGCTAATTTATTCATTTCTCAGAGTCTCAACAGGATTCATCAGGGCAGCTTTTAAGCTTTCGAATGAAATTGTAAAAGTTGCAATTAGTAAAGTCGTAAACAGGCCTAGCACCATAGGCAATACACCAATATTTACGTGATAAGCAAAATTTGACAACCATTCACCCATTAGCCAATATGTAGATGGAATTGCTAAGATGAAAGAGAGAATTATCAACAGAAGAAATTCCTTATTAGCCAATATGAGCACATTTGCTACCGAAGCACCTAAAACCTTTCTTACCCCTATTTCTTTCGCCCTTTGAACCATGCTAAAAGAAACAATACCAAATAATCCCAGGCTGGCAATCAATATGGCTAACACCGAGAAGGCAGATATCAGCTTGCCCGACTTATTTGTACTAACATGTAAATTACTAAACTCCTGGTCTAAAAAATTAAATGAAAAAGGTGTCGCTTCGTCAATTGTTTGCCACCCGGCTTCTACTGCATCAATTGCCGCAGGAACATTTTGACCATTAATATTCACCATAAGATAATTATAGGCCCAGGTTTGTTCCGTAAATAGTACCAGAGGAGAAACTTCCTCGTACAATGCTCTGAAGTGAAAATCTTTAACCACCCCCTGAACCTGCCCTTTCCGGCCATTTAGTTTTATCGCTTGGCCAATAGCTTCTGATGCTTGCCAGCCTAACATTTTGGCCGCCGACTCATTTATGATAAAAGAGTATTCCTTTGCTTCTCGGGTTCGTTTAATATCCGCCACGTTAATGCTTCTTCCTGCAACTAAGGTCATCTGCGCCGTCTCAATAAAAGATTCATCAACAGCAACCGCCACTACACTCACAGAATTATCTCCTGCAAGTTCGATAGTATAACCTCCTTGAATGTTTGGCGGTGTCTCTCCAACTATCGCCACAGCATTAATATTATCATCCTTTAGCACCAAATTTTTAAATTCAGCTGATTTGGCCATTATTCCTTTGCTAACTGGTATAACCAACACATTGTCTTTGCTGTAACCCAGCGTTTTATTATTAATAAAACTTAGTTGTTTATAGATAACAACTGTAGCAATAATGAGTGATAGGGAGATAAAGAATTGCACAACAATTAATGATTTTCTTAAAAATGCCCCTTGACCAGAGCCTTGATATTTTCCTTTTAAAATATCTACCGGATTAAACCCTGCCATTTTCATTGCCGGATATGCCCCAGCCAGTATTGAAATAAGGAAGAACATTGCAATGAGGCTCCAAAAGACTTCCGGCCTAAGAAGAAAACTCATTTCTAAATGAGAGCCACTTACAGCAGTAAAAAGTGGTAGCATAAAATAGAGAAGAAGCATAGATAGCAACATTGCGATAAATACTGTAACAAAGGATTCCCCTATAATTTGAGAAAAGACACTATTCCTATATGCTCCTAAAGTTTTTCGCAATCCTACCTCTTTGGCTCTATAGAATGATCTGGCAATGGTAAGGTTTGTGTAATTAATAATCGCAATCAATAGTATTAACAAGGCTATCGAACCAAACACATATAAGTTTTTTATGTCTCCGCCACCTTCATCTACATCTGAATAGAGATGAATATCTAATAGTGGTGTAAATGCAATGCCAAAATATTGGCCATTTTCAGGATCTGACATCCCGGCATTGCGGAGCTCCGTCTGAATCTTTGAAGAGAGAACATCCGTATCATATAACTGATGCATTTCTATATAAGTAAAATAATTTGCACTGTACCAGATAGGTTCTTTGTTCCAGAAGGAAGAAAATGAGGCAATAAAATCAAACTGAATACTCGAATTTGCCGGGGCATCATCCATAATGCCTGTAATTTTATAAGGTTTTCCCTCAACAATAAGCGTTTTATTCATTGCTGGCTCATCGCCAAAATATTTCTCCTTACTACTTTTCGTAAGCACAATATTATAAGGGTTGTCTAGTACAGTAGATTTATTTCCTTCTGTTAGCGTAAAGGAAAATATCTTAAAAAAAGTACTATCGGCATAGCAAAAACCTTTTTCCTGGAAAGCCTTAGACCCATAGGATACCACTAGCGGCTTAAACATTGAGGGGTAGAATAATCTTACCCCATTCTTGACCTCAGGGAATTTGTCTTGCATACTTGGCAGAAGAGCTGTCGGCGTACTGCTTACTTCAGCAATATCACCATCTATCTCATATTCCATACTGGCCTTTAAAATCTGCGGGGCATTTTCATGAAATTGATCATAGCTGAGCTCATTTAGGATGTATAGTCCGAGCAAAACACTACAGGCAATTCCTATGGCCAACCCGCCAATATTAATTACAGAATAAACTTTCTGACGTACAATATTTCTAAAAGCAATGATGATGTAATTCTTTAGCATAGCGTTGTTATTTAGGTAGTTCTTTCTTTTTAATGTTCTGGTATTTATAAACCTCAGGGCGGCAAACCAATACTGTACTTTTGCCCTGATTTTACCATTCTGTGAGATGTTTTTTTGATACTCTTCGTATAAATCACCAAGGATCTCATCTGCTAATGAGCCATGGCATAGCCAAAGAATTAATTTATCCGCAAACCGTGGAGGCTTCATTCTTTAGATTACAACTAAGTCTAGCCCAAAACTCAAATCACCTATTTCTTGCCAGTATTTATCTCTCTGATGCTTGACTTTAGCAATTGCCTGTTTGCCCAATTGGGAAACATAAAATAGCCTTTTACGTCGACCTCCTCTGCTATTGGAAGCACCGCCTAGCTCTGATTGCACAAGCCCACGATCTTGCAACCTATAAAGTACTGTATGCACAGCACTAAGACTTACCTTCCGGCCTGTTTTTTCTTCAATTTCGGTTACTACAGAATATCCATAAGCGCCCTCATCGTGGAGAACGGCTGTTGTGAGGAGAACAAGCTCGTCTAACTCACCTAAGAAATCACCTTTACTCATATTTGTTGCCTAATTACAAAAGAAATCAAATATAAGACGGTTTTCCTTCATGAAAGGTTGCACGGCCAATAAAAAACCTTCATGAAACAGAGATTCCGATAGCCATCGGAACACAATCAATAATGAAAATCCTTTGCAAAGGCCGGTAAAATGACAAACTTAATTTTAACCCGCATTATGCAATAGGGGCCGTGATGAGGCTTTAACTCACTTCTGTTTTCAAAGAAAAAGGCCCCGAAGGGCCTCTAAATAATTTATTATATGCTGTCCTATCTAGTTCAGATTATCAAGAACTTCCATAACTTCTTTAACATGACCTCTTGAAGTTTGTAGATCTGCCTTTTCTTCTTCATTAAGATCTATCTCAATAAATTTCTCGATACCATTTTTACCAAGAATAACCGGAACACCCATATAGCAATCATCAATGCCAAATTCTCCGTCAAGTTTCACACAAACAGGGAATACCCTTCTCTGGTCTCTTACAATAGCTTCTACCATTTGTGCTGCAGCAGCACCAGGAGCATACCAAGCTGAAGTTCCCATTAATTTAACAAGCTCTCCACCACCTTTTTTAGTACGATCAATAATAGCATCTAAAGTTTCCTTGTCAATCATTTGGGTAACAGGAATACCAGCAACAGTTGTGTAGCGTGGCAATGGAACCATTGTGTCACCATGGCCTCCCATTAGTAATGCCTGTATATCCTTTGGCGATACATTAATTGCCTCAGCAAGGAAGGCTCTAAAACGAGCTGTATCTAAAATACCGGCCATACCAAAAACTTTAGTTCTAGGTAATTTAGAAGTAATGTGTGCCTGATAGGTCATTACATCCAGTGGATTAGAAACAATAATGATAATAGCATCAGGAGAATGCTTAATAACATTTTCAGTTACCGATTTAACAATGCCGGCATTAGTTTGAATCAAATCATCTCTTGACATACCCGGCTTACGTGGCAACCCTGAGGTGATTACCACTACTTCAGATCCTGCAGTAACAGAATAATCATTAGTAGAACCAATGGTACGTGTATCATATAAATCTATCGGCGCCTTCTGCCAGATGTCCAGGGCCTTACCTTCAGCCATTCCTTCCTTTATATCAACCAAAATAACCTCATTGGCTATCTCTTTATATGCTAATACATCGGCACATGTTGCTCCAACATTGCCAGCACCTACTACTGTTACTTTCATTATTTTTATATTGTTTTTATGAATACTTAAGAAACAGGGCAAATTTAGTTAATTGTGAACTGCTAAGTATTGATATAAATCAGTATTTCTAATGGATTAAAACTAAACAGAAACCCGTGTTGCCTGGTAAACCTCTTTGGTTTGAGGAGTGATTTTAAAATGCTCACTAATTCTATGACCTACAACCCAGACAACCTCATTTCCTGATATTAAAACTAAAATTTTTCGTTTCAAATTTACCGGTACCTTTTCATCAATGAGGAAATCGCTGACTTTCTTCTTCCCTTGCATGCCTAATGGGCTAAAACTATCCCCCTGCTGCCAATTCCTCACCAAGAGTGGAAAATTTAATTTCTCCAGATCCAGTGCTGCTACCTGGTTATCATATTTAATGCTATACCCATCAGCATTTTTAACTTCAGCCTTTAGGGTGATCTCCTCCAGGTCAATTAAATGCTCTTCCAGATGTACTAATCTCTCAATTGGATTGCCTTCACTCTTACTTATAATTAAATAGTCTCTATCAATATTTAGTATCCAGTTTTTAGTAATAAATATTGCCCCGACTCGTTCCTGCGATTTTTCAATTGATATTACCTGATCATAACTAAAACCATAATCGTTTATTAGTTGATAAAGTACTGATCGGCTTCCAGGCAATCTAAATAAAGCATCTTTTTTGATATAGATATGACCATCCTTTTCTTCTGCAATAGCTAGTTGGTTGATTGAATGTTGAACAAATCTCTCTGCATCCTTAATCCTGGCCGCATTGCGCAAATTCGTAGAAATAAAGGCCGGATTCACCCTCTCCAATTCCGGGACAACCTTTTTTCGAATAATGTTACGCATATATTTCTCCGATTCATTTGAGCTATCATCGCGCCAATCAATACCGTTATCTCTGGCAAAATCTTCTATTTCTTCTTTTTTTGCCCATAGCATTGGCCTAATAAATATTCCATCATCCTCTGCTATACCGTGTAGACCGGCTAGACCTGTTCCCTTTGTAAGATTATAAAGCATCGTTTCGGCTACGTCGTTGGCGTGATGCGCAATGGCCACCTTCGAATCATTTTTTGTAGCCAGTTCATTAAACCATTCATATCTTAAATCGCGAGCGGCCATTTGAATAGAAACACCATTGTCAATAGCATACTTTTCAGTTTCAAAGCGCTTTACCATTACTTCTGCCTCCATTTCCTCACCCAAGTCCACAACAAACTTCTCATCTATGTCAGACTCTTCGTCGCGAAGCTGAAAATTGCAGTGGACAATAGAAAATGGTATTTCAGAAGCCTGAAACAAGTATGCCATTACTACAGAATCAATACCGCCACTAACAGCGAGTATAGTAGGAGATGTTGCTTCACCTACGGATAATATTTTAAAGACTTCTCTAAACCTTTGTTCCACCCTTCAAAAGTATCTTTTTTTCAATTGTTTTGGTTAACCGTATCAATTAATAGAATTGTAGTTTTGCATGATAATTGCTCCAGATGGATATCAGATTACTAAAATTCTATATCATTATTACACTATCGTTGTTAACTTTAACTACGGTAGAAGCTCAGAAGAAAATAAAGCTTGAGCCTGGGTCAGGAAGCCTTCAGATGTTTAAGAAGGACGGCTTGTCCTACACAAGTGTGACGGAAAATGTTCACTTTACGCACAAGGGCACACGTTTTTATTGTGATTCAGCAGTAATAGCTAAGAAAACCAATTTTCTTGAAGCCTATGGCCATGTGAAAATATTAGATGGTGATTCTATTACTATTGTGGCGGATAAATTATTTTATGATGGCAATACCAGGGTTGCTCAACTCCGATCAAACGTTGTTCTTACACAAAAGGGCAGGATGCAGATTTTTACTGATTATCTTGACTATGACAGAAATACCTCAATCTCCTATTATTTTAATAATGGTAAAATTGTTGATAGCACAAACGTCTTAACTAGCAAGAAGGGATATTATAACACCCATTCTAACATGGCCTCTTTTAAAACTAATGTTGTGGGCAAAAACGACGATTATACGATGGAGTCTGACACCTTGGTTTATAGCACCAAGACAGGAGTTGTGTATTTTGTGGCGCCAACTAAACTTACAGATGTAGATGGTGACGTATTCCATCATGAAGGCGGGCAGTACAACTCTAAGCAGAAGCGCTCAAAGTATGACATTGGCACTGTAGAAACAACCGACTACTTTCTGAAGGGTAAAAGCATGCATCTGGATGATATTCGTGGAATTTATAATATAAGCGGCAATGTTCTTATGGTATCTAAAAGTGATGATATTTTCATTACCGGCCAGCGATCTATATACTATAAGAAATCCTCAATAACTAAAGTCTTTGACAACGCCCTTATGCGGATGGTTATTAACCAGGATACATTATACCTCAAGGCTGATACCTTAATCTCAATCGATAGCAAAGTTCGTAGTGAGAAACGCTTGTTAGGCTATAATAATGTACGTGTATTTAAGTCTAATCTACAAGCCGCTACTGACTCTTTGGTCTATAGTGTAGCTGACTCAACTATGAATTTTTATGGCAATCCTGTGCTATGGACAGATGGCAACCAACTGACTGCTGATTCTGTTAATATGATAATTAGCAATGAAGCCATTGATGTTTTAAATATGAATAATAACGCCTTTGTTATCACTCAAGACTCATCTAAAAATTATAATCAGATTAAAGGCCGAGACATGATTGCTAAGTTTGAGGGTAATGAGCTAAGCAAGGTTAACGTATATGGTAATGGAGAAAGCATTTTCTACATGTATGATGAGGTTACTAATGTTATGATGGGTATGAATAAAATAATTTGCAGCGATATTACCCTGATATTCGAAAACAGAATACTTAAAGATGCCTCTTTTCTAGTTAACCCGGAAGGAGACTTTATCCCTCCTCATGAATTAAAAGAGACCGACAAGACCCTGAAAGGGTTTGTTTGGCATGGAGATTTAAGACCCGAACTAGTTGATTTTGATAGACCATTTATAGGTGACACGATTAAGCCAATGCCCATCGATGAAATAACTATTGATAAAGAGCTTAAGGTCATAGACTCTACGCCTCCTTCACAACCCAAAAAGGAACCTATTAAGCCTCCCGGCAAGAAGCGTAAGCAGAAGAAGAAGAAAAATAAGAATTAATTCCAGAATTACAGGCTAGGCCCAATCATACTTCATTAAAAATCGTATATTTGGTATAATGGGAGAAGTGTATCCTATGCAAATGAAAAAGATAGCCTATATCGCCCTATTCTCACTTTTAGGCTTTGCTGCAAGCGCGCAAAGCCTCGAAATTGTGGATTTTGAAGCCAACCAACAAGGTAATATTGGCCAGGATATCCGTACCATTATAAAAGTTAAAAACATATCTAATGTGCCTGTTTACTTTAGTGTTGCTGAAATGAACAAGCAAATTGGCTCTAGCCAAAAATCATTTCTATGTATTAACAACGACTGCGACAACGGAGATATTGCAAACAGAAAGGGAAAAGTTACAGACTATGTACGAAAACTTATGCCCGGAGAAACTGACGTGTCAGTTACAGCAATATTAGAAACCGGATTGGTTCAAGGAATAAGTAATATCAGCTATCGGGTCTTTAATGTTAAAAAGCCTGAAGACTATACACAAATTGAGCTGCATTATGTTATTGAGGAATTATCAAATGAAGGTCTGCTCTACAGATCTAATACTGTTGACCTAAATGATGTCTACCCCAACCCGGCAACAGAAACGGCGATTTTTGACTATAAGATTAAAAATGTCTCCAAGGAGGCGAAAATTATTATACATAATGTTCTGGGTTCTATTGCCGGTGAGTATAAGCTAAACCCTTTTGAACAACAGCTCAAAGTCTCTGTAGAAAATTATAATCCGGGTGTTTATTTCTATAGTCTATACATAGATAACGAGGGAGTAGCCACTAAAAAACTGGTTGTTAGAAAATAATCTGCTGATAATTAAGTTATTAATAAGGATTTTCTGGTTTGAAAAACCATCAAACTCCACTATATTTGCACGCTTATGTTAAAATTAGGGGTTAGTAGGGTCATCGCGTTAGCACTTTTCATCTTCTTTTCTGTTTCTTGTACCGAATATAGAAGGCTTCAGAAAAGCAATGATTGGAAGGCGAAATATGATGGCGCCATGATGTATTATGAAGCTGGAGATTATTTCAGGTCTATAGCTCTTTTTGAAGAGGTCTTGCCGGTTACCAGAGGTAAAGAAGAAGGCGAAAATGCACAGTTTTATTATGCTTATGCTCATTATCATGATAGGCAGTTCCTTTTAAGTGCTCATTATTTCAAAACATTTTACGAGACTTATAGCAGAAGTGAGTTTGCCAATGAGGCACAGTTCATGTATGCATATTCCCTCTATCAAAACTCTCCGATTTACACCCTTGATCAAACTAGTACAATAGAATCTATTGAAGCTTTTCAGATTTTTATCAACAGAAACTCTGAGAGTAAATTTGTAACCGAAGCAAATCAGATTCTTCGGGAGCTACAGGTAAAGCTAGAAACGAAGGCTTATCACAGTGCCAAACTATATCATCAAATTGGTGTCTTAACTAGTGCAGCTATTGCATTTGATAACTTTGCAATTAATTATCCAGACTCCAGATTTAATAGTGAGCTGCAATACTTAAAAATAGAATCGGCTTATATGTTGGCTGATCAAAGCATCCCATCAAAACAAAGAACTCGTTATAAGAATGTTATCACTATGTACGAAGAGTATATAGATGACTTTCCAGACAGTGAATATATTGCGGCAGCACAGAAGTACTTTGATGACGCATTAAAAAAATTAGAAAAATTTCAAAAACTTTTATAAAGACATGAGTATTAATTCATCAATCCACACTAGAAACATGGAAGAAATTGCTGCTAAGACTGGCAGTGTTTATAAGTCCGTGGCAATTATTGCTAAAAGATCTCGTCAGATCTCAGCAACTTTAAAAGAAGAGCTAAATTCTAAATTAGCAGAATTCGCATCTACTGTTGATAATCTTGAAGAGATTTTCGAAAATAGAGAGCAAATTGAGATTTCAAAATTTTACGAGCGTATGCCAAAGCCAACTCTTCTAGGAGCCGAAGAATTTATTAATGATGAGGTAATGGTCCGCGACAAAGACGTAGAGGAAGAATCTGAAATTTAGGCTATTTTTACAGCATGCTCCGTGGTAAAAAAATATTATTGGGGGTGTGCGGGAGTATTGCCGCCTACAAGTCGGCAGTATTAGTCCGACTCCTGAAGAAATCTGGGGCTGAGGTACAAGTCATTATGACTAACTCAGCCAAATCTTTTATTACCCCTCTTACCCTATCTACACTGAGTACCAATCCGGCACTCTCAGCATTTCAAAAAGATGAAACCGGTCTGTGGAATAATCATGTTGAGCTAGGCCTCTGGGCAGACCTCATTCTAATTGCCCCTGCTACTGCCAATACCATGGCTAAAATGGCCAGTGGCATTACAGATAACTTGTTAAATGCTGTTTATCTCTCAGCGAGATGTCCGGTAGTCTTTGCTCCAGCAATGGACCTGGATATGTACCAGCATCCATCAATAAAGCAGGCTATAAAACAATTGAGCTCTTATGGCAATCTTTTTATTGACGCCGAGCATGGTGAACTGGCAAGCGGGCTGATTGGCACCGGCAGGATGGCAGAGCCTGAGCACATCATTGAATACCTTAATAAATTATTTGCTTCAAATGGTAGTTTACAAGGCAAGAAAGTGCTCATTACGGCAGGTCCAACATATGAGCCAATAGACCCCGTACGTTACATAGGAAATCACTCAAGTGGCAAAATGGGTCTTGAAATTGGCTTACAAGCAAAAAAAGAGGGCGCAGAAGTAGTAATGATTCTTGGCCCAAACTCTTTACCCAAGCCTTTACTTGAAGGCATAACTGTAATTGATATTACCACTGCTCAGGAAATGTACCAGGCTTGCGAAGATAAATTTGACTCACAGGATATAGTGATCTTAGCGGCAGCAGTCGCTGACTACACACCATCTAGCCCTGCAAACCAAAAGATAAAGAAGTCTGATGAGAAGTTTAATCTGGCAATGTCTAAAACTATTGATATTGCTCAGACATTTGGCGCTAAAAAGAAGGCGCAACTTTTAATTGGCTTTGCTCTGGAAACGGAAAACGAGATCGAAAATGCACAGTCTAAGTTGCAAAAAAAGAATCTTGACTTTATTGTGCTTAACTCACTTAGTGAAGAAGGAGCCGGGTTTAAACACGATACAAATAAAATAACTATTATAGATTCAGATAATAATATCAAGAAATTTGAGTTGAAGACTAAAAGTGAAGTTGCAAAAGACATAATTAATGAGATTGCTGCCCGACTTACCTAAATTACTTTTCATATTAATGATTTTGTTCCCCATAGCTTCTTGGGCTCAAGACCTTAATTGTGATGTCACCGTAAATGCCGATCAAATCCAAACTAGTGATCGTAGGGTTTTCCTGGATATGGAAACTACCATCGAAAATTTCATGAATGGCAGAGACTGGACCCCCGATGAGTTTAGTGTTGAAGAGCGAATAAAGTGTACCCTGTCTATAACATTGGTTGACATGCCCTCAATAGGAAGCTTCAAGGCTACCGTACAAATCAGGAGCTCAAGGCCAATCTTCAATACTAGTTATGAATCTATACTATTTAATTTTGCTGACAGGGACTGGGCCTTTACTTATGTAGAGTCAATGCCTTTGGATTTTAATCAGAACAGTTACACCTCAAACCTAACCTCTATGCTAGCTTTCTATGCCTACGTAGTTTTAGGTCTTGATTATGATAGTTATGGCGAATTAGCAGGAGACCAATACTATCAAATAGCTCAGGTAATAGTAAATAATGCCGCCCAATCTAATTTCCCGGGATGGAGTGCCCTGGAAAGCACACGCAGTCGTTTCGCTTTAATTGATGACCTCACTAACCCGCAAATGCAGGTATTAAGAACCGGTATATACAAATATCACCGGCTTGGCCTTGATTTATATGAAGAAAATCCTGAGAAAACCAGAGCAAATGTTCTTGAAGTATTGGAGTCAATCAGAGAAATAAAAAGTCGCTACCCGGCTTCAATATTTGTTATCTCTTTCTTTGATGCCAAAACTGATGAGTTGGTAAATATCTTCGATCAGGCCTCTATGCAAGAAAAGCGAAAAGCTTATAACTTGCTAGTTGAGCTTAACCCCAATAAAACAGACGTCTACAGCAGGATCATTAATTAGTAGCATCAGTTTTACTGTTATTTAGACTTATCATTGCTGTAATTTTAATAACATCGCATATGCTTTCCCGCTTATCAATAAATAATTACGCTCTCATTAAATCACTAGACATGCAGCCGCATGAATCTATGAATACTATTACGGGAGAAACAGGCGCCGGAAAATCAATTATGCTTGGAGCAGTAGGCTTGCTTCTTGGGAACAGGGCAGATACCAAGGTGTTATATGAAGACGATAAGAAATGCATTATCGAAGGAGAGTTCAGTATAAAAGACTATAAACTAAATGCCGTTTTTGAAAAATATGACCTCGACTATGAAACCGACACCTTAATTCGTCGAGAGATAACGCCTAATGGCAAGTCACGTGCATTTGTAAATGACACCCCGGTAACACTTGATATTCTTAAAGAATTGGGCAGCCGCTTGATGGATGTTCATTCACAGCATCAGACATTGCTGCTAGGGTCAGCTAATTATCAGCTTAACCTCATCGATATCTATGCGGATTCAAGCAAACTCTTAAGTGAATATCAGGCCGGGTATCAGGCATATAAAAAATCGGAAGAGCATTTATCTGAATTACTTAATAATGCTGAGCGAATTTCTCAGGAGTCAGATTATAATGACTTCCTGCTTAAAGAGCTTACTGAAGCTAACTTGTCGGAGGATGAGCAAGAGTTGCTGGAAGAAGAGCTGAAACTCCTGGAGCATGCTGAAGAGATAAAAGGCAATCTTAACAACATTCTTTCCATATTGGATAAAAATGAGCAACCGGCAACCGCCATGCTGCAAGAATCTCAAAATCTAATCCGCCAGATTAGTTCATATACTGAGTCTTTAAATGGCATAAGCAAGAGGCTGGATGAAGCCTATATCGAACTCAGCGACCTGGTGAGGGAAATTGAGATGCAAGAGCAAAACATTGCAGTTGATTTCGCGCGTACTGAAGAGGTTCGTGATAGGATAAGCATGATTTATCATCTGCAGAACAAACACCATGTGAGCAACATTAAAGGCTTACTGGACGTGCAGGAAAAACTAGAGAAAGAAACATTTATTGCCAACCATCTTGATGAACAAATAGAAGGAGCAAAAAAACAAATGGAAGCTGATGAGGGTCAAATGCTGCAAAAGGCAGATAAAGTAAGTGCTCGGAGAAAGGGTATTTTTAGATCTTTTGAAAAAGAGATTATTGGATTATTGCAGCAATTAGGCATGCCTGATGGTAAATTGCAAATTGAATGGCAGCCGAAGAAGGCCTATATTAATGGAATAGATGAAATATCAATCAATTTTTCTGCAAACAAGGGTGTTAACCCAGCCCCTTTAAATAAGGTTGCCTCCGGCGGTGAGTTTTCCAGGCTTATGTTTTGCTTCAAATATGTTATTGCTGACAAAACAGCCCTTCCTACTATGGTTTTCGATGAAATAGACTCAGGAATCTCTGGAGAAATAGCCTTGCAGATGGGTAAGATGATGCAAAAAATGGCTCAGAATCACCAGGTTATTACTATTAGCCACCTACCTCAAATAGCGGCAAAAGGCGATTCGCATTATTTTGTCTATAAAGAAGTCGATTCTGATCGTTCAATGAGTATGATAAAAAAGCTTACTGAAGAAGACAGAGTGAAGGAAATTGCCAAGATGATTGGCGGTGACAGTCCATCGGAACATGCTTTTGAGAGTGCAAAAGAGCTGGTTTTATCTTAAAAAAATCACCAAAGGCCCTAAATCGCAAAATCCTCCGAACTGATAGCTTTTATAATCTATCGCCCAGAGGATTTGCTTTCTACTAGTTGGCTTATTCAAAGGTATATACTAGTACATTACTAATAAAATGTTTTTCGACTAGTTGCACATCTTATCGACAAATTGCAATATTTTACGATTAATGGTTAATTAGGCCCAGATTAATTGGACTAATATAAGTTAGGCTATCAATTGAGAGCAAGGGTGCCTATAAAGAAAAATCCTCTGAACTGATAGCAATTTAGATCTATCGCACAGAGGATTAACTTTCTATTAGTTTGGCTTGGTTACTAAAGTATAGCATGTTGGCAAATCAATAAACTCCTTTTCGATGAGTTGCAGTATTTGCCGATACTATGCTTTAATAGCCGACAAGCTTAAACTCTCTTTATTCAAAAGATTCGAATTGCTCTTCTAAGGAAAACAACTTTTCAAGATCTTTCTGTGCTAAATTACTAAGTGGAAGATCTTTAATAGTATTATAAATTGCCCAAAACTCTTTATTATAAGCTTCATGCTGAAATTGCAATCCATACCGTTTCATCTTTTTTGAGTTCTTTATCCACTGCGGATTAGCGTAATTCAATTTATTAATTAATAGCTCCTGGTCACGCTCAGTAATCAATAAAAGCTCGCCCGACTTTCGATCTATCCAATTATTCTGATATCGAGCTGAAATATATTTAAGATATAGCTTCCCATTATATTCTTGAAACTCAATTTGTTTTTCCAGTTTCATTACTTGGTTCTCTAATTTTCCTGACTTACGGTATGTATAAATAGGTGAGATATCATCTCCCCAGATAAAAATTATTTTTCGAATTCCGTAATTATCATCTATATAAATTTTTAGTGTATAATCAGGCAGCTCAATAAATACTAAATCAATGGGTTGGTTATTATAGCCGGCTACTTTTTTTCGTGATAATCCATTGTAAAACTCCTGCTCATTATTAAAGGTCCGGTACTTCACAAGGTTTTCTAAGAGTAGATCTTCCATTACATTATATTGGTTGAAATACTTTTTTAGTGAAAAATCATAGTCATGTGTTCGCCTTACTTCTACTAATGAGACCCGCTCACGCAGTTTAGTATAATCCCGGGGAGCACTATAATCTTTATCATAAATAGTAACGGCTGCCTCAAGAAGTGCCACGTACTCACCATCAACTTTCTTAGTGTCTCTATAGAAGCCATCCATAGAAACAGGCGACATCGGATAGTTTATCTCAATATTATTAATTGCGATTCTTAATAAATTCTCAGCACTTAAGTCTTCCGTGACCATTACCTCATCAAGCACCACATGGCCAGCTTCAAGTAATACTATGAGATTTTCCTGAAGACGGGCATCGTTTACAGAAATACTAAAATTTACGTAACCGAGTGTTGAAATTACAATTACACTACTACCATACGCCTTGGGAACATGGAAATCAAAATCCCCGGCAAGGTTGGTTATTGTGCCAAAGGGTTCGTTTTTAAGAGCTACAGTTGCAAATGCCAGTGGTTCGCCAGAATTAGAATCGGAAACATTTCCTGAAATGGTAACCGTTTGAGCTACTAATATACCAGGCATTGTGACACCAATAATGACCAACAAGAAGGCTAATGATGCAGTAAAATAGTTTTGGATCTGCATTTTAGTACCCGTTTATGTACATATTAATTTAAATTTGAACAAAAAAGTAACCAGAGCCATTAAAAACACCATACTTATATCGAACCTTTGGAAAAATGCCTTCGTATTACTTTGTGTCTGGTATATATTTAATTTTAGCGTAGCTACGGCCTTTGAGTATCTGGTTTTTAGACCATTCCCCTCTACATTAGTTAACGGATCGCTAATAAGTATTACTATATGTTTTCTTGCATTTCTTTCATGGAAGTGGTCATCCTGGCTATTCAAATATTCTGTGCCCATGCAAGTTCTTGGTCATATTGTCGGCATCATTTCGTGGTTTTACATTGTTGCCTCTGTTAGTTATTTGCTTGAATACTACCTTGATGGTTTTCAAACATTAGATGAATGGCGAGAGTTTATCTGGGAGCAGTTCGGAAACAAATCCTTATTATACAATTTAGAATATGTTACAGCAATAGCCGTTTACTACATCTTAAAGTATATAGACACCATCACCGAAAAAGAGAACGAAAAAACATCGCTGGCAATTGCCAATAATGAAATGCGCCTGTCATTATTAAAATCACAGATTAATCCGCATTTTCTTTTTAATACCCTTAACAGCATCAGCACACTGATGAATACGAATAAGACCAAAGCCAGGCAAATGATGACAATGCTGGGTGATGTACTGCGTTATGCGCTGGATTCTAATTCTGTACGTGAGGTACCCCTTGCCGAAGAGCTAGCATTTATCAGAAACTATATAAATATTCAGCAAGTTCGTTTTGGTGATAGGTTAGGTTATAAGGAAGATATTGACAGACAATGTATGACACTTACAATTCCTCCTATGGTTTTGCAACCTTTGGTTGAAAACTCAGTTAAACATGGAATAACTCCTAAAGAAGAAGGAGGCACCATAACCGTATCTATTAAACGAAATAATAACAAAGTAAATTTTAGAGTAGCTGATGATGGTATCGGTTTAGGAAATAAAACAGAGTTTGAGTCAAGTAATAGTGGTGTAGGGCTGGTAAATTCTGATATGCGGCTGCAGAATATGTACGGCAAGGATTCTAAACTTAGGATAGCCGCTGGTGAAGATGGGTTTGTGGTAAATTTTTTTATACCGGTAGATGATGATGAAGATTAAATGTGTAATAGTAGACGATGAAGAGCTAGCTCGCCAATTACTGGCTGAGTATCTGGGTGAATATGACAATATTGAAATCGTTGCCGAGTGTGGCAGTGGTAGGGATGCCATTCGTAAAATAGATGAGTTAGGTGCCGACCTGGTGTTTTTAGATGTACAAATGCCCGGCATCGATGGATTCGATGTACTAGAAAATATAGAATCTGACCCATTTGTTATCTTTTGTACGGCATACGACAAATACGCCATCAAGGCATTTGAGAAAAATACTATAGACTATCTCCTAAAACCTCTTGACAAAGACCGATTTGATCAGGCTATTAGCAGAGCTACTGAAAGAATAAGTAATAATGAATCGAACTTCATGCATATTCTTGAAGATTTAAATTCTAAAGACGTTCCCGGTTTTAGCAATAATATATTTGTCCAGAAATCAGAAAAGCTTGTAAACCTGCCGGTACAAAATATCATTCATTTAGAAGCTTCCAAAGATTATACTATCATTTCAACCAAAAGTGAACAATTTGTGTCATCTACCGGTATAAGCAAGCTCGAAGAAAAATTAGATCCGGAAATATTTATAAGAATTCACCGCTCAACGATAATCAATCTGCAAAAGCTTACTGAAATTGAGAAGTTTGGCAGTGGTAACCTGGCTGCCCACATGGAGAATGGTAAGACATTTCCAATTAGTCGTTCTTATGCCAAATCAATTCGAGATAGGATAGTCTAGCGCGGGGAAGAATTATTTTGCTTTCAAGTGTAACCTGATTTGAAAACCCTGCGTCATATCCATGACATTAAATTAAACGACTATTTAAAAATAAAAATCATGGAAGAAAGTATAATGGGTATAATGTGGTTCATGCTGTTTAGCATTGGCCTAATAGTAATGGTAATCTATCTAAGAAAATATACCAATATTGAGCGGATGGCACTCATAGAAAAAGGAGAGCAGCCTTTTCAAATGAAACAATCAAACACCTCTATTCCATTAAGGTTTTCACTTTTGTTTATAGGGTT
>Ga0164315_10000785_pt1 | contig 22883 bp, 21 predicted proteins | sample GuaBasSedimGuay6_FD_113737 | JGI IMG/M metagenome (GOLD analysis project Ga0164315, IMG submission 113737) | Subseafloor sediment microbial communities from Guaymas Basin, Gulf of California, Mexico - Guay6, Core 4569-2, 0-3 cm | ecosystem: Environmental > Aquatic > Marine > Hydrothermal vents... | reverse complement strand
ACACCGTCATACCGTTTTGAATTGACCAGCATATAAGATGCGCCAGGTTTTCTGCTTTCACACAGCACATGCAGGCACCCAGCAGCAAACCATCTGATTTTTGCACATAGAGCCGGAGTAAACCCCGGTTTTTACCCATAATCAGCGCACGGCCTACCGGTGAAAACTGGATTTCACCAATTGCAATATCATTACCATCTAACTCAGATAACTGCGCACCAACGGTGGCAATATTCGGTTCACAGAAGGTGATAGCCAGCGGCACTTTACGTTTAAATTTTTCAACCGGCCCAGCAACCATATGCCGCACCGCGTTATAACCGGCAACACGCCCTTCATGCCCGGCCTCATGCAAAATCGGCCGATCGGCATTCACATCACCAGCAATAAATATGGGCAAATCACCGACCTGCATGGTTAGCGGGTCATATACCGGGACACCATTTTCATCCAGCTTTATATCAGTGGCATCAAGATTCAGACTATCCAGATTTGGTTTACGGCCAAGGCTGGCCAGTATCTTTTCAACCACCATCTGCTGGTCCCCGGCGCTTACCTGTATGCCGCTGTCAACTTTTTCCAGTATTGCGGCATCACCCAACCATAAGGGAAACTCTTTACCAATGGTGGCTATGGCGAGATCATTGACCATGTCATCTTCAAGCCTGGCAATAATATTGAGCTGATCAACCGCCGCCACTTTAACGCCCAGACGGTGTAATGACTGGCCGATTTCCAGCCCGATTGATCCCAGGCCGATCACTGCCATAGAGGCCGGCAGGTCCTCCAGCTCAAAAAATTCATCGGTGGTAAGCACATCATCAGCAAAGTCCTGCCAGGCTGCAGGTATCACAGGTTTTGAACCGGTAGCGATGACGATGCTTTTTGCTTTTATCTGTTCACCATTTACTTCAATGGTATCGTTGCTAATAAATTTTGCATAACCATCAATTAAATGCGCCGCATCCAGGTTGTCGGTTGCACCCAGTGTTCTGTCGACAAAAACATCTCGTAAATCCTGCACATGTTCCATGACCGCCGGCACATCTAGCGATAACTCTTCACCGCCGTTTATGCCTTCACGATCAAAAATGCTCTTACGATGAAAATCTTCTGCCACCTGGATGAATACTTTGGAAGGCATACAACCAACGCGCGCACAGGTGGTACCCAATTCTCCGCCATCAATTAAAACGTAATTATCTGTTTCACGTTTTACCTGTGATAAAGCAAATAAACCGGCACTACCTGCGCCTAAAATGGCAACATCTACTTCACGTGTCATGGATCAACCTCTTTTTAATCTAAAGACAAATATAAAAATTCAGCGAACCCGAATGATAATTGATTGTCGATATCAATACACCTTATTATCTCAGGGAATCTTTAATTAGATATTCCCTAAAAAAACAGGAACTACTCAGGGCATTATTTCCTGAGTAGTTACAAAAAATTACTGCTGTCCCGTTAACGGGATGAGATATTGCTGCCAACTGGCTATATGACAAGGATTGGCGTGTTACGATGTGATCCGAGAGATGAATCGGTAACACCAGTCTGAGACACGCCGTGAACCCATCCATGGGGGCTCGACACCCGCATCCATGCGGGAGACGGTCTCAGGCTGGTGTTCCCAATTCATGTCTCTACGAGTTAACAGGACAGCAGTGACAGAAAATAATTAAATACAGGGTAAAGACATGCAAAACCTTCATTTAATCCCTTTATCGCTATCCGGACTACTGCTCACAGGTTCGATTTCTCTACCGGCCCGGGCTGAACCTGCCGTGCAGGATTCATCAATAGCTCTTAAATTTGTTTCCATCCCCGCCGGACAGTTTGTTATGGGCACCACTGACCTGAATGCAGCCATAGCCGATTTGCCTGACCCCAAAGCAGCCATGATAAAAGACGAAACACCCGCGCATACGGTAGTCTTTGAAAAACCGTTTCAGCTTTCACAGACCGAAGTCACGCAGCAGGTCTGGTTAAACGTCATGCACAGCAAACCCGGTCCGGACACTCACTGGCAGGCTAAAAACTGGCAGCAACTGCCTGTTGTATCGGTCTCATGGACAGCGGCCAACCGCTTTATCGATAAACTAAACCGGCAATCAGCCGATACCCGCTACCGTCTGCCCACAGAAGCCGAATGGGAATACGCGGCGCGGGCAGGCAATGCCGGTTTGCGTCCATTTTCAAAACTCGAGATGGATGAATACGCCTGGTATATACACAGCTCAAATGATGAGATACAGCCGGTCGGGCAATTAAAAGCCAATGACTGGGGACTGCATGACATGTATGGCAACGCCTGGGAATGGGTGGCAGACTGGTACAGCCCCAAAACGTATGCAAACAGGGCTGACGCAAAACCGGCAGTAACAAACCCGACCGGACCGGAACAGGGCACAAAAAAAGTACGCCGCGGCGGCTCCTACCATTGCCCTCCACACCTGATCCGCTCGGCTTACCGTGCAGCAGACAATCCTGAAAAAGCCTATTCCGTGCTTGGATTCAGGCTTATTGCTGAAAAAAAATAGCAAGCAAAATAAATTCATGCTTGACATGATAAATACGCCATTTTAGAATTGATCTAACAATAAATTGGTGTAGAATCTGCTCACCTTTTTAGAACAACCCCAAACCGGAGATATTAAGATGGGCTTAAAAGACAGTAAAACAGAGCAAAACCTAAAAGACGCTTTTGCTGGCGAATCCCAGGCAAACCGTCGCTACCTTTACTTCGCTGCAAAAGCTGATGTAGAAGGTTATAACGATGTTTCAGCCGTATTCCGCTCAACTGCTGAAGGTGAAACCGGTCATGCACATGGCCACCTTGAGTATCTTGAAGAAACAGGTGATCCAGCTACAGGTTTACCTATCGGCAGCACCGACAATAACCTGAAAGCCGCTATCGCTGGCGAAACCCATGAGTACACTGACATGTACCCGGGCATGGCTAAAACAGCTCGAGATGAAGGCTTTGATGAAATCGCTGACTGGTTTGAAACCCTGGCCAAAGCAGAGCGTTCACACGCTAACCGTTTCCAGAAAGCTCTGGACAACATGGACTAAGCGGTTTCGCTTAACTCAAAAAAGGCCAGTCATTGCGGCTGGCCTTTTTTATTATGAAGCACTATCGCTGCTGTCCCGTTAACTATGAGAGACGTGAATTGGCAACCGTTACCTGTGACCGTATGCCGCATGGAAGCGGCATCCGAGCGTACATGGATGTATTTACAGCGTGTCTCAGGTAATGGTTGCCAATTCATGTATCGGACAGACTTGATGCTGCTTAATTATGATATTGTGGTGCTTTAAGGCGACGACCAGTAATATTAACAGGACAGCAGTGAAGCACTACACAAGTATTTGCCATAGGGTTTTGCGACTGTCGGTAGCATGGATGCTACTGTCAAGCCTATAGGGACATATTTACCGCATGTCGCATAACTTTATGGCAAATGCTTAACTTTATATACCGTATTTCAAAGAGAAGCGCATGGCCAGAGAAGGTAGTTTAGAAGCACCAACAAGACACCCGCTGGGACAGGACACAGCTGAGTTCTGGCAGGAAGATAAACTTTTTGCTGAACTCGAACGGGTATTTGATATCTGTCATGGCTGCCGCCGTTGCGTCAGTTTGTGCGGCTCTTTCCCTACCCTGTTTGACCTGGTTGACGAATCAGATACCTTTGAAGTCGATGGTGTCGCCAAAAAAGATTACTGGAAAGTCATCGATGACTGCTTTTTATGTGACCTGTGTTATCTCACCAAATGTCCCTATGTACCGCCACATGAATGGAACGTGGATTTTCCACACCTGATGTTACGCGCAAAAGCCATCAAGTTTAAAAATGGCAAAACAAAAATTCGTGACAAACTGATTACCTCAACCGACACACTGGGGAAACTTGCCAGCATCCCGGTGATTACACAAACGGTTAACGCCATTAACCGCAACCGACTCAGCCGAAACTTACTGGATAAAACACTGGGCATCCACCCGAACGCTTTGCTGCCTGAATATGACTCCAACACGCTGCTTAAACGCGATAAAAAACGCAAACAAAATAACAGCCAGGCTGAAGCCACTGAAACCACCACCGGCAAAGTCGCTGTATTCGCCACCTGCTACGGCAATTACAATGAGCCACAAATCGGTGAAGACCTGATTAAGGTTTTTGAGCACAATGGCCTGCAGGTACAGCTGGTACAAAACACGGTGTGCTGTGGCATGCCAAAACTTGAATTAGGCGATCTTGATGCAGTCAGCAAAGCCAAAGACAGTAATATAAAAATCCTTGCCCGGCTTGTTAATGATGGCTGGGATATTGTGACACCGGTACCTTCCTGTACCCTGATGTTTAAACAGGAACTGCCTTTGATGTTCCCCAATGAGGCCGACGTTATCAAAGTACAGCAGGCCATGTTTGACCCCTTTGAGTACCTCATGCTGCGTTACAAAGCAGACAAACTCAATACAGACTTCAAAACCCCGCTGGGGAAAATCTCCTACCATGTTGCCTGCCATCAACGTGTACAGCGTATTGGCATGAAAACTCGTGACATACTGCAGCTCATCCCTGATACAGAAGTTTTACCTATTGAACGCTGCTCTGGTCACGATGGTACCTACACGTTCAAAAGTGAATTTCACGATACCGCCATGAAAATTTGCAAACCGGTAGTCAATAAAGTCAAACAGAACAAGGCAGACGTTTATACCAGTGATTGCGCCATGGCAGGCCATCACATAGAAGCAGGCCTGGCGGATGGCAGTAAACCCATACACCCTGTTTCGCTGCTTCGAAAAGCCTACGATATATAATGTGCTGCATAAGTATGTGATTTTTAGACTGTCGGTAGCAAGGATGCTTGCCGTCAAGCCTACATGGACGTATTTACGGCGTGTCTAAAAACCACATACGGCACATACTTATACAGCGATTAATAAAACCTAACCAAATATTTCACAAAATACTTATAAACAAACAACACTTATGCAAAAACAACTCTCATGCAAAAATTAAAGCGCAAAGACCTGTACAGCCTGGAAGAATACACCGAGATGCGCGATGACTATCGCAAAAAAATAATGGCGCACAAAGAAAATCGTCGCCTTGAACTGGGCAATAATATTTTGCTGTCATTTGAAGACAAGCTCATCATGCAATACCAGGTACAGGAAATGTTAAAAGCAGAGAAAATATTTGATGTTGCTGGCATCGAAGAAGAACTGGCTGTTTATAACCCGCTAATTCCTGATGGCACAAACTGGAAAGCAACCATGTTAATTCAGTACCCTGATGTTGAAGAACGCCAGTTACAATTATCACGATTAATAGGCATCGAAGATTTGATCTGGCTGCAGGTCGAAGGGTTTGAGAAAGTTTATGCCATTGCCGATGAAGACCTGGAGCGAGATAACGCAGAAAAAACCTCTGCCGTACACTTCATGCGCTTCGAACTCGATAACGATATGGCAACTGCGGCAAAATCAGGCAGCAATATTTCAGCCGGTGTTGAACATGAAAACTACCAGCAAATCGTCAGCCCCGTGGCCAGTAACCTTCGCGACTCACTGGCAAGTGATTTGGCTTAGCTTGTCTGGACAGAGCGCTAGCGGCCATTAACGCCCGCATAATAAAAAACAATTTTGTCCACAGATGAACGCAAATGAACGCAAATAAAAGCCTTTTAATATTTAAAGTCGTAGGTCGGGTTATGCTACGCTAACCCGATCTACAATCTACACGTTCTTGTATAAAAAATTTTGTGTTTTTTTAATTTGCGTTCATTTGCGTTCATCTGTGGACTAAATGCTTTTAACATTTCTGACTGCCCAAAAAGTGTCGGCTTCAGACGGTGGTGGCGGTGGATTCAAGTTATAAAAAAACCTGCTCATGTGATACATGAGCAGGTTTATTAAATCTATCGGTGAAAGTTCTACCGATCTATCTTGATGTCACTCTATAAATAATGTCCGTATCAATAATTCTTGTGCCATCAGGAAGTTCAGGCTCAGTCACCATGCCAATTTCAGCATCATAAACATCGGTTAATTCGCCAGTATCAACATTGTATAAATGCTGATGCACTTTAGTATTAGAATCGTAAAAAACCCGTTCTCTATCAATCAATATTTCACGTACAACACCTTTCCTGGAAAACAAACCCATGGTGTTATATACCGTGGCACGCGATACACGATTACCCGCGTCTGTCACACCATCAAGAATCTTTTCTGCAGAAAGATGCTGCGGACGTTGAAATAGAAATTCAGCAATTTCTACACGCTGGCGTGTAGGTGAAATTTTATAGTCCTGTAGCATGGAAACAACCTCGCTACGGCCAAGTGGAAAATTCGTATTTGAAATATTCATGCTCGTATTATAACCAAGTTATTTTAAAAGGAAACAATAAACCTGTAAATTTGTCATGCGAATTCCAGGAGTCAGTTAACAACCACTAAAAGGCCTTTATCCTTACTGCATCAAGGGTTACGCCCCTGAAAGCACAAGAATAAACACCCCTCGCTATTAGATCCGATCTCAAAAGAGCTCTTAGGTCCTGTTTTTGCTTCATACTGGATGTCGGTATTTTTGCCAATCAACCATCATTTTTCAAGCGCAATAAATACTGCTTATCACCTACTTTAAATATACTAGAATCTTTCTGAATAGTTATACACATAAGTCAAGTTTTGCGCGATTTTATGAAATATTCTGCTTAAGGGCATAATATATAAAGATGAAACTCGCATTATTTCCCCTGAACACAGTAATGTTTCCCGGCAGCATATTACCTTTGCAAATTTTTGAACAACGCTACTTAAATTTGATTAAAGAATGCATGAAACAACAAACAGGTTTTGTCAGCGTACTCATCAGCGAAGGTAAAGAAGTAGGCGGCACACCGCAAATTTACCGCATCGGCTGCTATGTAGACATTATTGACTGGGATGCACTGCCTAATGGTTTACTGGGCATTAAAATTCAGGCAAAACACAGGGTTCGACTGTCTAATAGCTCAGTTAAGGATGATGGTTTATTGCTGGCAGAAACAAGCCCCATTAAATCAACGCTAGATAACAAGCCACCCCTGCCTGAAGCATTTAAACCGCTGCCTGAGACCTTAAAACAATTACTGAACCACCCCTTCGCGGCACACTATAAAGACAAGATTGACTTTACTAATACTGCGGATATTTGCTATCGCCTGGCTGAACTATTACCCATCAGTAACAAACAAAAACAGCTATTACTTGAGACAGAAACCACAGAGCAGATGCTAGATCAGCTGGCTTTGCATATTAATGCTTTGCAAACATAAAAATGTGAACCGCCGAGACGCGGAGGCGCAGAGGAAAAGCCTTGATTGTTAGTTGCGCCGCAGGCGCAACTAACAAAAAACTCTGCGCCTCTGCGTCTCGGCGGTTCAAATGTTTTTTTAATGCTAAAATCAGACATTAATTTTAATTGAGGAAATAATAATGGCCTGGTGGGGTACATTTATTGGCGGTACTTTAGGTTTTGTTTTTGGCGGACCGTTGGGCGCACTGGTTGGTGCGGCCCTGGGTGGCAATTTTGATCGCGGCATAAAAATGGGCGACCGTATTGACATGGGCTCCCAGGAGCGCGTTCAGGCTGCATTCTTTACCACTACTTTTTCTGTAATGGGCCATATCGCCAAAGCCGATGGCCATGTCAGCGTCCAGGAAATTTCTGCAGCTAAAAATATTATGGCACAGATGCAGCTATCTGAGCCGCAACGCAAAGCTGCTATGAAGTTTTTCGACCAGGGCAAGTCAGCAGACTTCCCTTTAGAAGATGTATTACATCAGTTTAAAAAGGAATGTCACCGCCGTCGCAACCTGATTCAGATGTTCGTCGAAATCCAGATTTCCACTGCCATGGCAGACGGCAAAGTCGATGCCAGTGAAAAACGCATTATTTATACCATTGGTGAGGTTCTCGGTTTTTCACGCAGCCAGATCGACCACCTGTTTAATATTGCCAATGGCGCCAAAGCCAGTGCAAGTGATAGCTTAACGCTCACCCAGGCGTATAAAATATTAGGCGTCAGCAAAGGCAGTAGTGAGACTGAAATCAAAAAGGCATACCGCCGCTTAATGAGCCAGCATCATCCTGATAAACTGGTGTCGAAAGGTTTACCCGATGAAATGATTGCCCTGGCAACAGAAAAAACGCAGGAAATTCGCAAAGCATACGACACTATCAAAGAGAGTTTATAAATATATTATGGAAATAACAGGCCCACTCAATATTGGTGTATTAGATAACGATACTGGCGGTCGTGAGCTGCACCTTAGTTTTAAACCCGAGTTTAGAATTTTAAATTTACCGCAGCAAACTGAGGCTTTTCAGGAATTCATCAAGACGCTGATTAATGAAATACAGACCTTAGACGAGTCTGATACTAATCGCCAGGGCATGACCACGATCCTGCAAGTATGTGAACAGCTGCAACCGCATATTGATGCAAATGAATTACCGCTGGAAGAGACCATTGTGGTGAACATTCAAACACAGAGCCCTTTTGGCAATATCAAAATCACGGGATAAGGGCTGAACAGTCAAAACTTTTCACCGCAGAGGCGCGGAGACGCAGAGAAAAGCTTATTCAGATTTGCAAACAACTAAACCGAAATTCGATTTTTATAAGATATGATTTACTCTGCGTCTCCGCGCCTCTGCGGTAATATTTTCTTAAATTTTATTTAATTAATTTTTGAGCCGCTTAACTCCCAGGCATAAGCGCAGTCAAGTTCAGACAAAACCGCAACCACACCGGTTTCACCGTCTTCCAGCATGGCCTGTAATGGACACCGGTTCTTTAATCGCACATGGGGTGCGGCCATCCAACGTGCACCCATCTGTAAGTTTCTTGGGTAAGTGGTACGCAGTGCATCAATAATACCCAGCAAAATTGTCACCCGGCAAATCACATTTTCATCATCTGGAAACGGCGTATCTTTTCGATATTTTGCCAGGTGACGGCTGCGTTCTGTTTTTGGAAAATCCAGAACGGCTAGTATCTGTTCACCGCTAAGACCCCATTCATCCAGTGCATTCATCACTTTCAGGGTACGCATCAACTGCTGTTCAGGACTCGGGTTTTGGCTTACGGTAGACATAGTTATTAATAAATCTATAATGAGATATAATTTTATCATAGTTAACCAGCTTCAATAACCACAAGAAAACTCATGGCAATACAACCCGTTCTACGACTTGGTGACCCGCGATTATTTCAGCCTGCAGCTGAAGTTAACGAATTTAACCACCCTGAACTTGATGCTTTAATTGAAGACATGTTTGATACCATGGCCGCAGAAGATGGTGTTGGCCTGGCCGCACCGCAAATAGGCGTCGGATTACGCGTGATTATCTTTGGTTTTGATAGTAATCCGCGCTATCCAGATAACGATGCTGTGCCAAAAACCATACTAATCAACCCTCAAGTAACCCCGTTATCAGAGGAGAAAAAAAATGGCTGGGAAGGCTGTTTAAGCGTACCCGGTATGCGCGGCGTGGTTTCACGTCATACGCACATTCGTTATACCGGCCTAGATGCCACGGGTGCCGCCGTTGACGAAACTGCTAGTGGTTTTCATGCCCGGGTGGTACAACATGAGTGCGACCATCTTGACGGCATTATTTATACACAGCGATTAAGCGATTCTCAAAAATTTGGTTTTACTGATGAGTTGCTCGATAACGGACAATTAAGCTCTGCTGGATGCCCCGAATAACAACTTAATTATGCAACTTTAAGATACCTGCTGATGCACCTGGCTGATTGCATAAAAACCCTGCCATATCTACTATATAATAAGTATAACTAGTCAGCGATATAAAAGAACCAGAACCGGAACATCAACATAAATTATCTGTCGAATACTATAGTTTGCACCTAATGTCAGTGTCACGCCGGCAACAGCAAAGCCTTATGCCGGCCTACAAAAATGGTGCGTTCCCCGTAGGCCGGCATAAGCGATAGCGTTGCCGGCAAGACATTTGCACAGAATGCATTAAACCACTGGCATTGGGTCTGCAACTGCCCATTCGATTGTTACGAGCACTTCTATGAAACCCTATATTATTGTATTTAGTTTGCTATTTAATGTATTCAGCCTGTCTTCAGCTTCAGCCACCAGTTTGCTGCCTATCACCCTTGAGCAGCTGTCTACACGAGCCACATTAGTCTTTTACGGTGAAGTATTAACTAACCAGGTGAAACAGGATGAACAAAGCGGATACATTGCTACTTTTACTGAGTTTAAAGTGATTGATTTAATTAAAGGTAAGGCCAAAAACACCCACACCATTAAGCAAATTGGCGGTGAACTGAAAGACCGTAACATGGCACTTCGAATTCATGGTGTACCCAGGTTTCAGGCCGGAAAAAACTACGTGGTCTTTTTGCCGACAAAATCAAAACTTGGTTTTAGCAGCCCATTAGGTTTGCACCAGGGCAGCTTTTCAGTATTAAACATTAATGGCGAACAGCTTATCAGCAATGGCCGCAGCCTTGCCAGTCAACCACAGACCCGGCAGTCAGTACAAACCAGCAGAGCCGTACAGGTACCACTAGCCGTTCGAGTCGACAAACCTTCCCAGGCTCGCCTCGATGATTTCATTAATACTGTACGCGCATATAATGCACAGTAAATAACCCGTAACTATTTATGAATAAAACACTGAAATTTTTCGGCATAATTATTTTACAGCTTTGCAGCAGCCCGGTCTTTGCCGGCGGCCCTCTGATTATTGAAGGGCGGGATGGAAATACACCGGTAACCTATCAAAACCCCAATATTACCTTACATGTTGAAAGCGGTCCTTTAGGTAAATTATCAAATGATGACGCAGATACACTTTTAAAGGAGGCTTTCGCTTTATGGAATGTCGTCAACACTTCAACGGTTAACCTGATTTTTGATGATACCAATACGCGAATTACTGTTGATATCGATGACGAAAACTTTACTGACTTTATACCTAAATCTAGTGGTGACACTTCACATAGTGATGATGGGTTAAACCCTATCATTTACGACAGTGATGGTAAAATCATTGATGCATTTTTTGGCGACTGCAATCCAGGCGAACTCTGCCAAAGTGATCTCATCGTCGGCTTTGCTGCATCCTCATTTAATTTAAACGGCAGTTTTTTTAATGAAGGTTATGCGGTAATAAATGGTAAAAACCCTGGCTTATCGGACACTGATTTTAAACTGCTAATTACCCATATAACTGCCCATGAAATCGGCCACTTGTTTGGCCTTGATCATAGCCAGGCCAATATCAATAACCAGGAAACAGATTTAGGCTCACCGGGTCTTTGCAGAACAGAAACACAGGATAAGTACCCGTTAATGTACCCTTTTGTCTGCCGCAATGAAGAAACTTTGCACGCAGATGAGGTTAGCGCGATATCCGCACTTTACCCAACAACAGACATTAATAATAACTTCGGTATTCTGCAAGGGCACTTTGTCGATGAATCTGGTTTTGCTATTTTAGGCGCTAATATATGGGCTGAAAACACAGTAACGGGTGAGGCGATAAGCATTGTTTCTGATTATTTGAAACAGGGCAATGGGTTTTACAAACTGTATTTACCACCGGGTAACTATACTTTACATGCCAATTCGATTAATGAGCTGTTTAATGGTGGTTCCAGCGTTGGTCCTTATGCATGGGATTTATCCGATAAGTCTTTTGTAGCCCCTCACCCGATTCCAGAGGTAAACTATCAGGGCGCAACACAGGGCAACGATGCCATCATCACCGTATCCAGCAACCAAACCCTTAATATTGTTTTTTCTATTACCGGTAATGATGCGGCGTTAATCAGTCCTCCTGCAGAGTCCTCCGGTTCATCTGGAAAAACATCCTATTTAACACTCTTATTATTACTGAGCTTTTTGCTGCTGACACGTAATACAGATATGTTAAATAGACGAATTTTATAGTAACGGCAGGATGGCCACGTTATTTTGTGCCCACGCGGAACGGCCTGCCAGTACGTGGGCAAAAAGCGTGCCCACCGTAGAGACAAGGCATGCCTTGTCTCTACAACTAAACCGCGCTCCCTACCCTACCTGAAATAGTGATGAACTTTAAAAAATCATCATTAACCATTGGTGCGCTCACATAATAGCCCTGTATGGTTTCAACACCACGCTGATTTAAAAAGTCGTACTGCTCTTTATTTTCTACACCTTCACTAATCACACTTAAACCCAGGCTGTGCGCCATGGCAATAATGGCATCACATAAAGCTCGATTATCAGGATCATCAGCAATATCATCAATAAACGTTTTATCAATTTTCAATACATCAAATGGAAAACGTTTTAAATAACTTAATGAAGAATAACCGGTACCAAAATCATCTATCGACAATCGAATATCCATTTCTTTAAACTGGTTCAATATAGTAACCACGTGCGGTACGTCTTTCATTAACAGGCGCTCGGTTATCTCCAGCTCCAGACATGAACCTGGTAAATCATGCCGCTTTAAACTGTCAGCAATCTTTGTAACAATATCTTTGCCTCTAAATTGACGGCTGGATAAATTGATGGCTATATAAAGATCTTTATAATCAGCATGTTCACGCCATTTTTTAATATCAGCAAGCGCAGTATCTAACACCCAGTCACCGATCTCAACAATCAAACCACTTTCTTCGGCAAGCGGTACAAAGTCATCCGGCGAGACCATGCCTAGCTCTTCATCTTGCCAGCGTATTAACGCTTCAGCAGCAACGATATTTTGACTTCTCGCATCCATTAAAGGCTGATATTGCAGAAAAAAATCACCATTTTCCAGGGCCCGTCGCAGCTTACTGTCGATCTCCACACGCTTCATTACGACATCACCCATCTCCGGGGTATACACTTCAAAGGTGTTGCGTCCTTTTCGTTTACCTCGATACATCGCGGTATCAGCATTTTTTAATAATATATGCGGATCATCACCATCCTGCGGAAAAATCGCGATACCAACACTTGCTGTCACTGAAAATTCCATATCCTGAATAACGCACGGCTCTGCAACACGACGTAGAATGTCGGCTGTTTTGCGTTTTATAGCATCCTCAAAAACCTGCTCCTGATCGCCATTGCCATCTTTAATCTCTAGCAGCATAATTAAAAATTCGTCGCCACCCAAACGTGCCACTGTATCAAAATCACGCACACAAGCTTTCAACCTGCCCGCCATGTATTTTAAAAACTCATCACCCGCATCATGTCCTAATGTATCATTTATATTTTTAAAATGATCAAAGTCCATGTACAACAGGGCCAGCTTTTCATTCTCCCGGATAGCGTTAGCAATCGCCTGCTGAATGCGATCATATGCCAGTGAGCGGTTAGGCAAATTAGTTAACTTGTCGTAACTTGCCTGGTATAGCAGGCGCTCTTCATAATCTTTCCGCATCGAAATATCTTCTTTGATAGCGAGATAATGCGTATCTTCATTTTTACTGTTTTTAATCGCCGATATAGTGACGTTTTCCCAGAATAAATCACCGTTTTTCTTTTTATTATAAAGCTCGCCACTCCATGAATGACCAGATGTAATGGCATTCCACATATTTTTAAACTGTTTCTTTTGCGTATGCCCTGATTTAAATATACGCGGATTAAGCCCTATTAACTCTTGCTCTTTATAGCCGGTAATTTTACAAAGTTGCGGGTTAACATATTCTATGTTGCCATCCAGGTCGGTAATCATGACCGACACCGGGCTTTGTTCAATCGCCTGTGATAATTTATTCAAGTTTTCAGCTGTGAGCTTGTGGTCTCCCACTTCATCTTCTAAATCATCGATTGAATTTTTAACGCTTAAGGTCATTTCATTAAACGCTTTTGCCAGGTCACCTATTTCATCATCTGCTTCCACATTTGCTTTTACAGCAAGATTACCTCTGGCAATAGTTTTAACTACAGATGTCAGGCGTTTAACGGGGCCTAATAATAATTGCGTAGCGGCCATAACAATCAATACGACAGTCGCGACTATAAACACAACCAGAAACAATGCGCTTTTTGTCTGCGCGGCCACAGGCTCTAAAAACACGTCCTGTGGTAAAGACACAATAATCGTCCATGGTGCCGTTTCCAGCTTAAGCACAGCAGAAGAAAACATTACCGTACCTAAACCATAAAACTGCGTTTCTATTATTGGATTACTGACACTGGCCGTCTTAACTTTTCCAGACCATGCCGGGTGCTCAGCAAACGTCCCTGTTGTATTTTTTGGCAAACGTCTATTGTTTTTTAATTGCTGTATGGCCAATTCATCCATTTCACTTGCCAGTGTGTACTTAAGGTCATTTCGCCGACCATGCACCAGGCGCAGGTTATTTTCATCCAGTAGAACGACAAACGAGCCACGCCCAATCATGCCTTTGGTTCGGTCAAATAATGTGCTGAGAACTGATGCATCGTACTTCGCCCTTAAGACACCAATAAACTTTCCCGACAGATCATTAATTACACTACTAAAGATGATTACGGAATGTTTCTCATCAAAAATTATTGGTGATCGATAGCTCTTTAAGCCACTCTTGACTACGCCATCCACCACAGTATTAGCAAAGAAATTAAAATATTTCTGACGGCTCTCATCGCTGCCAATGTCTGCTGAGACCGTGTCCAGTATATTGATACCCTGCGTATTCAATATGGCATAAGAATAAATAATGTTTTCTTGCCGCGACTTCAGTGAATGCAATATTTCCAGCAGGGTATAGCGATTATACGGCGGCTCCGCATGTCGGGTTATAAAATTGTTAATTGCAGGCAAGTTTGCTTCTGTGATTAAATGCCGGGCGTTCTGGCGGTTAAACTGGTCAAGCCGGTCGGCATAATTTCTCGCCGTAGAACTCAGGGCTTTATTCGCACCTTCGGTAAGGTTCTCAGCCATAATGTAACCGTCCAGCAATGCCAGAACAGTCAGCGAACTCAATACAATAACCATAAAAGCGGTTATAAGCTTGGCACGCAGGGTATATCGCCGCGCAATAAATATCCCGATAATTAGCAGCAGAAGGCCGCCGAAGACGAGTAATCCTGCAATCTCCAGTAACATCTGCTTATATCCGGTTGCCAATCATAAGTTAATATTTCATATTGTGGTTTGCATTAAAAATGCGTGCTAATTTTAAGACAAATCTGATTAATTATCATAAATAGAATAGCCTTCCCGATCATTAAATTCTATTATTACCCTGAATGTATCCTTTGTTTACTTAGGCAAGCTCTAACTATTACATGGCCACCTCAAATACCACATCTTATGGTAACTGGTTATCAACCATATCATCCGAACTTATTGTTGCCGACAGCGTCTCCATTGATGAGCCACTACTGACAGCAGATACCCTTTATTACATTGAACGGCGACCACAGGAAAACGGTCGCTGCGTTATCGTCAAAGTAAGCAAAAATAAAGCGACTGATATTTTACCTGCACCCTTTAGCGCACGATCGCGAGTCCATGAATACGGCGGCGGCTGTTATTGCATCGCTGAAAAGCAGGTGTTTTTTGTCAATGACAGCGATCAGGATATTTATTACATAAAAAATCGTCAGATAAAACGTTTAACAACATCGACAAACAACCGCTTTGCCGATTTAATTTATGATAAAAAACACCATCGGCTCATCGCTGTCTGTGAATCACATAATAACAACCATGTTGCTAATTCTATCATAAGCATCAAGCTTAAAACCGGCGGACTATTGACCCTTGAACAGGGCCATGACTTCTACGCCAGCCCCCGATTAAATAGCCGTGCCAGCCAATTGTGCTGGCAAAGCTGGAACCACCCTAATATGCCCTGGGATGGCAACAGATTATGGCTGGCAAATATAGACAAAACCGGTTTAATCGAAAATAAAAAACATATTGCAGGAGCGGACAATATTTCCGTATGCCAACCGCAGTGGTCACCGGATGACATTTTATATTATATTTCTGATGACAGCGGCTGGTGGCATTTATACCGTTATACTGAAACCAGCCACCCTGAAAAAATACACAACGGCAAAATAACTCAACTGACAGAAGGTCAAAAAGAGCTGGGCTTACCACAGTGGGTATTCGCGCAGTCAAGCTACGCCTTTGTCGACGATACTCACATTATCTGCTGTTATCAGTCATCGGGACAGGCAATACTCGCCCTGCTCTCGCTTGCAGAAAAAACCACACTGACAATAATAACCACTCAATGGCAGGAATTCAGTTCGATTAAAGCAAGCAACAATAAACTTTGTTTTATTGGTGCATCCAGCGCCAGTTTTCCGCAGTTGATTTCTGCATCATTCAGCGACCATAAAAAAACATCTCTGACCAGCTCTGTTATTAAGTCCTCATGCCGGTTACCGGTCGCTAAAGAATATTATTCAACTGCGCAATACATTGCATTTACTAACCGGCACAAACAAAAGGTATACGCTAATTATTACCCGCCAACTAACCCTGATTATCACAGCCGGATAAATAACAACAGCGGAAACAATGATAATACACAGGCTCCACCCTTAATTATTATCTGCCACGGCGGGCCGACGGGCCAGGCCAGCGCTGCACTTGACCCTAAAAAGCAGTTCTGGACCTCTCGTGGTTTTGCCTTACTTGATGTTAACTATAGCGGCAGCACAGGTTATGGCCGGCAGTACCGTGAACGCCTGAATGGTAGTTGGGGCCTGCTGGATGTACAGGACTGTTGTGATGCGGCCCTGCATGCAGTCTCACAGGGTCTGGCAAACAAAAAGCAACTTATCATTCGCGGCAGTAGCGCGGGTGGCTATACGGTGCTGTCCGCACTCACCTTTGAAAATGTATTTTCTGCGGGCGCAAGTTATTACGGCATTGCTGAGCTAGGCAGCCTGGCAAGTGATACCCATAAATTTGAATCACATTATCTTGACCATCTTATCGGGCCTTACCCTGAAACCAAATCTTTGTATCAGCAACGGTCACCCATTAACAGTAGCGAACAACTGAACTGCCCGGTGATTTTTTTTCAGGGCCTGGAAGACCGCGTCGTACCCAAAGAGCAGGCAGAACAAATGTTTGATGTTTTAAATAAAAAAGGATTACCGGTTGCTGCACAATATTATGCAGGCGAACAACACGGTTTTAGAAAAGCAGAAACCATCATACAATCACTTGAAAACGAGTTGAGTTTTTATCAGTTGATCTTTGGCTTAAAATCTAAAGACGAAATTAATTTTATCGGCAACATTCAAATAAAAAACATTTAATAACTTTATTTGTCCACAGATGAACGCAGATAAGATCAAAAACACTACACTAGTCCGCGAAACACGCAAAAGACGCGAAAAAAGCAAAAAAACAATTTCTCTGGTAATAACTGGTAGGCTGGATTAGCGATAGCGTAATCCAACAATTAGTGCGCCAGGGTCATAAAATGTCGGGTTAGCACAGCGTAACCCGAGTTACAGTCTAAAAAATTTAAAAAGGTTTTTATTTGCGTCTTTCGCGTGCTTCGCGGACTGATCTTTTTTAAAAGTAGTTCACAATATACGAATTTTTATTCTGTTTAATAATATCGCCATAATGCGTCTTAAAGCTGCCCTGTTTTTTATCCTGGTAATACCGTTTCAGGGTTTCATTAACCACCTGGAAGGCAATGTCCTGCCAGGGAATTTCACTTTCTTTTAATAATGCCACCTCAAGACTTTCAATACCCGGACTAGCCTCACCTGCAACCAGGTCTCCACGATACATAGTGTAAACCTGGCTAATATGCGCAATGCTAAAGACACAGAACAGCTGCATATTTTCCACCTGAGCATTCGCTTCTTCTGCGGTCTCTCGTGCTGCTCCCTGCATATTCGTTTCACTGTTTTCCATAAAACCGGCAGGTAAAGTCCATAAACCATGTCTTGGCTCTATCGCACGTTTGCACAATAAGATCTGGTCCTGCCACTCTGCTATGCAACCGGTAACAATCTTTGGATTTTCATAATGTATAGTCTGACAGCTTGCACACACAAACCGGTGCCGGTTATCCCCTTCCGGGATAAGCAAACTGACTTTTTCACCACATGCAGAACAATAATTCACCGCAACCACCCTAAAAGAACCACTAAAAAATATTTCACCACAGAGGCACAGAGAGCACAGAGGTTTATTAGTTTATTGCGCCGCAGGCGCATAAACCTGAATAATTGTTTTTCTCTGTGCCCTCTGTGCCTCTGTGGTGAAATGTTTTTAGTTTTATGAATATCAAACCCTGGCAGGACTCATACCAATTATTCTATGCAAGAATATCTGGAATTAGCGCATTTTCCAGCACCAAAATAGTGTCTTTGAGCTTTAGTTTGCGCTTTTTAAATCGCTTGAGCTGCAACTCTTCGACATCAGGCGCCAATAATAAGCGATTTATCACATCATCAAGATCACGGTGTTCCTGTTTTAATTCAAACAGCCGTTCTTCAAGTTTGTGTTTTTCTTCATCCGTTAATTGCTGTCGCATCGTCGCCTCTAAATAATCTTACTCGCATCATAATACTGTAAAATTAAACTTGCATTCTTTTTTTATACTATTATAATTCGAAACATGTCGAACTATAAAAGCAACGAAGCCTCTCAGCTTGTTGATATATTCAAAGCACTGGCAAATGACCACCGCTTGAAAATATACAACATTCTGACAAACTGCTGCACACCTGGCACCCGCTGTGCCAGCGATGAAGTGTTCAGCTGCTGTGTTGGCGATCTTGACTCACAACTTGATATAGCCGCTTCCACCCTGTCTCATCATTTAAAAGAACTTCATCGCGCTGGATTAATCCATATGAAACGTGACGGCAAACAGGTTTTTTGTTCGATTAACACAGACATGATGAAACAGTTACAACAACTTTTTTCCTAATTGATAGAGGACAGTAATGGCTCAAACATTAAATCAGGCATCACAACAAAAGCGGGCAGACGAAATACGCCAGAATGTGCGTAAAAGTTATGCCGAGGTCGCCGAGTCCAGCAATAACGGCAACAGCTGCGGAACCGAATCCAGCTGTTGTGGTGTTTCTGATGATGCAGCAATAAACACACTGGTATCGACCCGTTTAGGTTACAGCGAAGACGACCTGGTAAACGTGCCTGAAGGCGCTGATATGGGACTGGGTTGCGGTAATCCACGGGCCATTGCCAGCATTAAAACCGGTGAAACCATACTTGATCTTGGCAGTGGCGGCGGCTTTGAGTGATTTCTGGCAGCAGCAGAGACTGGCGATTCCGGCCGGGTTATTGGCATTGATATGACCCCCACAATGATTTCCAAAGCGAGAAGTAACGCGGTAAAAGGGAAATACAATCAGGTTGAATTTCGTCTTGGCGAAATTGAACACATGCCTGTGGCCAATGATACCGTTGATGTCATCATATCCAATTGCGTCATCAATTTATCACCGGATAAAAAACAGGTATTCAGTGAAACCTTTCGTGTTTTAAAACCCGGCGGTCGCCTTGCTATTTCTGATGTCGTCGCCAGCACGGAACTACCCGACGAGATGAAACAGGATCTGGCTTTATACTCCGGTTGCATGGCGGGTGCATCACTGATTGCAGAATTACAGACCATCCTTGAAGATTGTGGTTTTGAAAAAATCAACATCGCACCAAAAGATGAATCAAAAGACTTCATCAAAGACTGGGCGCCTGGACGTGGCGTGGAAGAATATGTATTGTCCGCAACGATTGAAGCAGTAAAACCCGGTGGCGACTGTTGCGGTGGAAGCTGTTGTTGACAGGCCCATAGAAAAAAACAAAGAACAGTTAGTCCGCGAATAACGCAAAATACGCGAAAAAAGCTTTTAAGTTTTTAAACCTTTGCGTCTTTTGCGTTATTCGCGGACTAATATTTTATCTTTTTTTCGCAGCTAATCTTTTTTCTCAAAATCCAGCGATGCGGAATTAATGCAATAACGTAATCCGGTAGGCTGCGGCCCATCTTCAAACACATGCCCCAAATGCGCATCACACTTCGGACAGCGCACTTCTACACGAATCATACCGTGAGTAGAGTCTTTAATCTCTTCTAAAACAACATCATCTTTTGGTTTATAAAAACTGGGCCAGCCAGAGCCCGAGTCATATTTTTCAGCAGAAGCAAATAACGGCTCACCACAGCAAAGGCAGTGATAAACACCTGTTTCTTTATTATTATAATATTCACCAGTAAACGCTGGCTCGGTTCCTGCCTGGCGCGTGATGCGATATTGCTCACCATTTAATTGCTGTTTCCACTGCTCTTCTGTTTTTTTCACTATTAACTATTCACTATTAACTGTTCGTTATTCACTGCTTCTTCTGCATATTGCATAAAAGGTGACAGCCGTTCAAACACTGCCGCTATGTGCTGTTCTGGAATCTTATAAAAATCCCCATCCATGATATATAAAAACGCCTGCTCAATATCCTGCTCAGTAACAACGACAGCAGAAGCTTCAATCTCAAGCTCTTCACCATAACAAACGATATTTTCTGTTAATAAATTAGTGGCTTGTTGCAACGCATCATCAGCCTGCTCCAGTATGTCTTTAAAATTATTCTCTTCGGTTAAATCGGGAACGATGTAGCCCGCTACAAAACTTATCCGGATTTTTTCCTTACCTGTATCAAAAACAAGTTTATTAATACTTTCACGAACACGGTTAATAACTATTTCTGTTTGCGTTTTGTCAGTCATCGGCAGCACAAGCGCGTATTTTGCAACCCCTGTCCGTGCGGCTATATCCTCCTCACGCATAACTTCCAGCATGCGTTTACCAACCGCTGCAATAATATTTTGAGCAATACTCTTACCGTGATTTAAAAAATACTCCTCAAAACCGGTAATTTCAAATAACGCAAGACTGATGCTCAGTTTGTGTCGACTGGCAAATGAAAATGCTTTTATGCCGTGCTGTTCCAGCGAACTGGCATTGTATAAACCGGTAAGCTCGTCGTAACCCGTTTTCTTTTCCAGCTCAACCACTTTGCGACTTAACCGTGCATAGGCTTTAGCACGGCTGAGTAAATCAATTGATTCGAATGGTTTAGTAATAAAATCGGTTGCACCAGCATCAAACACTTCCTGTTTTATTGATTCAGAATCTTCGTGCCCGGTTATAATGATCACCGGCAAATCCGCGATATGTTCATTATCTGCACAACGGATATAACTTAACAACTCCATTCCATTAAGGTTTGGCATATTTAAATCGGTAAACACTACTGAAATAGCATTATTTTTCTGCAATATCTCCCAGGCGACCTGACCATCTTCAGCAAAATGTAACTTATAATCACCAACCAGCATTTTTTTAACCGCAAGGCGAATCACTTTTGAATCATCTACCACCAATATTTCAGGTTTTTCAGTAACTTGCTCACTCATAAATCAAATATCTCTTGTCACGCTGGATCCGCCTTACACAGTATTTTTCAGTGCGGGACGAATAAATCGCCAACTTCATTTCAAAGCATAGTTGCATATCACCCAGTTGCAAATGAACGCACAATATTTATCATATGCATTGCCCTACTAGCGTACGCCCTTCACATATCGCAATGAAGAATTTACCGGGATTAATGTGCATTTTTCGGCTTAAATAACTGCCATTCCCCTCTGAGTCTTTAGCCACGGCCTAAATATTTCTTTAAGTCACTGTATTTTCATAACAAGAAGCTATAATCTACTAAATAGGAAACAATGCTAACTTAACAGCCGCTACCTGGCATAAATGGTACATTTTTTCATGAGTATAAATAACGAAAATAAAATCAGTGCAGATGAGAAGCTTGTTATCGACATACGTAACAATCTAATCACGCGCCTGGCTGACCTGATGTCTAAACTGCTGAACTCAACGCAGGACAAGCTGTATGATATGTCTGATGCCGCTGATAACAATGAAGATAAAACCCGTTATTTTGAGTTAACGAATCAGCTGCGGGCACTTAAATCCTCTATGGCCGGCACCTTCGATAATAAAGTGAGGGAACTTCTAATACCCGGTAAGGAGTTTGAAGCCAGGCAGGCACGTGAAAAAGCCAAAACCGAAGATGAAGAAGATGAGTTAAGCCTGGTCGGACAGGATGAAATGGAAGGCATGGTGCTGGTAAAATGCATTGGCGAACGTGCAGCTTCGAAATACCGCGAACAGTTACAGCATCTGGAAGCACGACTGGAACATCTCGCGCTTAAAACAGAAACTGTTTTCACTAAAGACGCACTGATGCCAACCAATCTTTGCCAGGCATTTAATGATACATTGGCCGAAGACTTCAGCAATGACAACAAAAAATTATTGTTTGACATGTTTGAGACTGAAATTACCAACAAACTTGAGTCTTTATACGACTCCATCAACAACCGCCTGATTGATGCTGGCGTCCTGCCACAGATAAAGCTGCATACCGGTAAGAAAAAACCATCAGGCTCGCGGCCAAAACCTCAGCCAGGTTTAAACGACTCTACTAATGAAGCAGCGGATGAAACACAGCAGGGTGATTTCGCCGATGACTACGCTGGTGGTTCTGGTTACGCCGGAACTGGCGGCGGCCCAGGTAGCATGGGACAGGCGGGCGGTGGAGCTGGCGGCGATCCAGGTAGCATGGCAGGCAACATGGGACAGGCAGGCAGTGGAAATGCCGGGCAACCTGGCGCTGCCATGAGTGGAACAAACATGAATGGTTTTGCCATGACAGCCGCGCCCGGTGGCGGCTACAGCCATGCCAACCAAAGTTCGCTACAGTCACAGTCAAACGGTGCCGGCGCAGATGGTGCGCCGGTCACGGATCCTGGCACGGGTGGTT
>Ga0164315_10000784_pt1 | contig 22884 bp, 23 predicted proteins | sample GuaBasSedimGuay6_FD_113737 | JGI IMG/M metagenome (GOLD analysis project Ga0164315, IMG submission 113737) | Subseafloor sediment microbial communities from Guaymas Basin, Gulf of California, Mexico - Guay6, Core 4569-2, 0-3 cm | ecosystem: Environmental > Aquatic > Marine > Hydrothermal vents... | reverse complement strand
TTCGCCCTCAAGCGGGAGCGTTGCTTACGGACGCTCCAATATTGCGCTGACTCCCATACCACCTGCTGTGCAGACAGAAATCAAGCCCCGACCGGATCCTTTTTCCTCCAGTATCTGGGCCAGCGTCGCCACGATACGTGCACCGGTAGCGGCGAAAGGGTGACCTACTGCAAGGCTGCTGCCATGGATATTCATCTTCTCCCGGTCGATGCTGCCAAGTGGTTTTTTCAGGCCAAGACGATCGCGGCAATATTGTTTGGATTCCCAGGCTTTCAAAGTGCACAGAACCTGTGCGGCAAAGGCCTCGTGGATTTCGTAGAAGTCAAAATCCTGCAAGCCAAGACCCGCGCGTTGCAGCATTTCAGCAACGGCCACTGTCGGTGCCATCAACAGGCCTTCATCGTTGACAAAATCAACTGCTGCTGAACGACCCGTGGTTAAAAACGCCTGCACAGGAAGATTGCGCTCGGCGGCCCATTCTTCAGAACATAACAACACGGCCGCCGCACCATCGGTCAGCGAAGTACTGTTTCCTGCACTGAGTGTGGCCCTGGTGCTCTTGTCAAAAACCGCGCGTAAAGTGCTGAGCTTTTCAATGGTGGTATCGGCTCGCAGGTTGTTATCCCGGCTGACGCCACCCCAGGGAGTAATTAGTTGGTCAAAAAAACCGTCCTCATATGCGGCGGCAGCTTTCTGATGACTCTCATAGGCCAGTTGATCCTGGTCCTCGCGCTTGATCTGCCACTCCTGGGCCATACGCTCACAGTGTTGACCCATGGAAAGACCGGTACGCATTTCACCATTGGTAGGAGACACGGGTTTGAGTTCGCCCGGGCCGAATCCTTTAAGTGCACCCAGACGTTGCTTGGCAGACCTTGCCTGGGTCAGGTTGATCATGCGATGGGCAAATTTATCACCGAAAACGATGGGTGCATCCGAGGTTGTATCGGTTCCTGCAGCAATACCACTTTCAATCTGTCCACATGCAATTTTTGCAGCCAGGTTCAATGCACCCTGCAAACTGGTGCCGCAGGCCTGCTGTAATGTAATACCCGGTGTCAGGTTGGAGAGTTTGCTGGACAAAACCGCCTCGCGTGCGAGGTTGAAGTCCCTGGAATGAGTCATGACGGCACCGGCGGTGATTTCGTCCAGCTGTACGCCGTCAAGGTCAAACCGTTGCACGATCCCGTCGATGACCGCTGTCAGCATGTCCAGGTTGCTCTTATCGGCATATACCGTGTTAGAGCGACAGAAAGGAATGCGGCTACCACCGACAATGGCTACCCTGCGAAGTGAATCAGTCATTGTTGTTCTCCTTTTTGCTTCAGGTAGTGCAATGGGCCACCACGGAAAGGTGCAAACCCGGTTCCAAAAATCATACCCGCATCCAACACGTCCGCATCTTCGACAATACCATCGGCGAGTGCCGCTTCGCACTCAGCAAAATAAGGTTGCATCAGGGACTCGGTGATCTCTTCCAGCGCATATTGGGAGGTGTCGGTATCGGCCCGTTTCGGTTTACCTTTTTCCCAGGTATAAAATCCTTTTCCTGACTTGCGACCCAATTCACCCGCGTGGACCTTCTCCTTTAGCAAAGCTGCTTCTTTGGCAGAAGCTTCTCCACCCAGCAAGCTCACAACATTCATACAAACATCCAGACCCACCGTATCAGCCAGTTCAACCGGACCCATTGGCATACCAAATGTTTTGGCCGCCTTGTCCAGTACTTCAATCGGTATACTCCGTTCCAGATGCATGTTCATCGCCCTGGCCATATAAGGGGCAAGTACCCGGTTAACGAGGAACCCCGGGCTGCTTTTAACCGGTAATGGAAAGCGGTTGATCGCGCCGCAAAATGCTGCGCCTCTAGCGACCTCTCCGGGATCAGACTTTTCATCGTAGACAATTTCAACCAGGGGCATTTTGGCAACCGGATTGAAAAAATGGATGCCAATCAACCGTTCCGGTTTTTTTAGCACCGATGAGATATCCGCCAACGGTATGGCGGATGTATTGGTTGCCAGCACGGCATCAGCTTTCATACGTGGCTCGATATCGGCAAACAAATCACGTTTTGCATCGACATCTTCGAAAATGGCCTCAATGATGACATCGGCTTTACCGACACCTTTGCCTTCCACATCAGCTACCAGGCGGCTGACGGCTCCTGCAACCTTATTGGGAGCCCTGAGCTTCTTCCTGAATAGTGATTTGGCGCGTTTGAGGGCGGGTTCTATGTATTTCAATTCCCTGTCCTGCAGGGTGACTTCCATGCCCTGCAGTACACACCATGCGGCGATATCGCCACCCATTACACCTGCGCCGACGACATGCACCCGGCGGGCTTTGAACTTGGTTTGTTTGCCGAACCCTTTCAGACGTTCCATCAGGAAGAAGACCCGGCGTAAACTTTTTGAGGTTTCACCCGTGATGAGTTTGCCGACTCTTTCCGACTCTTCCACCATCATTCGTTGCGGATCATCACCGTGATTTTCCCAGGCTTCGATCAACTCAAACGGGGCAGGGTAGTGTTTGGGGTTGGCCTTGGCCGCGACCTGTTTGCGCATCATGCGTGCCATCAGCTTGCGAACCGGACCGAAGTTTTGTAGCCGGGTCAATTGACCGGGTGGTTTGCTCTTACGTGCCTGTTTGATGGCCCGACGGGCTGCCCAGCGTAACGAACCGTGTTGACCGACCAGCTCATCGACCAGGCCCATGGCCCTGGCTGCTGCCGGCCGTAAATTACGTGTGCTGAGCATCAATTGCATGGCATTGGATGCGCCTGCCACCTGCACACTACGTGCACTACCACCAAAGCCCGGGTATATACCGAGTCTGATTTCCGGAAAACCAAGACGGGTATGTTCAACATTACTGGCAATGCGATAGTCAAAGGCCAGTGATAGCTCTAATCCACCACCCAGGCAAAAACCGTCAATGATGACGACTTTCGGGAAGGACAGGGCTTCGATACGATTAAACAGGCGATGAACCTGGTCGATTCCATCAGAGGCCATGTCTGCATCATCATAATCGTCAAATTCACGTACATCTGCACCGACGATAAATGAACCTGGTTTTCCGGATTGCAAAACCAGTCCGGCTGGTGCGTTTGTCTCCAATCCATCCACGATGGTTCCCAGTTCGCTGAGAACATCCATCGACAGACTGTTGGTGCTTTCGCCCTCGCGGTCTATGCTTAACCACAACACATTGTCGATATCGGTTGTGAGCTTCCAGTGTTTGAAAAGGGTGTCTTGAAGTGGCTTTTCGTTCATCACGGTTCCGGTGTTTTTAGTTAATGTGGTCAATTAAGAAAGATATGGGCACAAGTCAGGCTTGCAAGCACCATTTTACGCTCCCTTCTATTGATTATCACTTTACATGTGGCCGTCTAAGGCAACTTTATACCCGCCCGGCGCAGCATTGCTGCTGTACGTATTAACGGCAGCCCGACCAATGCTGTCGGATCCTCACTGCTTATGCTCTCAAATAGTACAATGCCAAGTGACTCAGCCTTGAAAGCCCCGGCGCAATCAAAGGGCTTTTCCTGTTGCAGGTAACGCTCGATTTCCTCCCGCTCAAGATCTCTGAAAAGCACCCTGGTGCTGTCGGTGTGCTGTTCCCTGAAATGGATGTGATGGGATTGCACTGATACGGCTGTCAGAAACTCCACGAGTTGCCCGCTGAAACCGGTCAATTGTTCCAGCGCTGCTGCATAGCTACCTGGTTTGCCGACAATCTGTCGGTTAAAAACGGCCATTTGATCCGACCCGATGACGATAGCTTGCGGGTTTTTTCTACTTACGGCTTCGGCTTTTTGAGTGGCAAGACGGGCTACCAGTTCAACAGGTGACTCACCGGGTAACGGGCTCTCATCGATTTCAGGCGACTGGCAGTCAAACGGAATACCGAATCTTTGCAACAGCATTCTGCGATATTTACTGGATGAAGCAAGAATAAGCTTTTCAGGTAGTGACTCAGTATTCATTTGTGTAGTAAAATTACCGGTTAAGTTGATTCGTTATCAGTTATTTACTGGGTTTTTGGTTCGGAGCATCTGCCGCATTTCATTATACTGCCGCGGAAAACAACAACCCTGGGAATTGTGAAGCTATGTCGCGGGAATATCCAGACTGGATTTCGCCAGGTCGTGCTGCCGAAGGCAAACGCATATTCAGTGGAACCATTCCATTTTCACGGATGAAGCGATTGGCGGTGGAGTTGGTTGACTCAAAGGGTGAGGCGTCATTTACCGCGAGTTTCAGTGTAGACCTGGAAAAGCGAGTCATAATTGACTTGCAGGTAGAGGCTGCCTTACCACTGGTTTGTCAGTCGAGCCTGGAGGTTTACGACGAAAGGGTGAACCGGCAAAGTGAACTGGCTGTCATAGACGGCGAATACGAACAGGATGATCTGCCGGAACATTACGAACCGGTTCAGACAGAAAACGGAAGGTTGGCGATTGCCAGCCTGGTAGAAGACGAATTATTGTTGGCTTTACCGCAAATCCCGCGTAAGCCGGGTCTGCAAAAAGTTGAATATTCGACCGGTGGGCTGCCGACTAAGAAGGAAAGCCCGCAGGCAGGGGTCAAGAAAAACCCCTTTGCTGCTTTACAGGATATGTTGAAGCAGGATAAACAGAATTAATGTTATTTTTTTGAACCAGGAGTAGATAAACATGGCTGTACAAAAGAGCCGAAGAACCCCATCAACGCGTGGTATGCGTCGTTCACACGATTCGTTGAAAGCGCCCACATTGACAGTCGATCCGACCACCGGTGAAACGCATCTGCGTCATAACGTCAGCCCCGAAGGTTACTATAAGGGTCGCAAAGTTATCGATACACCCGTAGTTGAGTTCGACGACGACGAAGAATAAATAGTATTCTTTGTACAGATACAGACAGAGTTCCCGACCGCCGGCATTCTAATAATACCGGCGGTTTTGTTTTGATACGAGTATGAAATCTCCAGACGGCATGGCTTCGCAGATGATGGCTATCGGTAAAATAGTACTGGCACTGGATGCGCATGGTGGTGATTTTGGCCCCGAAGTAACTGTTCCGGCAACCCTGGATATCCTGGCCAGCCAGGCTGATCTGGAAATCCTGTTGTGTGGCATCCATGCAGAGGTTTCACCGGTGCTGGAAAAATATCGCCTGGAACCTGGTTTCAAGCATTGTTTTGATCGTCTTGAGACTATCGATTCAGTGCATGCGCTTGCTTCAGATGCACGTCCGGTTGCCGCATTGAGACGTGGCAAGGGCAGTAGCCTGTGGGTCGCACTGGAACAGGTTGCCAATGGCCGGGCAAATGCCTGTGTAAGCGCTGGCAGTACTGCGGCAATGTTGGCCCTGGGTGTAAAACTGCTGGGTATGCTTCCAGGTATCGAGCGTCCGGCATTAATGTCACGTGTTCCTTCGGCCTCTGGTCACACCAGCCTGCTGGATCTTGGAGCGAACCTGCACGTCAGCGCGTATCAATTGGTGCAATTTGCCATCATGGGGTCGGTTGCCTGTCCAGTCGATGATGATTCAATACAACCGAAAGTGGCTTTGCTTAACGTTGGACATGAGGACAGCAAAGGTGATTCAGTGGTTAAGGAAGCCCACGCTATGCTGAAAGAACTGCCCATCAATTACACCGGTTTTATTGAAGGACATGACATCTTTGCGGGCAAAGCCGATGTTGCCGTGTGTGATGGGTTTTCAGGTAACCTGATCATTAAATCCGGTGAAGGCCTGGCCCTGATGTTTTTTCGTCAGCTGGATTTGGCAATGCAATCTGGCTTTCTCGCGAAACTCGGTGCCCGCTTGCTAGGGAAGCCCATGCAACGCACACTGGAACGATTTGAACCGTCCAAGCATAATGGTGCGCCTTTGCTGGGTCTCCGTGGGGTCGTGGTCAAGAGTCACGGGAATGCCGACCGCGATGCGCTCGGACATGCCATCAGGGAAGCAGTGGTGGAGGCTGAACGTCAGGTTCCACAGTTAATAGAATCGATGATCAATGATTTTTCTATCGAGGCAGGCCTTTGAAATATTCAAAAATAACCGGTACCGGAAGTTATTTGCCGGAAAAAATTGTTACCAACGCTGACCTGGAGAAGATACTGGACACCTCAGACCAGTGGATACAGGAACGCACGGGTATTTGTGAGCGACGGGTTGCACACGACAATGAAACCAGTTGTGACATGGCGGAAGGGGCAGCTCTCGAAGCGATGGAAGCCGCCGGTCTTGACCCCGATGAAATTGGTCTGCTGGTCGTTGGCACGACAACACCGGATGTAATATTCCCAAGCACGGCATGCCTGTTGCAGGCACGTTTGGGTCTGCCTGATTGCGGCGCAATGGATGTCAATGCTGCCTGTTCGGGCTTTATGTACGCCTTATCGGTTGCAGACAAGTATGTGCGCTGCGGCGATGTTAAGAAAGCACTTGTCGTTGGTGTGGATAAACTGACTGCAATGGTAGATTGGAATGACCGTGGCACGGCGATACTGTTTGGTGATGGTGCTGGCGTAGTGGTGCTTGAGGCTTCGGATGAGCCGGGTATTTTGTCAACGCATATTCATTCGGCGGGCAGACATAGTGACCTGTTGGGTGTCGATGTCGGTATAGGCAGAGGTTTCAAACCGGAACCGCGTGGTGGCATGTTGATCAAGATGAAGGGCAATGAAGTTTTCAAAGTGGCCGTAAGAACCCTGGGCCGCATCGTTGACGAAACACTTACGCATAACAATATGGAAAAATCTGACATTGACTGGTTAATTCCACATCAGGCCAATTACCGCATCATATCCGCAACTGCAAAAAAATTGGGTATGACGATGGACCAGGTGATCGTTACCGTGGATAAGCACGGTAATACCTCAGCTGCCTCAGTGCCGCTGGCGCTGGACGAAGCAATACGCTCCGGCAAAATCAAGCGTGGAGACATGCTGATGCTGGAAGCGTTCGGCGGTGGATTTACCTGGGCGTCAGCATTGGTCAAATACTAGTGTAGAGTGATTAAAGCGGAGAAAATGAATGAGTAATAGTTTGCAGGATCAGGTAGCACTGGTCACCGGTGCCAGCAGGGGTATCGGCGCAGCCATTGCCGATATGCTGGCTTTTAATGGAGCGCGTGTTTTCGGTACGGCTACTACAGAAAACGGCGCAGCCGCCATTAGCGGACGGGGAGTTGAAGGCCTGAGCGGTTTGGCACTTAACGTCAATGACGCCAATGGCATTGCTTCAACACTGGGTGAGATCACCCGGCAGGCCTCGGCACCGACCATACTGGTGAATAATGCCGGTGTCACCCGCGACCAGTTGCTGATGAGAATGAGCGAGGAGGATTGGGAAACGGTTCTTGATACCAACCTGCGTTCCGTCTACCGTCTTTCGAAGGTCTGTTTGCGTGGCATGATGAAGGCCCGTACAGGAAGAATTATCAGTATTTCATCGGTGATTGGCTCAACGGGTAATGCCGGCCAGGCAAATTATGCCGCGGCCAAGGCGGGTATGATGGGTTTTGCGCGCTCGCTGGCACGCGAGGTTGGTTCAAGGGGAATCACTGTTAACGTGGTTGCACCGGGCTTCATCGACACCGATATGACGCGTGACCTGAACGAGGCACAACGTGAGGCGATGTTGAATGACATTCCTTTGAAACGCCTGGGTGAAGTCGAAGACATCGCTGCGGCGGTCAATTTTTTGGCATCGCCATCAGCGTCTTACATTACCGGTCAGACGATCCATGTAAATGGTGGAATGTACGTAACCTGAATGATTTCAGGTCGTTGAAATATAGGGTCAGCTACTATTCCTTGCGCGTCATTGTTGGAACATACGCTAGCGCATAGGAATAAACTGGCAGAATCGTCGCAGTTTCTTTAAAATTGCGACTCTTGTGTTAACTTTTTAGGAATCATATAAATATGAGCAGCATCGAAGAACGCGTGAAGAAGATTGTTGTAGAGCAACTTGGTGTTAAAGAAGAGGAAGTTACCGCCAATGCATCTTTTGTAGACGACCTGGGCGCGGATTCTCTGGATACCGTTGAGCTCGTGATGGCACTTGAAGAAGAATTTGAGTGTGAGATCCCAGACGAAGACGCGGAAAAGATCACCAGTGTTCAGCAGGCTATTGATTACGTCAATTCCACCAAAAGCTGAAACTGAAATCGTGTAATAAACGTTTACGGCCGACTTCTTGTCGGCCGTCATTCGTTTAGTCATTCAAACATCGAGGTTTTTCATATGTCGCAACGTCGCGTTGTAGTGACTGGTATGGGTATCGTGTCGCCCGTGGGCAGCACTGTTGATACCGCCTGGAATGCAATATGTAATGGCCGTAGTGGCATCAGTACCGTTACCTCATTTGATGCATCACATATGAAAACCCGTATTGCCGGTGAAGTGATTGAATTTGACGCGTCCAGGTATCTCAGTGTGCGTGAGGCCAAGCGACTGGATAATTTTGTTCACTACGGTTTCGCAGCAGGTACCGATGCGTTGCAAGACGCTGGTCTCCTTGATGAGAACTCCAGTCACGACCCGGAACGTATCGGCTGTGCACTGGCATCGGGTATCGGCGGTCTCAAGACCATTGAGGATACCACCGAGGTCTATTTGAAAGGTGGGCCCCGCAAGGTCAGTCCATTTTTTATACCGGGTTCAATAATCAACATGATCGGTGGTTATTTATCACTCAAGCATAATCTGAAAGGCCCCAATATCGCCATTGTGACCGCTTGCAGCACAGCAACCCATAACATAGGTACGGCGACCCGTATGATCCAATACTCAGAGGCGGATGTGATGGTGGCAGGTGGTGCTGAGTTTGCGACCACACCCACTTCCATGAGCGGATTTATTTCAGCACGCGCCATGTCGACACGAAATGAAGCACCCGGGCAGGCTAGCCGGCCCTGGGATATAGACCGTGATGGGTTTGTGCTTTCCAATGGGTCAGGTGTTGTCATACTCGAAGAACTCGAGCATGCAAAAAACCGGGGTGCAAACATCTATGGTGAAGTGCTTGGTTTCGGTATGAGTGCGGATGCATACCATATGACAGCCCCGCCCGATGACGGTGAAGGTGCTGCCCGTTGCATGGGTATCGCCATCAAGGACGCCGGCTTGAACACGCAGGATGTGGATTACATCAATGCCCACGGTACATCGACACCACTCGGTGATCTTGCGGAAACCATTGCAACAAAAACCATCTTCGGTGACCACGCTTACAAGGTCGCGGTAAGTTCTACCAAGTCCATGACCGGACACTTGCTGGGTGCTGCGGGTGGCGTTGAGGCCATATTCAGCCTGCTGAGTATTCGCGATGGCATTATTCCCCCAACCATCAACCTTGAAAACCCGGGTGAAGATTGTGATCTGGATTATGTGCCCAATACTGCACGTGAAACCGATGTGAACATTGCAATTTCCAATTCATTTGGATTTGGTGGTACCAACGGAAGCCTTGTTTTCCGTAAATTTACCGACTAACACCACTTGCATAGCTGTTCGCTAGAATGTGCGTTTGATCTTCCCGCAGTAGCGACTGCGTTACCTGATCAATATCCCTATCTGCTGGACAGTGCGGCACCCGGTCCATTGGGTCAATGCAGCCTGTTGCTTCGAAGCAGCGGTGAGTCTGTGTGTCTGCACAGCGATGGTAGTGTTACTGGTCCGGGAGAGACAGGTGGTTTCCTGAGCCGGCTTAATGACTGGTATCAGCAGGAGAAACAGGCAGCAGGCGAAGAAACTCCCTGGCCATTTGCTGGAGGCTGGTTTTTATATCTTGGTTACGAACTGGCAGCGGAAATTGAGCCGGTGGTGGATTTCCCCCCGGCTTCTGACGGATTTCCCGTGGCATTTGCGAGTCGCTGTCCCGCTGTCATTTATACCAGGCCTGAACAACCGGGTTTGTTATACCTGCTGGCGGAGAATGAAACCCTGCTGGAAGAAATGCGCCGTGAACTTTTGAATCTGCGGGTTGCGCCCGAGGAAGATCTTACCCAACTGGCGGAGTTGTCAGCGGATGAACCGCAAGATTATAAGGATGCTGTTGATCGAATACATGAATACATACTGGCCGGGGATGTTTTCCAGGTAAATTTGTCCCGAGCTTGGCAGGGGCAATTTGACACGCCGGTGAATGTCGCTGCACTTTATCAATCTCTGCGTAAAAGCAATCCCGCACCTTTTGCCGGTATGGTGCGTTGGGGCAGGCACGTATTGATGAGTTCTTCGCCGGAAAGGCTGGTCAGTATCAAACATGACGTGATTCAGTCCAGACCAATTGCCGGCACCCACCCACGTGGTAAAGATCGTCTGTCTGACCTTGAATTAAGCCGGGAAATGTTGGCGCACCCGAAGGAACGCGCCGAGCATATCATGCTGATCGATCTGGAGCGGAATGATCTGGGACGGGTTTGTCAGACCGGAACGGTGGAAGTTGATGAATTGATGGTTGTCGAGACCTACGAACATGTTCATCATATCGTCTCCAATGTCCGCGGGCGTTTACGTAAAGAAGTAACACCGGTCGATGTTATCCGTGCGGTTTTTCCGGGTGGTACCATTACAGGCTGTCCCAAGGTGCGTTGTATGGAAATCATTGCAGAACTGGAGCAACAGGGCAGAAGTTTCTATACCGGTTCTTTTGGCTATCTGGGGCTTGATGGCAGTATGGATCTGAATATTTTAATACGTTCAATGTTATTACATGACAGCACAATCAGTTTCCGCACCGGGGCCGGTATCGTGGCAGATTCCAGGCCGGACAATGAAGTGGCGGAAACAGAGGACAAAGCCCGTGGGTTGTTGCGGGCGTTGGGGCCCGTGGCTGGTTCGATGTAAATATGTTTTAGAGGACAACATCATGCTTGAATGTCTGGTTGATGGCGAAATATCAACATTTGTAGAAAGTGCAAATCGTGGCCTTAATTATGGTGACGGGCTGTTTGAAACCCTGCCTGTGCATAATGGTCGTCCACGTCGGTGGCAGGCACATATGGATCGTCTCGGTGCCGGTTGTGAACGACTGGGACTGGCCATGCCACCCCAGGCCATCCTTCTGCGGGAAGTCCAGACGGTCAGCGCAGGCTTGCCTGATGCCGTGGTTAAGATTGTGATCACCCGGGACGGACAGGGAAGGGGGTATATGCCACCGGAAGGGACTGACAGCGTGCGCATAGTCAGTGCTCATATCTACCCGGACGGGATTCTTGAGCGGGCAAGAGAGGGTGTCAGGGCACGCGTCTGTGATCTTCGTCTTGCCATACAACCGGCCCTGGGTGGTATGAAGCATTTGAACCGGCTTGAGCAGGTTCTGGCCAGTGTTGAAACCCGTGAGGCGGGCGCGGCTGAAGGTGTGCTACTGGATAGTGAAGATCATATTATCAGTGCCATCGCCGCAAATATTTTTCTCGTCACAGAAGATCGGCTGCTAACACCCAGGCTGGATCGCTGTGGTGTTCGCGGTGTGCTTCGCAGCCAGATTTTGGCCGATTTTGGAGCCCGTTGTGAGCAACGGCGCTTGACGGCAGATATGTTGCCGGAAGCTGATGAGGTGTTCATTTGTAACGCCGTGAGGGGCATTGTGCCGTTGATTGCGATAGATGATCAGAAATACAGCATTGGACCGGTAACGCGGGAATTACAGACCTGGTTGCTGGATGGGGCCAGGTAAAATTGATGCGGATTGGCGTGAAACGACTGTTGACGGTTGCCCTGGTTTTGTTGTTGCTGGCAGCAACCGGCACAGTGGGAATCTGGCAGCAGTATCGACAATTCCTGCAGACACCGCTGAGTATTGAAACACCGGGACTGGTCCTCAATGTGGAAGCTGGAAGCAATATTCGTTCAGTCATCGCGAAACTCGAACAACAGGGCGCTACCCGTATGGACTGGCGCTGGCGCTTGCTCAACCGGCTCGAACACACAAGCATAAAAACCGGTGAATTCCAGCTGGAACCAGGAGTGCTGCCTCTGCAGTTATTGAACCTGCTGGCCTCTGGAAAAGTGATCAGCTACCGGTTTACGATTGTGGAGGGCTGGTCCGTAAAGGAATTGCTGGCTGCGCTGGGCAGGAACCCGATACTGCAACATACCCTTGAAACAGTTGCAGAACTGAAGGCTGTCGAAGGAATACCTGATGCTAACCCGGAGGGCCGGTTTCTCCCTGAGACTTATAGTTTTGTGCGTGGTGACTCGGATTTGCAAATACTGAGGCGGGCCCATAAGGATATGTCGGATGCCTTGTCACGGGTCTGGCTTGGACGGGATATGGGTCTGCCGTATGAAACAGCGGATGAGCTGCTGATCATGGCATCTATCATTGAAAAAGAAACCTCACTGGCAAGTGAACGGGCAGAAATCGCTGGTGTATTCGTACGCCGTTTACTCAAACACTGGCGTCTGGAGACGGACCCAACGGTGATCTATGGCATGGGTGAATCATATCAGGGTAATATACGTCGTCAGGATCTCAAGAAAGATACGCCCTACAACACCTATACACGGCATGGTCTGCCACCCACGCCTATTGCATTAGCCGGTTTGGCGTCTTTACAGGCGGCAGCACACCCGGCGGCTGGAGAAACGATGTTTTTTGTTGCAAACGGGCAGGGCGGTCATACATTCTCCAGTACGCTTGAAGCGCACAATAAGGCAGTCAGGACATTGATCAAAGCGAATAAAAACAAACCTGTCGAACCAGGTTCCGAGGAGTAAAGCAGGTGAAGAAAGGTTTTTTCATCAGTCTTGAAGGGGGTGAGGGTGCAGGTAAAAGCACACAAAACAGACGTATCGTCGAGTGGTTGACCGGGCATGGGAAAATCGTGGTGGAAACCCGTGAGCCTGGTGGCACCGTCGTATCGGAGCAGATCCGTCAGGTGCTACTCGACACCCGCAACGCAGGGCTGAACGCAACCGCTGAGCTGTTGATGATGTTCGCAGCCCGGTCCCAATTGGTACAGGAAGTGATTTTACCCGCTCTTGCTGATGACAAGGTCATCGTTTGTGACCGGTTTGCCGATGCCAGTTACGCTTATCAGGGCGGTGGCCGGCAATTGGGTGTCGAAACCGTCGCCGTGGTGGAGCAACTGGTCCTCAAGGACCTGCAACCGGACCTGACCCTGTTGTTCGATGTACCGGTGGACGTGGGTATGACGAGGGTGGCAGGCCGTGGTGAAGCAGATCGGTTCGAAGTTGAATCGATCCGGTTTTTTGAACGGGTCAGAAATACCTACCTGGAACGTGCCTGGGCCAACCCACAACGCTTCAGGGTGATCGATGCCAGCCTCGATGAGACAAAGGTATGGTTACAGGTTGAGAGCGTGCTCAAAGCGGAACTGGGCCTGTGACCGTGCCGGATATGATGTCCTCGCCAGAGATTTACCCCTGGCTGAGTGGACACTGGTCATTTTTTCTCCAGCGGTTCAAGTCTGACCGACTTGCACACGCACTGATGATCGAGGGGCCCGCAGACAGTGGAAAAATGGCACTTGCGGACGCCATGGTCGGAAAACTGCTATGCACCGGGGACCAGGGCCAGGACCGGGCCTGTGGTCAGTGCCGGTCCTGCCAGTTACGCATTGGCGGTGCGCATCCGGATTATTTTCATATCCATCCGGAGGAGAGTAGCGAGGTCATCAAGGTGGATCAGGTACGTGCACTGATCTCCAGGCTGGATCTCACCACTTCTGTCAGTACACGCAAAGTGGCCTATATTCACCCTGCTGAAAGCATGAATGGTGCTGCTGCCAATGCACTGCTGAAAAGCCTTGAAGAACCTGCTGGCATTACAGTATTGATCCTGGTGAGTCATAATCCCGGCAGGTTGCCGATTACAATCCGAAGTCGCTGCCAGGCTATTTCTATCACCCAACCGGATACGCAGCTTGTTCTGGATTGGCTGGCTAAAAGCTCAGGCAAATCCGCTGAGCAGGTCAGTGCCGCTTTACAGGCTGCCGGAGGCAGTCCGCTACGGGCCGCGCATTACCTTGATTCACCGCAACTGGACGCATACGGGCAGGTAAGGGAAGTTCTTGCGAACCTGCTGGCAAGACCTGCTTCAGTGTCCATGCTCAGCAGCAAACTCGTTGATCTGAACCCGCTTGATTTGTGGCGCTGGTTGTCTACGTGTACCGGCGAGGTCATAAAATCCAGGATGACGGACTTGCCTTTGAGCTGGTTGCCTGACAACATACAATTGCAGAACAGAGACCTGCTGGAGTTGCAAAGACAGGCAGATATCAACCGGCAACTGTCGGCAACAACGGTACGTGGCGACTTACTTCTGCAGGAATGGCTGATAAGATGGGCAGAACAGATTCTCTGACATTAATGAAGGGTTATACTTATGGCACAACAAGGAATTCTTTCACTTTCAATCAAGGACCGGCAAACGCTGTACAGCGCATATATGCCGTTTGTGCAGGGTGGCGGGCTTTTTGTACAGAGCACCAAGCGTTATTCACTTGGTGATGAGGTGTTCCTGTTATTGACCATCATGGAACTCGAAGAGCGCTTACCCATCCCGGGCAAGGTGGTCTGGGTCACTCCGCCGGGCGCACAGGGTAACAGGCGGCCCGGAATTGGGGTTCAGTTTGGCGATACCTCCGATGGTGCGCATGCGAGGACGATTATCGAATCGCATCTTGCACAGTTGATAGAATCTGAAAAACGAACACATACAATGTAGTAATATCAATTAGATAAAACACATACTTAACTTAAATTAATTTTATAGCATCCTCAATCACGTTAAGCATTTCCAGTACGGGTTCACCTGCCTGGTAGAAATGTGGCGATAGTCGTATGGCATTAGCGCGAACCGTACTGCTCAAACCCCGGCTCTTCAGAACCTGTTGAAGTTTTGCCGGATCCTGGTTTACCTGTCTGAAGCTGACAATGCCTGATACCCTTTGCGGATCAAATGGTCTTGACAACTCAAGCCCTGGAATATCGACAAGTCCACTTGACAGGGTCAGGGAATTCTCTTTGATGTTCGCTTCAACCTGTTGCATACCAATGTCCTGAAGCAAGCCGATCGAGGCATGCAGGGCCGCCTGTCCCAGTGTATTTGGGCTACCGGCTTCGAATCGTATCGCCGTTTTGCTCGGTGTCCATGAATTGCGATCGAATCGATAGGGCTCATCCACCATGTGCCAGCCTTGCTGGCTGGTGCGCAGTTGCTCACGCACGCTATCCCGGCAATAAAAGACTGCGATGCCCTCCGGGGCCAGCATCCACTTGTGACCGTCTGCAGCCAAAAAATCGATCCGGCATTCCTGAACATCTACCTGCATGGCGCCCAACTGCTGGATCGCATCAACGAAGAATAAAACACCCTGTTGTGAGCAGGTTGTGCCGAGTGTTTTCAACTGTAAACGCAGGCCATCGGTCCACTGCACGGCACTGACCGATAACAGACGTGTATGTTCATCCATGTTCGCAAACAAGGCTTGTTCAGGTTCATCTGTGGAACGAATATCCACCTCGCGAATCTCCACACCAAGACGCTCTAAAGCCAGCCAGGGCAAGCGGTTGGACGGAAATTCGTCAGCGGGTAATACAAGATTGTCGCCGGGCTGCCAGTCGATGCCATTTGCCACGGTGCAAATGCCCTCCGTGGTGTTTTTCAACAAGGCAATATCGTCTGCCGAAACCGCATTGATCAGGCCGGCAAGTCTTTGGCGTAGTTGTTTTTCACGTAGCAGCCAGTGGCTATATTGTTGCGGGCCGAGTTTGCAGTTTTCCATGGCAAAGTCTGCAACTGCCTGCGATGCAACCCGCGGCCACGGTGCAATAGCTGCATGGTTCGCATACAGGCCATGTCGCATGACGGGAAACTCGTCAATGGGGTCAATGATGGAAGTGATGGGTACTGTGGTGGTCGTGTTCATATCGATATAATGAACGTACTGTGACGCCTATCGCAACTTCAAATACTAAAGAACGCCGTGAACGGGCAATCATCCATGTGGATATGGATGCGTTCTTTGCATCAGTTGAGCAGTACGATCATCCTGAATTCAGAAACCAGCCGGTCATGGTAGGCGGTACGGGTGGCCGCGGAGTGGTTGCTGCGGCCAGTTACGAGGTCCGTGAATACGGCGTGTTTTCGGCCATGCCGATGTCTCGCGCCCGTAGATTGTGTCCCCACGCGGTGGTCTTGCCGGTGAGAATGTCCCGCTACCGCGAGGTCTCTGCCGAGGTTTTCAGGATATTTCGTGAAACGACACCCGAGTTGGAAGGCCTTTCCCTGGATGAGGCATTTCTGGATGTAACGGCAAGTCTCGCCCTGTTTGGCAGCATCGAAACGATTGGCGCAGACATACGTGCAAAAATACTCGATCGGACCGGACTGCATGCCTCGGTGGGTATGGCACACAACAAATACCTGGCAAAGCTTGCATCGGATGCCGGTAAACCGAAGGGTTTTGTACATGTACCCAGAGATGGTGTCCGTTCATTTCTTGATCCGATGCCCGTCAGCAGGGTTTGGGGCATTGGCAAAAAGACTCTGCCAAAAATCCAAAAACTGGGTATCTTGACGATCGGACAGTTACGCAAGGCAGACCCTGTTTTACTCAGTTCAGTTCTTGGCAAGCGGACCGGACACTACCTGGCGCTGGCAAGGGGGGAAGATGAACGCGAAGTGGTGACCGCCAGACCTGACAAATCACTGAGCCGGGAAGTGACCTTTGAGCGGGATATCATCAAGCCACGTGAGTTACTGGCTGAACTGCAGCGACAGACCGAGTCGGTTACAGGACGCTTACGCGCACAGGGGCTTGTGGCACGAACTATCCAGATCAAGGTTCGCGACCTGCGTTTTCGCACGGTCACGCGCAGTCGCAGCCTGGTCGCCCCGACGGCCAGTACGGAAGTGGTCTTCAAACAGGCCCGTGCCCTGTTGAAAACGTGGTTACAGGAGCACTTGAATACCCCGGTCAGGTTGTTAGGCGTAGGCGTTTCGGGGCTTGAAGAGCCGGATGCACGGGGGATCGACTACGACACGAGCACGCAAAAAGCACTGGATAAGACCCTGGATGAAATCAAACGACGTTATGGTGAGGATAAAGCCACCCATGCATTGGCGTTGAGGACCGGCATCAAAAAAAGAAAAGAATGATGACTGTCCTGATCGCTATTGATTAGGAATCCCGTAACTCCCTGCGCAGGATTTTACCGACATTGCTTTTTGGCAAGTCGTCCCTGAACTCGATATAACGTGGGCGTTTATAACCCGTCAGGTTTTCCTTACAAAACGCTCTGACTTCATCTTCTGTGAGCGTCGGATCCTTTTTGACGACAAACAAACTGACAACCTCACCGGATTTTTCATCCGGCACGCCGATGGCAGCCACTTCCAGTACCTTGGGATGCAGGGCGAGCACATCTTCGATCTCATTGGGATAAACATTGAAACCTGACACCAGGATCATGTCCTTTTTACGGTCGACGATTTTGAAATAGCCATCTTCTGTCATCAAGGCGATATCGCCGGTGGCCAACCAGCCATCGCTGTCGAGTACTTCATCGGTAGCCTCGGGACGTTGCCAGTAACCCTTCATGACCTGCGGTCCGCGAATACACAGTTCACCGGTTTCGCCAACCGGTAGAAATTGGCCTTCTTCGTTCCTGATGGCCCCTTCTGTGGAGGAGATCGGAAGACCGATATAACCGTTGAATTCTTGCAGTGTCACCGGATTGATGCAGGCAGCGGGGGATGTTTCCGTCAACCCATAGGCTTCGACGAGTGGTATACCGGTGACCTGTTTCCATTGATCGGCAACTGCTTTTTGTACCGCCATACCACCACCCAATGTCATCTTGACCGTTGAAAAATCAAGATCGGCAAAACCTTCAGTGTGCAACAGCCCGTTAAACAGCGTGTTGACACCGGTGATGGCCGTATACGGGTGACGACCCAGTTCCTTGACAAAACCGGGCATATCCCGGGGGTCTGTGACCAGGATGTTACTCCCGCCGACAAAGACAAATGTCAGGCAATTCGCGGTTAAGGCAAAGATATGGTAGAGCGGCAGGGCGGTAATGATAATTTCCCGCTGGTCATCCTGCAACTGGGTTAACCAGGCTCTTGCCTGTAGCACGTTGGCGACGATGTTTCGATGTGTCAGCATGGCGCCCTTGGCTACACCGGTTGTGCCACCGGTGTATTGAAGGAAAGCAACATCTTCGAAAGCGATGGTGACCGGTCGCAATGGCAGTTTTGCGCCTCTGTCCAGTACATCCTGTAGTTTCTCTGAACCGGGTAATTTCCACGCGGGGATACTCTTTTTAACATGACGCAGTACAAAATTGACGATCAGTGATTTCGGAAAATTGAGCAGGTCACCTACACCCGTTGTAATGATATGCTCCAGTGGTACCTCGTCGCGTACGCTCTCGAGTACCGATGCAAAATTTTCAACCACGACAATGGCCTTGGCACCGGAATCCACCAGTTGATGCCGGAGTTCACGTGCCGTGTACATGGGATTGGTGTTGACGATGATCAAACCGGCCCTTAATGCACCGAACAAGGCAACCGGGTATTGCAGGATATTTGGCATCATCAGGGCGATACGATCACCCTGTTGCATACCCATATCCTGTAGTGCAGCGGCAAAGTTCCTGGTCAGGTAATCGAGCTCCCCATAACTTATCTCCGCACCCATATTGTGATAGGCCATGCGGTCTTTGTACTTATCACAACTTTGCTCCAGTAAATCGACAATGGAACTGTAGGCACTCAAATCTATGTTAGCAGGCACTCCCGGTGAATAGCTTTTTAGCCAGGGTTTTTCCATCATTATTTTACTCTCCCAAGTGAACCGTTTGCGTTGAACATCCCTATAATACTCGAATAAATTCAACGCGTGATAAATGACTTGGCTCAGTTGTTTTGTAGTTTTTGTTTGCCGACCCGATTGGCTGTGTTTATTATCAATACAGAGACCACTGCGAAGGGCATCAATTCATGGGTGAGCAAAACATAGAAGAATACGCCAGTGAAGCCAGTCGTCAGGCTTTCATGAAGTCACTACTGGAAGAGGTCAGGGCGTTGGAGGCCATGCTCGAGAAAGGCATGGTGGAGTCCGGTGTCAGCAGAATCGGGGCGGAACAGGAGATGTTCCTGATCAACTCCGCACGTAAGCCGGCTTTGACCGCGCTTGAGGTACTGGAGAAACTTGACGACGACCGGTTCACACATGAACTCGGCCTGTTCAACATCGAAGCCAATCTCTCCGTTCAGGAATTCAATTCAGACTGTCTCAGTCGCATGGAAGCGGAGGCCCAGGAGGTTTATGCCAAGGCGCGTGAAGCAGCGCATAAATGCGATAGTGAAATCGCGTTGGTGGGTATATTGCCGACCTTGACCAAGGAGAATCTTGGGCTTGATTCCATGGTGCCAATTCCACGTTATCATGCACTGAACGAAGCAATAATGGCATTGCGCGGCCATGATCTGCAATTTACCATCAATGGTATCGACCAGCTCATGGTCAAACATGACAACCTGATGCTGGAAGCATGTAATACCAGTTTCCAGGTTCACTTTCAGGTCAGTCCTGAAGATTTTTCGCGGCTCTACAATATCGCCCAGGTAGTGACTGGCCCACTGATGGCTGCAGCCGTCAATTCGCCTATTTTGCTGGGAAAACGTCTCTGGCATGAAACACGGATCTCCGTATTTGAGTACTCGGTTGACGCACGTTCTGCGACGCACCAGACCAGGGGGCTACAACCCCGTGTACATTTTGGTAACCATTGGGTGGATGAATCAGTCACCGAGATTTTCAAAGAAGATATTGCACGTTTCAGGGTTATCCTCACGACTGAAACAGAAGATAATCCACTGGCGATGGTCGCACAGGGTATCGCTCCAAAACTGAAAGCACTATGTTTACATAACGGCACTGTATACCGATGGAACCGTGCCTGTTATGGAGTGCATAACGGTATCCCGCATCTTCGAATTGAGAATCGGGTCATCCCTTCGGGGCCGACCGTACTCGATGAGATCGCCAATACAGCCTTTTTTGTCGGCATGATGGCCGGTATGGCGGATAAATATGAAGATATCCGGGATCACATCAACTTTGATGACGTCAAGGCCAATTTCATTGCTGCTGCCCGGGCCGGTATTCGCGCACAAATGAACTGGTTTGGCGACACTCATATGCCGGCGCGAGAACTCATCCTTGAAGAGTTATTGCCATTGGCTGAGACCGGCTTGCAGAAATACGGCGTTGAACAAAAAGATATTGACAAATACCTGGGTGTCCTGCGTGAACGGGTAGCGACGCGTAGAAATGGCGCACGCTGGGCACTGGAATCATTGAACGAGATGCATGGCCGGGGAACAGAAGATCAGCGCTTACGTTGTCTTGTCAGCAGCATGGTTGAGCAACAGATAACGGGTCGGCCGATTTCCGAATGGGTGTTGGCCAAATTTTGCGAGCAACAGGACTGGCGTGAGAGTTACCTGAAAGTATCCCAGTTCATGGCCACGGATCTGTTCACCGTACGCCCCGATGATATTGTAGATTTTGCGGTCTCGCTGATGGACTGGCGTCATATCCGACATGTTCCGGTGGAGGGCGATGATGGTGAGTTGGTCGGCATGCTGTCCCATCGTGCGGTACTGCGCCTGGTCGCCGAAGGACGCTTCGGTGGTGACCACAAGGTTTCTGTAAAAGAGATGATGATAAAGGATCCGGTGACGGTCAATTCCGATGCGACCACGGTCGAGGCGATCAGGATAATGCGTGATGCTGGTGTGGCCTGTCTGCCGGTTGTTGACGACGGCAAATTACTTGGTTTGATCACGGAACATGACCTGCTGGTCGTTTCTTCCCACCTGTTGGAGCGTTACCTGGAAGAAGAGAAATAAAGCGGGTATGAGAACGGCGATAAGCGTCTTTCTGGCTGTCTCATTGTTAGCAGCCTGTGGTGAAGAACTCAGTATCGACCAACAGATCATTGCAACCCTGCGCAAAATGGAAATTGCCGCTGAAGCGGGTGAGCACTTCGAATTTATATCATATGTTGCCGATTCATTCAGCGCCCAACAAGGCACGATGGACCGGCGTGAGTTTCACCGTTTCATGATATTCCAGATCAATCAGAACCGGCGTCTGCAGGCACAATTTTTCCCGATTTACGTCAAGGAGACAGGCGAGGACATGGCTTCTGCACATTTTCGAATACTGGTGACCGGTGGCGGTGGTCTGCTGCCGGATCGCGGACAGTTGTTCGATGTGGAAACGCATTGGCTGCGTGATGGCAGCGACTGGAAGCTGGAAAAAGCTGATTGGAAGACCGTACGATTGCCAACATAGAAAGAAATCAAATCACAATGCATGACACCTTCAACATCTGACACATACGCCATTAACTTGCATAAAGGTGGTAGGCCATGTAATGGAGAACTCCACGACCCAGTATGAACATGGTTCCATATGACACCTTCAATCGGGCGGTGATGACCATGAAGCTCATTTTCTTGAATTCCTTCACGGTAGTACTCGATTAAAGCCTCAACAGCTTGGCCAGGTGGCGGTAATTGGACACTAGCCTTTCGAGCCAATTGTGACCAACTCGCCGCATCCCGACTGTAATACTCATCTACATGCGTCGCTCTCACGCCCCCAGAAAACATAATTCCACGAGAAGAAAGACCCTAATTCGAAGGATGTGCCGTACTGCGTATAAGTAGTTTAAACGCTATATTGCCAGAAAACTCAAAGTACTGAACGGCTATTCGTATCAGGTTTTTAGCCAGGCTGCCACGTAATTTGAGCTTATTTGAGCAGCCAAGACTGAATTCTGAACTACCCCGTCCAGATTAAACAGCCGTAAACCCACCATCCACCGCTATATTCGCACCCGTAATGAACGACGCTTCATCTGCAGCGACCATCAACACAGCATATGCAACTTCTTCCGGTCGCCCGACTCTTCCAATCGGGTGTAATTCATCCATCTCTTTCAAGTAGGCTTCTTTATCATCTTGCATATCGATTTCTCTTTGCAGCATCGGTGTATGAATGATTGCCGGGCAGATAGCATTGACCCGAATATTTTCTTTGGCATAGTCCAGAGCCATAGCACGGGTTAAATTGGTTACGCCCCCTTTTGATGCACAATAGGCCGCCTCGTCCGGATTGCCGGTAACACCTGAATCAGAGGACATGTTTACAATGGTGCCGTTGCCTTGTTTTTTAAAATGGGGGTAGGCCGCTTTGCAGCACAAGAAAACACCTTTTAAATTGATATTAATAACCCGATCCCATTCTTCTTCGGTAGTCTCTTCAATGCGTTTATCAAGATAAATGCCCGCGTTATTAACCAGAATATCGATCCGACCAAAACGGTCAACCGTATTTTCTACCATCTGCTGCACATCATTCCATTTAGAAACATCACCGGCCGCAGAATCAACGGCATCTTTACCAAACGTTTCGAGATGTTTTAGGGCGTCATCACATCGTTGTTTGGAGCGCCCGGTTATCAACACCTTAGCGCCTTCTTTTAAAAATCGTTCTGCAATCGCCAGCCCAATGCCGGATGATCCGCCGGTGACTAGAGCTACTTTGTTTTTAAGCATCATTATTAACATTCCACCATTTCGTCAGAAGATGTGTACGATAGAGAGCAGGACACCCACAACTCAAACCACGTTGGGTTGTGGGTGACTCTTCCAATTGTTAATCTGTCAAGATTTCAAAATAATTGAGTTCATCGGCGGTCATAAAATGCATCCCGGCAGAAGTGGCGGCATTAATAATGAAGAAGTTCAACTCTTCTCCCAGCATGTCATTAGCAAGCATATCCGAATAATACTTAATATAGATCTCATGCTCTTCATG
>Ga0164315_10000783_pt1 | contig 22885 bp, 10 predicted proteins | sample GuaBasSedimGuay6_FD_113737 | JGI IMG/M metagenome (GOLD analysis project Ga0164315, IMG submission 113737) | Subseafloor sediment microbial communities from Guaymas Basin, Gulf of California, Mexico - Guay6, Core 4569-2, 0-3 cm | ecosystem: Environmental > Aquatic > Marine > Hydrothermal vents... | reverse complement strand
TCATCCAATAATATTGATTCAGTTAATGGATTTTTGAATGAAAAAGCTGTATCCATAAAAGCTAATCTGGCTCTATACGGCTTAAAGAAATTCAATATATCATATAATTCTTTTCTAAAACCAAGACCTAACATTGTTATAACTAGACTTGGAGATTTAGAATCTATATTTAATCTAATCCAATTATCTAATGTTCCTATTAAATATGTTATTAAAAAAGATTCATCTCCAGTATCAAACCAAGTATCAATAATTGTTTTAAATTCTGGGTTTAAAGCATCTAATAATGGTTCGGATGCATTTATTGAATTTAAAAAGTTTTGAGACATAGGTCTTGACCAATCATCAACTATAGTTTGTATTCTAGTAGTTCGATCATCTCTTGATATTGGTCTAGAAATTAAGTCTTCATATATTTTTGTTATATTTGATAAATTATATGGAACTGGAGGAGTTCCTAAATATTCTACATCTCCATCATAGCAATTATAATTAGTAAAATTAGTAAAAACTCCATAACCAAACATTTTTTCAAAAGTATAAATAGTTGCAATATAAACATGTAGTATAGGAACTACAGTCCCAAGATTTTTTATAGGAGTATTATAGGGTAGTTCTAAACCCGACATAAACCTATCATATTGATCTTCAACAATTCTAAATAAAATAGATAATGAAATTGTTATATTATACAATGAAAAAATAGAGCTTAGAGAATAATATGGACTCTTTGATGGTAAATTTATTTTATTTGTCTGTAATAATGATTCAATTTTATCTTTAGATTGTAACCAATGAGGATCACCATCAGTTAATTTTTCAAACGGAACATCTGAATCTAATAATAAAGTACTCCCAGAAGCAGCAAGTCTTACTGACTCACCTCTAAATATAAGATTTCCATATTCATCTTTTTGTAACCAATATTCAATTAAATCAGTGTCAGAAAATCCATAATAATCTAATACATCAACTAAGGTTTCCGGAGTACCTTTTTTCTTATAAAAATTTACTAAATCAAGAAAGAAATTAGCTTTAGTAGTTAATGGTACTAAATTTAATCCATACGGAAAACCAAAGCTTCTAAAAAGCTCGCTTAATTGTTGGTTTGGTATTTGATGAACATCTGATGAATATCTCTGAGTAGTAGCGATTGTTTTATGAGAAGAATACCAATCTATTAACATTTCTCTCAATCTTTTCATATCATCAGTTTTAAAGGTATCTTGATCAATTATCTGTTCAAAATATTGAATTACTATTTCTTTTTCTGATGTCGCTAAAGTGGTAGTTAATTCACTAAGGTTAGGATCTGTAGTCCCATCCTTCAAGTACTTCATTATTCTCCAAAGATCATCAATTGTAAGCACTATCAAACTCCTTTAAATTGTTTATCTCTAATTTATATTATGTTCCTTTATTTGATACATGTTCAAAGATATTTTGAGCAAGGTATGTCTCGTAACATGTTTCTAATGATTTAGTTCTAGTAGTAAAGATTGCTGAGTTATCATATTTAGAATAATCACCAATTAATTTCATTTCTAAGTATATATAAATCATTTTAGCTAATGCTGTATCCAAGATATCATATTCAATTCCAACTAATGTAGCATTTTCTGGCTCTAATCTAAATATTAATAATCTATCCAACATAATTATATCATGTGATTGAATATCATATAAATTTATATTATGAACTTCAGGGTCGTCACCATCTGCTATATAATAATGAGCAGTATCAGGATTTAATAACAAACGAGTTTTAATAGCTGTTGGCCATGAATGTTTATCTAAAATTTCTCTATACAAATATCTATAACTTGTTTTATCATAATTATCATTAAATAATAATTCTATAAATGTTTGTTCATAAATTTGTTGAGTTGTTGATGGAAATGTTATTTGATTAATATTTAAGCTTTTATGATTAACTACAAAATTATCGTACCAATATTGTAAGTCAGCAGAAACTTTATCAACATATTCATTAATCACATCAATATCTAATTCAGTATCACTTCCAACTACACTGTTAATCTCAATTGATGATTCTATATATTCATTAACAACACCAAGACTCAATTCAGTAGCAACAACAACCTGAATTAGTGAACTAGCAGATAAAATTTCATCTTCACCCAAGTACATTGGATCAATAGTACATACAGTTCCAATAACAACTGAACTTGTTAATGAGTTATCAAGATGACCCATTGTAATATAGGCATCACTATTTGATTGAACTAATATAGAAGAATAATGTTCAATTTCTAACCATAATGTATCTGAATTAGATTCAACCCAAGGAGCAGTTGTAGCTGATAATACTTCTACTAAACCAATAATTAAATCAGATGATGTAGTAGTTTGAACAATATTAACTGAACTTGCTAATGGATTAGCAATACCTAAGTTCAAGAATACATCAAGTCTTGATTGAATATTAATACTGCTTGATAATTCTTCAACAATGCCTATAAATTCTAAATCATAAATATTAATACTACATATAGCTGAACCTGAGATATGTTCTGCGTATCCAATATCTAAACTACAACCAGCAGCAGTACCAGATGCAGTAGTACCAATTAAAGGTTCATGTTGTCCAACAATATATTCAGCATTAGCAGATGAACCAATAGAAATACTTGCTGCTAGAGATTCTTGTGAACCAGTTACTATATCAGATACAGGTATATATGAGGTATTTTCTATAGATCCATTAAGAGCAATGCTTATATATAACGTGTCGCTTAAACTAGTATAAGAAGTAATTAGACCTGTTGAAGATAGTATCTCTGTGGTACCTATTAGTATATGTCCACTTGAAGTTGATTCTATATTACTTGTTGCATTAAGCTCTGTATCAATACCAATAACCATATCAGCATCAGTAATTGAAATTGAGAATATAGTGCTTGATAATAATTCTTCAACACCTATAATAATTTGTAATGGTTCATATGTTGTTTGAGCATTAACTGTAGCTGATAAATCTTCTTCAACACCTTTCATTAAATATGGAGTTATAATTAATGATTGAATATGAGCTTGAGAATGTAATTCAGCATTCCCACCAATGAATAATTCAGGTTCATCAACTCCACTATAAATATAAACATCTGATCTAATACCATATTCTGCACCAGTATAAATAAAACCATCAACAAATGATTCAACAAATATATCTGCAGTTAACTCAGTATCACTACCAAAATCTAATTCAACATCTGAAACATTAGATGTAACAATTGATGAATATTCTAATGATGTTACTGTACCAACTGATAACTCAACAATTATATTAGATTGGATAATGGAAGTAGCCGTGATAGCATATCCAGTACCTAGAATTGCATTAACATTTGATTCTATGTTATAAATTGCATTTAGATCAATCAAACCAAATATAAGTCCATCATTATTACTAACATTTGATTGAATATTAATGGATCCACTCTCAAATTGTTCAGCAACACCTAATGTTAATGTGCCCCAAATTTCAGCTTCAGATGAGCTACTACCAAAGTAATTAGCAATTAATAAGTAAGCATTTGATGTAGTAGAGATTGTATTCCCTGTAGCTGATATTAATGTTTCAATTCCTAATGTAATATCACTGCCAACATTAGTTTGACTTATAGAAATACCTGATAGTCCTGTCTCTGCACCTAATGCTAAATGAGCATTCGATACAACTGTTTGAATATTAGAAACACCAGTGATTAATTCAACTATGTCAGCTGTTGTTTCTACAATAGAAATAACATTAATTGTTGAAGAAAGTTGTGATATCAAACCAAAAATTAAATCAATATCATTAGTAACTGATACAATATCTATACTAGAAGATAATAATTCATTACCACCAGTATATAATGTAGTTGCTTCAGATGATGACTTCATGCTAGACAGTCCAGTCCAGTCACCAATTATTATTCTTAAATCTTCAACCTCACTATCAACAAATATATTACTGCTTAACCATTGCATATTGATTGGAGCTAAAGCATTTACATCTATAACAGTAACAGCAGTTGATGATAATTCTTCAATAATTCCAATATTTAATTCGCATGATACATAACTAACTGCTATTGAACTACCACCTGCAACTTCAACAATACCTGGTACAATATTACCTAATACAACTGAGACAACTGAACAAGTTGATGATAATACTAATACAATTTCTATTTCAGAACCAGAGACATTTGAAATAATATCAATAGAACTAGTAGTATATATAATTGGAGAAATTAAATTTGCATCATTTATATTGGATTGAATTGCTTCTGTAGCTGTTATTAATTCTATTAAACCAAATACTAATTCATCAGAAGAAACAACTGAAACAACATTGATAAAAGAAGATAATGCTTCATCAATACCAGTATTTATAATTGTGGCATTAGAATCAGTTGTTATATAAATAGATCCATTTAAATCAGTAACATCTCCAGTTAGCAATGAAGAATCTTCAACATCTGAAATAATATTAATAGAAGATGATAATTCTTCTGGAACTCCTGTTTCAATAGGTTCTATTGTTGCATTAGATACAATATTAATAGTGCTTGATAAACCATCATCTTTATAAAGTGAAATATCATCAATGACACTAACAATTTCAACAGTTGATCTAAGAACTTCAGATACACCAATTAATATAACAGGACTGATATTTGTTTGACAATATATAATAGCAGTCAAGGTTTCAGATCTACCATATAGAATATTACTATTATCAACAAATGAAACTATATTAGTTGTACTTGAATATATATCTACTATACTTACATCTAATACACTTAGATTAAGTGCTGATACTAAATTCATAGACCCTGATAATAATTCCAAGGTTCCAGGAATTTGTAAGAAAGCTATACTAGATGTTTCAACACCAACTGTAGTTGATAATGGAACAACATCTCCAATATTTAAATCAGCATCGGTTACAGATATACTAAGTGATGTACTAGATATTAATTCTTCTAAACCAAATATTAATTCACTTGCATCAACATCCATGTATAAATAACAAGAAGTACATTGTAATGGTTCATCAACACCAAGTGTTATATCTGTAATATAAACATTAGATATAATATTTACAGTTGATTCAAGAATATCACCTATACCAACTTCTAGAACACCACCAGTGATTGAAATAGAAAAGTTAGTTGATGCTAATAGTTCAGAAATACCTACTGTTAATATAACTTCAACATTACTAATTATAGTAGAAGTACTATTAAATATCTCAGATATACCTTTATCATTTACATTTGATTGAATTAATATAGTAGAGCTTAATTGTTCTAAATTACCAGGTACATATAACCAAGTTCCAGCAGCATTTGATTCAATCTCTATTGTTGCACTAAGTACTGCATATTCGCCAAGAACTAAACCAATAATATTATCAGCTAAACTAGTAATTATAACACTACTTGATAATTCTTCATGTATACCAATATCTAGTATATCTTCAACATATGATTGAACTAATATTGTTGAGCTAAAAGATTCTGCAACACCAAGTGTTAATTCTGTTGGTGGAAAACTTACAGTTGAAATAATAGTAGAAGCTAATAACTCTTCGATTCCAATAACAATTGCTGAATCTGATACATAACTTTGTAAAATAATTGAGCTTGAAATTGATTCATCAATACCTATATATAACATAGAATCAGTAATAGAAATTGAAAAGTTAGTTGATGATAATAATTCGCTAACACCAAAGACTAAAGCAGAATCTTCAACAACAGATGTTACTAATTCTGATGATGACATTGGTGTTTCTAACCCAATAGTAATAGAAGCATCAGCAATTGATTCTATATTTTGTGTATAACTTAATGGTTCAACAATACCTAATGTTAATATAGAATCAGTAACTGAGATAGAAAAATTAGATGTAGCTAATATTTCTGATATACCAGTAATTAATAATGATAATGTATTAGATATAATATTAATTGTTGATGATAATTCAATGTCAACCCCTAATTTCAAATCAGCATTAACATTTGATTGAATTAAATATGATGATTCTAACTGTTCAACGGCACCTATAGTTAAATCACCAGGTAAATTAGATTGTGTAATAGAGGTAGCACCAAAAACTTCTAGTATACCTAATACTAAAGTAGCTGTAATAGTTGTAGGAATATAATTAGTAGATACTAATATTTCATTGATACCTAATGTAAGTTCTGGTAAACTAACATCACTTGTAATATTAGCAGAAGTAAATAATTGTTCTTCAAGTCCTATATAAACATCAGATAATATAGATGTAGTAATATTAATAGTAGAATCTAATTGCTCTGCGATACCAAGAGTTAAGAATGTATCAACACTACTAGTAACAACACATCCAGTTGCCATTGGTTCATCTAAACCAAAGACTAAAGCAGCAGTAGTATCAGATGTTGTAATAATTGTTGAAGCTAATATTTCTACTACACCAATTATTAATGGAGATCCTTCAACAACTGAAGATTGAATATACCAATCTTTATATGAATCTTTCCACATAACATCATTAGTGCCAACAAATTTAACACCAATATCTGGAGAAATTCTTGTATGCTTTAAATCTTCATCAGAACCTAATGTTAATACACCAGTAATAGTACCACCTTCTATAGTTGCATAAACAGTACCTGAAAGTTCAGTTTCAGCTCCAATAAATAAATCAGCATTAACATTTGATTGAATTAAATTAGTAACTTCTAATATTTCAATTTTACCAGTTGTTAATAAACCATCAACTTGTGTATTACCAAGAATATAATGTGTAGATTCTAATGGTTCAACAATACCTATAATTAATTCAGGTTCATCTGTATGAAATGTTATTGAAGTAGAATATTCTAATACTTCATTTATACCAAGAGTTAATTCACTAATGCCTGAACTTATAACATTTAAAGTGCCACTTAATAATTCAATTCCACCTTCAATTGTAAATCCACTAGCGCTAGATTCAATTGATATAGTTGTTGATAATGGTTCTACTATTCCAAAAGTTAACTCAGCAGATGCTATAGAAACACTAAATGTACTTGTTGCTAATACTTCCAATTCTCCTGTTATTAAAAGACCACTAGAAGCTGAACTAATTATTCCTGATGTAGATAATAATATTTCATTAGCACCTAATGTCAATTCAGAAACTGCATAGCTAACAATATTTGTTGTTCCTGATAACTCTTCTGAAGTACCTGTAGTTAATGTTGAAATAGCATATGATTGAATAAGTGTAGTTGAATCTAATTCTTCTCCAGAACCAAATCCTATATCAGCAGATGCTACACTAGTAGTGGATGATGTAACACTTAAACTTTCAGCAACACCAAATATTAATGTTCCATCAACATTACTTTGTGTTAATGGAGTTGATGTTAATAAAGTTTCAATTCCTAATTCTAAATCAGCGTCAACAATACTTATACTAATAAGAGTTGATGATAAAATTTCTGCTATACCAGTGCTTAATAATGAATTAGATGTAGTAGATATAATTCCTTGAGTAACACTTAAACTTTCATCACTACCTATTACTAATACAGAATATACATTAGATTGAGCAGATGCAGTTCCTGTTTGAATTTCACTACCGCCAATTAAAACATTAGAGTCAGTAATAGATATAGAGAATATTGTACTTGATAATAATTCAACTTGTCCAGTTAATAAAAGAGAATTTTGAGAAACTTCACAATTAATAGTAGCCGCTAATTGCTCAGTTATACCAAATATCATAAACCCACTTGAAGCAGTTTCTATATTATCTGAAGCAGATAACTCTTCATCAATACCAAGAGTTAATTCAGATATAATTGAACTAGTAGTTGAAGTTGAAGTCGCTAACAACTCAACATGTCCAAGTGTTAATGTACTATCAACATTTGATTGAATAAGTTCTGTATTAGTGAGTTCTTCTATAACACCAATATCAAGAGTATTATTAGATACATTAGATACAATATTACAAGTATGAGATAATAATTCAGTATGACCAATTATAAGATCACTATTTATAAAACTTTGAGCATTAACTGTTCCTGATAAAGGCTCTGTTATACCTATTGTTAAAAATGAACTAGTAGATGATTCTATTAAAGATGAGGCATCAATAGTTTCTGAACCACCCAATACAATTTCAGCTAATGCAGAACTTGTTGAGCTATGTGATGCTGAAAGAATTTCAACAACACCAGAACTAATAGATCCTTCAGTATTAGATATAACATTAATAGTTGAACTAATATTTTCTATTGAACCAAATACTAACTCTGCTGCTGCTACATTTGAATTAATTAAAGTAGTAGATTCAACTGGTTCATCAACACCAAAGTCAATAGTTATACCAGTAGAGATACTTATGAAAATAGATGTAGCTGCTAATAATTCAACAATTCCTGTTGATATTAAAGCTGTTCCATTTGAAGTAGAAGAACTTGTTGATGATAAATTTTCAATAACACCTAATGTTAAATCAGCGACTACATCAGTTACAATATCACAACCAGCAAATATAACTTCTTCTCCTCCATATATAATAAATCCAGATATAACACTTTCAATTTCTGTTGTACTAGATATCAATTCAACTATACCAGTAGATAATTGAGTAGCACCTGCAAGACTAACAACATTTATATTATGACTTGTCATTAATTCAACAATACCTAATGATAGATATGAATCAGTATCAGATGTTATAATAATAGAACTACCAATAAGTTCAACAACACCAGTACTTAATAAAACATTTATATTAGATTGAGCTGCACCTGTTGATGATATACCTTCTGCTACACCAAGATTTATAAATGAGTCAACATTAGTTTCTATAATAACTCCAGTAGAAATTGATTCATGGTCACCTAATTCAAGATCAACATTACCACTAACAGATGATGTTGGAACAGTAGACGCTAAAATCTCTACAATACCAAAAGATAACACACCTTGTGTATCTGTTGTAATAGATAAAGCACCTGCTAATACTTCAATTGCTCCTATTGTTAATTCAGCACCAATGTCTGTAGAAACATTAGAAGTAACCATGTAATAATCAAATGCATCATTCCATAGTACATCTATAGTATTTTTAAATTCTACATCACTCATATGTTATTTCCTAAATAATTATTAATTAAACAATGTTAACTAGTTACAAATATACCACCTTTTGATGATATTTCTTTATTAAAAGTCATAGCTTTAATTCCACCTAGATGTGCATCAACACCACCAACATTTGTTGTTATGTTAATACCTGTAATTGGAGTAGTACTTTCTAATATTTCATTAATACCAGAATAAATTTGTCCAATAGTAAATGAAGTTGTAATATTTGTTGCTGCTAGTATTTCTACTAAACCAAAGACTAATTCACCAGCAACTGCACCGGTAGTAATTACAGTTGAAGACATTAATTCATCGTCACCTGTGCTTAGGAATGCAACATTTGATGTTGAAGCATTGATTGTTGATGAAATGGATTCACCAGAACCAAAAGTTAATTCAGCATCAGCAACAGAATTTGAAACAGTTGTACTAGAAAGAATCTCAGCAAGACCACTAATAAGATCTGCTGTTCCAACTACTGAAGTAATATTAATTGTACTACTGATTAATTCAGTAACACCCAATATTAAAACAGGAGTATGAATTTGAGTCCATATCATTTTAAATGCTGACATAATTTCTACAATACCAGTATCTAATGAAGAGGCGTCAGATTCTGTTGAAATATATCCTACTGGCGTATGTGATAATTCTTCAATAGCGCCTGGTATACCAAGTTCAGCAACACCATAACTAACAACATTATCAGTTGCTGATAATGGTTCATTTACTCCAACAGTTAAGACAGCATCAACTGCTACAACACTCACAGATGCTGTACCTAATACCTCACTAATACCAGTTGCTATAGTACCATCAGATTCTGTAGTAAAGTTAATAGTTGATGATAATGATTCATTAACACCCATAGTCATTTCAGAAGTAATATCTGCTTCAGCTAAGAAGTCATTTATAGATTTAGCATCATAAAACATTTCTGCGTCATCATCAATATCAAAATCTTCTTCCCAAAGAGCAGTACCTTTAACAATACGTGTATTATCAATATAGCCATCAAAGTATACAGAATCAAATTCACCAATGTTAAGATCAGCAGATGTATCTGGAATAGTTCCAGAATTAAATATAACATTTGGGTTTAATTCACCATCAATATAAAGTTCAAACGAATTATCATTTACATCTCTAACATAAGCAATATGGTGCCAAGCATCATCAGACAAAGTAGCAACACTTGTTATATTACCCATTAAAGCAACACTTCTTGAACAAGTTGCTACAATATGTCCAGTGCCATCTATGCTAATTTTAAATGAAGAATTAGTATTATTAGTTCCCCATTTTGCTATAATTGGATTCACTTCACCATTAGCAAAATTAGTTGAATATATCCATGTGTCGATAGTAAAACTTCCATTACTAAAATTAAAATCACTATGATCTGCTATACTTAAATAATCACCATCTCCATCAAGTATTATACTTGAATCACCTCTTGCTGATTTGCTTTCACTAATTGTTGCATCACCATGGCTTGTAATTGTATGATTCCCATTTATATCTTCTATAACAATCTCACCAGCAATAGATATACTAATAGCTCCACCTTGCACATTACTTTCAAGGTAACCGTCTGGAACATTTGTAATTCCTGTAAATGCAGCAGTTGGACCAGATACTATATCTAAAACTTCATCAAGTATCCAATAATTCATTCCATAATCATCTGTTTTCTTATCAGCTTGTAATAAGAATGTTCCATCAGGTAAAGCTGTCAGTGAGTTAACTGTATAATCTGTTCCTGATATAATAGTTTTATTATCTACAATTAAATTATAGTCATCATCTAAAATGCTACCTTTAACACTTCCATAAGCATCATACGGACCAATATTAGCAACCAATGCAATTTTGTCTGTCCAAGTATCTAATTTAGCTGTATGTGTAATAATTCCACCACCAGTTCCAATATCTATATAATCATCTTGATTGGATAAATTAGTTATACTTGCCCAGTTTGAATAACTATCTGAATCATAACCAAAAGTTCCAATTAACCCGGATCCATCTCCTGTACCTCCAGAAGGCATTTGAATTGGAGAACTTGTTGGTAGTCCATCTGTTCTTGTTGTTGCTTGACGAAGTGTTCCATCAGCTTCCCATAAAGAAGAATAAACTAAAAAGTTTGAGTAATTTTTCCATGTAAGACAAAATCCACCATCATCTAAAAGAGTTATAAATACATGATATTCATAATCGGCATCTATTCCAGGACCAGCATCTGTCATTCCTTTAACTAATCCACCAGAAGAATTTAAAATAGCGAATGAAGGATTGTAAGTATCATAATCTGCCCAGGATATTAAAATATTACCATTACTTAAAATTGCTATATCTGTAGTATATGCAAGAGCTGAACCACTAATACTATGTGACCAATCTACTGTAGTAAGATCTCCAGCTGTTAAACATGTTACTACAACAGGACCATTACCATCATAAGCTGGTACAACAACCCTTCCATCTGATAGCATAGTACTACTATGTAAATAACTCAGTCCATGTTCAACATTGAAATCTATTTGTGATCCAGGAACTTCTAACAATACACCAGAAGCTTCATCGTTTGCAACATGTAACAAAAATGTGCTTTCATTTTCTATTGGGTCACTAACTTCACCACTACCATCTATAAACAATTCACCAGTATCACCTAATACATTAGTAGTAAGAGTATGACTTAAATCTTCAATAGAACCAAATGTTAAGTTACCTGATACATTAGAAACAATTCCATCTGTTGATCCAAGTATTTCACTAACACCTAAGTCAACTAAACCATCAGATTCAGTAGTTGCTCCAACTGTACCTGTCATCATTTCCATTCCACCAACACTAAATACTGCTGCTATTGAAGATTGAGCTAAAGAATTAGTTGCAGATAACACTTCTTCAACACCAAGTGTAACCACTACATCATTAGTAGATACAACATTTTGTGTAGCACTTAATGATTCAGCAATACCCATAGTTAACCAAGCAACTGTGTTAGAAACAACTAATCCTGTAGTAGTCATATATTCAACTATACCGATAGTTAAACTTGAATCTGTTGTTGAAGTAGTAGTAGCAGTTGTTCCAAGTAATTCACTAACACCAAATATAATAGAAGCAGTTGCTGATGATTGAATTAAATAAGAAGCTGATAGTAAAGTATCAACACCCATAGTAATATCTGAATCTGCTTCTGTTGTTGGTGAACTTGTAGAGCTTAATGGTTCATCAACACCCAATGTTAATTCAGCTACAGATAATGAAGTAAATGTTGTGCTAACACTTGCTGTTTCTACAATACCAAATCCTAATAATGCAATAGCTGATTGCTCAATTGAAGAAGTAGCACTTAATTCTTCGGATACTCCAAGAATTAAACTAGCATATGTAACAGATTGAGATGCATTAACAGTTCCTATATATTCACTAACACCAAACCCAATATCAGCAATTGTTAATATTGATAGATTACTTGTAGCACTTAATGGTTCATCTATACCAAGAGTTAAGATAGAACTAATATTTGAATAAACTCCAATAGATGAAGATAATACTTCAGTAATACCAATAGTTAATATTGCAGCAGTAACTGAAACACTAAATGTTGATGTGGCTAATATTTCTGCTATACCAACACTTAATAATGAATTAGATACAGTAGTAATAGTTCCTTGAGTAGCACTTAATGAAACATCATCACCCATAGTTAAAATAGCAGAAGTTGTTGATCCAACAAATAACTCTGGAGTTCCAACTACTTCATAAAATAATTCTGTATCAGAAGAAGAATCAAAATTAGAAGTCCAAAGAATTGAATTTGCTTTCCATCTAATATTATCAAGATAACCATCAAAGTATTCAATAGCTCCCATTGTAGTAGTAAATGCACCAGTTTTTTCAACACCATCTAAATAAAATTTCATAGTATTTGTTGAATTAACATGAGTAAATGCTACATGATACCAAGTTCCTGTTGATACTGTTCCAGATAAAATACCATCATAAATGACTCCAGCTTTATTCATTCTGCAAACGATTTGATTATCATGTACAAATACATGGAACCAATTATCTGCATCATTTTGAATAATAAAGATTCTATCCCAATCAGTCATATCACTTAAATTTACCCAAGTATCAAATGTAAAGTCTGATTGAATTTCAAAATCAACATGATCTTCAATAGTTATACCATCACCATCACCATCAAAATAAATACTTGAAATTCCATATTTAAACTCATTTGTAGATATAGCAGCATCATTTTGTGGAGTAACAGTATGAACAGCATTCTCATCTTGTATAACTGTTTCACCATCAATAAATAAACTACCAGTATCTAATGATTGTCCCGGTAATAAGACACCTTTATCATGAGATAAAGATTCATCTTGTCCAAAAGTTAATATAGCATCAGCAACTGAATTAGATACAGAAGCAACTGTTAATATTTCTATAAGACCAACTGTCAATAAACCAGAAATAGAAGTCCATGATACACATTCATCACTTAATTCTTCAGTAATACCAAGAATAATATCAACTACTTCTTCTGGGTTATCAATAGTAATAGATGAACTTAATTCTTCTGCTGCTCCAATAGTTAATACAGCTGTTGCAATAGATGTAGTTGACTGAGATGATCCAAGAACTTCATCAACACCAAGATCAATAAGACCTGCAGTTACTGCATTAGCATAAGGTCCATGAGGATCAGAAGTAAATTCAAATAAAGTATGACCTAATGACTCTGCTTGTCCAAGACTTAAATCACCAGTAACAGTGCTAGATAAAGCATTGTCAACATCTGCTAATATCTCAGTAACACCAAGATCTAATAATGAAGTAGATGTTGTACTAATAGGACCAATTGTAGCAGATAAATCTTCTGTAATACCTAATATTAAAGCAGAAGTAGATACAGTAGATATAGTATTTTGTGTTGATGATAAGTACTCAGGTTCACCAAGATTTATCCAACCAACTGTATTAGATTGAGCGCTAATACTTGAAGATAATATTTCTGTTTGACCTTTAAGGAATACAGGAGTTGATGTAGTAGAACCTGCAACCAATACAGTAACTTCTTGTTCGATTATTTCTTCATATTTTAACCCAGCAGTAGTTAACGCAAATGGAGCAGTCCAAAGAGCTGTACCTTTTGTTGATCTAAAATTATCTATATAACCATCTGTATGATCACTACTGCCACCAGATCTTGAACCTATATAAGTTATACCAGCTGATCCAAAGTTTTCTGTGATAGTGGCAGTATCTTCAATTAATCCATCTACATAAAGTTTAGTTTCATCAGCACCAGTTCCTTCTCTAACAATAGCAACATGATGCCAACTACCATCATCTAAATTAGTATCACTGTTTAATTCTGGAGCACCAAAATCTACTTTAAAATCACCACCGGTATCTCTTATTAAGAAATTATCATTTTGATACCAATAATCACCATTTATACCTTTAGCCCAGAAGTCTATAGTAAATGCACCAGTTCCATATTCAAAGTCAGTATGAGCTGGTATACTAATAAAAGCATCATTGTCTCTATCAAAATACATACTTGATGAACCAAATGCTTTCTCCGATGTTGAAATAACTGCATTGGAATTAGTAATAGTATGAGTGCCGCTTTCATCTTCAACAACACTTTCACCATCAATAAATATATCACCATAAATATATTCAATTGATTCATGTGTAAAACAACTATGAGCTAATGATTCAACAATACCAAGATCAATAGTATTACAAGTAACATTAGAAACAACTTGGGCTCCAGATGTTCCAGCTAATATTTCTGAACCACCAATAATTAAAGCAGAGTCAGTAGCTGTTGAAGTAGTAGCAATTGTTGATGCTAATAACTCTGTAAGACCTAATGTTAATACTGGAGTAGTTAAAGATTGTGCAACAACTGTAGTAACATTAACAGGATAATAATCATAAAACATTTCTGCATCAGAATCAATATCAAAATCATCTGACCATAAAGATGAAGTTTCAACAAATCTTATTTGATCTAAAAAACCATTAAACCTATCTTCAAATTTAGTTCCATTTTTATAAGCACCAACTCTTAGAGCAGTACCACTATTATTAAAAGTAGCAGTTAAAGTTTGATCAGAACCTACTTGAGTTCCATCAACAAAGAATTTTAATGTACCACTTGTTCTAACACAAGCTATATGATACCAAGTATCAGCAGTTGCTGTCCATGAAACAAATAAATTAGAACCACTAGTACCATTAGAAGAATAATTAAATACTAATGATCCTGATAAATAGCGAAACATCCATCCTTTATCATTATTTTGGTTCCAATGAGACATTAAAGTTTGATCAGAAAGATCATCAAATCTCACCCACATATCAATAGTAAAATCACTAGCTGCAATAGTCCAATCTCCATGATCAGAAACTTGAAGTCTAGTATCCCTGTCACCATCAAAATATATACTTGAATTGCCATATTTCTTTTGAAGATTACTTATAACAGCAGTACCAAGCGCAGCTACAATATGAACACCATTTTCATCTTCTATTGTTGTTTCACCATCTATAAATAAAGTTCCATCATCTCCAGGAACTAAAGTTGAAATATTAAAACACGAATGAGCTAATGTTTCAGTTATACCAAATATAAGAGTAAGAGCATCAGCATTACTAGTAACCAGTGATGCAGATGTTAAAGATTCAACTCCACCTATCCCCATTACACTATTTGCTTCAGATGTAATAGGTTGAGTTGAAGCAAGTAATTCAGCAAGACCTAATGTAATCTCAGAAGTAATAACTGTAGTTGAGTTAATTGTTGAACTTAATTCTTCCCCAATACCAAGAGTCAATACAGCAGTAGCAGTATCACTAATGCTAGCTCTAATAGCTGATAACAACTCTTGCTCTCCAAGTAGTAAGTCAGGAGAAGTAGTTGTTGTTTGTAATGTTATAGATGCTTCTAATACCTCAGTAATACCCAAGTTCAAGAATGAACTAATAGATGTTTCAAGGTTAATAGAAGATGATAATGGATTATATTCACCCATTGTTAATTCAGTAGTTAATACTGTTGATACAATTGCTCCAGTTGAAGCAGTTGCTTCTTGAATACCAATTGTAAGACCAGAGTCACTAACATGAGCAGAAGTTGAAGCAGTTGCAGTAATAACTTCTGATTGACCTAAAATAAGATTTGGTGTTGATAATATTGAAACAACATTAATAGTTGAGCTTAACTCTTCTTCAATACCTAATATAAGAATTGAATCTGAAACAGTTGAAACAATAGGATCAGTAGTAGCAAGTATTTCAGTAATACCAATAGTTAATAAAGATTCAGTTAATGATTGAATAACAATACCAGTCGAACATGGATTATCTTCACCCATTGTTATATCTTTATCAGTTTCAGCAACAACACAAGTAGCAGTAGCAGTCATTGGTTCAGGAATACCCATTTGTAACCAAGCATCAGATGTTGATGCATTGACAGATGTTGATGCAAGTAACTCACTAACACCAAGATCTAATAAACCATTAACAACAGAAATAATTGTTTGTAAAGATGTTAATGCTTCACCTTGACCTATAGTCAATAGTGGACCAGCAGTTACTGAGGTAGTTGATATAGATGAAGAAACAGTATTAACTACACCAAGATCTAATGGCACTTGTGTTATTGCTGCTACACAATCAATGGTAGAAGAACAATCAACTGCAACACCCAACTCAATCCAACCAGATGTAATAGATACTACATTAAGCGTAGATGATAATACTTCAGTAATACCTATAGTAATAACAGCATATGTACTAGATGTAGTTGAATTTGATGAGGCTAATAGCTCTGCAATACCAGTAGTAAGAGTTGAAGAAGAAGCAGTGGTGACAACTCCTTGAGAAGCACTTAATACTTCAACAATGCCTAATGTTAATTCTGCGCCAGCTTCTGTATCGCCACTGACTTTAGAATTTACCATATAGCTGTCAAATGAATCATTCCACTTAACATCAATTCTATTTATAAAAATAACATCTGCCATTTATGTATCTCCCATTCTAATTACGGACTAACCGCATCTACTTATATTTTTTTTAAAATTATTTGTTGTAAAATTATGGTAGGTATTTGAGTTAACTGTAAATACAGTAAACGAATGGAGGAACGATTTTATATCTACCATAGGAGGACCATGGGTTTGTATTGAGGTTCCAATACAATTATTAGTAGATATAGAATCGTAATCAGTCTCAGCAATCAGCAAAAAAACTGATTCGATTACTATAGTATTTACAGGTTGAACAATTGAAGATACTTTAGCGCTTCCACTAAAGAACATCAATAGAGCAAAGTTTGAAGATTTGCTCACTGACTTAACGGAAGATGCTCCACCCATTGATACTATCAGGTTTCTTCTTCTAATTAATAAGTCAGCCATTATTCCCCCACTTTAAGTTTGTATATTATTGATATTTTGGAGCTGTAGTGTTTATCCAAGTATTAGTTTTGTCAGAAACAAATACTCCTGTTTCAAATTCTTCAGTAAATGTAATTGATGATTGAGATTCAATAGTTTCTGATCCATAACAATCAATTGTTAAAGTATTTGATGAAGATTTTTTAGATATAATTATTTTACTTTTTAATGATGCTTGAGGAAGAGTCAATGTAAAATTACCACCCGAGCAATCACCATAAATAATATCATCAGCAGCAATAATTGTATAATTACTTGTTTTAGTTGCAATAGCTAAATCATCAACTGCGATAGTTATACCTGAACCTGAACCTGTAGTATTTACTTTACCAGTTCCAACAATATTTACTGAGTGAGCAGCTACAACTACTGTACCATTATCAGTTGTAAATGCTTTTACTATAGTTGGAACAACTTCAACACCACCAGCAGTAATAGTAAAGTCATCTGTGTTAAACATATCATCAATAGTATCTAAAGCTTTTTGTACATCGTCATCATTAGCATCAAGAATACCACCAAATGATGATACATCTAATGAAGACTCAGATGCTCTACTAGAAACTAATAACCATCTTTTATTTTCTGCGTCACTATCTGGAGTAATCAAGTCAGGTGAATTTTCAGTGCCGCCGCTTGTTTCAGATAATGTATAAACATATGTTGCGCTATCTGTAAAAACAATAGCTGCATCATTTTCAGCAAGGTCGGTGCCAACAATTGAATCTAATGAACCTGTGCCTCCGCCTATTAAAGCAACAGCCCCGTATATATAATTCGCCATAGCTTAACCCCTTTATAAATCTAAAATTAATATTTATATTTCCAAACTCTATATTTTTTAATTTGTTCTAAAAGTTAGTATGATTCAGTAGGAAGTGCCTACGGAAAAAACCCTCTCAAATCGTTTGACTGATTGAGAGGGTTTGAAACTAAAAGCTTAATCCATAGTAATATCTAATGCACCGTCTGCGAAGGAAGGTGTATCATTCTGACCTATATTTCTAGCATTGTCAAGCGCTCCGTAGAAAAGCATATCTCCTGAAGTAGAAGCATTCCACATAGCAAAATGTGTTACTGTACCCCAAGCTGCTGAAGCTTGTGGAAATGTAATAGCTCCATCATTCTCAGTAGCACCACCACTTGAAGCATCCCAAGTATTATGAGCAACTCTAGCATAAGCATCACCAGAATGTTCGCTAAAACCTGAACCGTCATCAGTAGGATCTGCTGCTGAAAGTGAAACATAAATAGTAGCTGTAGTATCATATGCATCGTTACCAAAGATATGATCTAAAACTGCATTAGCCAAGAATGTTGCAATACCACCAGTGTTAAATGAAACGTCAATAGCGCCATCTTGGAAAGATGCATTGTCGCCTGATCCAATAGTTTTAGAAGCAGAAAGAGCGCCGTGAGCGATCATGTTACCTGCTGTTGAAGCATCAGAAATGAAAAAGTGAGTAATAGTTCCCCAACCACCGCTTGCTTCTGGAAATGAAATAGTTCCAGTATTTTCTGTTGCTCTTGATGCAGCTGTATCCCAAGCTGCATGACTTACTCTTGCATAACCATTTCCTCCTGGTTCCGCAATTCCAGATGCATCATCTGTTGGATCTGCAGTTGAAAGTGCTACATATAATGCAGCTGGCTGTGTCCAGTCGCCAGTTTTAAGTACATGATCCAGTACTTCATCTTCGACATAATTTGATAGTGAACCCATGGTAGATTCCTCCTTAAGTTTAATTTAAACTGAAAAATATTATCAATATAAATATAATATTTACCTTTTAAATATGTTCTATAATACATTCCTGTTTAGATACAAATTTATATAAAAAAAATGAGTTTGTTTCTTAGGGAGTTTAATTACAATTAACTAATCATATCTAAATGCACACCATGATCATCCATTATTTGTCTTAGATGATCTCGACACTTTTCTAATGCATCATCTGCTGATTCAAATTTATGTCCATACTTTAACCAACTACGTAGCTTTTGATCCATATCCCAACAAGTTAGAGCATAATCCATACCATGAGATGCAGCTGTACATTCATCTTTATCTTCTGGCATATCAAATTCTAATATCACTTGCATTTTATTTCTCCTCTGGAATCTTCAAACAATCACTAGTAGATAGCATATCTAACATATGAACAAACATTGTTTCAGGGTAGAAATTACTCCAATTGAAATTATTTCTATTCTTAACATCTGTTGACCATCTACCTGAATGAAATCTTGCTGACTCTTCCATTATAACAATAGCATTATCATCCATAGATTTTTGAAATGTTTTAAAGTTTCCTTTAATTAAATCTCCAACTAACTGATCATGTTTACCAGTAGTGTGTTTCAACTCTCCATGTTCACCATACTTTAATATGTCATGAAGAGCTATACTAAATAAGACTCCATCACATCTACTAGTTCTTAATTTAATATCAAACATTCTAATGATCTTAAGTCCACCATATAACATCTCATATGTATGCTCAGCAATATCATGGACTCTACCATCACTTTTAGTATGATATTTCCCTGAACTGGATGAAGGTCTATTCCATATATCAGTAGTTAAGGTGTTGATTCCTAACCATAATTTAAACCCTTTCTCAGTCATGTTTTTCTTCAATAATTCATTAATCTTTTCTTGATACTTCACCAATTTTTACTCCTCCATTATATAACGAATTTCTATATATATTATAAACTATAGGCTTTGCCTTTTGATAAGGTTAAGACCCAAATATTGTACGACCTTTAACTAAACTATCTTCTCCAGACAACTGAGGTTTTTGAGTATACCCACCAGCATTTAATATTGAAATAACATCAGCATGTATATTAGTCCAATCTCTATTTGGATTATTTTTAATTGATCTAATTAAACTAGAAGTCATAGCTCCTTGCCACGTGCCATCTATAAAAGCATCAGCAGATGTTTGATCATCTCTACATCCTGATAGAAGAACATGATCTTGTTCAATCCATTCTCTTTCATGAATATTTAAACCACCAATAGTTTGAACAGTAATAGGATTATCACCTTCTCTTACTTTAATATCTAAAGGTGGTTGAATATATCTTATTTTTGGAGCTTCTGCTGGAGTATTAAAATCAGTTGATTTTGTTATTGATCCGCTATGACATGAATCACATACAAATGTTAAAGAGACACCTTCTCCTTTTTTGTCAAAAAAGAATCTAATAGTATCATCAACTAAAGGATCATCCCAATCTAAATCATGAGGGCATAATATCTCATCCATATGATCATTCAACTCATCTAATAGTCCTCTATCTCTAACTTGAGAACCATGACCTGAATAATGTAATACTAATTCATCACCTGGAATGTTATGGTTCATCAACCACGCTATCCTATCAATTATATTATTTTGTGTAGCTCTGTCATCAGTTAACATTCTAATATTATCATGGGGAAAATCATATACCTCTGTTAGTATCTTATACATATTTTCAACATCATTAACACAACCATTAAGATCAGCATTAAGAGAAGGGTCATATATATTTATACCTATTAGAACTGCAAACTTAGAAGGTTTTCTACTATCATCTAAGTCATCAAGTTCATCTAATATTTCTTGTACTTCTTCATCTGTAACATTTTCTACATCATAATCTTCTGGGTCAACATGAGCAGTAGTCTCATCAATAACTTCGGGTGGTATTACAGTAGGAGTAATTCCAAACAAACTAAATAACCATTTAAAAAAAGCTGCCATAGTATTTATCCTTTATCTTATTGGTGTCCATTCTAACATTAATTCTTCATCTCCAAGTATGCTTCCTTCATTTCTTCTAATCTGAATAGCTCTATCATCATATATTCTTGATATATCATTAGTTTTAATATTAGTTATCTCTAACTCTGGTAGTCCATTTTCTTTCATCCATTTAACAATAGCATCTATTGATTCAGGATCTTGTGCTCTTGCTGTAAATATTACTACTCTTATTCCTTCATCTAACCAACCTTTAACTTTGTTTAACATTTTAGGAATAGCTTTACCAACATGATCTGGTCCTTTCCATCCATGGTATTCAGCTAAAGTTCCATCCAAGTCAACGCCATAACACTCTGTTTGTTCCATATTTACTTTCCTTTTAATTTATCATCTGCACGTCTATTGTGTGGCACTGTATCTTTTAAAGAAATAAATTTACTAGCTCTCCATGATTTAGTTGGAACTCTAATAAATCCACATTCTGTTTCAACATTTATAGTAAAAATAGTAGCGTCTCTTATTCTACCTTTCTTACCATATATTTCAACAGGACTTCCAATAGCAATATGTTTATCTAATCTAAATTGAATATATCCTGTTATAGCTTCTGCTACTATTTTTAATAACATTAAAACTACTACTGCTAATAAGAAACTAATGATAAGAGAATCAATATTAGTCTGTTGTATTTGATCTAAAGCATCTACTATCTCTTTTGTTCCAGTCATAATATATTCTCCTTAAAATGGTATCTGTAATTGAATTCCCCATACTGTTTCCGAATCATCATCAAGACCTATAAATGGTGATAGGAATAAATTTTCCATCATAGGTAAAGGTTTACCTATGTTATATTCAACTGGTGCAACATATATAAATTCACTATCACTTCCTATACCTATACCAACACCTAAGAATCTCCAATCCATATCTCCTTTAGTTTGTCCATAACTAAAGAAACTTGCTTCAATTGATCCAAATGCTTCACCACTATCATCATCATCATCATCATCGCCTCCACCACTACCATAACCAAACCCTAAAGATAATCTTGGGTTCCACATAAAAGAATAAGGTTCAGGTGGTTTCTCAACCCATTCAATACTAGCAATCTCAACAGGAAACTTTTTACCTTTATCAGCTTTGAATATCTCACTAGTCATATAACTCTCAACATAAGCATCCTTTCTACCACCAGACTTTTTATCTTCACCAAGAGCAATCTTAGTGTGTATCTTAGCAGGATAAGTTCCAGTTGTCCATTTTTCATCACCTTTAATGTTAGGGCTATACATAGCCCAACCCCATGGCATCTCTGATCCATCTGACATTTGTTTCTTAATTACTGTTTCAACATAATCCTTAGTACTATCTTGAGAGTCTTTATATACATTTCCTATCTGTTCACTAAAGTCTTGTTTAAGTTCAGCTATAACTTCACCAAAAGCAACTATCTCTTGGTTCCTT
>Ga0164315_10000781_pt1 | contig 22903 bp, 19 predicted proteins | sample GuaBasSedimGuay6_FD_113737 | JGI IMG/M metagenome (GOLD analysis project Ga0164315, IMG submission 113737) | Subseafloor sediment microbial communities from Guaymas Basin, Gulf of California, Mexico - Guay6, Core 4569-2, 0-3 cm | ecosystem: Environmental > Aquatic > Marine > Hydrothermal vents... | reverse complement strand
GCCTGTTGCGATTGCCGCCCGCCTTAAGCGGTAGATTTACGGAGAGCCATATGGAACTGATTTGCCCCGCCGGTAACCTGCCGTCACTCAAGGCGGCCGTCGACAATGGGGCGGATGTCGTTTATATCGGCTTCCAGGACGATACCAATGCGCGTCATTTTGCCGGCTTGAACTTCAATGACAAGCGGGCTGCCGAGGGCGTAGCCTACGCCCATCGGCGTGGCGCCCGGGTTTTCGTCGCGATTAACACCTACCCGCAGGTAGGCGCCTTCGAGCGCTGGCAGCAGGCGGTGGACCGGGCCGCCCGGCTGGGGGTGGATGCGCTGATACTGGCCGATATCGGCTTGCTCGATTATGCCGCGCAACGCTGGCCTGATTTGCGCCTCCACCTGTCGGTGCAGGCCTCCGCGACCAACCCGGCATCGCTGCGCTTCTACCACGAAAACTTTGCTATCCAGCGAGCGGTGTTACCACGCGTCCTGTCGGTTAAACAGGTCGAGCAAGTGATCAAGGAAAGCCCGGTCGAAATTGAAGTGTTTGGTTTCGGCAGCCTGTGCGTGATGGTCGAAGGGCGTTGCCTGCTGTCGTCCTACGCCACCGGGCAATCCCCCAATACCTTCGGCGCCTGCTCACCGGCCAGCGCGGTGCGCTGGAAGGAAACGCCCCGCGGCCTGGAATCGAGGCTTAACGGCGTATTGATCGATCGCTACGAGGAAGGTGAAAATGCCGGCTACCCGACTTTGTGCAAGGGCCGCTTCCAGGTGCAGGACAAAACCGGGTATGCCATCGAAGAACCGACCAGCCTGAATACGCTGTCGTTAATACCGGATTTGATGCGTATCGGTGTCTGTGCCCTGAAGGTGGAAGGCCGCCAGCGCAGCCCCGCCTATGTCAAACTGGTTACCCGGGTTCTGCGCGCCGCAATCGATGCCGCTAAAAAGGATCCGGACGGTTTCTCGGTGGACGCCGAGTGGATGGCATCGCTACAGCAGGTTTCCGAGGGGACGCAAACCACGCTGGGCGCCTACGCGAGACCATGGCAATGACGACAACCCTACCGAAACTGGCCCTCGGACCAATCCTCTATTACTGGTCGAAACAACAGGTCGAAGACTTTTACCGGGATGTTGCCGATACCGATATCGATATTGTTTACCTGGGCGAAGCCGTCTGTTCCAAACGCCGTATTATGCGTAACAAGGACTGGTTCCGTATCGGAGAGCAACTGCAGGCGCGGGGCAAGACGGTCATCCTCTCCACCCTGACGCTGCTGGAGGCGGCATCCGAACTCAGTATGCTGAAACGCCTCTGCGCAGAAAGCCCGTTTCTGATCGAAGCCAATGATATCGCGGCGGTGCAGATACTGAAGGAACTCGGCAAGCCTTTCGTCAGCGGGCCGTCGGTTAATATCTACAATAGCCGCACGCTGAAAAAACTGAGTGAGAGCGGCCTGATTCGCTGGACGCTGCCGGTCGAACTGTCAGCCACCGAGCTGGCCGAATTCCAGCGGCACCGGCCTGATAACGTGGAGACCGAGGTATTCGCCTGGGGGCGCTTGCCGTTGGCCTATTCAGCCCGATGCTTTACCGCGCGCGCCGCAAACCTGCAAAAGGACGACTGCCAGTTTCGCTGCCTCGATTATCCGGATGGACTACTGCTGTCGACGCGGGAAGATGAAGCCTTCCTCTGTATCAACGGTATCCAGACGCAGTCGGCGCGGACGGTGAACCTGCTGGGTGAAATAAACCGATTCAGCGATCTCGGCGTCGACGTCTTGCGCATCAGCCCGCAATCCAGCAATACGATCGATATTATCAAGCGCTTCGCCGCGGTATTAAACGAACCGCAGTCCCCGACACGATTCGATACCGAGCTGGAAAGCTGGATGCCAACCGCGGAATGTAACGGCTACTGGAATGGTGAAGCCGGCATGGAGCGATACTAGCCCGCATATCTCACCGATTACCGCGGCGACGAGGTTATGCCACTACCTGCGATTCGAGGTTTTTGCCATTTCCGACGGCGATGATCTCGGCCAGAATGGAGACCGCGATTTCGCCCGCGGAACGCCCACCGATGTCCAGGCCCACCGGTGCGTGCAGGCGTTCGAGAGCCTGCTCGTCGAAGCCGGCCTCGCGCAATCGACCCAGACGTCCGGCGTGGGTTCGCCGGCTGCCCAGGCAACCGATGTAGTATGCGGGAGACTTAAGGGCGGCATGCAGTGCGGGGTCGTCAAGGATCGGATCATGGGCGAGAATCGCCAGTGCAGTGCGGGAATCGATAGTCAGTCCCTGCATGGCCTGCTCGGATCGCTGGTGGATAATGGTAACGCCTGGCAACCTTTCGGACCTGGCAAAGGCAGGACGTGAGTCGATCACGGTGACTTCGAAGCCGATGGCGGTGGCCATCGGCGCCAGTATCTGGGCAATGTGCACGGCGCCGACGATGATCAGTTTACGCGGCCGGGTGTGCGTCATCACGAACAACTCGGTTTCGGCTTGCCGAATAACGGTGCCGCCGGCTCCTTGTTTGTGCAGGCAGTGCACCTGGTTCAAACTGTCTTCACTGAGCTGCAGCGCGCCAGTGACGCTGACGTCATCCACCATCAGTGTGGCGCCGTTTGCCAGGTCGATCACGCGCGTAACCGGTGACTCCCCCATCATCTTTTCGAGCTCGGCCCGCGGCGGGGCGCGCATCACGAAAACCCGCAGGGTGCCGCCACAGGTAAGGCGAACTTCCCGGGCTGTCTCGTCGCTGACGCCATACTCCAGGAGCTGCGGTTCGCCGTCAGCGATAATGTCAATCGCTTCAGAGATAACAAGGGGTTCGATGCAGCCACCGGAAACGGAGCCGACAAACGCACCGCTGTCATTGATGGCCAACTGACTGCCCGCTGGGCAAGGTGAAGAACCCCAGGTGTCGACCACTACCGCCAGGGCGACAGCCTGCCCCTCATCCATCCAGGCGATGGCCTGTTTCAGTACCTCGTCACTACCTGCCGGTGAGTTATCTGCTATTGGCGCGGGTGGCATCTATGCGTCCTCCTGGGGTTTATCCAGCGTAACCGGGGGTCGGATCAAGCAGTTCGACCAGCTCATTGGTGAGCGCGCCGCCGAGTTGATCGGCGTCGACCAGCTTGAGCGCACGTCGGTAATAACGAGTGACATCGTGACCGATGCCGATTGCAGAAAGTTCCACCTGAGCCGAATCCTCTATCTCGGCGATGACCTGGCGAAGGTGTTGTTCAAGTATCGAACCTCTATTGGCGGACAAGGTGGCGTCATCGACCGGCGCGCCGTCACTGACTACGATCAGAATCTTGCGCCGCTCGAGCCGGGAACACAAGCGCCGGTAAGCCCACGCCAATGCTTCGCCGTCTATGTTCTCTTTGAGCAGTCCCTCCCGAAGCATCAGGCCGAGACCCAGCCGCGCGCGCCGCCAGGGTGTATCCGCCGACTTGTAAATGATGTGGCGTAAATCATTGAGCCGGCCCGGTTGAGAGGGTTGCCCGGCTGCCAGCCAGCGAGTGCGCGCGTGACCACCCTTCCAGGCGCGCGTGGTAAAGCCCAGAATCTCGACTTTCACGCCGCAGCGCTCCAGCGTGCGCGCCACCATATCGGCGGTAATGGCAGCCAACAGAATCGGCCGCCCGCGCATCGATCCGGAATTGTCGATCAGGCAGGAAACAACGGTATCGTGCAGCTTGATTTCCTTTTCGCGTTTGAACGACAGGGTATTCAGCGGATTGATAATAACCCGCGACAATCGCGATGAGTCGAGCACGCCTTCTTCCAGGTCAAACTCCCAGCCCCGGTTCTGCTTCGCCAGCAAGCGGCGCTGCAGGCGGCTCGACAGGCGTCCGACAATGTTGCCCAGTTTGTCGATGTGGTCGTCGAGCTGGGTACGCAAGCGAATCAGCTCCCTGCGCTTGTAGAGGCTGCCGGCATCTACAGTTTCGTCGAACTCGGTGGTGAAGACCGTGTAACCCGGGGATCGGGCAAGGCGCCTGTCGGCGAACCTGTCTGGAAATTCGACGGCTCCATCTTCCCCGGGCTGTTGCTCGTCATCTCCGGGCAACGCAGTGCTGGCCGAACTTTCCTGCAATGCGCCGTGCGACGCCCAGGGCGCCGTGTCACCTCCTGTTTCCTCTGGCGCATCCGAGTACTCGTTCAGCGAATTGCTCTGCACTTCCGCGGGCGGGCGATTCGCTTCGACAGCGTCGGATTCGGTCTCCGGGAAACCAAGTGTGACCAGTAGTTTCCCTGCATGCCTGGCGAAATCCGTTTGCTCCTGCAAGGATTCGGCCATGGCCTGGAAATGCTCGAGGTGCGGGAGGAGCATTTGCCGCCAGGGCGCGAATGCCTCCACGGCTTGCGCCGGCGGTGCAAGCCCGGCCAGAATTTCGCGCGCGAACAAGACAACGGCAATCGCCAGTTGCTGCGACTGTGCGTCGGCTGCGCCGGACAACGGGCTACGCGCATACTGGTAGCAAAAATGGGACCGCAGATTCTTTGCGACGCCTTCGAAAGAACGCGCTCCCAGGCACTCGCAGCGGGTCGCTTCCAGTGCCCTGAACAGGGCTAGCCCTTGCGCATCCCCCGGTTCGGGCAGTTCATCGTCGTGGTAACGCAACCACAAAGCAGCCGCATCCGCCTGCCCTCGAAACCGGTCGATCTGCGCATCCTCATCCTCACTCGATGGCCGATTGATGAAAACAGTGTTGTCCCCGGCGCCGGGGTTGCCGGATTTGAAGTTGACCACCAGGTTCGGATTCTCGGAGAGCGCGCGGGCGGTGGCCGCGGTGGCATCCTGGAATTGTATGATTCGTTCCGGATCCACGATTCAACTGGCTTCAGGTGGAGCGTTGGCCGCGCTCTCCGCAAGATCCCGGCCGAAACAGCGCTGATAGTATTCGGCGATGGTGGCGCGCTCCAGAGGATCGCACCTGTTCAGAAACGTTACCCGGAACGCAAAATCAATATCGTTGAAAACGCGTGCATTTTGCGCCCAGCTAATCACGGTCCGCGGGCTCATTACAGTACTGAGATCGCCATTTTGAAACCCTGTCCGCGATAAATTCGCGAGCTGGACCATGGCCTCGATGGTACCCGGTTTTGCATCCCACTGCGGTACCCTGGAGCTGACAATACTGACCTCCGTATCCTGCGGCGGATAATCAAGGGCGGCGACGATATTCCAGCGATCGATCTGACCCTGGTTTAACGCCTGCGTGCCGTGATAGAGCCCGGTGGTATCGCCGAGTCCGATCGTGTTGGCGGTTGCCAGCAGCCGGAACGACGGGTGCGGGTGCAACACCCTTGATTGATCGAGCAGGGTCAAGCGACCATCGGCCTCGAGCACGCGCTGGATAATGAACATCACGTCGGGTCGGCCGGCGTCGTATTCATCGAACACCAGCGCGACCGGATGCTGATACGCCCAGGGTAAAATGCCTTCTCGAAATTCGGTTACCTGCTTGCCGTTATCCAGTACGATCGCGTCCTTTCCGATCAGGTCGAGACGGCTGATGTGGCTGTCCAGGTTGATGCGGATACACGGCCAGTTCAGTCGCGCGGCGATCTGTTCGATATGAGTAGATTTGCCACTGCCGTGAAACCCGCTTACCAGCACGCGCAGGTTGTGAGTGAATCCGGCAAGTATCGACAGGGTCGCGTCATGATTGAAACAGTATGCCGGGTCCAGATCGGGTACATGCTCGCTGCGCAGGCTGAACGCAGGCGCTTCCAGGTCCACATCCAGGCCAAAGGTCTGCCGTACCGATACCATCTGATCCGGTGCTGCCGGCATATCACTTTCGAAACTGTTCAATCCATACTCCCCCCGGGGATAACCCGGGTTACTCTGCCTTCAGCTGCGCAGTCCTGCGTGGCCGGTTGATGCCCAACAGGCCATCGAGCTTGAAGACCGCATCCTGCGCATCGAAGCCAACCGCATCGGCGCCAATTTCATCGGCGAATTCCTGGGTTACGGGACAGCCACCGACGATCACCTTGACGTTGTCACGCATTCCAATATCTTTCATACGGATGATTACTTTTTCCATCTCCATCAGCGGCAGTGTCAACAGGGTGGACATACCGAGCACGTCGGCATCGTGTTCCTTCACCGCATCGATAAACGTGTCGACATCGATATCGATACCGATATCGATGACGTCGTAACCATTGGCCTGCATCACCGCGGCCACCACGGATTTGCCGATGTCGTGGATATCGCCCTTGATGGTGCCGATGATGATTTTGCCATGGGACAGGCGATTACTGCCGCTTGCCTTGATCCTTTCGTCGAGTATCGCCGTGCCCTGTTTCATGACATCCGCGGCCATTGCCAGCTCGGGCAGGAAGATGACGCCGGTGCCAAAGTCTTCACCGACCTTGTCGATGCCCCTGGCCAGGCCTTTTTCTACGGCTTCGAGCGGATCGACCCCGGCCTCGAGGCCAGCGTTGATCAGCCTGACGCACTCTTCGTCTTCACCATCGATAATAGTTTGTGCCAGTTTATCAAAATACTCGTCATTAATTATGATGCTCATGGGGGAGTTCTCCACTGTGTTACTTGTTAACCGAGGTCGCGTTGCAAACAGAAGCCCAGGTATGACTCCAGTTCCTGCTGAATTTCGGCTGCGACGGGCGACTGGTGATTATCGAGAATCGAGAGCGCCTTCTGTTTGGCTTTTTCCTGCAGCTCGACGTGTCCGCGTTGCCAGGATTCGAAGAACTCCTTGTTGTTCAGTTCGGGCATGAAAAATTCTTCGCGGAACCATTTACGGGTGTGCTTTTCCTTCATGTAGCTGCCTGGTAGAGGACCGACTTTCAGGATCGTATCGACTGAGAGCCTTTCTTCATCGACCTGGATACCTTTCAGATATTCACCAATGTAGGCGGCCATCTCGTTTTCCAGAACCATTTCCGGCCAGGACACCAGGTTAAATCCTGCGGTACCGCCAAGATCAATAATCCAGCTCAGGCCGGCAAGGGCGTAGTTATAGTTTTTCAGGGCCTTTTCATGCGCCGTCTGCTGGTCAAACTCGCAGGAGTCACTCATGCCAAAGCCAACCACGGGAATATTGTGATAATTTGCCATGGCCGCAATACCGCCGCCATTGATGCCGAATTCCGGTGTGCCGGTTGCCCACAAACCGGTACGCATGTCCATGGCGGGGCTGAACGAACAGAATGCCAGCGGATGTCCCGGTTTGTAGCTCTGCGACTGAACAACCAGGGCATAAATTTCGACCATGCACTGAACCAGCATGCCGGCACGGGTGGCCGGGCCGGTGGCGCCGCCCATCAGGGCACTCTCGATGGAAAGCGGGGTGCCGCTATCACAGAAGCCTATCAGCCAGTCCGTGTAATGTACGTCAATGACACGGGGCGGGTTGACCACGACATGGCCCAGCATATGCGGCTTGCGGCGCATTTCTTCTTCACCGCCGGCTGCGATCTGCCACATCTTGATCAAATCGGATACTTCATGCTCGGCGCCGGTGTTGTAAACCCAGGTGCCGGGTTTATTGGTGTGTTTCATCCACTCCGTGGTCAGGATCTGCGAGTTGCAGATCATTTCTTCGTCATAAAGCCACATGACCGGTTTGTAGAGACCGTGCACGTGTTCGAGGGCATCGGCCATCAAGGTGCCGTCGATGGCATCCTGGCGGGTGACCTTACGGCGCTCGCCAGTGCGGATGTCATCAATATATCGCCCGGTTACCGTGCAAAAGTGGACTTCCCCTGTGCCGATAGAGCAGTCGAGGTCCGGGTCGTTGCGGCCGTGCAGCGTAAAACTGCTGGGGCATTTGCCGAGGGCATCCATGACGACCTTCTCCGGGATCTTGACCAGCTCGCGGTTATTTTCAAGCGTGCATCCGACGTCTTCGAACATTTTTGCCGCGCGTTCATCGTCGCAGCGCACACCGCCCTGTTCGAGAACGCGAATGGCGGCATCGTGTACCCTCTTGCACTCCTCCGGGGTAATGGGGTAGACGCTACCCACAAGTTTTCCATCGAAACCCTTCATGATTTGACCTCTCTTGCGTTATGTACCTGGTTTGTTTGTTAATCGCATGTGGAAATAAGTAAACCGTCCCCTGATTTTTCCATTCATTACATCTTCACTCTGGCGCCGGTCGGGTCGTAGAAAGACCGCAGCGACGCTTCGGCCGGCCAGGTTTCACCGGCAATTTCGATCTCGAAGCTTGCGCTGTCGATCAACTCGGCGGTGACGCCGTCCGAATGCTTGACATAGCCCATACCGACCGCGCTGCCCAGGGTGAAACCATAGGCGCCGGAACTCAGATATCCGACGATCTCACCGTTCATGCGGATCAACTCGTCGTGGAACAGGGCAGGTTCGGGATCTTTCAGTTTGAACATGACCATGCGCCGGCCGAGCACCTGGCCGGCCTGGGGCAGCAGCGCGTCACGCCCATGGAATCCGCCGGTTTTATCCATTTTCACAATAAAACCGAGACCGGCCTCGAACGGCGTGTCGTCGGGCGCGAGATCGAGCACGAACTCCCGGTAGCCGCGCTCGCAACGCAGGTGTTCGAGGGCGTGATAGCCAGCCTGTTTCATATCAAACGGCTTGCCCGCTTCGATGAGAATGTCATAAACATCCTGGACGAACTCCGACGGGATTTGTAACTCCCAGCCGAGCTCACCGATAAAGGTCATGCGCTTGGCGCGTACGCGCGCATAGCCGACATCGATTTCCTGTGCGCTAAGGAATGGAAAAGCCTGGTTGGAAAGATCGGCATCGGTAATGGATTGCAACAGGTCACGCGATTTCGGTCCCTGAACGTTGAGTACCGAGTAAGCGGCGGTGACGTCGGTGATGGTGACATGCTGGTCGGGCTTGATGTGGCTGGCGATCCAGTTCATGTCGCGGCTATGCACCCCGGCGGATGAATATACGATAAAGCAATCCCGCGCGCAGCGATCGATGGTGATGTCGCATTCGATACCGCCCATGGAGTTGAGCATATGGGTATAGACCAGCTTGCCGACGGTGACGTCGACGTCGCTGACGCACATCCACTGCAGATACTCACAGGCATCGCGGCCCTGGATCATACTCTTGCCGAAGGAACTGATATCCATGAGCATCACGCTTTCGCGCGCGGCCCGGCATTCCTCGGCGGTGTGTTGATACCAGTTGGGGCGAAAGTAAGAGTATTCGTTCTTCGGCTCGATACCCGGGGGGGCAAACCACATGGGGCGCTCCCATCCCGCGGTTTCCCCGAAACAGGCGCCGCTGGCGGCCAGCCTGTCATGCAGGTGGCTTTTGCGCGCCGGGCGCGATGTTTCATGATCCTTGAAAGGCCAGCCCATTTCAAAAATGCCGCCAAGAGATTCCGCGGCGCGTTCACGCAGGTACTTTTTGTTGACCTGGAAGGGATGGAAGCGCGCCACATCGTAATCGAGCAAATCCATGTCTGCTTCGCCATTGATGATCCAGTGCGCCAATGCGCGCGCGATGCCGGGGCTGATCTCAAAGCCTTCGGAATTCAGCCCGGCGGCAATGAAACAGTTGCGCAGGCCGGGCGCCTCCCCCAGGCACGGCAGGCTGTCCGGGGTAAAACTTTCCGGTCCGTTCATGAACCGGTTGATGCCGATGTCCGCAAGCTGCGGAATCATTTCCATGGCCTTTGTATAAGGCAGCTCGAAGTGATCCCAGTCTTCCTGCAGTTCGATGAACTGTTGCTCGCCGGGCAGATTTTCAACCGGTAACGGCTTGCCGCGCGGCTCGAAAGAGCCGATCAGCAGTTTGCCGGCTTCCTCTTTCATGTAGGTATAACCGTCCGTGTCGCGCAACACCGGCAGGGTCGGAACGACGAAGTCCATGGGCTCCGTCACGACGTACATGTGCTCACAGGCGTGCAGCGGTACCCGCGCACCGAGCTGGGCGGCAAAATCCGCGGTCCACAGACCGCAGGCCAGCACCAGGGTTTCACAGTTGATAACGCCGTTTGTGGTGTCGAGCCGATACTCGCCCGAGGGCAGGCGCCGCATTGTTTCGACAGGGGTGTTTTCAAAAATCCTGGCGCCACGTTTTTTCGCCCCGGCGACCAGTGCATTGACGGTGTCGACCGGACTGAGCTGCCCATCCCCGGGAATGAACAAACCGCCGGCGACAATATGCTCTTCGAGGGCGGGGTAGATGTCCTTCACTTCCCGGGGTGAAATGATGTGGGCGTCGATGCCGAAACTCCTGGCGAGACTGGCGCGCCGCTTCATTTCATGGACGCGGTCCTGGTTGCGCCCGACGGCCAGGGTGCCATTTTGCTTGAAACCCGTGGCCATGCCGGTATCGGCTTCGAGCTCGGGATAAAAGCGGGCATTGTATCGGGCAACATCCGTTGTGGCATGACTGCCGCGAAGCTGCATGATCAACCCAGCCGCATGCCAGGAGGTACCGCAGGTGAGAGCGCCACGTTCCACTAACACGACATCGGTGGCGCCTGCCAGGGTGAGTTGGTAGGCGATCGAGCTTCCCACAACACCGCCACCGACGACGACGATACGCGCGTGACCCGGTAGATCCTTGCTCATGCCCTGTCTTCTTGCGTCAAGGATCTAGCCTGCATATTGCACCAGTATCCCGAGGCCTGACGCAGGACAGATGCGTCTGAACGCCGGTCTGGACTGAAAGCCATAGCCGTAGCTATGGCTTGAGGGAAGACCAAGTTCAGGCGCATCTGGACAAGCCAGGGTCGGGATAGGGGTCGGGCCGTTGATAAAATGTATTTTCGTTTTCGTCTGTGAAATCACTACTATGCTCATAGAATTCAATTAGTTATACCTAGGCCCGAGACCGACTGGTGCAATATGCAGGCTAGCGCCATTCATCAGCTTGCGTTCTTCGCAGTGATCGCAGCCAGTACCTTCTCGGGCGTCAGCGGCAAGTCATAAATGCGCGTCCCGATGGCGGCGGCAACCGCGTTAACAATAGAGGCGGCAACCGGGGCAAAAACCGGCTCACCGATACCCTTCGATCCAAACGGACCCAGGCCGCTACGGGACTCGAGCACGATGGACTGGATCTCCGGTACATCTTCGGATGTGGGTATCAGGTACTCACTGAAGGAACCGTTCTGGAGCACGCCTTTTTCCAGGATCAGTTCTTCGCTGAGCGCGAAGCCCTGACCCATCAGCGCGCTGCCCTCGATCTGGCCTTCCACCGCGCGCAGGTTAATCGCCTGTCCCACGTCGTGGGCGCCGACGCTCTTGATCACGGTGACTTCGCCGGTATCGATATCGACGCTGACCTGGGCTGCATGCGCGCCATAGGTGAAGTCGGGAAAAACCTCGCCCTGCCCGGTTTCCGGATCGAGTCCTTCGCTCGGCGGCGCCTTGAAGATGGCCAGGTTTTGGCGATGCACGCCCTCGGCCGCGCAGACCTTGACCATGTCCCTGGTCGACATGCAGCGTTCCGGATTATCCAGCACAAAGATCTTTGAATCGGCGAGGTCGAGTTCACCAGGCGAAACCTCGAAATGCCTGGCCATGCATTCCAGCAGGTTATCCCGAACTGCGCGGGCGGCCAGTTCGGTTGCCTTGCCGCTCATGTAGAGGGCGCGGCTGGCGGTGGATGTGCCTGCCAACGGGTTTACATGGCCATCGCCGAAGTAAACGGTCACTTCGTCCATGGGTACGCCGAGAATCTCAGCGGCGATCTGGGCCAGGGCCGACATCTGCCCGGCGCCAATATCGGTTACCGCACAGCGTACGATGAGAGAGCCATCCATCTCCAGGCCGACCCAGGATTCCGAAGTATCCTTCATCCAGCGGATGCGGCCGTAGCTCTGCTGGTAGCAGGCAATGCCATGACCATAAACCAGGTGGTCGGAATTGCCCGGCTGCTCGCCGAGGGCAGCAAGCGCCTGGGTGGCGCACTGATCCGACCATACCGAACTGCGGATGATCTGACCGGTGGTATTGGGGTCGCCGGGCTGAATGAAATTCTTGCGCCGCAGTTCCAGTGAATCCATGCCAATCAGTTTGGCGAGCTCTTCCATCTGTGCTTCACAGGCGGTGTTGGCCTGCATCGTGCCGAATCCGCGAAAAGCGCAGGCCGGCAGGTTGTTGGTCGCCGCCGAAGTCGAATCCACCCACAGATTGTCGACGCGGTAGGGTCCGGTTGAGCCGACCGTGGCATAGAGCAGGATATAGGGGCTCAACTTGGCATAGGCGCCGGCATCCGAAGTAATGTCGATTTTCATCGCGGTGATCTTGCCGTCCCGGGTGACACCGGTTTTATGCGTAAAGGTAAACGGATGACGCGGGCCGTGGGATAAAAAGGAATTTTCACGGGTTTGAATCAGTTTCACGGGGCGTTTTGTATCCATCGCCAGCAATGCCAGCCAGACCTCGATGGTCATCACCTCCTTGCCACCGAAACCACCGCCGATGTAGGGCGCCTGCAGATGCACCCTGTTATGGGGAATACCGAGGGCATTAGCGACCGCGCGAAAGTGTTCGACCACCTGGGTACTGGAGCGGATATTGAGGATTTCATGCTCATCGACCCAGGCCACGGCCGCCTCGGGTTCCATGAAGGCCTGCTCCTGGTATTGTGATGTAAAGGTGTTTTCCAGGACATAGTCGGCTTCGGCAAAACCTTTTTCAGTATCGCCCTTGCGAATCTTGTAGGCCGAAACAATGTTGTCATCGCTGTAAACGATTGTCGCCCCGGGCTTCTGCGAATCGAAAGGATCATAGACACCCTCGGTGTCTTCATAGTCGACGACAATCAAATCCAGCGCCTGCTGAGCAAGTTCATAGGTTTCCGCGGCGACAAGAGCGATTGGCTCGCCGTGAAAACGCACCCGGTCCGCCGCCAGGATCGGTTGGCTGGTGTCCTTGGTGCCGCCGCCGGTCTGGCCGGGGAGATCGGTCATAACGGAATTACAGGCAGTAAGATCGGCTGCGGTCAGAACGCTATGCACCCCGGTCAGCGCCTTGGCCGCCGATACGTCGACACTCCTGATATTGGCGCTGGCGCGGTCGCTGTGTAATACCTTGGCAAACAGCATGCCTTCCATGTAAAAGTCACCGGCGTAAATTGCCTTGCCGTAGACCTTGGTAGGGGCGTCGTTACGTGGTTTGTTCTTGCCGACCTGGCGCAGGTTTACATTGGCAATCGAGCCGGGAGAAACGTCGGGCGCATTCATGCTGCTTCCCCCTCGTCGCGCAACTCCCTGGCCGCAAGCTGCACGGCCTCGAAGATACGGGTGTAACCGGTACAGCGGCACAGGTTGCCGCTAAGGCCGCGTTTGATCTCGGCCAGCGACGGATCCGGGTTGTCCTTCAGCAGGGACTTTGCCGCGGCGATCATACCCGGCGTACAGTAGCCACACTGTGCGCCGCCGGTTTCGATAAAGGCTTTTTGCAGCGGGTCGGCTTTGCCGGGCTGGCCAATGCCCTTGATGGTGGTTACCTCGCGGCCATCGGCGTGCCAGGCAAGCGTCAGGCAACTGTCGACGGGTTCTCCGTCGAGCAACACGGCGCAGGCGCCGCAGTCACCCTTTTCACAACCGCATTTTATTTCGACAAAGCCCTCGTGACGCAGGGCTTCCAGTAAGGTGCGATGTGCGGGTACGACAAACTCTACGGCGTTTCCGTTGACTTTGACGGTGATGTTTTTTTGTTTGCTCATAAAATGGTCCTCCTATCAGGCAAGCTGTTTCCAGGCCTGGGTCAGCAGGCGACGGGTCAGGGAAAATGCGGTCTGCAAGCGGTAGCCGGCACTGGCGCGTATGTCGTCTATGGGTGAGCTTTGATCGGCCGCGGCCCTGGCGGCCTGCTCGATGATGTCTTCGTCAAGCGCCTTGCCGGTCAACATGGCTTCGGCGGCTTTGGCGCGGAATATGGTCGGGCCGACCGAGCCCAGGGCAATGCGCGCACGGGAACACACCCCGTCCTGCGCCGCGATCAGCACCGCAACGCCGGTAACGGTGATGGCGTCTCCCTTGCGCCGGGCAAGCTTGTAGGACAGGTTGGCGCTATTTTCCGGCGGAATATTCCAGGATACGGATGTCAGCAATTCATCGCCGCGCATTACCGATTTCTTGTAATCGATATAGAATTCGTCGAGTGGAACGGTGCGCTCTGCGGAGGTACTGCTCAGGGTTACCTCGGCGTCAAGCGTCAGTAACGCCGGTACGGTGTCGGCCGATGGCGACCCGCAACAAATATTACCGCCAATTGTCGCCGCCGTACGCACCATGCTGCCGGCAAAAATACTGGCCACGGCATATAACGCCGGGGCATCGGTCTCCATGCCGTGGTCGTGCAGAATATCCGCAATGGTGGTGCGCGCACCCAGCGTCACGCGAGTGCCGTCGCGTTTGATGTAGCGCAGGTCGTCGAGGGCCTGGAGCGAAACAAAGTTTCTGCAGGTTTCGCGCTTGCCGCGCAGGTCCGGGACCAGGTTGGTGGCGCCGGCAAGCGGCTGCATGTCACCGTTTTCGGCCAGCGCCTGCAGGGCATCGGCCAGTGACTGTGGTTGGTAAAGATCAAAGGGAGGTAACATCGAGTGTCTCCGGCTCAAACAGGTTAAACGGCCCAGCCGCCACAAATGACCATTTCCTGGCCGGTCATGTTTTTGGAATCATCGCAAGCCAGGAAAACAACGGCGTTGGCGATATCCTGCGGTGTGGTTACGCGCTTCAATGCCATTTCCGACACGTAGTCCGCGTATTCCTCTTCATAGCTGGTGCCCTTGGTTCTGGCCTTTTCGTGGCACAGTTTTTCCATGCGCGGGGTTTCTACAATGCCGGGCATGATGGCATTGACGTTGATATTGTATTCGCCGCAATCGAGCGCCGCGGTGCGGGTCAGGCCGCGAACACCCCATTTCGAGGAACTGTACCCGGCGCGATAGCGGTACCCCTTCAGGCCGGAGGCGCCACCGATGTTGACGATCTTCCCATAGCGGTGTTCGATCATGGACGGGATGGCATATTTCATCGGCAGGAATGTGCCGATGATGTTTTTCTGCAGCAGGGATTCGAAGTCCTCCCCGCTGATCTCCCAGACCGGGGTTTCGATGGGACCGGTCGCGCCGGCGGCATTGACCAGGACGTCGATGCGTCCATCGAAAAACTGGTTGGCCTCGGCGACCATGTTTTTGACTCTTTCCTCCTCGGTAATATCACAGGAAATCGCGATTGCCCGAGTGCCGGCTGCCTTCAACTCTTCGGCGAGTTCTTCTATCGGACCCGGGGTGCGGGCAACCAGAACGAGGTTGGCGCCTTCACTGGCCAACTGCCGGGTTATGGTGCCGCCCATGCCCTGGGCCGCGCCGGTGATGATTACGTTTTTGTCTTCGAGTTTCATGGTTACACTCTCTCCTGTGAGTCGCGTGTTGAGGGCGCGCCGTAACCGCCGCCGCCACTGGTTTTCATGATAATCCGGTCGCCCTGCTGCAGGCGGAGGTGGGTTTTGCCGGGAACATTCATGGTTTCACCCGAAGCACGCTGCAGGGTGATTTCGAAAGTTTTGCCCGCTTCGCCGCCCTGCAGGCCATAGGGTGGAACGATGCAACGCTCCACCATGGAAGTCATAACCACTTCCGGGCCGTTTATATAATAAGTTCGAACCTGGCCATCGCCGCCGCGGTTGGCACCCTTACCGCCGGAGCCGCGGCGCAGCGCCTGTTGCTCGATAATTATGGGATAGTTGGCTTCGATCACTTCGGCCGGGGTGTTCATTACGTTAGACATGTGCGGACGCACCACGCTCATGCCGTCGCGATCATGGCGCGCGCCCTCGCCGCCGCCGTGAACCTCGTAGAGTGTGGTCCATTGCCCGCTGCGTGGGTCGCGGCCACTGAACAGCAGCAAACCCGATGTGGTGGAACCGCCTGCGGTCAATCGTTCCGGCATGGTATTTTCAAAGGCGTTGAAAATGGCATCGACGATTCGCTGCGATGTTTCGTGATTGCCACCGACCACCGGCTTGTCCAGGGGCGGGTGCAGTAGCGATCCCTCGCGGGTGATAATCTTGAGTGGTCGAGCGCAACCGGCGTTGGGCTGAATGTCGGGTCCGGCGATGACCTTCATGGCGTAAAAAACACTGGCCGATGCCGTAAACGGGGTCGCATTGAGTGGTCCCGCTGCGGCATCGCCGGTCTCGGAAAAATCAAACGTTGCCTGTTCATCGAAGATCTCGATACGCACGCGCACCGCAATGGGTTCGCCACCCAGACCATCATCATCGAGCCAGTCCTCGCCTTCATAGACACCGTTGGGCAGGGTTCGGATGGCGGCCCGCATTTCCGCCTCCGACTGGTTATGCAGATCGGTAATGGCGGCCCGCACCGTGGCGGCGTCATAGCGGGAGAAGACTTCCTGCAGGCGTTCATCGGCAGCATAGGTCGAAGCCATCTGCGCCAGAATATCACCCTCGCGCTCATCCGCACCGCGTACGTTGGCGAGAATCAGGTCGAGTTTTTCGCGGTCCGGTCCATGTTTGCTGAAGACGCGTAAGGGTGGAATGCGCAGGCCTTCCTGCCAGGCATCGCGGGCATCGGGAACATAGCTTCCGGGCCTGGCGCCACCGATGTCGGCCCAGTGGGCCAGGCTGACGGCATAGGCCTGTATCTCGCCTTCGGCAAAGACCGGACGAATCGCCTTCACGTCCGGCAGATGGTTGCCGCCCGCTTCCGGCAGGTTCATGAACCAGACATCGCCGGGTTCCAGTTTCTGCGCCGGAACACGTTTGAGAAATTCCTGCACGGTGGAACCCATGACGCCCAGGTGTGCCGGAATGTCGCGACCCTGGGCAATCAGGTTACCCGCACTGTCGGTCAGGGCCGATGAAAGGTCGCCGGCTTCACGCAGCAGCGGCGAGCGCGCCGAGCGCATCACGATCAGGGACATTTCCTCGGCAATCGCGGTGAGGGCATTGCGGATGACCTCGACGGTGAAGGGATCCGGTCCTCGGTCGGTTTTTGCGCTCATGAAGCTGTCCCCGCGGCGATGATCAGATGACCCGTCGAATCGATCGATGCTGTTGCGCCGGGTGGCAGGACGATGGTCGACCAGTCATCTTCGATGATGGCCGGACCCTCGACCTGCCAGTCAACCGGCAGGGCGCCGCGTTCGAAACGATTGGTCGGGACCGGGCCGCTAATGTCGAACCAGCATTCATCCACCGAGATCGGCGTCCTGGATTTTTCCTGCCCGGCTTCGTCGAGATCGGCAAAATTGCTTTGCGATGGCGCGCCAACGGTTACCCGCAGGGATTCAAGTTGCCAGGCTTCCGCGGTGGCGAAACCATACAGTTTTTTGTGCCGCTCCATGAAATCCACCTCCAGTCTTGCAGGGTCACAGGGCAGGACAAAAGGTACCTCTACCGTATCGCTCTGCCCGGCGTAACGGATCAGGCCGATAAAAAGTGTATTGATGGTGCTTGCTCCGTGACCAGCCGCGACAATCGGCGCACTCAAACGATCCTGCATCGACTGGCAGCGCGTGTTCAGACGTTCGTGATCCCAATCCGTGCTGGGCATGTGTACCGTGTGTTGCTCCGCATAGCTGAGTTCGGCGGTCAGGCAGCCGAGGGCGGAAAATACGCTGGAGAATTTTGGTATCACCACCCTGGCAATGCCGAATTCGCGTGCCAGCGACACGGCATGCATGGGACCGGCGCCACCAAAGGCGATCAGCGAACAGGATCGCGCATCGACGCCGCGTTTCACGGTAACCCGGCGCAGGGCGCGCGCCATCGAGGCGTTGGCGACCCGGTAGACGCCAAGAGCGGTTTCATGAACCGATGTATCGAAAACATCGGCAAGCGTCTGCATGGCTGCCCTGGCAGCCTCCCGGCTCAGGTGGATGGTCCCGCCGAGCAGGCGTTCGGGATTGAGATAGCCCAATGTCATATTGGCATCGGTTACCGTCGGCAACTCACCACCCAATCCGTAACAGGCCGGGCCGGGCTGGGAACCGGCACTGTCGGGTCCTACGCGCACCGCCGATCCTTCCGCGCGGGCAATGGAACCGCCACCGGCGCCGATGGATTCAACCGCAACCATAAGCTGGCGCACCGGGCGGCCGGCAAGATGCTGGTCACTACCGACCTGGACTTTACCGTCGATCACGACGCAGGTGTCGGTAGTGGTGCCGCCCATATCGAAACCGATGGCGTTGTCGAGACCGAGTTCGTCGCATATCTTTCCAGCCGCCGCGACACCGGCGGCGGGACCGGACAGCGCAAGCGTCAGCGGACGGTTCCTGACCGCTTCGACCGATGCCATGCCACCGGCCGAGTGGAACAGGTGGATGTTACTGTGGCCACCCGCGTCGGCCTCGAGCTTGTCCAGGTAGCCTGCCGTTAGCGGCATCAGGGCGGCGCTCAGTATGGTCGTGTTGGTGCGTTCGAACTCTCGCGGTTCAGGGCTCATCTCATGGGAGAGCGCAACATATTTGACCGCGCTGGAAAGCTGCCGGGCCAACCTCTTTTCGTGTTCGGCATTGATAAAACAGTTTTGCAGGCAGATAGCAGCGGTATCGACACTCAATTCGTCGATAGCCGCGGCCACACGACGGGCTTCGGCTTCACTCAGGGGTTTGAGAACCTGACCTTCGGGTCCGATCCGCTCGATCGCCTCGATACGACGATGTTCCGGAACCAGGGGCGGCAGCTTCGGCGTAACCTGCAGGCGATAAAGCTCGCGCCGGTTCTGGCGTCCGATTTCGATAGTGTCGCGAAAACCCTCCGTGGCGACCAGCACAACCGGTGCGAGATTGCCCTCGACGATGGCGTTGGTGGCCATGGTGGTGCCGTGCATCAGGTCGGAAACCGTGGCCCATTCGACACCTATGGCTTCATAAGCCGAGACAATGCTGGCAATCGGATCATCGGCCTGGCTGCTGACCTTGGCGGTCCTGACCTCGCCATCGGCACTATTGATGGCCAGCACGTCGGTAAACGTGCCACCGATATCGATGCCGACTTTCCAGGTACTTTTGTTGTTGTCGCTCATGCGATTCGCCCTTGAAAACTGGCGGAACTTCGTGATCGGTCGAAATCCGCAGTGGAATTTCACTCAGGGGCATTTTATATCCGAATTATTGATAAACTAAATTTCAATTTATCTGTCTATGAGTTAGTTTTTAACTATGCTAGTAAAGCAAAAAAACCTATACTTGGTCGGCTAAACAACACGGATGCAGGGGGAAATCGTTATGTTGCACTATTCGTTACGCCAACTGGAGTATTTTGTCACCACCGCGGAGTGTAGTTCCGTTGCCAATGCAGCACGCAAGCTGAACGTTTCCCAACCGTCGGTTTCAAAGGCAATAACCAATCTGGAAGGTCAATTTTCGAGCCAGCTGTTTATTCGTCATCACGCCAAGGGGGTATCGCTGACCCAGGCCGGCGAGCGCCTTCTGGTCGATGCGCAAAGTCTGTTGCGATACGCCAGAGACTTGCAGCAAAGCGTTGTCGATTCCGGCGAGCTCGTTACCGGGCAGGTTGATGTGGCGTGTTTCATGAACGTTGGCCCGATTTTCATGCCGGCCCTGTTGGCTGACTTTCAGAAAATTTACGAGGGTATTTCGATTCGCTTGCATGAAGGGAACCAGGATAAATTGACTTCGGGCCTGATTTCCGGTCGTTACGAACTGGCGTTGATGTTCGACCTGGCGTTGCCGGAGGAAATCACGATAAATAAAATGGCGGGATTTGACCACTATGTTCTTTTACCGGAAGGCCATCCGTTGGCTCAAAAAAAGAAGATTTTCCTGCGAGATATGATGGATGACAACCTGGTATTGCTGGATATCCCGCCAAGCCGGGAGTATTTTCTCGGTATCTTTCGGTCGCTCGGGCTGGAGCCCGAGGTTTCTTTCAGTTCGCCTTCGCTCGCAATGGTGCGCGGCATGGTCGGCCAGGGACGGGGTTATTCCCTGCTGGTGACCCATCCGCATCTGGATTATACCTATGACGGGCAAAAGATAGTCACGCTGCCGCTGGCCGACGATATAGCGCGCGCCGAGTTGGGAATTGCCCGGCATGCGCAAATTCGTCCGACGCGCGCGATGAAGTTGTTTTTTGACTTTTGTTCGGACTGGTTCAGTAAGTACTACCCCCGGGGTGGGTCCTGCCGCGCCGAGCCGCCGCTTTATGATCAATCCGCCGGCTCCCTGAGTGAAGCCAGGAAGATCCCGTACCCGCCATAGCCGCTGTGGCGAATTTCAAACCATAGCACGATGATGCTTTGAAAATTATCACTTGATCTGAAGGAAGGGGCATCTGTATCTTAATATACTCACAACCAGGATCTAAGCCGCATTCGTCACCGCAGGAGGGATAACCATGTCCAGTGGATCACACCAAAGTCAATACAATGACGCTGTAATAGCGAGCGTCGAAATGGTCTGTGGCGATGGGTTTATGTCCCCCGGAGGTGAACAGTGCGTTGCCCGTATTGTCGAGGGGCTGGATATTAGCGGAAAGAAAGTGTTGGAAGTCGGCTGCGGTCTGGGCGGAGTTCTGGTCGCCCTGGTACGTAACCATCATGCCGGGTCTGTCCATGGTATGGACCTGGAGGCAAGCGTTCTGGCGCGGGCGAAGAAGCGCGTTCTCGCTGCGGGGCTGGAAAACACAATTCAACTTCAACAAGTTGTGCCAGGTCCCTTTCCCGTCGATGACGATAGCTTCGATTTCGTGGTGTGCAAGGAAATGCTGTGCCACATCGAAGACAAAAAGCCATTTTATGAAGAACTGGTTCGAACGATCAAACCCGGTGGCTGGTTGATTGGCAGCGACTGGTTAATCAGCAACGAGGCGCCGGGAACGCCGGCATATGAAAGCTGGCGAACACATCTCAAGGACGCCGGAATGATTTTCCATTTTGCATCCTTTGATGAAACCGTCGCCGGCTTTAACAGTGCAGGTCTGAAAAATGTCGCGCTAAGCGATAATTTCGACTGGATCACAGGCATCCATGACGAACAACATGAGCGTGTTCATGGCTCGGCAAAGCAGGCTTTGCTGGATGCTCTTGGGGGCGATGGATATGACGCCCTGGTTGTGCGCACACGGAACCGTATCGAAGCAGTTGAAAACGGCACACTGTTGCACTGTAATTTCAGGGCGCAAAAATAAATTCAGCATAGAGGCTAATTCAAGGCCTCGTGGTGCAAAGCTACTCACCCGCCAAAAGAGATATTAGGGGTCATACTTAGCGTATTACCCTGGCTATCGAGTGCTTTTATTGTTTTTCCATTTAGAATGGAGATGGTTTGGTTTAGGCTTTGGCCTCGGAACACCTATATGGACTTTATTCTTTGCTGCTATATGGGGTGTTACTGGAACATTGTTTAACATTGTTTTTGTCGAAGTTTTCAATAGTTATTAAAATGAAAATAATATACTGCTTAGTTTCTAACCGAGGGTTGACGTACAGCTTGACCATTAGATAAGCCTGTTAAATACACTTCTAAATCGGTGTATTCCTTACTACCTATGGCAATGGGCTGGGTGCCTCCAGAACGGTTGCATTCGGTAAAACGAAGATGTAGTGACTGTAATTCATTTTTTACTCGATACGTCGGCCAATGTGCTGCATCACCGTAATAGGTGGTCGGAGTTTGTCCACGTAGATGCTTGCCTGAAAATGTGACATGACAGGTTCCACAGGCAAAATTTGTCCATCCGGTACGCATAAAAAATAACCTTTCTCCGCGCTCAAATGCTAATTTTAGTTCACCTTCACTAACGTTCACATTCATTGGCATGCTGTTACTAAAACTTCCGATATACACTGAAACAGCACTATTGTCGTAGCTTCCGTTTAACAGAGTCATTCCCTGCTTGTCAGCACACAACTCAATCATTTCTTCTAGCCCGGTAACATGATTTAAATGGTCATTGAAGCGTGGATAATAGTTTGCTCTTAAACCATCCAGTTTGCCGTTTCTGGCTCCAATACAGTTTGCGAATTCATCATTGGTATTCAATTTATTATAAACTGCTTCACCCCTGTCCATTGCAACATGTCCACCATGAAGGCTGTCATCAAAAGGTTCATCCTGCCATTTTGAGTTCAGCTTCCAAATTTGTTCGTTACTCATCAAACCTTCATTAATGCTCTCGGTATCTTTCCAGTATTTGTAAGTACCGCTAACATCTGCAGATGCATGGGCAATACCTGGTGAATGTTTAACATATTGACGATAGGGTTCTTGTGCCTGACCTGATAAGACTAACAAAGCCAGTATTACAGCTGTTACAATTTGTTTTTTTGAAATTAGCATTATTCGTTATTTTCCCGGTAATAAATGCTTATCACTTTGTTTTAAGATAAGACACGATGTCTTGCATCTCCTGAAAAGATAATACTCCATGTGTGCCATAGGGAGGCATCGCTGATTCAGGGTTATGGACACGAGCATCATATACTTGCTGGTAAAGCCAGTTAACATCACGATCTTTGTAAGAAATCAGCTCCAACGATGGGCCGACATTTCCAAACTGAGATGCCCCGGGCAGTTGATGACAGGCTACACAGTTACCTTTTACAAGGTTATTCGCAAGTTTCTTTCCACGCTCCGCATTTCCATTTAAAGCACCATTTAATGATACTGTTTCCGGGTTAGTGCTATCTCTTTTGTCACTATAGCTCAGGGTTGGCCAAAGGGATAAATCTTGTCGATGTTCATGCCATTCAAAATCTCCGCTATTTTCGATTGGTTTTGGCCAGATGGTTTTATTGATGAGCCACTCATCATATAAAATATTATCGGGTTTCTCTTCGGCAGTTGAACTGCTACTCATCAGTAGCAGTACTGAACCAATAGTTATTAACTTATTCAATGATCTTCTCGTATTAATTTTCTCACGCTACACACTTTTTAAGGTAGTTATTAATT
>Ga0164315_10000780_pt1 | contig 22910 bp, 24 predicted proteins | sample GuaBasSedimGuay6_FD_113737 | JGI IMG/M metagenome (GOLD analysis project Ga0164315, IMG submission 113737) | Subseafloor sediment microbial communities from Guaymas Basin, Gulf of California, Mexico - Guay6, Core 4569-2, 0-3 cm | ecosystem: Environmental > Aquatic > Marine > Hydrothermal vents... | reverse complement strand
GTACTACTCGTTCCAAGCTAAAATAAGTAATCTATGTCTTCCCATACCATATTCTGGATCTGATTCTTTTCCTGTAGCAGAATATGTTGCATTCATTACTGCTGCACTGGAATAAAGCACTGAGCCATTACCATTTCCTAAAACATTACCTTCTGATGGTGTAGGAGATAAACAAACTAATGCTCCAATTATATCTGCATGAATATGCATAATATCATCTACTATAAACAATCCTGTAAATGGTGAGGAATTAACATTTTTTACTTTTGCATCAACTGTAGCATTGTGAACTATCAAGACACCAGATCCTTGAATATTTGCAGGATTCCACTCAGTACCCGATGGTAGTTCAACATAAGTTATTCCGCTAAGTGGAAATGTTAAAAAACTAGGATCGGTTACGTACTGCCCCCCATTATCACCAGAAATTGCCATTGTTTTTGCTACACCTCCAGTAAAACCTTCACTAGCTCCACCTAGCACTTCATCAGGAGTAGATGGATAAACACCACCAAAATATGATTGACCAGTTTTAAATACCGTTGTATCAGCACTACTGTATGGTTCTATATCTGACCCATCATCTGTTCCACCAACTTTTGAGCTTCCACCCTGAGTAAAGCTGCTTGTTGTCCATAATCCCTCAGTTCCAGCGTCATCTATTAGAACTCCATTAATATCATGATTCCTACCATCAATAATAAAATTTCCATTTGTAGATACAGGGCTATTTGCTGAAATACCCGCCATTGTTGCATCTGGAACATATCCTTTTTCTGGAAGAGCAGCATAAACAGTTGTATATTTTTGCTTCTCATCATATGTGCCTAAAACTGATAGTTTTATTATTGTTCTATCATAATAGGGAAAATCGCTATGGTCATCATGATCATCATGATCAGTAAAGAAAATATATGTGCTTTCATAATCTAATTCAAATTCTACATCAGTATCTATTTCATAGTCAATATCAACTTCACTCTCAGAATCATCTGTTTCATTTAAATTAAGGCTTTCTCTTAAAAGATCCATAGACTCAGAGATATTAAAAACTGAAGCATACTGTATATTTATCCCTTTAGATAATTCGGTGGGTATGTTAAAGTTACCCGTAATTTCGCCACCAGCATCTCCAACTGCTCCAACTTCAATTACTGTATAAGTTACTTCACCACCAAATAATTCTCTTGTTTGAGGTGTAATTACTCTGAAATCATTATCATCTGCTAATTCTGCTAATAACATTTCTGCCATAGTGTTGCTAATATTTCTAGCTTTAATTTCACTAAAATATTCAACAGATGTTTCTGTGGAAGTAGTTAATCGGTTATTGATTATTAAATTCATTACTACGAATAATAACAAACTTCCTATAACGAGCATTATTGCTGATTTTCCCATTTCTCTTCCGTTTAATTATTTATCAAATTTCGTGGACTAATTAATCTTTCCCAAACTACCCCTTCATAAATACTATCAACAGGAAAGCTTGATTCAGATTTAATAAAAACTTTAATACTTCTAATTGTATTTCTTAGTGTTTGACTTGTGTCTAAAATTGAGTATGCTAGTTCATTCTGCATTGCATCATAATAGGTTAAATGAAAATCAGTTACAACTGCAACTAGATTATTGTCACCACTATTTGTTCTCGAATAGACTGGGCTATCATTTGGATTTTCAGTATAAGTCCAATCATCCACTGTATAGTTGTAAAGTAAAAAATCTTCTACTATTCCGTCTTCATCAATATCACCATCAAATCTAATTTTATCTGAATCAGCTACTGAAATAATATCCGACATAGTCATTGAACCAATCTTATAAAAATAGAATTCGAAAATTTGAGCTGTATTGGAAGCACTATTCAATGTTACCTCGGTGGCAAGAGAATCTTGGGTTACACTATTTATTCTAGAAGTGAATGAAATAGTCATCAGAATGAGAAATCCTGTTATAACCGAAGCTCCTATAATATCAAGTATTGTTGACATACAATTAAATTTATCTTGTTAATAATTTTAAATTCTAATAAGAAACTACTGATGTTTGGGTAATTGTACCGTCTAAAAGATCGGTAGTAACTTCTACACTAACTTTTTTATAAAAAGATCTTGTCATACTCTCTGTGTCTGGGGTGTCAAAATTTACATAAGATACAGTTACTGTTGCAACAAAATCTCCAAGTCGCTCCGATGAAACTGTGCGAGCATGATTATCAAAATCATCGACATCATCGTAAAGCAAATAATTTGTTTCACCTCCATCTGGTCCTAAACTAGCAGAAACTGTTAATCCCTCTTTTACAGTAATTGCTCCTCCAACTGTAGTTTCATCAAAAGATTTTGCATTAATTTCATCAACTATAGATTGACAAATACCAGATCCAGTAACAATACTTTCATTCATTAGGGAAATAGTGGTGAAGTTAGATTGTAAATCTCCGAAAGAAATTACAATAAAAGAGAAGAGCATCATTGCTCCAACTGTCAATATTATTTGACCTGTATTCATAGTTTAACTAAAACTTTTTGTAAATCTAGTAATTTGATTAGAAGATACAAAATAATCAAAAAAAATACTTCATTATTTTTCGACAACTATATCTAATATTATTAATTACTAAAAACACTTTTCTAACTATTTATGCAGAAAGTTTTTTTGAGAATGAAGTTTTTTTATAAAATATATTGAAGTGTTTACAAAATATGAACTCCAAAATATTATTCCAATAAATTTTAATCCATCTTCATAAAATGTTTCCATAGTACTATAACTTAAAAACTGATCCGCTGAAGCCGATAAGCCTAAAAATAGGAGGGCTACTGATAAGAATAAATAATTAGTTTCTAAAATAATATTAAGATTAAGCAAAATATAAATCGCAAATATTAGTAAATATCCTAAAAACACATAGCTTTGTTCTATTGATAAATAATCAGGAAACAGTTCTTCGTGGAACAGAAAAAAATCATCCAATGTTAGCAAAAGTGTAAGAAAACCTGAACTAATTAAAAATTTTACAGCCTTAGAATTTTCTGATTTTTCCTTTATAAGTATAGCCGAAAAAAAACAAATCGCTACTGCTGAAGTCCAAAATAAAACACCTAAATTTGATAGGATTCCAATATAAAATGGAAAGTGTTGTATTGACGCTGGATCTCTAGTAAATTTTGTTACATTAATACCAGTTATTTGGCTAACATATAAAACCAAAGCAACCACTAATGATGAAAACACCAAAATTGTTAGAAATTGGATTTTTGATTTTTTAAATTGTTCGGCAAGTTGTTTCAAATATTTATTCATAGAATTCATATAAAATTGACTTTGAATATACTTTCTTTATAATTTGCTCTGTAAATTGTAATAGTAATATAATGTATATTACTGATTTTATAAAGAAATTACTCAGCTCACAAATCTTTATTTAGCGGAAAAATTTAATTTGGATATTGAATATCAAATAAGACGTATTGATTTTTTATCGCCTCATGATTTCCATTTATGGCAGAATTTTATTTTATTAACTGATGACACAAATTATAGCGATTTAGGTCAATGGCGTTTGCTTTATTATAATCTTTATGGCTTCCAAAATTATTCTTATTTCTGCTTTGATAAAGATATAGTTGTTGGTGTGATTTCAGTTTATAAAATAAATTCACCATTTATAGGTAATATGTTAGTTAGTTCACCCTTTTTTGGTAATGGTGGGTTATATTATAAAAATGAAAATATTAGATCACTATTGCTAGAAAAAATTATAACTGTAGGTAAAGAGTTAAAGGTTGATTTTTTAGAGTTACGTTTGATTGAACAATTACCAATGCCATTCAAACAAAACAATAGTTTTTCAGAATATATCCTCGACATAAGTGAGGATGAAAATACTATTTGGGAAGATTCCTTTTCTTCAAACGTTCGCCAGAATATTCGAAAATCTTTTGAGAGTAATTTTAGATTTAGTTCAAGCCTATCATTTACAAATTGTTTTAACTTATTGGAAAAAACATTTAGGGTTCACGGAACTCCATTTCATAACAAACGTTTTTTTAAGTTATTAAAAAAATATTTTAAATCTGATATTTTATTTGCTGAAATATCAAAAGAGAAGAACATTGTTGCCTCTGGAATAATTTTTAAATTTAAGAAAACTGTTGATACACCTTACATCGGAAGTCTAAAGAAATTTAAAACTGCTGGGGCAAATTACTTTCAATATCATAATATTATAAAGCATTGTAAGGAGAATGGAGTCATTTCATTTAATTTAGGAAGAAGTCCTAACAAATCTTCACATGCAAAATTCAAACTAAAGTGGGGGGCAGAAAGAGTTCCTTTAAATTATAATTACTATATGATTAATTCCAAGAAAGAGTACAAAACTGTGGGCGAGCCTTCGGTACTATTTATATTTGCAACAAAATTTTGGCAAAAATTGCCATTGATAGTAACTAAAAATTTTGGGCATTTATTTTTTAGATATATCCCCTAATATCTCGAGGTAATTTATTACGGTTGTTGTCTTATAATTATTTAAAAATTTTGTGGTTCGTTTCCAATTATTTTTTACGTTATAATTTCCAATTATTTTTTCACTAAAACTTTTTTCCAACACTTCTAAAGGTTTGTCAAATTCCCAAGGATGGAAATAAAGCATTGAATTGCGATTTATTTTTCGGTTAGAAGAGATTAATAAATTAGTTATCCACAACGGAAAAGCTCTAAAATAAAATCCGCCACCGTAGGGGATACGTAAACTTCCAAGTTCATAAACTGACGGAGGTATTTCCACTAAATTTTCTGAAATCATAAATGGTTCTATAGGGTTTTTATTACTGCCGTACAAATATGTTTTAAAAGGGAAAAGAGATGAGTCATATTTGAAACCTAATTTTTCGAGATGTTCCCAAAGCCAATGGTGTGCTATGTTTGCAGACCATGATGGTGCTCTAAATCCTACAACAGAACGTCCACTAATATTTTCCAAAATTGATTTTGCCTTATGGATTTCCTCTAAGTTTTTACTTTTGTTATCGTCTGAAATTTTTAAATGGGTATGTGAATGTGAAGCAATTTCAAAATTATTATCCGACATTTTGCGAATTAGCTCTGGATATTTTTCTGCTAATTCACTCACAACAAAAAATGTTGCTTCCTTTTCATTTTCCACCAGCCAATCAATAATTGCAGAGATTCTACTGGAAGCTGACCATGAACGTGTGGAATCTAGTGGCGTGAGATGCGAATGGAAGCGTTCTTCGATATCAAATGTTAAGCAAATCATTTTGCTCAATCTTCCGAAGTCGTGGTCTTCGATTTAATCTGGGAATCTCGCATTTTTTTTTCAAAAAAGGATAATTGCCTAGATAGATCTACAACCTTTGATTGAAGCTTGTTAATTGAGATGGTTTGATAAAACAGATAGAGAATTAAAAATGAAATGCCAACTAAAGTAATCCAAGAAACTGGAAGAATATTTCCCCAGATCACTGAGAGCCAGCCAGTTAAGGATGGAAATACCACAAGAATTTCAGCTCCAATTAATAAAAAGAGCCAAAATAATGTTTGCCCTGAATTTATTTTTTTGTCGAAGAAACTTTTTAACAATCCAAAGATCAATAAGCAAAGAATAAAACTAACAACTAAAATACTTTGTAAATTCATTTACTCGCCTTTAATTTTTGTTTAATGTTTTTATAAAAAATAATATTTCCTAATAAACACAAGAATGTTTTTATTGGATAGAGAATTGCTTTTGTAAAATGATACATAGATGTACCACCCACGCGGCAAGGGACTTCAATGGGAACCTCACAAATTTTTGCTCCCATTAGAGCAAATCCAACTATAAACTCAGCGTGCATATCTTCAGCAGGCAATTTTAGTGCAACTGGAATAAACTCACGAGAGATTAATTTTAGCCCGCATGTTACATCAGTTATTTCAATTTTAGAAAAACTGGATGCGACTTTAGAAAAGAATTTAGTTCCTAATGATCTTAAACTTCGAGAATTATCAGAATTTAGTTTATACCTGCTACCAATAATCAGATCGGATTTAGTTTCATAATAAGTCTTTATAATACTAACTAAATCAGGTGTGCGGTGTTGTCCATCGGAATCGAAAAAAACTACAAATTCAAAGTTGCTCTTAAGTGTATAATGCATAGCAGTTCTTAACGCTTCATCATAACCTAAATTTATTGGATGAGATAGATAATTAACGCCACATTCTTCTAAAATATTTTTAGAATTATCGGTTGAACCATCATTAATAAAAAGTAGGTTGTTTGAGGGAATCTCCTTTTGAAGTTCCAAAATAACCTGTAATAAATTAGCCTCTTCATTGTACACAGGAACAGCAACTAGTCCGTTCATTCTCTATAACTCCATAATTACTATGCGGAAATTTAGTAAAAGGAATTGAAAAAAAAAATGAATTGAGCAAATACTAGTTTTTCAAATTGGATTTTTCAATTATCCCCTTTTGATACCCCACATCAAAAAGTATTTTATTTTTAATTGGAAATCGTTTTACGGGTAGTAAATTAGAAATGGAAGCAGAAAAAAGTGTAATGATAAGTATCATTTGTAAAACCGTTGCGAAGAGTATCTGTTTATTAAAATTGGACGCTTTTTCAAATGAAAAATTATCTATAATTATTAAAAACATGTATCCATAAATAATGATAAACCAAATTGGATTTTGAATTAAAAGTGCAGAAAATATAGTAGCCGCAATTAATAGTCCCTTTTTTGGCTGAAGTTTTATTATAAAGAACATTGTTACAGGTAATAATATTCCACCTATTTGAAGTATAAATAATGGCTGATTTAAAATTTTATTAAGACTAAAGCCAATCAATCCGGAAGCAATTATCATAATTGGAAGTGACTTTGGGAATTTTTTATAAATATAATATGCTAATATTGAAACTATAATTACGAGAGGAAGTATTATTATTTCATCCAAAGAAACGCCAAAAAAGGAAAAGATTTTAAATCGCCACTCCTCAATACTGTGTAATAATAGATAGAACGGACTAAGCAAATAAAGACTAGCAATCACTCTTTTTTGATTATCAGATTTATGTTTTTTCCAAACCACGGCACTCCAGCTAACCCAAAGAAGTGTTACAAGAAAGAATAAATGATAATTTCGAATAAATTTTAATTTGCCTTCAACAACAATATATGGAATTCCTTCCGTAACGAGTTCAACATTCCAGAGACCAAACCCAGCAAAAATGGAAGCAATGCAAATTATTATTGACCACGTAAGAAACCCTTTCTGATTGTAGAATAAATTTAAAACAAATAGAATAAAAAACCATTCTGTCCACAACTTGAATACTTCCTCAAAGTAACCTAAGTATTCCTGATAAGGAGCAACTTTTTCACCAATTAGAGAAGGCATTAATAAATGGAGAACATAATGTTTATGCGCAATAAGATCTAAAAGACCATGTACCATAGCGGCTACAAAAACTGCTATAAAATATTTACGCGAAACACTATTTTTACCTAAGTATTTAAAAATGTAAAATAGTAACAGACCTCCAATCAGTGCCCCAATAATAATTAACACATCGTCAGTATAAGTTGTAATTGAAATGGGTAGATTTTTAAAATTATCCTGAACAAAGTAACCTAGTGATTCATGAAATTGAAGTTTTTCATCAATTATTGCAATTCCAAGTAGGAACGAAATTATAATAGCAATTTTTCTTTTTACCGGATTAGGATTTGAAGTTCTCGTTTTAGGCAAAACAATTAGAAGTGAAACAAACATTAGAGTTAAACTCATCCAAGTTCCAGGCGCACTTTCATCAAAACCGATAAAGACCGAATAATTTGATATCGAAAGCAACAAGCCAAACAATCCAAGAAATATTGGACCATAATGAAGTAAATATGGCGGAAACCTTAAATCACCATCATACTCTAATTCTATTTTATTTTTAATGCTTTTCATTTTCTAACATCTGTAAAATACTGAAGCAAGTTATCTGAAGAAATACCAAACTCTGTTCCTTCATTATAATTCCAATACTTTTGTGGAATATTATTTAATACACATCTACTTGATGGTGTTAATTTTCTTTTTATCCAATTATTAAATGGTCTTATATAAATTCGTCTTTTAATGTACTTTGAACTAAAGTGTTTACGATTAATTATCCAATAGTCAATTTTATTCTTCTCGATAAAACTGACAATTTCATCTGGATTATATGAGTAATATGCTTTAAAATAATCTTGAGTTCTTTTTTTTATTACATTCCAATAACTTGTCCACCAAGGATGTGATAACTCCATTGATAGAAAAACCGTTTTGCCAGTTGTAATTGGTATTTCACTCCCTTTGGTTGGGTGGATTGCAATCATTGGTTTTCCTGGAAGCTCTTTTATAAATGAGTAAAGATTATGGTCGTCATATTTTTTTGTTTGCAATCCAGGTACAAGACTTGATGAGTAACTAATAAATCCAATCAACACGAGGGCAACAGTTACTATATATATTTTTGGAAGTTTTAGATTAAACTTGTTTTTAAGAGCTCCAACTATTTTGTCTTTTTCCAATCGCAAAATATTTGCCCACCAAAATCCCCCTGCAATTGAAAAGAAAAAAGGCAAACTATAATGGAAATATCTATTAGGAATATATAATTTCATTAGAAGAATATCGGCAATTATATAAATGAAAATACTTCCAAATAAAAGGGCATATAATCCACGAGGCAATTTAAAAATGGATTTACCTAAATAGTAAAATGACGAAACAAAAAATAGAACTGTAAACCAGGTGCCGAGTTTATTTTCAAACTCGAGCCAAATTGATTTAACTGGAATTATAGGAGAACGCCCCCAAGTTGTAAAAACTCCTCGGTTCTGAATTTCTGCTCTGGAAACTAATTCACCGAAGTCGTGCTGCATACTTAAATATTTTAAAGCAACTACCGAAACAAAAAACAAAATTGATATTACAATTGGCACATATTTCTCTTTCCAATATTCTTTTGAACCAATATTGTTCTTATCATTTATCAAAAAATCGATAAAAAGGATAGCTCCGCTATGTACTGCTGCCATTGGGTAAGAGAGAGATTCCAATAGAATTATTGGTGGAATCCACCACCATTTTTTTGTGTAAATAACATAAATTGTTAATAGAATTAAGGGTGATGAAAATGCACTCATAAACCCACCCGAATATTCTTCAAACATCATCGAGAAAAGTCCAAAAATGATTGCTGAAATCCACCCAGCTGTTTCATTGTACATTTTTTTAGAAGTTATAAATATCAGCAATACTGTGATGGCAAAGTATAATATCGCCAATAGTTTTCCCCAATAAATATCAATTCCAGTTTTTGATAAATTTTGAAAAATAAAATCTGCAACAGGGGATGTATTAAACTCAGCATATTCAAGTAAAAGATCATCATCCTGGAATGATTGATTTTCGGGACTTAACCAGTGGGGGGCTTGGCGCCAATTATTATGAAATCTATCCTCTTCTAACAAAGCAGGTAAGTGTAAATAGACTGCTAAAAGAATTGCGGCGAAGAAAACAAAAAATTCTTGAGAGGAAAATATTTTTGAAAAGTATTTCATCAAATTCGCCTAAGCATAAATTATTTTTTCAATTGAGAATTGATATTATTCAAAATATTTTCGAGCATTTGCTCAATGTTAACTTGTGGAGAATAATCAATAACCGATTCTAGTTTTGATAAATCTGGAACTCTAAATTTCATATCCTCAAATCCACTACCGTATGCTTCGCTATATGGTATTTTAACAATATCTGAATTACTGGAAGTAATTTTTTTTACTTTTTCTGCCAACTCCATTATACTTAAATAACTTTTGTTCCCAATATTGTAAACATCTCCCCAGGAGTTTTCAGTACCGATTAAGCTAGTAATTGCATAAACCGCATCTGATACATATGTAAAACTTCTGACTTGCTCGCCATCACCGTAAACGGTTATTGGTTTATTATTAATAGCGGCATTAATAAATGACGGGACAACCATTCCATATTGATCAACTTGACGAGGACCGCAAATATTAAAAAATCGTCCAACAACAACTTTTGTTTTATGCTCTTTAAAATAGCTCATTGCAAGATACTCTGCCAACGCCTTACTGCAACCATAACTCCATCTTAAAACATTTGGTGGTCCTAACTTAATATCATCTTTTTCATTTAACTTCCCATCTTCAGCTTTACCGTAAACTTCGGAAGAAGAGGCAATGAATAATTTTTTATTGTGCTTATTTGATAGCTCAAGAAGACTTAATAAGCCTTTAACATTGTTTTCAATTGAAGCAATAGGTTTTTGTGTTAATAGCTTTACTCCCACAGAGGCAGCTAAATGATAAATAGCATCAACTTTTGGAATAATATCTTCTAACAAACTATTGCTGGAATAATCCCCTTCTATAAACTCAAATAATGAATTGTCAATTATTCCACTAAGATTTTCCCTTTTTCCAGTCGATAAATTATCTATTCCAAAAACTTTGCTGCCACTATTTATTAAATACTCAGTTAAATGTGAGCCAATAAAACCAGCTGCTCCTGTTACAAGTATGTTCAATTTTTCCTCGTGGACTATTAAAGTTATCTCAATTACTTTGTTTTTTAAAAACCAAAATTACAATTGGAGATGGCAACATCCAAATGAAGATAGGCCTTTTTATCTGAAGTTCAAATCCATTCTTTCTAAAATATTCAGTAATAGTGGGAATTTTATTAGGATAAAAAGTTAAATACCCAAGTACTTTATCATTAAAAATATATTTCCAAATTGGATGAATTCTTTTTATCTCCACAATAACATATTTTTTGCTTATTCTACAAAACTCATCTATTGCTTTTCCCTGGTCTTCCAACAAAACATGATGTAGCATATTTAAACACAATGCTAAATCGAAAGAATTGTTATTGAACGACATTTTTTTTGTTACATCTTCTTGTGAAAAAGAGATTGCTTCATTTTCTTGATGTTTTTTTGAAGCAATTTTAAGCATCGAATCCGAAAAATCTATTCCGTGAACAGCTTTAAAATTGAACTTGGATTGTAATTCATTAGTAAAATCACCCATCCCGCATCCTACATCAAGAATTTTTTCTACTTCATAATTTTTCGTTAGTTTTTTTAAAATGGAAATTATCTTTTTACGAATAATTCTTTGCCAAATTGTATGAGTTTGTTTCTTTGTATTTTCATTCGCATCATAATAACCATTTTTTTCAACAGCAAGGTTATCGAAAATTGATTCTATTTTATTATAGTAATTGCTTTTCTCTGTAGTCTCTAACATATTTTACTTTAATGGTAATTTAATAATTTGGAATTTTTTATCATTATATACAATAGATTCTTTCGGAGGGGATTCTAAAGTAAAATGCAATTTTCCTTCCGTAATTTTTTTTATAAACTGATTGTATGGTTTTACATAAAATTTATTACGTGATATCTTTCGTCTTGAATAATCCGTTTTTTCAACAATAAGATGAGTAACACCATATTCCGTATTTAAATAATTTATACTACCTCTATTAGTTGCAAACAAAGCTATAAATGTAGCTTCTGTTCTCTCCTTAACAGATTTATAATAATTTTTGAACCATGGATGAGCCATTTTAAAATTACACAATACCGATCTTTTAGCCATTAACGGAATATCATCCATAATATATGGTGGGCCTGCAATTAGAACTTTCGGTGGAAGTTCCGATACAGCTTCAGTTAATTTTTGATGCCCTCTACTATCGTGAATTCCTTTACCCTGCCGAAAGGAGGCAGAATAGGAAATGCTTGCCGCACCAATCATTAAAAAGAACATGGCATATTGTAACTGGTTGTTTTTAATTTTTTCAAAAAGAGCATTCCAATTAGCTGCATTAAATAAAATGAGAAGCAATGCCATTGAGTAGCGTGAATAGCGATTTGGAATATAAAGTTCCATGAAATAATAATCCGCAAGTCCATAGCAGATTATTGAAGCTATAAATAATGCAATCCACGATTTATTAATAATTATATTTTTTCTCAATACTAGAATAAAAATTAAAAAACTAAATAGAGTAAATGGATGAATAATTTGATCCAAAAATGCTTCAAATAATGTTGGTATCGGTACATAAGGAGTATAGAGCAATCCTCCTTTTAACATCTCGGGCATTTTTAGAAGTGCGGCTCCCGAAGTCATTGGTCCTATTGCATTATTGGGGTTAATATATTTTATCAACAAAATTCCAATTGAAATAAGAGCTCCAAATGATGCATGTTTTATCAGTTCTATTGAGTAACTTTTATCTTCAAAATAAATTATTATAATATAAACCAGAATTGTTACCCCCATTAAAAATGGTATTGGTGGGTATGCTATCGCTCCAAAAGGCAACAATAGTAGTAATCCGAGTGATTTCTTTGATTGCAGAAAATAGAGAGAGAGAAGTAACGATGGAATAATCCAAAATTTGGAAAAAAAGCCTTGAGAGAAACCAAATTGATCAGGGAAAAATGTAAAAAAGAGTGCTGTTAAAATTCCACCTTTAACTCCAAACATTTTTCGACCAATGATAAAAAAGAGTAGTGTTGCAAATCCATAACTTAAAACAGACAAAGTTTTGGATAACGTAATTACATCAAAAAAGAAAGTACCTAAATAATAAATTGTGTTTTGCAACGGACTAACATTGAACGAAGAATAGTGAAGAAGAAGATCGTTTTCCTGAAATAAATTGTTATGAAACGCTGCCCAGTGAGGTGCCTGCCTCAAATCCGATTTGAACATTGCATCACTAGTAAGAGCTGGCCAATATAAATAAATAGCTGCCCCTAAGCCTATGCAAAAAAAGAGAGAGTAAATTGCTATATCTTTTTTTGAAGGAAAATTTATGACTTTTTTAATCTTCATTATGGAATAAAAGAAACAATTAAATTATTATTTAGTAGCTATTATAAGTTACCAATAATTAGTGTGAAAGTTATTATATTCATAATTCAAAAAAGAAGAAAAAACGTATGGATCCAATTAATATTATTGCTGGTATTGCTTTACTTTTATCGATTGTTGCTAATAGCTCTACCACCAAAGGTGGATTAAAAAGGTCTGTCACCAAATCGGAAAGAAAGCCAAATACGTATTTACAGAAAGTCCCACTAAATATTTCAGCTTTAATTTTGGTTCTTCAACTTTTAGGTATATTCCAGATTGGAACTCTAGAGTATAAAAGTGAGTATCAAGTATTTAGAATTATTGGAGTAATCTTTTTTGTTTTTTTTGCATGGCTTCAGGTGAAATCATTTAAAAATTTAAAAAGTTACTACACGCAAGAAATTTCACTTCAAAAAAACCACCAATTAATTTCTACTGGCATACATAAAAGTATTCGCCATCCTCAATATGTAAGTCAAGTGCTCAGTGATTTAAGTTTAGGCATAGCTTTTGGAAGCTACATCATTATTCCACTAGTATTATTGGTTGAATTACCTCTTTTTATTCTAAGAGCAAAAAAAGAAGAGGAAATGATGCTTGATTTTTTTGAGAAGAAGTATTCAGTATATAAAGAAAAAAGTGGTTTTATTTTTCCATTTATTGGAATTAAAAATTAAATATTCTTGAGTGTACAAAACATACAAGAGTCTAATTAAAAAACAAATAATGGCCTCTAAGTCTAAAAGACACGAAGTAAGCAGAGAAACAGATTAAACATTCTTTATTGTCTTTTTACCTTTGTGGCAAGAAAACAAATGAAATTAAAAAATATTTTCTTTTTTCTATTACTCTTAAGCAGTTTAATCTTTTCCCAAAGATTATTAAAAATTTCGGTCTCTAAAGGAGCTGAAAAGGGGCATATTTCTTACATATCAAAGAAAGGCGTTACATATCTCTCAGCAAAAGATTTGTCAAAAATTCTAAGTGGCAATTTTTATTATAATCCAACAGCTGCAAAAATTGAAATGAAATTTGAAAATTACAAACTAAAAGTAACTGCAAAAAATCAATTTTTTGTTCTTTCATCAAAATTTAATTATGAAAAAGAAGTTTATCAAATTCCTATATCTACGCTCGCAATAAAAAATGATGTCTTCATTCCAGCTATTTACTCTTTAAAATTTGTTGAAATGGCATATCAAAAAAAGTTGATTTATAGTGATGATGAAAAAAATCTAATTGTAACTAGTGAGTCAATTAATGTTTTTGAAAAACTAGACGACACCTATAATTCTAATATAATTGTAGAGAAGAAAAAAAGAGAATCAATTGATTCGGCATATGACATTTATGGTATTGAAGTATCTGAAATGGCGAATGGAACATTAATTAGATTAAAATCTAAGCGAAGGATTAATATGTTTCGTTCGTCTATTCTTGATGGAAAACTTATGTTTTTTGTTTCGGGAGTATCCATAGACCCTAACTTTGTAAAACAATTTAATCCAACTGGAGTAGTTCGTAAAGTAAATGTAAAACATGTAAAGGGAAATATTCAAATTGAGTTTGCGTTAAAAAATGGCACTTCAATTTCGAATTCAATGCAATCATCTTCAAAAGATGTTGATACAGATGATATTTTAATTTCAATACAGAACGATGCACTCGATAAATTTAGGAAAGATATTTCAGCAGAAAAAGAGAAGTGGAATTTTGACGTTCTAGTTATTGATGCCGGGCATGGTGGAAAAGATGGTGGTGCTGTTGGAATTACTGGGGTAAAAGAGAAAGATGTAAACCTTGGAATTGCATTAGAATTAGAAAGAATAATTAAACAAAAGATGTCGGATGTAAAAGTTGTTCAAACAAGAAGAACTGATAAATTTATTGAGTTGGCGGAACGTGGAAGAATTGCAAATAAAAATAGTGGGAAACTTTTTATTTCGATTCATGCAAATTCTTTAGCAGGCAAAAAGCGACGCAATGTTCAGGGTTTTGAAGTTTATTTGCTCCGTCCCGGTAGAACCCAAGAAGCGATTGGAGTTGCTGAATTTGAAAATAGTGTAATCGACTTTGAAAAAGATAAAGCTAAGTATAAAGAATTAACAGATGAAAACTTCATACTGGTTTCAATGGCACATTCAGCTTATATGCGGTACTCAGAAAGGTTTGCTGGAATTCTCGATCAAAATTGGAGTCGTAATATTAAAGCAATACCATCGCGCGGTGTTAAGCAGGCAGGATTTTATGTGCTTGTTGGTGCATCAATGCCATCGGTATTGGTCGAGACTGGCTTTTTATCCAACAAAAAAGATTCTGCTTATTTAAACAGTAAAAAGGGTCAGAGAGAAATTGCAAATGCAATATTTAAAACCGTTGTAGATTATCGTAAGTTTTATGATACGCAAATGCAATAGAGCAATTTTCTCTATACTAAACTTATATATTCAACAGTTTAAATATTTTAGTTAATAGTTTTCAAATAATAAAGTTAGTAATTCCGAATTAGTGCACCACATTTTGGTGTTCAATAGAATTTTAGTGAAACAATAATAAGAAGTTAATTTGTTTTGTTAATTATCGGGGTTAAATTTGAGTTATAAATTAAATAATATATAAGAAAGGATTTAGATAAATGACAAACGCACAAAAATGGGTATCCGCTTTTTTAGTACTGTTTATCCTTCTGTTAGTTTTATCAAAGATTACTAGTCGCCAAGAGAGTGAAACTGACCTCTCTGACTCTTACATGAATGAAACAGAAAATATTGAAACGGGAGCAAATGAATCTTCAGAGATTTATGTTGGAGATCTTTTAGCGAACAATAGATGTTTTACTTGTCATGGTAATGATTTAAATGGAACTGGCATGGGACCATCACTTGCAAAAGTTAGTGAGAATTGGAAAAAGGTAAGTTTAATTAGCTACTTCCAAAATCCAAAAGCATTTCTGAACAATCCAAGAATGTCAGTTTTAAAAGAGAAATATAATAGAGAGATGCCTGCACAAGAAAAAATGTCTCCAGAAGAGTTGGATGCACTTGCTGAGTATTTGTTGACTAGATAATAAAGAAGAGAAGGTAATGATAAATCAAGAATTGTTAGATATACTCTGCTGTCCAGAAACAAAAGCAGATTTGGTTTTGGAAGGCGAGTTCTTGGTCTCTGTGGATAAAGATACTAGAAAACGTTATCGAATTGAGGATGATATTCCTATAATGCTTGTAGAGGAATCTGAGACTTTAGATGTTGAAGTGTGGCAAGAGATAATGATTAAGCATGGTAAAGAAGTATAATCGAATCCCAGCAAAAAGTTCTCCTTTGTTATTTCACATCCTATTAAGTCTGAATGTGAAATAACCTAGTCAGCTCACCAATGAAATTCTTAAAATAAATAATTTTGCTGATAGGAAATATTTTCAAAACTAATTCTGTAGGTGTTTTTCTTTGGAAGAAACGACAGAATTTTACAGCATCTTAGTTTTTTTGAAACCAGTAAGTATTCTATTTTGAATAGATTTGATGATTTTATAATTATTCAAACATCCTATTAACCAAGTGATAATCAACAAAAAAACAAATATTTAAATGATTAAAAAAACGATCTACATACTGCTATTCACATCAATGTTGCTTATTGCTCAAACTAATTTAAGTAACAAATATCGTCTTGGAAAAACTTATGAAGTATCGGGTAAACTTGAGAAGGCTAAAATAATTTATGAGGAGTTAGCGAAAGTACAACCTGCGAATAATCAATATGCAAACTCATTAAATGATATTTATTTAAAATTGAAAGAATATAAGAACTCAGAATTGTTTCTCTCAAACAGAATTAAGATACGGCCAAACGATGTTACCCTTTATGGACTGCTGGGAACAACTTACTACATTAGTGGAAATAGTGAAAAAGCTGTAGAGACTTGGGATAAAGGAATATCACTAAATAACAATTCACAAATTAATTATACAATTATTTCAAATTATGCTACACAAAATCGTGCATTCGAAATTGCAATAAAATATTTGGAAGATGGTAAAAACAAGGCAGAAAACAGTACTCAGTTTTCATATCAGTTAGCACAGATATACTCCTACACTATGAATTATGGGGCAGCGGCTGAAGAATACTGTTTTGTATTAATGTCACAACCAACTCAGTTAAGTTACATTCGAAAAAGAATGGAGACATATATATCTGCAGTTGGAGCTTTAGAGCAAACTATAGGTGCCGTTAGTAAGTATAACGAGAATATTACTATCAAAGAACTTCTTTCGTTTCTCTTTGTGAAAAACAATCAATTCGAAGATGCATTTATGTTGATAAAAGAATTAGACAAAGTTAAAGTTGGTGAGGGAATATTAATTTATAACTTTGCTACTGCTGCTTTTCGAGATTCTAAATTTGATGTAGCATCCAATGCTTATAAATATTTAATAGATAAATATCCAAACTCAAAATTTGTACCCCAAAGCAAAGTTGGATTTGCAAAAACACTCGAATCAAAATTGGATAGAGAGTGGAATGCAAACCAGCAAAATTGGAAGCCAATTGCAATAACTGATACCACAAACTCATATAAATATTTTCCAATTATTAAAACATATGAATCAATAATTACTTCTACTGGTGGGAAGTTAGCGAATGAAGCTCTTTTTAGAATTGGAAATATTTATGCCACAAAATTTATGGATTTTGAACTTGCATCCAAATTTTTCAACAAAACTCTAAAAAACTCTTCCCTTTCTCTTTATTATGGAAGAGCAAATCTAGAACTATCTAAAATATCTTTACGTTTAAATAATTTGGACAAAGCAAAAAATGAGTTGCTAAATGTTTATGCATCTTCCAAGAGCGAAAAAAATGTTAAGTTGGAGGCTAAATTTTTAACGGCAAAAATTGAATTCTATCAAGCCAATTTTGAGGGTAGCCTTTCTACGTTAGCCAATATTAACAAAGACTTATCAAACGATTTATCAAATGATGCGATAGAACTTTCGATGATTATTAATATGGGCAAGATGGATTCTCTAAGCCTACTAGCTTTTGCCGATGCTAATTTGAAAACAGACCAATATAAATTTTCAGAAGCAGAGAAAATATTTAAAGAATTAAGCGAAAAAGAGAATCTTCTTTTCCTTAAAAACATCTCACGTATGAAATATGCAGAAATATTAATTGCACAAAATAAATATCCAATTGCTATTCAAATATTAAATGAATTGTCTGATTGGAAGGAATTCAATATTTTTGCAGATAGAAGTTTTTATTTGTTAGCACAAGTTTATGAGTTTGGAATAGGAGATGTTGATTCAGCAAAATTGACATATCAAAAGTTTTTAGAACTTTACCCGAATTCCCTCTACATTGACAAAGCGCAAAAGAACTTAAAAAGATTGAAAAATAAAGGAAATAAATCTATATGACGAATGATAATGAACAGGGCACAGTTAAGTGTTCATTTTGTGGAAGAACTGGAACTGAGGTTTCAAGCATGGTTGCTGGACCTGATGTTTATATCTGTGACAAATGTGTAAAATCAAGTGTTGATATTCTAAAAGAAAATATCGCAGCATACAGCAATCAAAATACAATGGAGACATTGCTTACTCCTGATATTATCCACAGCAAATTAGACGAACACATAATTGGACAGAACCAGGCGAAGAAAGTCCTATCTGTTGCTGTCTATAATCACTACAAACGAATAAACGCAAGCTCATCATTCTTTGAGCTTGACGATGTTGAAATTGAGAAAAGTAACATTTTATTGGCTGGTCCTACTGGTGTTGGAAAAACATTAATTGCTCAAACTCTTGCAAGAATTCTGGATGTTCCATTTGCAATTGCTGATGCAACTACTCTTACAGAAGCTGGCTATGTTGGGGATGATGTTGAAACAATACTTGTACGCCTACTCCAAGCTGCTGAATACAATCTTGAAAAGGCTCAGAAGGGAATTATTTATATAGATGAAATTGATAAGATTGCTCGTAAAAGTGAATCGGCTTCAATAACTAGAGACGTTTCTGGCGAGGGTGTTCAACAGGCTCTTCTAAAAATTATTGAAGGAACAGTTGCAGGTGTGCCACCAAAGGGTGGACGGAAACACCCCGAGCAGAGCTTAATAAATATTAACACAAAAAATATTCTTTTCGTTGTTGGTGGTGCATTCGATGGTCTTGAACCAATTATTGCATCTCGCATAAACCAAAGCGTTATGGGGTTTGATGCAGAACTAGAAGAAGTTAGACATCACTATACTGAGGATGAAATTTTGCAACAAGTTCAACCAGATGATATGGTTAAGTTTGGGTTAATTCCAGAGTTAGTTGGGCGTTTACCAATGATAGCCTCACTAAAACCACTTGATGAAGAATCGATGTTGCGTATTTTGACCGAGCCGAAAAATGCAATTGTTAAACAATTCAAAAAACTTTTTATTATGGAGGGTGTTGAATTAGAGTTTGAAGAGGAAGCACTTAAGCTAATTGTTAAAAAAGCTATGGAAAGGAAAACTGGCGCACGAGCTTTGCGTTCAGTAGTTGAAACGGCACTATTGGATATAATGTATGACCTTCCAACAAAGACGAACATTGAAAAATGTTTAATTACAAAAAACACTGTGGAGACTGGCGAAGACCCTGTTTACATTGAGGCTGAAAAGAAATCTGCTTAAATTATTTTATGGGGCTATTTAGTAGCCCCTTACCTTTTTATCGAGTCCAATTTTCTTTATCTATTCGAAAAATATTTACTGGACTACCCTCATAAGAATCTATTTTCTTTTCTAAACTCATTCCATTTTTTATAGCAACCCTCTCTGAACCAATGTTATCAATATGAACAATAGATATTAGGGTCTTTGCAAAATTATTTTCAAATGCATAGTTCTTATATTTTATAGCGGCTTCCGATGCGAATCCTAGATTCCAAAATTTTGGCAGAATTGAATATCCAATCTCTAACCTCTTAACATTTTCAACCGTTTGAATTAAAAGTCCACATTGCCCTATAAGTTGCTTTGTGTTTTTATCAATAAGGGCATTCATTCCTCCTAAATCATTTTCATTAAATCAATAATTATCCTCTCTTACTTGCATATACGATTTTGGATGTAAGCAAGCAGGACACATTTCAAGCGCTTCTTCTGATTCGTAAACATATCCGCAGTTCAAGCATTTCCACCAAACTTTTCCATCTTTCATAAATACTTTATCTTCAGAGATATTTTGGAGTAATTTTAAATATCTTCGTTCGTGTTCTGCTTCAACTTTTGCAATCATTCTAAAAGCCTCAGCAATTTTATGGAAACCTTCTTCCTCAGCTATATCAGCAAATTTTGGATACAAATCTGACCATTCTTCATTTTCGCCTTCTGCTGCAGCTTTTAAGTTCTCCTTTGTTGTTCCAATTTTGCCAGCAGGATAGCTAACAACAATTTCTACTTCCCCACCTTCAAGAAACTTAAAAAACCGCTTTCCATGTTCTTTTTCTTGATTTGCAGTCTCTTGAAAAATGTTTGAAATTTGTTCGTAACCTTCCTTTTTTGCTACCTTAGCAAAAAATTCGTAACGGTTTCTAGCTTGAGATTCACCAGCAAACGATTTTAATAAATTTTGTTCTGTTTTTGAATTTTTTATTGAGTTTGACATTTTGTAACCTTTGATTATTTATGACACATATTATCTAATTTAAAGCTTTTTTACTAAAACAGAAACAATTATTCTTTTTGTCATCATTAAAACCAACGGGTGATTTATTTATGATAATCTTCAGTTACTCAACAATAATGTCATATTTATCCAACAAACCCATTATACCTATTTGCGAAAATTTTGCTTTCTTAATCCTGTTAATTTCTGGGTTAATTGAATAATTGTACGAAGTGGTGAAATCCACTTTCTCTAAAATTGTGTCTGCAAATATTGCTCTGCTTAAATCACAATTTTCAAATGTTGATTTGGTTAAATCTGTTTCTGTAAAATCTACCTCTTGCAGATTGCAGTTTAGAAACTCAATCCCCTTCATATTTAATTTATAAAACGATGCTAAATTAAGCTGTGAGTCTTTAAAATGAATTGATAACAAGAAATTATCGCAATCGTTAAAGTTTAATCCAAGAAGTTTACAATTTATAAATGTAACATCTTTCAAGGCTGTATTGTTAATTTTTGCGTTGCTAAAATTGCAACTTCTGAATTCACATTCAATAAATTCAAAGTTGGATAGATTTAGATCTGAGAAATTACAATCCATAAATTTACAATTTTCGTATTCACCTCTGGAAATACTATCTCTTGTGAAATCATTTTTAATAAATTCTTTTCTTTCAATATTAAGTTCTTTCATGATTGCCATTGAATAGTGATTCTATAATTAGAGAGCAAAATATTTAATTATTGACAAATGACAAAGAGATAAATACAAACTTAATTCTTTAGCTATTATTTTGGCAATTATAAATTATATGTTGCATAGAGAAATATCATTCCTAGTTTTTATCAAGAATCTCGTTTATTGTTGATGGATTCGTACTATTCCGAAGAAATTCATTTAGGAAAAGACCGCCGGAATGATTGAGTATTTTATCACATTTTGCAGTACCTACTATTGCATGATTAATAATCAAAAAACATTTTACTAATGGAGTTGTATCTATTTTGGTTGATTCTTTAATCCATGCGTACTATATTACGTACATATTTTATAATCGGTATTAAAATGACTACAATTACTGCCACAGAATTACGAGCTAATTTATTTCAGGTTTTGAAAAAAACAGTAAAGGGACATCTGCTTACTAAGATTTCTTCGAAAGAAGGTAATGCAGTTTTGCTTTCCGAAGAGGAGTATGAAAGTCTTTTAGAAACAGCAGAATTACTTTCAATTCCTAATTTGATGGAATCATTAATTGAGGCTGACAAAGAGATAGAAAAAGGTGAAGTCTATTCTATTGATGAAGTTTTTGATTGATGTCAAATTATGATATAAAAATAACAAAAACTGCTCTTAAGGATATTAACTTATTAACTCCGAAATTGAAAAAGAAATTAAAGAATATTTTAATCGAAATAATTTCAGATAATCCATATCTTGGTAAAAAATTGGTTGGAGATTTATCCCCCCATTATTCATATCGTTTAAATATCAAAGATAGAATTCTATATTTAATTGATGAAAAGAAAAAGATTGTTTACATAAAAAGAGCTAAAACTCAGTATGGAAATTAATAACATCATATGATACTATCAATAAATTGCGAAACAATCATTATTAAATTGTAAAGAAAAAAATGAAAATAAATATATTTTACATACTTCTTTTTATCACATTTTCACTCTCAGCACAATCCAAATTATTAATAAATATGGATTTAAATCAAACCAATCATTTAAAAGCATATGGAGTAACCTTTAACGAACTTGAGCTTGGAGCGAAAGCCGATTGGCTATTAAACTATAGGGGTGGTTCCTTTTTGCTTGATTATTCTGACGAACTTGCTTTGAAGTGTAGATTACGTGGAATAAATTTTGAACCTCTTTCGAATTCTGATGTTGTTGATATCTACTCATTTGTTCAGAGTGAGGAACAAAACATGGAAGTAGTCCGACTTGAAAAAGCTCCCAAAATTGCTGTCTTTGTCCCTGATGGATTTCTTCCGTGGGATGATGCTGTTACTCTTGCCCTCGATTACGCTGAAGTAAAATATGATAAAATATGGAATACCGAAATTTTAAACGGGGATTTATCCAAGTATGATTGGCTTCACCTTTTTCACGAAGATTTTACCGGGCAATATGGAAAATTCTATGCTAGTTTTCGTGGAGCTCAATGGTACATCCAACAACAAGCCCTATACGAAAACGAAGCGGCAAAACTTGGTTTCAAAAAAGTTTCCGAGATGGAAAAAGCCGTTGTTTTAACAATTCAAAACTTTGTTG
>Ga0164315_10000779_pt1 | contig 22912 bp, 20 predicted proteins | sample GuaBasSedimGuay6_FD_113737 | JGI IMG/M metagenome (GOLD analysis project Ga0164315, IMG submission 113737) | Subseafloor sediment microbial communities from Guaymas Basin, Gulf of California, Mexico - Guay6, Core 4569-2, 0-3 cm | ecosystem: Environmental > Aquatic > Marine > Hydrothermal vents... | reverse complement strand
TTATAACCCTGGTAAAGGTTCTCACGGACTTCCTGTGGACCCCATTTCCCGGGCAAGTGCCGATCAGCGGGCCGGACGATGCTGAAGGGTGGCCGACGGTATCTGCATCCGGATGTATTCCGAAGAAGATTACCTGGCCCGGCCGAAGTTCACTCTGCCGGAGATACGCCGGACGAACCTGGCTGAAGTGGTATTGAGTCTGCTTCATGTGGGAATAAAGGACATTGAGGCTTTCCCCTTCGTAGATCCCCCGGATGCGGCGGGAATCAGGGATGCCCTGCGGACTTTAAGGGAAATCGGCGCCCTGGAAGGTGGAGGGGATGCCTCCCCGCCGGGTGAAGGCAACTCCCCTGCCAAAAAAAGCAATCCCCGGCACCTGAGTAAAGACGGACGCCTGATGGCCCGGCTCCCTCTGGACCCCAGACTGGCAAAAGTTCTCCTCCAGGCCGACCGGGAAGGCTGCCTGGGAGATGTGCTTCCCATCGCGGCGGCCTTGAGCCTCCCGGATCCCCGGGAACGCCCCCCGGAGAAAGTCGGATCTGCGGATAACGCCCATAGAAAGTTCATTGATGAGCAGTCTGATTTTATCGGCTGGCTGAATATATGGGATGCTTTTCGAACCTACAGGAAAAAAGGATCCTACAGCGGCAAGTTGAAAAAATTCTGCGCCGAGAACTACATGTCCTTCAGGCGTATGAAGGAATGGATGGATATTCACCGGCAGCTGGCCCTGGTGATGGAGGAGAACGGGTACAGGCCCCGCCGCAGGGAAGCCCAGTCTTCCCTGGATAAGAAGGGGAACTTCTCTGAGAGATATGCTGTGATTCACCGGGCCTTACTCAGCGGTTTTCTCTCGCATATTGCCAGACTGGAAGAAAGGGGCGTGTACGAGGCCACCCGGAACCGTAAGGTCCGAATCCATCCGGGTTCTGCTCTCTCCAAGGGTGCATCTCCCTGGATTATGGCGGCGGAAATTGTCCGCACAAGCCGATTGTACGCCCGTTCTGCAGCGGCTATCGATCCTGAATGGCTGGTAGACCTCGGCTCTGAACTGGCTTCCCGGAACTGGATCGACCCCCATTGGAGCCGTAAGGCCGGGTCTGTTCTGGCCACTGAGCAGATGCGGCTCTACGGTTTTCTTATCTCCGGCGACCGTATCATTCCTTACGGAACGGTGCGTCCATCAGAAGCCCGGGAGATATTCATCCGCAAGGCTCTGGTTGAAGGTGATATCCCGGACAGCTCTCCCTATCCTTTTCTCCGGGCTAATCTGCGTCTCATCCGGCGGCTGGAAAGTATGGAGGAGAAGCTGCGCCGGAGAGATCTGGTAGCCGGTGAAGAGGCTGTGGCATCTTTTTACACTCAGGCTCTTCCCCTGGATGTAATTGACCTTGGAACTCTCAATGGTTACATCCGTCAGCTGGGAGAGGCGAAGCTTCTTATGAGTGAGGAAGATCTTTTAACCGGTGTTCCCGAAGGAAAACATCTGGCCGCATTCCCCGATTCAGTGGAAATTGCCGGAGATAAGTGGAAACTCTCCTACGTTTTTGACAGTGAATCAGAGAAAGACGGTGTGAGCCTGAAAATCCCTTCAGGGCGGCTTTCAGACCTTACACCGGATAAAACAGACTGGATGGTTCCAGGGCTTCTGGAAGAAAAAGTAGAGGCCTTGATGCGCGGTTTGGAAAAAAAATACCGCCGGAAACTGATCCCCATTCCCGAAACTGCAGCCCTGGCCCTCAAAGGGATGAAACCCGAAGGTGTCGATCTCATAAGGGCTCTCACAGCCTGGCTTTACAGGGAAAAAAAAGTGGATATACCTTTAAGCGCCTGGAATCCTGATAAACTGCCGGTGCATCTTCAGGTTCGATTCAGCCTGCTGGACGATTCCGGCCGGGAGCTGGCCGCCGGGAGAGATCCTTCAGTGCTTACTGCTGTAAAAACTTCTATGGCGGATAAAGGGCGGAGCAGCCGGTACAGAAAAGAACATGAGATAATCGGCCTGCAGGTCTGGCCGGATATGGATATTCCCGAATCAGTTACCATACCCGGAGGAACGGTTCTCTGGCCGGCATTGGTATCAGAAGGTACAGCTGCTGCTCTCCGCTATCTTGAGAACAGAAACGATGCACGTGAAGCTCACATGAAAGGGCTTGCCGCCCTTGCCGGGATTCATTGGAGCCGGGAAATCAGGGATTTCAAGAAAACTCTGCATCTGAGTGGACCAACCCGTGTTATCGCCAACTACATCGGCGGTGCGACGGCTCTCGAGGATGCACTCTGGCATCGTGTAATCGCTGATATATTCGCCCGCAATCCAGTTCGAGAAAAAACAGTCTGGGACGCAGTATTGAAAGAAGGTGGTGGAAACATCCATTCAATGGCAGCAGGGTATCTAGAGCAGATTACTACGGTGCTCACAAGTTACTCTGAGCAGAGGAAAATACTCATCGATCTGGAGACACGCAGCCACAGACCTGATTTCATCAAAGCCAGATTAAGAAACCTGGAAGAAATACTCACCGGTGATTTTATTCTTCTTTACGAGCCTGAAACGTGGAAATCCCTGCCCAGGTGGATGAATGCTGTAGTTTCCCGGGCCAGAAAAGGAACTGCAGATCCGTTAAAAGACAAAAAAGCCTCAGATATCTGGAATCCGCTGAAGGAACAGCTTGATGATATCAGTGATAATCTTTCTCCCATGTCAGGGAGTGAAAAACGCCAGTCTCTAGCTGAAGCACAGATAATGATAGAGGAGCTGAAAGTTGCACTTTTTGCAACCGGGGATGTCCGACCCGCTGGAAAAATATCCGAAAGCAGGATGCGAAAGAAACTGGAGGAAGCAGCAAGACTGCTTTAAACCATGAATTTTATTTATTTCCTGAAAAATCCTTATACTGTTGATATGAATATTAAAAAAACACGATTTTCATTTAAGTTAAGCGTATTTGTATTCTTGCTGTTATGGGTTAACTCTGCTTCAACCCTTTTTGCAGAAGAAACGGTTCTCAAAACGATTTCAGCGAATGATTTTTTCCCCGCCCTTGAACAGCAGAGAATTGAGAGCAACGGGGTACTTCTGGATGTCCGTACCCCCGGTGAGTATGCTGATGGTAATGCACCTACCTCGATAAATATCGATTTTTACGCATCAGATTTTCAGAGTAAAATCAGCGATCTCGAAAAAGATGAAACTTATTTTCTTTACTGCCGGTCCGGCAATCGGAGCGGACGGACTCTGAAGCTGATGGAGAGTCTCGGATTCACACATGTGTACGATTTATCAGGTGGATGGTCCCGACATTCATCCCGTCTTCTGGCTGTTGAATGAGATACTATCTGAAACAACGCCTGACTCATTTTGCTCATACGATGGATATCATCAGAAGGGTAATTCTATCCCTTATCTTCTGGAGTCTTGTATTAATTCTCCTCATCACAATTCTGGGTAACCGGCCTCCATCAGTTAAGTCTGATAGTCTGCTTGTTTTAAATCCTCAGGGAACCCTGGTTGATGCTTATACTACCCCGGTGAATTACCGCGGTGTTCCGTTTGGAGGTTATCTGAATGAGACTCTTCTGGATAACCTGATTACCGCTCTTGATATGGCATCCGCAGACCCGAGAATCTCCGGTCTCTGGATTAATCTCAGTAATATGAGGGGCGGTGGAACTGCTGCTGTTGGTGAGTTGGCAGATGCGGTGAAAAGATTCGGTGAGAGCGGGAAGAATATTATCTCCAGTGCCGACACTTACGATAATGCCCGTTATCGCATTGCATCATCATCAGACTACATACTGGTAGACCGTATCGGGGAAGTTTTTCCCACGGGTTACGGATACTTTCGGGCGTATTATGCAGAAGGACTGGAAAAATTCGGGGTAAAGGCAGAACTGTTCCGTTCCGGAGAATCAAAAACCGGAGCCGAGAATTACATTCTTGATGGAATGTCCGAAGCTGCCCGCCGGGATGAAACAAGGTTACTGACAGATCTCTGGGGAACCTGGCTTAACGATGTAGCAGCAAACCGCGGTATTGATGCTGAAGACCTGAGCGAATGGATAAATAACTACGATGTGTATCTTGCCGCCGCCGGCGGTGACGGTTCAAAATCAGCTCTTGAGGCCGGACTTGTCGATCTGGTAGAGACCGGCGGTGTATTGAAGGAACTTCTGGATACACAGTTCGGTGTTGATGAATCCCGGAGAATTGATGCTGTTGATTATGTGCTCGGGAAGTTTCATAAGCGGGGAAAAGACGGCACCCTCGCTATAATCCCCATAACGGGCACTTTAGTTTACGGAGAAGGAGCCGCAGGGACCGCCGGAAGTGCCGATATCGTGCAAACGATAACTGCAGCAAGAGATACACAAGGTGTAAAGGCCATAGTTCTCCGGATAGACAGTCCTGGAGGCGATGTTCGTGCCGGTGAAGAAATAAGGCGGGTTCTTGAAGAAACCCGCAGGACTTGGAAACTTCCTGTGGTGGTTTCCATGGGAAACCTTGCCGCATCCGGGGGTTATTGGATCGCCGCTGAGTCGGACCTTATTGTTACAAGACCCGAAACCATCACCGGATCAATCGGTGTGTACAGTATGTCCTTGAGTTTTGAGGAAGCACTTTCCCGATGGTTGGGAGTACATATTGATGGTATCGGAACAACACCCTGGGCCGGTACCGCCAATCCCGGACGGGATCTTGATGAGAGAACAGCATCTATTTACTCATCCGGTGTAAAAGATATTGATGACCAGTTCCGCTCTTTAGTTGCCGAGAAGCGGGGTCTTACAGCAGAAGAAGTTGACAAATTGGCAGGGGGAATTCCATGGTCTGGAAGCAGAGCTCTGGAAAACGGTCTGGCCGACCTCAGCGGAGGCTTGAAGGAAGCTGAGGAATCTGCAGCAGAACTCGCCGGTCTGGACGAGTGGAATACTCTTTACTTTGAGAAAACAGGAAACCCAGGGGAGAAGATTCTAGGGAGACTGCTCTGGGGAAAACAAAGTATCCGGGCTGCCGATGGTCACAGCTTTATGTGGCGAACCAGTAACCTTCTCCGTCTTCATCGTAGTAGTAGTCCATAACCCGGGGCCAGGCTGGATTCTGTATCTCCATGTTCCACTCTTCGAACATGGATTTAAGCTGTTCGACAATTTCGGGGTTTTCTTCAGCCAGGCTGTGGTTTTCCTCGCGATCCTCATCGATGTTGTAAAGCCATATTTTATCGTCTTTACCGTTCATCATCAATTTCCACCCATCGTACTGGATGATGTGGTTGTAATCGCTGCGCCAGAACAGGGGGCGATTAACCGTTTTGTCCATTGCAGAATCATCCAGGAGGTTTATTCCATCCATCTTTCGATCTCCGGGAAGGGGAATACCGGCGGAAGCCATTATGGTACTGAACAGATCCATTTGAATTACCGGGCGGCTTTCATTTGAACCTTTCTGAATTACCCCGGGCCACCTCATCATCAACGGAACCGAAAGTCCGCCTTCAAAGTGAGACATTTTACCCCCTTTTAGAGGATCGTTACCCGTTGCTCCAGTATAGGTGGCCGCGCCATTGTCGCTTGAAAAGATTACCAGGGTGTTATCGGCTTCTCCTGTTTCATCCAAAGCTTTCAATATCCTGCCTACCGCATCATCCAGCTGGGCAATCAGAGCGTAATAAATTCGTTTTTTCGGATCTTCAACATCTGAAAATTGTGAAGTGTATTTACTCAAAGCTTGAAAAGGCGTATGAGGTGCTGAAAAGGGGACATACAGAAAAAAAGGTTTTTCCGATGAAGCTGCATCAAGGATTCGTGAAGAGGCTTCCCTGGCAAAGGCATCGGTAAGATGCTCTTTCTCGTCAACCGCTGCACCATCACGCAGTATGGCGCTGTAGCCTTCTCTTTTCTGCTTCCATATATGCTTTTCGCTGAACTCGTCAAACTGCCAGCTCTCCACTCCCTCCAGCTCCGGGTTGATGTAATAACTGAACGCATCAAGGAATCCAAAAAATGAGTCAAATCCACGGTTATCCGGAAACTGCAGATCGCCATACCCCAGATGCCATTTACCGACAGCATCACAACGATAACCGGATGCCGAAAGAGCTTCACTCAGCATTATCTCAGTAGGCGGCATCCCCTGTCTTTCTATCTGACCCGGATTGGGAATACTGTGATTATTTATGGGGTACATCGGTTTTGTGTTGATTAAGTATTTGAATACAAGGTATTCCAGCCGGCTGCGGGCGTACTGAGTCATGGGCTGACTGTCAAAGCCGAAACGGTTCTGATATCGCCCGGTTAGAAGCCCGGCCCGGGAAGGAGAACAGATCGGCGCTGTGGAATAAGCCTGGGAGTAAGTGATTCCCTGCTGTCCTATAGAATCTATATTCGGGGTGTTGATAAATGGAGAGCCATAGAGAGAAATATCCGTCATCCCGAGATCGTCAGCCAGTATTACAACAACATTGGGTCTGTTATTTAAATATTTTTTCTCAGCCAGAACATCCAGAAAATTGTCTTTTCCATCCTGAAGTTGAGGATCGAACTCGATATCCCATTCATCACTCTTCAAGGGTCTGATAAGCCAGACCAGAAACACAGCGATGATTGCAGCGAGGGCCAGGGGCAGGCGTCTCTTCACATCGTTTACCTTTTTTTTAACGTCAATTGGCTTGGCAGAAAGTTACATTCGTCCCCGCCGTTCTCTATCCATATCCCTTTGAATATCTCTATCCTTGATTGTGTTTCTTTTATCCGCCATTTTTTTACCCCGGCAGAGCCCCACTTCAACTTTTACGTAACCTCGAATCAGGTAGAACTTAAGGGGAATTAAAGTAACACCTTTTTCATTCACCTTTTTCTCAAGTTTGAGGATTTCTTTCTTATGGGCTAAAAGACGCCGAGGGCGATCTGATTCATGGTTGAATACACCGCCGTGTGTGTAGGGGGTGATGCTGAGGTTGCGCAGCCACAGCTGGCCGTCCTGGGCTTCAACGAATGCATCGGTGAAGTTGAAGTGAGCTGCTTTGATGGATTTTACTTCAGTTCCTTTCAACTCTATTCCGCATTCAAGAGAGTCCTCTACAGTGTAAAGGAAGCGTGCTTTACGATTGACACCCAACAGACCGGGTGTGGATTTTTTCTTTTTTTTCGCGCCCATGACAGCTGGGATACTGTCACGCAGGCGCGTTAGAGGTCAACAGCAGCAACCAGACGAAACCCGATAACCGGACTGGTGGTTTCCGGAGGCAAACCACCACGGACAGCAGCGGGGTAGGGTAGATTACTATCGATAAATGCACCCCCGCGAACAGGACGGTCGGGGGCCGCCAGAGTATCAGAGGGATCCTGGTAAGAGGGTGTACCATCCTCAGGTCTGAAAAGATTTTCATTCACCCTGAAAGGATTCAAAGCCCATTCCCTGACATTCCCGGCCATGCCGATAATCCCGAGTGTACCTCTGTCAGCAGAATCAACCGTGCTGATAAAATCGGACAATTCTGATGTATTTTCGGCAGCACGGTTTAATCGTGCGGCAGCTTCCCACTCATCCTCCCGGGGCAGTCTTGCAGTTAACCCGCTTCCTTTCAGGTATTTATTGGAAAACCATTCTGCATATGCGGCTGCGGCATACCATGAAACATCGGTTACAGGGTTCTCGGCTGTGCCTGTGGGGTATCCTGAAAGGCTCCAATCGGAAAGGTAATTATCATCCGCCAGATTATCGGCGGTGAGTTTTTCACGGTTTTCAACAGACCATCGGGGATTCTCTGCTATAAAGGAACTGAATTCTTTATTGCTTATCTCTACTGCAGATATGTAATATGTATCCATCGAAGCTATAACGGGAAGAGCGCCTGAACGTGGATTGTACCCCGAGGAAAGGGCTTCCATATCACCGATAGGGAAGGTTGTTTTCGGGATGGTAATGAACTTTCTCCCTCCTAAAAGCAGCGCTGGAAAAGAAAGCGTTGAAAGGGCGTTGCTGTAATTATCCTCAGCAACTTCAGCCAGATAGGCTGCCGCTGTTTTTTTATTTTCAGCTATACTGTTCAAATCCCATTGTTCAAGATGTTTATCATTCACCAGAGATAGAGCCGGGAAATAATTCCCCGGGTTATCAAAAGAATCCAGAGCTGCAGAATTTATAAAAGAAACAATACTTTCCAACCCCGCTGGAGCACCATGGGAATGATGCATGAATTGAGCGCGAAATATATCAGAAAGCTGTCTTTCGTCGATGGAAAGGGGAAGGGCTGCTTCCGTGAGTTTTACCCCCGGGGATTCCCCGTTAAAATCAGAAGTAAGAATATCTCTTGCCATCCTGGTAAGTACCGGGGGGATGGCGTAACGGCCCTCTTGTGGTCCGGTGGCCGACCAATGAGCAAAATCACGCACACCTGCGGCCATGAAATCATACCCTTTTTCAGGCTCAAGTATCACTGTCAGTTTTACTTTTAACGGAAAAAGTCTTGAAGCAAAGATTTTTCCTGAAACATCAATATTCTGTTCACTCTGCACAAATCCGGGCCGGCGGAGAGTAAGGGATCTCTTTCCTTGAGGGACAAAAACTTCATCCCCGCTTGTTCCCAGTCTGATTCCATCAACAATTACCGATGCATCCGAAGGGAGAGTCTGAACGGTCAGGAAGGTCCCGTTGTGTTTTATTCCGGGAAGAAAAAGGAGGAGAAAAATAATCAATATAATGATAAGTCCCCATATTACCGGTAAATAGCTGCGTGGCTGAATCCCGAAAACCGGTTTGAGAGTAACTTTCATACTTTCAATTGGCACTTCCTGATCATCTTTCTTTTTTTTCTTTTTTCCGGAACTTTTATTTGCTGACATACCGACGATTATATGATTGGTGGAAAACTGTGGTCAATAATGCCTCAGGTTGGTAGGATGTGTTTGTGAAAACAGAAACGGAAACAGATTTATTGGACAGCCTTCAGAACTGGACGGAAACTCTCCTCACCCATAGAGCCAGGAAACTGGAAAAGAAAAAGCGTAAACAGAAAGCCCGGGGCGTTGTTATGGAGTGGGTTGATGCCTTTCTCTGGGCAGTGATGGTTGTTCTTCTTCTCAATCAGTACCTGCTCCAGGCATATCAGATTCCATCCGGTTCCATGCGCAACACTCTGATCGGCGGCGTAGACCCCTACACCGGCCGGTCCAGCAGCAGTGATCGGATCTTTGTTGACAAACTAACCTTCGGCCCCGAGCTCCTTCCCGGTGTTGCCAAAATGACGGGATTCAGAGAATCCCGTCGGGGAGAAGTGATTATCTTTGAAAATCCCGAGTATGAGAGCCCCTCCCTGGCTTATGAGATTGCCCAGAGAGTTTTGTATATGGTGTCCCTTTCTTTAATTGATCTCAACCGCATCACCGCCGGTGAAACAGCCCATCAGTTTCTCATCAAGCGGCAGGTGGCTGTGAACGGCGACAGGGTTCTGTTCCGCCGGGGAGAGCTGTATTTCCAGCCTTCAGGAGAGGCCGCCCTGATACCCGAGGCGGAGTTTAAAGAGTTCACCGGTCAGAACTATGAAAATCACCTGCTCCTTGATCCGTCTTATTACGATAACCGTGAGGCGTGGATTAAAGCGAAATCCCTGGAAAGGGCCGGGTTGACTGTGGACAGGGAAACAGCAGACCGGGCGGCGGAAAACTGGATTTCACCCTTAAGAATCAGAGTCGGCGACGGGTACGAAGATGAGCGGATTGCATCGAGCATACTGCGTACACTGTACCCTTTTGATGAAAATATTGCCTCGGCGGATGAGCGCTATACCCAGGGCATCTACGTACCTGAAAACTGGCTGCTTCCATTGGGAGATAACCGGAGTAATTCTCTGGACGGACGTTATTTCGGTCCTGTCTCATCTGAAAAGATATTAGGGAAGGCTTTGTTCAAGTATTGGCCGTTGGGACGTATCGGCGGTATTCACTGATGCCTCTTCCTGCTACTCGTTCCAGACTTTCGTACAAAGACCGTATCAGTCATCAGAAGAAACGGTTCAGATTTGTGGGAGTAGTACTTCTGGTACTGGTGGTTTATCTTTTTATTACAACCGCCCTGGCCGAACCCTGGGTTTTAAATACCGATTCCATGAACCCCGGTTATCCATCAGGGACCCGGTTTCTTGTTCATCCATATTGGCTCAGGAACAAGGACGGGAATTTGAGATTTCCGCCGAAACGTGGAGATATTGTTACCCTGAGGCCTCCATATATCGTTCCTGAGGCCTGGTATATCAAAGTAATCAACCCCGTTTTCCGCCTGGTTACATTTCAAAAAATTGATATCGGTCCACTGAGTAAGGATAACTGGGAAAACAGCCGTATTTTCAAACGTATAATCGCGCTTCCGGGAGATAGTGTTTATCTTGATGATTCTGTCGCCTATGTTAAAGGCGCAAAAGACGATTTTTTTATCAGTGAGTTTGAGATGAGCGGTATCGGCTACGATCTGGAGATTCAGGATTTACCACTGGGTTGGTCGGATAAGCTGCCCCTTTCCGGAATGATGGATCCCGTCGTTATGGATAAAGGGCAATACTTTGTTCTCGGGGATAACCGATCAGCATCCAATGATTCCCGTTACTGGGGCCCGGTTTCAGTGGAAAAAATCAGAGGAAAGGTATTTTTCTTCTATTGGCCGTTGCACTCCTTTGGCAAACCTCAGTAATCTTTCAATCTATTTTCATATCCCTTTCTGTGTAAAACGGTGCCGGTATTGTGATTTCTACAGTGTCCCGGGGGAAGGGAAAGACACTTTTGATAAAACTCTGAATGCCCTCATTCAATCTTTCGACAAATCCCTTACTTTATTAAAACCTCAATCCTTCCCGACTGTCTTTATCGGCGGCGGTACTCCCAGTCTGATTCCGATAGATCTGCTCGATCGTTTTCTCTCCCGGGTGAACAGCAGGATAAAGGATACCGTTGAGTTCACCATCGAGGCCAATCCCGAATCATTATCCCGGGAGTTTCTCAAAGTAATCAGCTCTCATGGGGTGAACAGAATCAGTATGGGAGTACAAAGCTACGATAATATACTTCTTTCCTGGCTTGGACGTCCGGCAGGCAGGGATGCTTTAGAGCGTGCTGATAATCTTCTTGCAAAGCACTGGAATGGGCGTCTGAGCCGGGATTTACTGGCCGGACTTCCCGGAACTTCGGGAAACAGAAGAATAATTAATGATATTAAGCAGGCTCTCCGGGATAATCCGGGACATCTTTCTCTATACGAACTTACCGTTGAAGATGGAACAGATCTGGCCGGAAATATGGAAGATTTGAAGTCCCTTCCCGATGAGTCTGTTTTTGTCAGAGAATGGCACTCAGCTGTTGATTATCTGGAGAAACAGGGTTATCAGAGATATGAGATTTCCAATTTTGCCCGAAAGGGAGAGGAATCTCTGCATAATCTGAATTACTGGCGGATGCAGCCTTATCTGGGTGTCGGTCCAGGCGCCGCTTCTACTTTCTCTATTCCATCTGATAACCGTGTTATCCGCAGACAGGAGCCTCGGGATTTAAGTACCTGGCTCTCCAATCCCGAAAACTCATTCTCTGAAGAAATCCTTACTTCCGGAGAGCTGGCTCTTGAACACTTTATGATGGGCCTGCGTACTTCAGAAGGCATCTCTATCCGCAGGTTCAAGACTATATTCGGAATCAGCCCTGTAGAGGCTGCAGAAAAGGCCATAAAACGCTGGACGGTATCGGGTATGCTTAGCTATGATTCCAAGTCCCTGCGCCCCACTGCGAAGGGGATGGAACTGCTGGATAGTGTACTTGCCGATATTGCCGCCGAAGCCGCTGAAGTCAACTGGTCTCGATTTTGCCGGTGGCCTCAGACTTGACCCCTCTTTGGACGTTGTGATAATATTTTTTGGCTTAATTCAACAGCAATAAAAGAATAATATTAGAAATCAAGTAAAGGAGTCTCCCATGTCAGGTCATAGTAAATGGCATACAATTAAACATAAGAAAGGTGCCGCCGATGCTAAAAGAGGCAAAATCTTTACCAAGATAATCAAGGAAATTACTGTAGCAGCCCGCATGGGTGGCGGTGAGGAAGAGGCCAACCCCCGGTTGCGAACCGTTATTCTGAAAGCAAAAGCAGCCAACATGCCCAAAGATAATATTGAACGGGCCATCAAGAAGGGTACCGGCGATCTTGAAGGTGTTGAATACGTTGAGCTGAATTATGAAGCTTATGCTCCCGGCGGCGTCGGATTGCTCATCGAGGCTCTTACGGATAATAAAAACCGTACGGCTGCCGATGTGCGGACCATTCTTTCTAAAAGCGGTGGGCAACTGGCAGCCAGCGGTGCCGTTTCCTACATGTTCAACCGTAAGGGACTCATCGCCTACGAAGCGGAGAAAATCGACTTTGACGCCCTATTCGAAGCGTCTCTTGAAGCCGGTGCTGAAGATGTTATCGAAGAAGGCGGCATCATCGAAGTGATAACCGAACCCGGTGAATTTGCCGATGTATTGGAAGCTCTGCAGAAAGCAGGTTTTGAACAGTTGAGTGCAGAAGTTCTGATGATTCCTGAGAATAACGTAACTCTTAAAAATGAGAAAGTGGCCAAAGTATTAAGACTGATCGACAGGTTGGAAGATAACGATGATGTTCAGTCAGTAGCTTCTAATCTGGACATCCCTGAAGATTTTGAGATGCCTGAGTGACCCACAGGGTACTCGGGATAGACCCCGGTCTGGCCAGCACGGGCTGGGGTATTATCGATTCTTCGGGGTCCCGTCATAAGCATATTGATCATGGAACATTTTCAACCAATTCCAAAGAACTGCCTGAGCGAAGACTCCTCAGCCTGTATAGGGAAATAACGTCACTGATTGAAGCATTCAAACCTTCCGGTATGGGCATCGAGACCCTTTTCTTTTCAAAAAATATTTCTTCGGCCCTGCCGGTTGCCCAGGCCCGGGGTGTGGTATTATTAGCTGCGGCCGAAGAAGGTCTGGCAGTGGGTGAATACTCACCGGTAACCATTAAACAGTCGGTTGTCGGTGCCGGAGGAGCATCCAAGGTACAGGTGCAGGAAATGATAAGAATCCTTCTGGGTCTTCAGGATATTCCTGAACCCGACCATGCCGCCGATGCCCTTGCGGCAGCGATAACTTTTATTCACCATGGGAGCTTATGGTCAACAGTATCCGCGGTATTATAACTTTCAAGTCCTCCGATCAGCTCGGTCTGGAAAACTCCGGAATCGAATGGGCCCTTGATACCACTACCACCACACTTTCATCCCTGCCGGGAATCGGTGAAGAGGTGAGAATCTTTACCCATCTTCACCACAGCCAGGACCAGATGAAAATGTACGGTTTTGCCAGCCGGGAGGAACGTACTCTTTTTCTGGCATTGCTGACGGTAAATGGAGTTGGACCATCTTTAACCAGGAAAATACTCTCGGGTACAACACCAGCACGTTTTCTGCTTGCCCTGGATGCTGAAGATTTATCCACATTGGGAAGTATTCCGGGACTGGGGAAAAAAACCGCCCAGAAGATCGTTCTTCAGCTCAGAGGCAGGCTGATTGAAGACAGTGAAACTTCCCCCGGTGCCGGCGGGGAGGCCAAAGATGTTGTAGAAGCCTTAACAGCCATGGGATTTGATGCCCGGGGCGCCTTAAAATCCGTAACAACCATACTGGAAGACCCTGATATTCAGCTGCTGGGCTCTAATGAAAGGGAGAAAGAAGTTCTCCGCCGGTCGATTATCGCCATGAGTTCATAATGGAAGAAAAACCTCTGATACCCCACGCTGCCCCCGGGGAAGATGAAAGTGATACTGGTAATGGTATTCGGCCCAGATTCCTTCAGGATTTCCAGGGTCAGAAAGAACTCAAAGAAAATCTTTCCATATTCATTGCAGCCGCCAGAGAGAGGAATGAGCCTCTGGATCATGTTTTTATCAGCGGACCTCCCGGGCTGGGGAAAACAACTCTGGCCAATATAATGGCCAATGAGCTGGGTGCGGATATCAAAGTCACCAGTGCACCCGCGATGGATAAACCCAAGGATCTGGCCGGGCTTTTATCCACGATTCCTGAAAAAACGGTTTTTTTTATCGATGAGATTCATCGTTTGAAACCCGCTATTGAAGAGATGCTGTACATCGCCATGGAAGACTACGAATTGGACTGGATAATCGGCCAGGGACCTGCTGCCAGAACGGTAAGAATCCCGGTTCCCCCCTTTACTCTGGTAGGTGCCACAACCAGGCCCGGACGGGTTACCAGTCCATTATTCACACGTTTTGGAATTACCGTCCGCATCGATTACTACGGCCATGACGAGTTGGACCGGATAATCAAGAGAACCGCCGGGATACTCGGTATAGGAATTAACAACGAGGCATCAGCTCTTCTGGCACGATGCAGCCGTGGAACTCCCCGGGTGGCCAACCGTCTTCTGCGCCGGATGAGGGATTTTGCCCAGGTAGGCGGCTCTCCGACAGTTACGAAAGCCATTGTAGAAGACGGGCTCAAACGCCTTCGTATAGATCTTGAAGGTCTTGAAGAACAGGATCGGCGGATTCTGGCAGCTATTATCGACAGGTATGCCGGAGGTCCGGTGGGAGCCGAAACCCTGGCCATCAGTGTGGGAGAGGGTATTGATGCCCTGGAAGATTTCTATGAGCCTTATCTGATACAGCGGGGGTTTCTCCAGCGAACCCCCAGAGGGCGCATGGTGACAGATCTGGCCTATAAACATCTGGGACGGAAAAACCACAGTAATGAAAACCAGCCTTTTCTCCTTTAATCTGCCTGATAGCCTTATAGCCCAGGAGCCGCCCCGGCAGAGAGGCAGCAGCCGTCTGATGGTTTTGGATCGTGACGGGAACAGCTTGTCTGAACATTTAAATATGCAGGATTTGCCTTCTCTTATCGAACCAGGTACGGTTATGGTTTTTAACGATACCAGGGTACGAAAGGCCCGTTTTTTTGCCGAAAATGCCGAAACCGGAGGCCGGGGAGAGTTTCTTTTTATTCATCCTACAGCCTGTGGGGAATGGGATTGTGTGGTGGATAAGGCCAAAAAACGTAAAGTAGGACAGAAGTGGATATTTCCGGGAAATGTAACAGGAACTATCACCGGAACCCCGGCCAGTGATCGGAAAACCATCGCTCTGGAACCTGTGCCATCGGAAGACTGGTTTGAAACACATGGGCATATTCCTCTTCCTCCCTATATGAGACGCCCTGATAACGCAGCCGATGCTGAGCGATATCAGACGGTTTATGCCCGGAATACCGGCTCTGCCGCCGCCCCGACCGCAGGGCTGCATTTTACTGATGAGATACTCAATGCGATAAAGGGCAGGGGTATAGAAACCGCATGGGTAACTCTTGAGGTGGGTTTGGGAACATTTGCTCCTGTTCGTTCTGAAAATATCCAGGATCATCCCATGCACCACGAGAGATACACTGTTCCAGGTGAAACTAGTCAAATTGTCGGTAAGGCTCGGAATGAAGGTCGGAAAATACTTGCTGTGGGCACCACCGCTGTAAGAACTCTGGAAGCATCCTGGAATGGAACAAAGCCTGAAAGCGGGGAGGGGTCAACAAACCTGTTCATATATCCGGGTTACAATTTTAAAGCTGTTGATCAGATATTCACAAACTTCCACACACCGAACTCAAGTCTGCTGATGCTGGTTTCCGCATTTTGCGGGAGAGAGAAAATAATGAGTGCTTATGAAACGGCCATACAGATGAAGTACCGTTTTTTTTCCTATGGTGATGCGATGTTTATCCGCTGAAAATACGGATGTTCAGTAAGTATTGTAGTCCATGTTTTTAAACTCATCTCTCACACGTATCAACCGGGCCAGGTGGTTTTCGATAATGTCTCTGTAGTCCAGGTCACCTTGTTCGATACGGAAAGCTTCATCTTCCCAGTACTGTATTTCATCAAGGTTAATCCAGCGGAAACGATTTTCCCGGGCCACCTGACTGTAGGACTGAGCCAGCTCCCATGTTTCCAGGGCCAGCTTGTAGTACGACTCTGCTGTTCTCAGACTGTCAAGGTTTGCAGATTTCCAGGGATAGTTATAAAAGTATGCATTGAACTTGTCATATTTTGCAGCCATAGCCAAGTATTCATCTGTAATTCTCAGATATACATGCATTTCAAAGAGGTTTCGGTATTTTTCCCATTCCTTCTCATCCTCTATCCTGGCCAGGGCATTTAAAGGATTGGCGAATGGGGATTTAAGGGCCATGGAAAGATAGTAGATATTTTCTGCACTGTCTTCCGGGTATCTGTACATCTGCTGATGGTAGAGCTTGTAGAACTGCTCGGCATACTGCACCTTCCAGGCAAAGAGACCGCCTGGAGGTATAAGAAGGAAAAGAATAATAATTGACAGCCTGACTGTCAGACCCGGGAAATATTTCATTATTTCTAATATCGGTATTTTCCGGGTTTCAATTCAGTCAGCTTTTACCGGAGTTCTTTCAGAAAATCCAGTGCCGCATCGCATACATCCACGGCCTCTTCTCTGGAATCAAGTTCCAATATTTTCATCCCCTGATTTCCAAATGCCTCTATTGATTTCAGGTATGATGCTGAAACACGGTGCTGAAGTTCTTCACTATCAAAGATTTCTGTTTCTCCCCGGGTGGAAATTCGTTTTTGAGCCTCTTCCACAGGAAGTCCGAGATAGATGAGATAACCGGGGAGGGGATATTCATTATTCAAATAATTAATCCAGTCCCATTCGGCATCCAGAGATTGATAGGCTAAAGATGAAAAGAAGTAACGATCGGTTATGTAGATTTCTCCTGAGTCAACGATGTCTTTAATTCCACCGGGGCTGTAAAGATGTTCCCGCCTGTCAGCGGCAAAAAGCATCGCCAGAGTTTTCGGCTGAACAGGCTTAACTCCTGAGAGTGCTTCTCTGATAATTCGCCCTATATGTCCATCAGTCGGCTCACATCCTGCAACGAAGGGTTTCCCAGTCCGTGTTAAGGCTTCAGCCAGGTTCTTGGTGAGGGTTGTGGTTCCCGCTCCGTCGATTCCTTCAACGGCCACCAGCCTCTGCCATATTTCCCTATTACTATTCATCCATGTTCCTTTCGGTCTCACTGCGTTTTCAGTTAAGATAGGACCGATGCAAGCTCACCGTCCACCCTGTCGGTCTGAAAGAAAACGGCAGCTGCTGCTGTTTTTACTTTTCAGCGGCATTGTTTTTACACTCTCCGGTCAGGATTTTGAACTTCCCGATCTGATTCTCTCTAAACTGCTGCGAACTGATATAACTCAGCCCGGTAATTATTCAGATGCATCGCAATACTGGAATCCTGTATTACCGTCCTACAGGCGTCTATATCCCGTTTTTAAAGCCGCCATACCTGCATCCGATCTCATTATCCCCGGGGAAAATCCAGCAGGCGAAGAAAAACTGTATCCTGTAATACCAGAATACTCTTCAGGGTTGTATCAATCCCTCCCGTCACAGTACCGCCGTTTAAGGGTGGGAACGGATGTCAATATCAGAGAGGGTGTTGATGCCGAAATCAATTTTGTTATCCCGGGATTCGGTAATCTCGGCGGTATTTTTTTCTATCCTTTTCCATCCTCTTCTCCACGCCCGGTTTCCGGTGAGATTAACTGGTCCCGTATCGGGATGTTTTCCGGTGATATACGGCTGGGTTTAAAAGGTGCCGGCAGTGCTGAACCTTATTCCATCGGTCATATAAACTGGAACGGTGGTATCCTCAGGTCTGATTCTTACTATCTGGATTTTTATGCCTATGGGGTAGAGACCACCGGTGTTTCCATTGAAACCGGATCCCGGTTTGAATACCGCATTAAGGATTCAGGATGGGTTCTACACAGTGTGATTGCAGGCGGGGGGTGGTATTCTCCGGGGGACAGCAGCGGGTTCATCGAGACAGCACTGGCCGCCGGATTCAGCTGGCCGGATGTGAAAATATCGATGAAAGCCGGAGCAGATGCATCTTATTCCGGAGTCTCCGGCTTTATTGCATTACCATTTATAGGCATTCTTTGGCATCCTGAACAGAATTTCAGTATTTTTGCCGACAGTCACCTGAAAACTGGTTTTCCTTCTTCAGTTGATAGTGCTTTCCGGAGAGAAAATCTAAAAGGATTTCATCCGGGTATTCCCATCAGTTCGGCGTACCGTATCGGTTTGAAGCGGGATGTGGAAGAAGGTCTGTTTTTCAATCTGGATGTTTCTTACGGCTACGGTACTTATGCTATGGTACTGGATGGTTTTATTGCTGCAGTTGAAGATCAGAGGGTATACGGAACCTCTTCAATCGGTTACGGAGATGGAATGAAGCGAATTGAATTATCAGGGAAATGGGATGGTTCTTTTTACGGATATGTGAATCTTTGGGAGATTCAGCTTGAGTATACACTTACAAATCTTGCACTTTATGTAACCGGGGGTACAGAAGATGCAATACTTGCAGGGTATTTGCCCGGGATAAGGGGAGAACAGCCGATAATGGGTACAGGTGTTAACTGGAATTTCAGCAAGAACTGGGTAATAGATGCATTTACATATACGGAGATACCCTGGAATAATCCTTCCCTGCGTTTTTCATTAAACTGGAGAAATTAATGAGTGAATTGATTGGAGCAAATTGGATAATCCTCACGCCCATCATAGTATTGTCTGTTGCGGCTCTCGGGTTAATCATAGAGAGAACCCTGTTTTTTCTCCGGATACGTCCGGGATCCGAGTCTGTATTTACTGAGACAATCAGTAATATCGGCAAGCTTCCGGTTGAGAAACTGCTGCTGCAGCTATCTGATTACAGTGAAAGTCCTGCAATGAAACTGCTGGATTCCGCACTGACAACTCAAGTACGTATGGTACCGCAAATCTACAAACAACGTCTGGAAGCTTTAAGGGATCGGCATCTGGATAAAATGGAACGAAACCTGCCTATTCTTAACGGTATCGGGAATGTGGCCACCCTGATGGGCTTGTTCGGGACAGTTTCCGGAATGATTACAGCATTTTCCAGGATGAATGAAACAGGGAATTCCGATCCTTATATTCTGGCCGGCGGCATTTCCCAGGCTCTTGTAACAACCGCTGCCGGCCTGGCAGTAGCTATCCCTGCGATGCTGGCCAACCATCTTTTTGAGGCTGTTGTTGACAGGCATGCCGAGCAGATGGACGAAGTTGTGAATGAATGCCTGTCTATATCCGGAGTGCAGTATGCCCGCAAGAGAGTGTCGAAGACATCGCCGGCGTAGTGGAGGTTTACTCCTTACGCCTTTAATAGATATTATTTTTCTTCTCACCCTTTTTTTTGTTCTGAATACCAGCTTCAGGCAAGAGCAGTATATTGATGTAGATCTACCCGGATCTGAAACCTCAGAAGATATACAGGCATCGGGAATTATCCTCACTCTGCGTTCCGACGGTTCCACCGCCATAGACGGCGAAGAGGTGAGCTGGGAGACTGTTACTGCCTCCATCAGAGATATTGCCGGCAGTACAGGTAATACGGAAGTTATTATTCGCGGTGATGAAAATGTTCCATACGGCAGGGCTGTAGCAGCCCTTGACAGGGTGCGGCTGGCGGGAATTGAATCAATTTCTCTGCAGACTGTGAGATCCGGGGATTAAATTGATGAAACCCTTTCTCATATCTACAGCTATACATATTCTTATTCTCGGCACAATATTTATTTGGTCGATCTCTGACAAATCAGAAAGCGGATATGTTGAAACTGTAACTATTAGAATCAGGAATCGAAGTTTAAGCTCAGGTTATTCAACGGGTGTTAAAGCTGCATCCCCATCCGAAAGCAGCCGCAGTATCAGAAAAACAGCAAGTATTCCTCTATTTAAAGAATCCGCTGTTACTTTAAATCCACGGAGTTTTCTTCCATCATTTAAACGGGAAGAAGCTCCTCTGATAGATCTTCATAATACCAATGTTCCTATACCCAGAGTTGGTGATACGATCAGAAAACAATCGATTGCAGCTGTAGATCCTCTGGCAGGGTTTGAAAACATACTTCCAGGTTTAAGTACTTCATCCAGAGAACGTTCCAACTCATGGTCTCTTGCATGGTCAAACGGCTCACAGCGGGGTATCTTGTCAGAGCCGGAGATTAATCCGGATGAGTATCCACAGGAAACTGAGCGGCTGCAGGATATTCTTATACAGATAAAGGTATCCCCCAGAGGGGATGTTCTCAGCGCTGAGGTTGTAGCTCCGGGATCGGGGGATATACGTATAGACCGTCGAATACACAATGCTGCACTGCTTTTTATTCTTGAACCCTGGCCTGAGGAAAATGGAGTTCAGGAAGGTACTCTCCGCCTTGTATTTCAGGATGGAAATCAATGAAATTCAGCTTTTCCAGGGTTCATATTTTACAAGTCTCATTACTGTTGATGAGTTTGTTTCTGAGCTATCTTTTATTCTTCCCGTTAAGAGAAGCTGCTGACAGGCGGGCTGAAATCCTGAAAAATCAATTAATCGGTCAGTTGGAAGAAACCCTGAAAATCTCAATTTCATATGACAGCATCTCTCCTGCTTTACTCTCCATCGTAACTGTCAGAGGGTTGAACGTGGAGTTTGATAAAGGCAATTTCTCAGCTGATAAAGTCAGAGTCTTTTACAACCCCCTGCGCCGGTTAACCGGGCAGGAAGATGACCCCCTGAAGCTGATTTCAAGGATTGCTGTAACCGATAGTGCCTTAACCTTGACGTTGTCTTCAACGGAAGGGAATGATAATGCCGTTTCCTCGAAGGAAACTTTCGATCCATGGCCGCTTCTAGCGGATAAATCGGTTGATATTTCTGGTTTTTCTGTAGTTTTAAATCTGGACGAAAGCTCTGTTTTCAGTGCTGAAGATGTATCACTGCAGCTGAAAGATGATAATGGAACGGTCCGGTATTCAATTAAAGGAGTTGTTTTTGCTTCAAGTTCCAACGGTATGGAAAAATTCGGCAGAATAGAAACCTCACTCTCCTCTCGAGGCAGATTTTCTCCCTCGTCGGCGACGGCAAATGGGAGACTGGATCTCCTTAAAGCTGAATCGAAACTCCTTGTTCTGCAGCCGCTGGCCATTGACTTTACATATTCAGGAAATGAACTTACAGCCCGACGGCTTGACGATTCGGTTCCTCTGGATCTTGCAATCAAATTTTCTGATAAAGAGTTGAGTATCAATGGCGAGGCTGTAGGACTGAGTCTTCGGGAAATTGCTGCACCGGGATCAGCCGTCGGATCCTGGGATCCCTGGTTCTCTTCTGTTATCGATGGAGATTTCGTATTTTCATCATTAAAAGCTTCTCAAACAATAAACTACAATGTAGACCTTAAACTTACCCTGCAGGCAGGTAAGCTTCCCTGGGATGCTTCAGCTGAATTAAAGTTCAGCGGGTCTGAAGAGTCTGCAGATATAGACCTGATTCAGCTGAGTTCCGGCTGGGGAGATATGACATATACCGGAAGCCTGGGAATTGCCAGTCTGGCACCTGACGGACTGATATCCTTCAACCTCGGGGAGCGGCTACTCGGATATCCAGTATCCACAGTTTTTAATCTTAAAACCAACAACGGAACCATCAGTGCTGAACCTGTTTTATTTGAAGCTGAAGGTCTGGAGTTTGAAGACTTTCGATTTCTCATCATTAGAGAGACAGATATTTATGCTTTGTCCTTACTGGTTGTTCCCGGCAAGGAAGAGGATGATACAGTAAGGCGTCTCACTATAGATGGATTGATTGACACCACTGCGTCTCCGGTATTTCATGGATTTACCAGTGTAGAAGGGTTTGATTCAACTTATATCGCCAGAATAATAGGCTTAAATAATGCTGATAGTTTACCGGTAATTAACAACTCACTCGTTAATTTACAGGGTTATTTTGAAGCCAATAAAGAGTCCTGGGTTTTATCCGTTACCGACGGTGAATTGAAAGATAAGGATAATCCGGAGAATTATGTTTCCTTTAAAGGCCGGGCGTCACCAGGGACTATATCGGTTGACAGTCTCAGAGTGTCCTGGGATGACTACATTGTCGATGGCAGGGGATATGGTGAAACTACTGAAAACGGCGGTATTGCTGAAGCAAGAATCCTAATTGACGAAGAGATATATCCTCTAAATGCAAAATGGTTTTCAGATGGTAAATTGAAGATTGACAGTGATTTCGGTTTCAGTGCGCAGCTTGGATCAAGATCTGTGAACGGGCGCTCCCTGCAGGTTGTCAGTGATAATATAACCATTCCGCTCAGCAAAGGCTTTTTAACAGCTGATATGGATGTCCGGGGACGTGTATCCAGGAATGACTGGGATTTGTACATCAATAAAACCAATCTTAGATTAACCGATATTGCAGAAAATACAAAGCTGACTATCAGTTTTAACGGAACTGTAAATCCGGAAAGAATCGTTCTTCCTGAAATAAAGATTCTAGATAATCTGGGAGATTTAACGGGGAATGCCTATTTTGAATCTACTGAATCCGGTAACAGTATTAATGGCCGTTTTTTCCTTGGATCTCAAAATGAAGAATCTTACGAGATTGCCCTTTTCAAAGAAGATAAGTTCTGGGATATAAGGATGAATATCAATTCCGCCCGGCTGGAACGTATACAGGAAGAGAGGGTTAAGGGACGTCTGACAGTAAACGGCCGTATGACAGGAACCCTGGAAAATCCTCTCATCAATCTTGATGTCAAGACTTCTGAGGTCACTCTAGACAACCAACCCATTGAAGTCCGGGGATCCCTCGGCATGGATTCCGGACGGATAAGAGTGCAGGATCTTTATTATCAATACGAAGGGATGTCTTTGAACAGAGGTTTATTTCTTGCCAATCTGAGCAATGGAACCATACGCTCCACAGCAGAGTTGAATGCCACATTC
>Ga0164315_10000778_pt1 | contig 22922 bp, 20 predicted proteins | sample GuaBasSedimGuay6_FD_113737 | JGI IMG/M metagenome (GOLD analysis project Ga0164315, IMG submission 113737) | Subseafloor sediment microbial communities from Guaymas Basin, Gulf of California, Mexico - Guay6, Core 4569-2, 0-3 cm | ecosystem: Environmental > Aquatic > Marine > Hydrothermal vents... | reverse complement strand
TCGCTGACTCAAAAAGTCATCTGAAATATTAGCAGTGCTTTGATTCCTATTGTTCTCAATAATTGCTTTTTTAACTGATTCTGTTATTAAGGATTGTAATTCCTCAACGCTAAAGTTTGTCATTATAAATTTTTCCATTTTTAAATATATGTTTAATAGTAACATAACGAACAAAAAAAAGCCGATCCGCCTCTGGCGGACCAGCAAAGCATTTTAAATAACAAATTCCAGTTCATTGGAAATTTGCATTCTTTCCCCAGCAGTAAGTTCATCCCATTTAATACCAAAGAATTCTTCAATCTCAGATTTATAAACATCTTGATAAATTGGTGATCCATCTATGGGGTTTGCAGCCATAAAAACTCTGTAAACAACTTCATCCATTACTGAAAGTTTTCAAGTTCATGATTAAAAGAAGTTGGCAATTCACCAGGATCTTCAACAATTGGTTTATCAGCAGCACCAATGATGTATTTCGCAAGTCTAATTTTATGATCTAATGTAAGAGACATAAAAAATGTACAAACAGCATTGGCAGAGCCATAGCCATCAAGTTTGCAAAAACCTGAAAACTTAGATTTAAGATGTTCTTTTAGATTTGGATCATCCTTCCAAACATAATCAATAAACTTTGAATCAAAGTTAAAGATCCAATCAAAAGTTGTAACAACAGATTCAATTTCTGAATCATTCATAAGAATTGCCCCTGCCCTGGGGACTTATATAGGCATCTGGCTCGCCAGTTTAAGAATGCTGGCAGCACACAGATAAGTTGAAACTTATGTCAAGGGCGACAATTCCTAAAGGAGGTCGTTCATATACCCTTTATATTGTTGAGACGTTCTGTAATTTTGCATTGCTTCAAACTGTGAGTAAGAGTCTAGCGTAGGTTTTCTTTTTGCTTCTTTTTCTTTTGGTAATTCATGAAAAGAAAAAGAAGAATCGGGCGAACAAAAAAAAGCCGATCCGCCAAAGGCGGACCGGCAAAGCATTTTAAATAACAAATTCCAGTTCATTGGAAATTTGCATTCTTTCCCCAGGAGTAAGTTCATCCCATTTAATACCAAAGAATTCTTCAATTTCAGATTTATAAACATCTTGATAAATTGGTGAACCATCTATGGGGTTTGCAGCCATAAAAACTCTATAAACAACTACATCCATTACTGAAAACTTTCAAGTTCATGATTAAAAGAAGTTGGCAGTTCACCGGGATCTTCAACAATTGGTTTTTCAGCAGCCCCAATGATGTATTTCGCAAGTCTTATTTTATGATCTAATGTAAGAGACATAAAAAACGTACAAACAGCATTGGCAGATCCATAACCATCAAGCCTACAGAAACCTGAAAACTTGGATTTGAGATGTTCTTTTAGATTTGGATCATCTGCCCAAACATAATCAATAAACTTTGAATCAAAGTTAAAGATCCAATCAAAAGTTTTAACAACTGATTCAATTTCTGAATCATTCATAAGAATTGCCCCTGCCCTGGGGACTTATAATGGCATCTGGCTCGCCAGTTTAAGAATGCTGGCTACACACAGATAAGAGGCTAACTAAATGCAAGGGCGCAGAATCCATAAGGAGGCGCTTGTACACCCTTGTTTGTGTTAGACCGTTCTGTAATTTTGCATTGCTTCAAACTGTGAGTAACAGTCATGCGTGGGTTTTCTTTTTGCTTCTTTTTCTCTTTGGGGATTCATGAAAAGAAAAAGATGGGGATTTAAAACTATACTGTGTGTCGGATTTGGAAGCGACTATTTTTTAAGTCTCGAATGACTTTCAGTTAATATTACAACTTCTTTTTGTATACCCTATATTTGTTAGGCTTTCGTTATTTTATATCCCAAGTTATGTTTGTTAATCTTTCCGATACTATATTTAATGTTTCTAATATTTCATCTTCTGTTGGTAATTCTCCGTAAACCAATTCTTTAAAACTTCCTTTATAAGTATTTTTCAAATGTTCCCAAGTAGACTTAGGCTTGTCAAATATTAAAGCAGAAACAGGATGATTTTTTAACCATTCGTTGTTGTTTTTAAAACTTAAAATATCATCATTACCTACTGTCTGCATCATTACATCAAAATCAACTGAGTTGAAAAAATTGTTTATTGATTTGTTTTTAAGCAAAATATGAATATCATAAATGTGTCTGATTTTATTATTCAAATCTTCAATTGGATTCTCTGAAAATGAAAATCTAACCAAACTCATTATTTTTTCGCAGACTGTTCTTTTCGGACTCAAAACATTTACTTCAAACGGGTTCATTTCGTATTCATCAATAAGTTTCTGTTGTCCTAATTCTATCATCATTTCATAAATCAGTGATGAAACAATTCCTCTCTCGTAAGGCTCATAATTCCCAAGCCAACTTGATTCAATGACTATAAAATTTCGTATTTGTCCAAATTTTCCGCTAAATTGTTTTTCGTATGAATGTGCTGTTTTTCTTATCATTCCCTTTTTGTTGGTAATTCCTTCAACCTTAATTTCGGGAACAATTTTTTCAGTGCATTTTGATATTGCTCTGAGTTTCTTTTTTAGTTGATTACCTGTTTCTTTTGAGTTTCTCAATACAACAAGATCAATATCTTCCGAGAATCTTTTTATTAAGTTGTTACATTTAGACAATGCTGTTCCGCCTTTAAAAACTGCCTCTTTTCCTATCTCATCTTCAAATACAGTTTTCAATATTAGTGTTACCCAATAATCTTTTTCAATAAATATCTCTTTGATATCTAGGCTCTGTGCCGTTGCAATTATAGCATCTTGAAATAACTCTTTATTTGTGTGTAGTTTCATTTTATTTTCCAATTTTCAATTGTAGGCAAAATATCTTTCTTTATTCCAATTGAATATTCCGATAACGGATTTAAACTATCTAGTAAATTATCAAAATTGTCTTTTATCCCAATTTCTTCTAATAAAGCACCAAGTAATGCTCTTGTTCTTGGTGGATATTTTAAACTGTATTTCAAGATCTTATCAATATCTTCTCTCCTTAACTTTTTAAGTATATTCAATAATATTTTTATTCCATTTTCTATATTTAAATCGGGTATTTTATTAAAATCTTTAATTGCATCTAGTATTTCAAGATACTGATAGTTTTTATTTGTAACATCTACATAACTTTTTGCCGGTTTTGTCTTAATATTGGCTTTATTTACTTTGACTTCTTTCTCTCTGCTTGCAATTTTTATAATTTGAGGTATCTGTGTGGTTAATCCTAATTTGTTATACAGGTATGTACCAGTTATATAAGCAATTCTTTTCCCATTACTAAACAAATACGATTTTAATACCTCTTCATCGTTTGGCAATAGTTCACCGAAAACAGTCTGCTTGGGTCTAAAAAAAATACCTGGTGATATTCGCTTTATTACACCTTTCTTAATCAAGCGTTCAATTGACTTTGCTGCTGTCTGATATTCACTTTTGTCAATTGATAATTGTTGATAGGTAAATGTTTCACCTTCATTAATGAGACTTATTTTATTTTCTATTTTTTTTGTGATACTCATAATGCAAAAATAATATTTTTTAGAAATATGTCAAGTATTATCAGTGTTTTACTTGACATTATCTGTCTCTTATTAATGAATTCCAAAATATCTGTTGTAATTATATCTCTATTTAATTCCTGTTCTACCATCAAATATTAACAAATAATTGCACCAATTAAAAAAAGCCCTGTGGCTAAAGCATTTTGAATTATCAAATCTTTTCATAAAAGAGTTGATTGCCCTTGCGACACGAGCAATATCTTTTAGCATTAAAGCAGATTAATAATATTGATCTGGATTGTTTTCTTTATGTAATAAACGAAAACCTGCTGCATAATTGTTGTTAAGAAATGAAATTTCTAACTAATTAAGCAGTAAGTGTTAAGGGGTATGGGGATGTTACAAAATCCCCATTAAACTGTAAAGTTCCCGCCTCGCCCTGAACCTGTTTATGTAATTACATTTGTTAAAAAGTACCATATATGACAGAGATGTAATGAGAAAATCAAAATCCGCCCGGTGTGTTGCATCGTGCGCGATGCAATGCAATATAAATATGATGCAATGTAATTACATCATACCTAATACAGCGATGTAATTACATTACTCCAAACATAAATAATAAGCATATCCCACTCATGACCTTTTGGAAATGTGAGGGATTCATATTTACAGAAATGAATCGGTTTAAAAAAACGATTGAGTTTATGTTTGAAAAACCAAAGGAAAAGTTTTGAGAACGGATGAATGAATATTGCATTAAGGATTGAAATGACATCCTTTTTAATAAAAAAAGATATAATGGAAAGCCTGTACCGCCTTAGGCGGAGAATGCCCTAATAAAAGAACAAGACAAATAATCATAATGATTAAATAAGGAAACGTACGATCACAAGAGATTAATACTGTAAATAATGCCAATAATATATAATATTAGCCCCCAATCCGCCCCCTCTAAAAAACGAAATCCCTCATAATCTATCGATTACAAGGGATTAGCGTACCCGAGGCCGGGATCGAACCGGCACGAGTGTTACCTCATTGGTTTTTGAGACCAACGCGTCTACCAATTCCGCCACTCGGGCAAGCGGCCTTAAAAAAGGTTTGCAAATTTACACAATTTACCTTTAAACAAACAAGGCTTTTCTATTTTAATTAGGATGTTGTTGAAACCAATAATTATAGTACTTTTGCAGCGATTTTTTGTATCACATAATTTCAACAAAATGCCTGATTCTACTGTAAGTATTTTCGCCGGTCGTGAGACCAGATATCTTGCTGAAAAAATTGCCACAAGTTATGGTATTTCACTAGGCAAGTCGATAGTTACTGAATTTTCAGATGGAGAATTTCAAACTTCATATGAAGAAAATATCAGGGGAAAAGATGTGTTTATTATTCAGTCAACTTTTCCAAATGCTGATAATTTGCTGGAGCTGTTGATGATGGTTGATGCTGCAAAAAGAGCATCTGCAAGAAAAATTATTGCAGTAATACCATATTTTGGTTATGCCCGTCAGGACAGAAAAGACAAACCAAGAGTGGCGATTGCTTCAAAACTAATTGCCAATCTTCTAACATCAGCAGGAGTAACAAGGTTAATTACACTCGATCTTCATGCTGATCAAATTCAGGGGTTTTTTGATATCCCGGTTGACAATCTGTATGCTTCCAGCATTTTTTATCCTTATTTAAAGCAACTCGATCTGCCAAACTTAATAATGGCTTCACCAGATACTGGCGGAACAAGAAGAGCGGCTTCGTATGCAAAAGCGCAAGGCACTGGTTTTGTTATTTGCTTTAAACAAAGAGCGAAACCCAACGTTATTGAACGTATGGAGTTGATTGGTGATGTAGAAGGAAAAGATGTGGTTTTAGTTGACGATATTATCGACACAGCAGGTACTATTACAAAGGCGGCAGAACTTATTAAAAGTAATGGCGCAAATAGTGTTAGGGCATTTTGTACTCATCCAATATTCTCGGGGAGTGCTTATGAAAGAATTAATAGTTCGGTATTTGATGAGGTTATTGTTACCGATACGGTTCCATTAAAACAACATTCAGATAAAATTAAAGTTTTATCAACAGCCCCATTATGGGCTGAAGTAATTAAGAGAGTTCAGAACTTTGAATCGATAAGTTCTTTATTTCAATATAAAAAATAATTAATAAATATTTAAAAAATGAAAAAAGTATCATTGAGCGGTTCTCCAAGAGAGAACGTAGGGAAAAAAGATGCTAAAAAGCAAAGAAGGGAAGGAAAAATCCCGTGTGTAATTTATGGCGGCAAAGAACAACTACATTTTTCTGTAGAAGAATTGACTTTTGACAGCCTGATTTTTACACCAAATGTGTACATTATTGAACTTAGTATTGATGGCAAAGAACATAAAGCAATTTTGCAAGATGTTCAGTATCATCCTGTATCAGACAAGGTTTTGCATGCCGACTTTATGGAGGTAACTGATGACAAACCAATTATTATTGGTACTCCTGTTACTTTAGTAGGTAGTTCAGCAGGTGTTATGCGTGGTGGAAAAATGATCCACAAAATGCATAGGGTTATTGTTAAAGGCTTTATTGCTGACATACCTGATTTTATTGAAGTTGATATCACTGATCTTGATATTGGAGGTTCAATAAAAATTAAAGACCTTGAGCTAGACAAACTTGAAACTATGGACCCACCAAATGGTGTTATTGTAAGAGTTAAAATTGCAAGGACTGTTGAAGAAGAAGAAGAAGATGAAGAAGGTGAAGAAGGTGAAGAAGGCGAAGAAGGTGCTGAAGGTGCTGAAGGCGCTGAAGGTGAAGCTAAAAAGGGAGCAGGAGAAGCTGCAAAGACTGAATAGTATAGATACTTTAACTTATAAAAAGGGATATGGTTTTTATAATCATATCCCTTTATTTTTTTATTTATTTTTAAAAAATGAAATATCTAATTGTTGGCTTAGGAAACATTGGTGTCGATTATAAAAATACTCGCCACAATATTGGTTTCGATATTGCCGATAAACTGGTTTATGACCTTAAGGGTGAATTCGAGGTGGACAGGCTAGCTTCGGTGGCTAAAGTAAAATATAAAGGTCGACAGTTGGTGGTAATTAAACCTACCACATACATGAACCTAAGTGGAAAATCGGTAAAATACTGGCTTGACAAAGAGAAAATTTCTGTTAACAATTTACTAGTACTGGTAGATGATGTTGCATTACCATTAGGTACTTTGCGCATTAAAACAAAAGGTGGTGATGCAGGTCATAACGGACTAACCGACATAATAATAAAACTCAACACTACTTCTTTTTCAAGATTAAAAGTGGGAATAGGAAATGATTTTCCAAGGGGATACCAGTCTGATTATGTATTGGGGAAATGGAGTAACCAGGAAATAGATATTCTACTTCCAAGAGTGGACATCGCCGTTGAAATGATTCAGAGTTTTGTGAGCATTGGCCCCGGACTTACAATGACTAATTTTAATAATAAGTAAATAGTGTTCTTGTAAAAACCTTAACACCAATCTCTTTGTGCATCTTTGTGTCTTTCTTCGTGAACCTCTGTGAAACAACTATTGCACAAAGTGCCTCAAAGTATGCACAAAGACTTTTGGGAAATTTTCTAAACTCTATTTTATGAAATTAAGATATTGAGATTGCCACACCGCCAAAAAGATTTAATTCAAGTAATATATTTTATGTTGGGCGGCTCGCAATAACGCCATTTCCCTTTTGAGTGGGTGTACAATCAACACTCCATAAATCCATCACTCCAGTAATATTATCCCTTTAATCTCTTTGCAATAATCCCAGAGACTTCCGAAATAGCTACTCTTTCCTGCTGCATACTGTCGCGTTCGCGAATGGTTACTGTATCATCCTCCAATGTTTGGTGGTCGACAGTTACACAATAAGGAGTTCCAATGGCATCATGTCGTCTGTAGCGTTTACCTATAGCATCCTTTTCCTCGTAAAAGCACATATAATCCATTTTCAGATCATCCATTATCTCACGAGCCTTCTCTGCTAAACCATCTTTCTTGGTCAGTGGGAAAACTGCAACTTTGTATGGAGCCAAAACAGGAGGTAGTTTCAATACTACTCTGCTATTTCCACCTTCCAGTTCTTCTTCTAAATATGAATTACTCATTATTGCCAGGAACATTCTATCGAGACCTATTGAAGTTTCAACTACATATGGCACATAACTTTTGTTGGTTTCCGGATCGTGGTAGCGGAGTTTTTTGCCTGAGTGCTCTTCGTGAGCATTGAGATCAAAATCTGTACGTGAATGAATCCCTTCAAGCTCTTTAAATCCCATTGGGAAATCGAATTCAATGTCGGCAGCAGCATTAGCATAATGTGCTAGTTTTTCGTGATCGTGAAAACGGAATTTTTCTGCAGGAATACCCAATGAGGTATGCCATTTCATTCTTGCTTCCTTCCAGTATTCATACCATTTAATTTCTTCTCCCGGGCGAACAAAAAACTGCATCTCCATCTGCTCAAATTCACGCATACGGAAAATAAACTGTCGGGCAACTATCTCATTTCTAAATGCTTTTCCAGTTTGTGCTATTCCAAAAGGAATTTTCATTCTACCGGTTTTCTGCACATTTAGATAATTTACAAAGATCCCTTGTGCTGTCTCGGGCCTAAGAAATATTTCATTTGCACCTTCTGCAGTAGCTCCCATTTGAGTAGAAAACATCAGGTTAAACTGCCTAACCTCTGTCCAGTTTCTTGAACCAGACATGGGACAAGCAATTCCAAGGTCCTCAATCAACTCTTTAATGGCAGCCATGTCGTCATTATCCATTGCCGGATAAAGTCTGTTTTTTATGCCATCCATCTTTTCAACGTTGGCCAAAACACGAGGATTCGTTTCCTTAAACTGTTGCTCATCAAATGTGTCACCAAAGCGTTTTGCCGCCTTGGTAACTTCCTTATTTATTTTGCCTTCTATTTTGGCAAGAAAATCTTCTACCAACACATCGGCACGATAGCGCTTTTTGGAATCTTTATTATCGATCATAGGATCAGCAAAAGCATCAACATGACCGGAGGCTTTCCAAACTGTTGGGTGCATAAAAATTGCTGAGTCGATGCCCACAATATTTTCATGCATCTGCACCATAGCCTTCCACCAATAATCGCGAATATTCTTCTTGAGTTCGGTGCCATTTTGAGCATAATCATAAACTGCACTCAGTCCGTCATAAATTTCACTCGACTGAAAAACAAATCCATATTCCTTGGCGTGTGCTATTATCTTCTTTAATAAATCTTCCTGTTGTGCCATCTTTTAATATTTCAATTTTTATTAGGAAATAAGGGATAAGGGGAATTGGGATGTTGTTAAACATAAAATCCCTATTCCCTCTATTTCCATATTACCTTATTTCCACTCTTAATTTGTAAAAAAGTCAATTACATTTCCAAATGTACTGGTAGTACGTTTGTACAGTTCTGTGTATCCGCATTGTGTACAAGAAATGGTAGTAAACTTTTTATTTTGCACATCAAATATTTTGGCAAAAACACCACCTGTTGCTCTCATCTCATCGGCTTCGTAGTGCTTACTTCCGCATTTAGCGCAAACATATTCTTTTTTCCGCATTTCTTTTATTTTTTACTTAACGACAATTCACCAATGACTAATTTACGCCCCCAATGTTGCAACCATTACTGCTTTAATTGTATGAAGTCTGTTCTCGGCTTCATCAAAAACAACAGAATTTTCTGATTCAAATACATCATCAGAAACTTCCATGGCCTCAACACCAAATTTCTTGAAAATCTCTTCACCAACAATTGTCTCACGGTTATGAAAAGCAGGAAGGCAATGCATAAATTTTGCTTTTGAATTTCCTGTCTTTGCCATTAGTGAAGCATTCACCTGGTAAGGCATCATCATTTCAATACGATCTTTCCATACCTCATCGGCTTCACCCATCGAAACCCATACATCAGTGTAGACAAAATCAACACCTTTAACTCCTTCACCAACATTCTCAGTTAAAGTAATTGATCCTCCGGTTTGTTTTGCAATTTCTTCACACTGTGCAACAAGAACTTCTTCCGGCCACATTTGCTTAGGTGCAACTGCTCTAAAGTCCATTCCCATTTTAACAGCACCAACCATAAGTGAATTACCCATATTGTTGCGTGCATCACCAAGATATGCAAATGATACCTGATGTAATGGTTTATCAGAATGCTCCATCATTGTGAGGAAGTCGGCAAGAATCTGAGTTGGGTGATACTCGTTAGTAAGACCGTTCCATACAGGAACATTAGCAAATTCACCAAGTTCTTCAACTATTTCTTGACCAAAACCACGGTATTCAATACCATCATACATTCTGCCAAGTACACGGGCAGTGTCTTTCATCGATTCTTTTTTACCAATCTGAGTACCTGAAGGTCCAAGATAAGTAACATTTGCTCCCTGATCGTAGGCAGCGGTTTCAAAGGCGCAACGTGTACGTGTTGATGCTTTTTCAAAAATAAGAGCAATGTTTTTGCCTGTTAGAGTCTTTTGCTCTGTGCCAGCATATTTTGCCTTTTTTAAATCGGCTGAAAGTTCAAGAAGGAACTTTATTTCTTTTGGTGTGAAATCTAATAATTTGAGGAAATTCCTGTTTCTGAGGTTGAATGCCATATCAATATATTTTATGTGTTAGATATTAATGTTTTATGCAATAAAATTGCCGCGCAAAAGTAAGAAAAATAGAGTATTATTTGAACCATATAAGAAATATAAGGGCATAGAAGGTTTGTTCTTCCTTTTTTTGAACCATATAAGAAATATAAGGGCATAGAAGGTTTGTTGTTTCAAAAGCACTCTTATATTTTCTTGAATGCCTTATATGGTTTGTTCTTCCTTTTTTTGAACCATAGAAGAAATATAAGAGCATTAAAGGTTTGTTGTTTAAAATCGTTGTCTTATATTTTCTTGAATGCCTTATATGGTTTGTTTTTCCTGTTTTTTTGAACCATATAAGAAATATAAGGTCATTGAAGATTTATTTTTCCAAAAGCCCTCTTATATTTTCTTATATGCCTTATATGGTTATTTCCTTAATCAGGTAAATCTCTAAACAATTCATTCACATAAGTTTTTTGTCCTTCTTTGAAGAGATGTTTTACGTTAAAATTGATTAATAATCCTTCAGGAACGTTTAACAATTTCATGTATGTAATAATTTGTGCTTCATGTACAGGCAAAACGTATTCTACTGCTTTTAGTTCTACTGGAAGAATATTTTCAACAAATAAGTCACATCTCAATTCCGTATCAAGTTGTAGTCCTTTAAAGTTAACTGGCACCACTAATTCAGATTTGAATTTTATTCCTCTTTCGGTGAGTTCATGTTTTAAACATTTATGATAAACGCTTTCCAATAATCCAGGGCCTAAGGCTTTATGGACTTCAATGGCAGCACCATTTACTTGATAAACTAAATCTTTTAGTTGGGTTTTTGTTATTTGCATGATTCTAATTTTTGAACCATAGAAGAAATATAAGGTCACTGAAGATTTATCTTTCTAAAAGCCCTCTTATATTTTCTTATATGGTTTGTTGTTTCTTTTTTTTGAACCATATAAGAGATCTAAGGGCATAGAAGGTTTATTCTTAATAACCAACTTATATATTCTTAAATGCCTTATATGGTTAATTATTTTTAGTTTATTACTACTCTATTGGATGCATTTGAAAAGTTGGGTTCGTATTATTTGTTAAAAGTAATACTTTTGTAAAAGTGAGTAAAAAAGAAAAAGTTACAAAAAGTGCATTGAATGTGCAGGCAGGTATTGAGCAACCATCATCGGTAAACCCTTTGCTTGCTAAAGGAATGTCGCAATTTAAAAAGGGCAAATTGGACAACACCCTACTTATTGAGGGTATTGTTAAAGGCGACCGTTCATTACTCAGCCGTGGAATAACTCTGGTGGAAAGTTCACTTGTTAAGGATAAAGAAATTGCCAAAGAAATTATTCAGGGCTGTTTACCACATTCTGGTAAATCCATAAGAATTGGAATTACAGGAGTACCTGGAGTTGGAAAAAGCACATTTATCGAGACTTTTGGAAATTCCCTGATAAAGAAGGGTAAAAAAGTTGCTGTCCTTGCCATCGATCCCAGTAGTAAAAGATCCAAAGGAAGTATTCTTGGTGACAAAACCCGGATGGAAAGTCTAAGCACAAATGAAAATGCATTTATCAGACCATCAGCTAGTGCAGGAACGCTTGGAGGTGTGGCACGAAAAACCCGCGAAGCAATAATACTTTGTGAGGCCGCAGGCTTTGATATTATTCTAATTGAAACTGTTGGTGTTGGTCAGTCGGAGACTGCTGTTGCCCAAATAGTTGATTTTTTTCTATTGCTTATGCTTGCTGGGGGGGGTGATGAACTTCAGGGAATAAAACGAGGTATAATGGAAATGGCCGATTTGATAGTCATTAATAAAGCCGATGGAGACAATATTAATAAAGCACAATTGGCAAAGCGTGAATATGAAAATGCGCTTCATCTGTTTCCAGCATTTAAAAATAAATGGATTCCCAAAGTACAAACTGCTTCAGCATTAAAAGAAAATGGAATAGAAGAAGTATGGGAAACCATTACTTCATTCCTGACTTTAACAAGAGCAAATGGATATTTTATTGGAAAAAGAACCGAACAATCAGGGGAAATTTTAAAGGAGAGTATTGAGACTGCTTTACTGGATAGTTTTTTTGAACAGACAGAAATTAAAACTCAACTGGAGCATATTAACAAACAAATTCAAAGCGGTAGCCTCAGTCCCTATGATGCGGCCGACAATCTTTTGAAAGTTTATTTTGGAAAGAAATAAAACTCCTCACAACAAGTTAACGAGGTATCTTCGTCGAATCTTAATATTTATTAGCGCATCAAGATGTGTGGAATAAAACCCATGAGATCCCTCGACTATCGCTCGGGATCAGTTCGGCTAAATAATTTTGAAAAACAAAATCATAGTCTCACTGATTTAAATGAAACCACAGCTGTAAAAGCAGGTTTATCATTTTTTAATTTATGGCCCGTAAAACTCAATTTATCCTCAGGGCAAAACCGTATTGAGATATCTTCATCCAAATGGCACTCATTGAAATAACTCATCTGAATGAATTCTAATTTCTTATCTCCATGCATTTGAAATACAGCATCTTCAAGCCATGTAAAATATTTACTAGCAATTACATGGCCATTCATATCCAAATCAGAATAATACGTTTTAACTGAAAACAACTCCTCAAATTTACATCTGCCATTAAATTTTGGTGGCTTTTGATTAAGGGCTTTTTTACCAGTATTTAGATATTCTGCTCCTTCAAACCGATCCATCCTTTGTGGTTTTCTAGTTTCAAGATCAATAATAAGCCAATCGGAGGATGCAGAACATAGTAGTTCATTATTTTGTTTAGAAAATATTTGAAATTCTCTTGAGGCAGAAATACCAAATAACTTACCAGGCCAGGTAACAACTACTACTTCCTCATTAAAGACAGGCATTCGTTCAATTTTAATATTCAGTCTGAACAAAACCCATGAAATATTCTCTTTAATAAGTTCGGTGTAGCCAAAGCCCAAATGCTCAGCATGATTTATTGCAGAACGCACCAAAAAAAGATTAAGTGCCTTAAGGCTTAATCTCCCATTCATCGCAGTATCTTCCCAATTTACGAGGCGTTGCTCCTTCCAGATTTTTTCCATAATTCAAATCTCAAAAATAAAAAAAGGCCGGAAAAACCGGCCTAGAAATTATTTTTTTATGTTTTACTTACAATAATTCATTACATAATTCATCTGGAAGTTCAATCTCCCAATAAATGTATGTATCCTGTACGGGAATTACATTCTCCTGGTACCATTGTCCATTAAAATATGTTCCAATAACATATTCCTGCCCAATAACTACATCACATATTTCTGCATGACCGGCATACATAAATGCCCATTTCCAGCACCATGAATCTGCAGGGCGATACCACGCACCATAGGTTGGTCTTACTTCTACATTTGCATTAGCAGCACATCTTCCCATAATATCAACAGAAACAACTGTTGTGTTGCCACCCTCAACAGAAAAATATATCTCCATAACATCAGGGGCACAGAGGTTGTCGATGTATGTGAAATCTTCATCAACTATCAAACTTGAACATCCTTGATCCCACTCAATATAAACAGGCATATCTGGTGGAGCCCAAAGTGTTTGAATTGGTACTCCTTCACAGGCCCAAAAATAAATATATGAGAAAAATGTATTGTCAGCCTGCCTCCTCATTATTCCTGTAAACTCTGTGCAGCCACAAGCTGAATAATCTCCAACAAATAAAAACTGTATTCCATCGGGACAAGGAAAGCCCCAAAACCAGTCAAAATTCCAGTACGACAAATGACTTATCTGGGCAGTAACTTCATAAGTTGATCTGCTACCACCTTCAATTGTAACCTCCTGATCGAAATTCCATTCTCCATTATCAGTATTGTAACTGAACAAAGGCACTACATTTCCATCGGTTACCTGTGCTTGCGTTTCAGGGTTGTAGGTTCTGTCATCAACCATCATTTTAAGTTCAGCAGTATTTACTTCAAAAATTTCTGCTTTTATACCGTTAGCATCATTAATTTCAATTGCAAGAAATCCTGCTGAAAAGAAAGCACCATCTAGTGATTGTCCATCCTGATTTACAGTTGTCATCAATCCTCCTGGAAAAGCGGCAAGTGATTCATCCTCAATATTGCTAAAATAAATAAGACTTATATCAAGTGATCCACTTAATGTATTTCCATTCCCATCCTTTATTATGGTCCCGGCAGGAATTGTTATGCTTGCTTCATCATTCTGCGTTTTAACAGTTATCTCTTCCTGGACAGTCCCTCCCTGAAGATTACCTATTCCTTTTTCCTCTTTAACAACTACTCCATTGGGTGGATTGGAAATATTAACCATCACAATTTTCTCATGATAGGTTCCTTCCTTCCCAATTGTAACGCCCTTACTTGTTGAAATATAACCATCCAAAGAAGCCACAATTGTAAACTTGATGGGATTTGAAATGGTTGGAACAAATTCATTATTAGGATTTAAGGCGAGGCCAATAAATCCATTTGTTGAATAATACTCATCTTTTTTAATGCCAGTATTATCAAGTACTGCATCAGCATTTGCTCCTGTGATAATTACTTTCACCTCAGTATTGTCTGTCTGGCCAATTAACTCTCCAGTGGTCGCATCAACAAACTGAACGTTGATAAATGTTTTTATTAAATCGTAGTTAATAATCAACTTAGCCCCATTCATGGGATCAATTTTACAGGAATCAAAACCTGTAACCATACTTAAAGTTAGAATAATAGTTAGTGCTGCTGATAGTAATCCTTTTATTTTCATGATATTTAGTTTTTAAGTGCTTGTTCTATAATATTTTAAATGAAAGTTGGAAGTTGAGAAATGGGAAGAACCTAAGATCTTTCACATTATCTTCCAGAAGTTTTCTTTGTTCCTCGTTGGCGGTAGGAGAAATCATACCGGTAGCATCTAGACTTACTTTAGGAGATCCCTGATACACAGCGCCTAAATCGAAATTAAAACTAACTACCTTATTCTTTGAAATGCTACGCCCAAAGCCGATACCAAAATAAGGGCATATTTCGTTTGGTGTTAACTGATAGGTAAGCGAGCCAATGGTTTCTGGAGTTACTTCAATATCACCAATATGTTGCGATTCTGTAGGAAGCCCTTCAACCTTCATTACCGTCATATTGTAAAGTACTCCTGCTGAAAGATGTACAATGCGAGAGAAATGCCAGTCCATAATAAGTGAAACTGAACCTACGGTAGTGTAAGTCCAGGAATCATCTGCAATAGCATCTGCAAAACTCAAACTATACTTTTGATTGAAGTAGGACCCTCCTAATCTAAGGTTTAAATTTTTATTAAAGGACTTTACTATTTCTCCGCCAAAGCCCAAAGTTGATGCTTTAATTCCAATTGCCCATCCAGGCGAAAAGTCATCGGTTTTTCCATCTTGTGACGAATCAGTTTCCTGTGAAAATACCTGAGCAGGTATACTAAAAAACAGGAATAAAAAGAATAAAATAGAGAGGTTTTTCATTGTTAGTGTTTTAGTAATTGAATACAAATATAATAAATCCTACAAGTCAAGTCAATTAGTTTTGCAGTGATGTTTCCATTATCCTTATATATATTCATATAATTATCAATTTATTAAATAATCTAATTAATCAGAAAACATCAGCCTTACATCCTTAATAATTAGTATAATTGAACATTGTATTTGTTTTTTCGTAAATTGCCTGCTAAAGTTTCCAATTTTAAATGACCAGATTAATAATCTTACTATTAACAAGCATAGTCCTTTTTTCATGCAATTCGTTGGATGGCAAAAAAAAGAATACGAAAAAAATTGAAGAAGAGGAATTTGTAAATAATCCCAATTTAGACATTGAAAGGGTATTAAAACGCAACAAACTTATTGCCGTAACTGATTTTGGTCAAACAAGTTATTTTATTTATCGTGGAGAACCAATGGGTTATCAGTACGAGTTCCTTAAGACCTTTACTGATTATTTAGGTGTTGAACTTGAACTAAGGATAGAGAAAGACCTTGTGAGAAGTATGGAATTGTTAGACAGTGGCAAAATTGACATAATAGCCATGGGTTTAACGGTTACCAATGAGAGAAAACAGTATTTAGATTTTACTGACCCAATATTAACAACCAGGCAAGTTTTGGTACAAAGAAAACCAGATGGCTATGAGAAGATGGCAACATTTGATGAAATTGAATCGCATTTAATAAGAAATACTCTTAATCTGGCTGGTAAAGAAGTTCATATTAAAAAGGGAACGGTTTACAAAGAACAATTGATTTCTCTGGCAAACAGTATTGCCGACAGTATTATCATAATTGAAGATGAAAGGTGGACAGATAAATTAATAGATGCCGTTTCTAAGGGCGAAATTGAATACACTATTGCTGATGAGCATTTGGCATTGGTTAGTGCTCGCCAGTATAAAAATATTGATATTAAAACACCTGTTAGTTTTCCTCAGAAAATATCATGGGCAGCACGCATTGGTCAGGATGGAATGGTAGATACCGTTAACCACTGGCTTAATGGGTTCAAGAAAAAATTACACTTCCGTCTTTTGTACAATAAATATTTCATTAATCGAAGATCATCAACAATAGCCAAAAGCACTTACAATTCTTATTCTGGTAATAAACTGTCCCCATACGATGACTTAATTAAAAAATATGCTTCAATAATTGGTTGGGACTGGAGATTGATTGCTTCGCTGATGTATCAGGAATCCCAATTCAAACCAAATGCCAGATCATGGGTTGGTGCATTTGGTTTAATGCAACTTATGCCAAGTGTTTTGGAAGAGCACGGACTTGACTCAACAGCAAACCCGGAGCAACAAATAAAGGCTGGGATTAAGCATTTAAGATATAAGGAAAGTCAGATTCCTGATGATGTTACTGACTCAACTGAAAGAATTAAATTTACACTTGCCAGTTATAATTCAGGGGTTGGGCACATATTGGATGCCAGAAGACTTACTGAGAAATATGATAAAGATCCTAATGTTTGGGATAACAATGTAGCCGATTATGTTCTGAAACTTTCGGATAAAGATTATTACCACGACTCGGTGGTTTACTACGGTTATATGAGGGGTGATGAAACCTACAAACTGGTTTCAGAGGTTATGTATCGCTATCAACAATACAAAAATCTAATTAAGGATAATTAGTTATTATCCTCTGTTTTTTTGTCGCTTTCCGGGCTGTCAGTTTTATTTTCATCTCCACCAACACCATCTTTAAATTCCTTTATGCCTTTACCCAAACCTCTCATTAATTCTGGGATTTTTCTTCCACCAAAAAGAAGAATTACAATTATTACAATAACTGCTATTTCCGGTCCTCCCAGCCAACCTGCATGTTGTAATATAGCGCTGTCGATATTCATAATAAAATTTATTTTTGTACAAAGATAAAACAAAACACTATTTAAAAGGTGGATTTCTTAATATTTGCTACGGTAAACTAATTATCTGGAAGTCTTATTAGGATATTTAACAAAAATTTAAGCCCATTCTTTTTTGTAGACACCAAAACACTTGTTAGATTTGTCTCAATTATTGAAAACACATAATTAAGAATATTTAATATGAAAACACGCATCTTACTTTTATTGGTTTTTATTTCTATTTCTATTGGTTTATCAGCTCAAAAACTAAACCCTGACTATCGGGAATTACATTATCTGTCGGAAGAAGAAATGCATAAACCACTTAATACTGCTCGTGATTTTATTGAAACATTGCCCCCTACACCTGAGGTTAGAAATGTTGCTGAATTCGATGAAATGCAAGCTGTGTTAGTTAGATATCCTTTTGGTATTCCAGTTGAACTAGTGAGGGAGATGGCAGAAGAAACAGAGGTAATTACAATTGTTGCCTCTGCCGCACAACAACTAACCGTACAAAATATTTATAGTTCAAATGGTGTAAACCCTGATAATACTACATTCTTAATTGCCCCCACTAATTCATATTGGGTAAGGGATTATGGTCCATGGTTTGTTTTTGATGGTGACAATAATCCAGGGATTGTTGATTTTCCTTACAACCGTCCACGACCAGATGATAATGATATTCCTGCGGCTGTTGCCCAATATCTTAGTATCGATTTATATGGAATGAAAGTTTATCAAGCCGGAGGTAATTATATGACCGACGGAATGGGGCAGGCTTCATCAACAGATTTGGTTTATGAGGAAAACTTACAACTTACTGAAGATGAAATTGCAACCAAGTTTAGTGATTACCTGAATATTTATACCTTCCATGTAAGACCCGATCCTTTAGATCATGGAATAAAACATATCGACACATGGGGGAAATTTCTTTCTCCCGGAAAAGTAATGATTGGTGAGGTTCCGGTAACGGATTACAGATATGATGATTATGAAGAAGCGGCAAGTTATTTTGCGAATACTATTAGTTCATACGGTACGCCTTATGAAGTTGTGAGAATTTATACCCCTGGAACTCCTATGCCCACACCTTATACCAATTCTCTAATTCTCAACAAAAAAGTACTTGTCCCCATAACGGGAAGTGAATGGGATGATGAAGCTCTTGCAACTTATGAGGAGGCAATGCCAGGATATGAAATTATTGGGATTTCACATAATAACTGGATAAATTCTGATGCCCTTCACTGCAGAGCCAAAGGTGTTGCGGATATTGGAATGCTCTATATTAATCACGTTCCTTTACTTGGCAACCTGCCTTATCAGGAAAATTATGAGATTACTGCTGAAGTTTTTGCCTATGGCGGACAGACTATTTACAATGATTCAGTATTAATTTATTACAGCATTAATAATGAAGATTACCAGATAAGTAATATGACATATGTTGAAAATAATACCTGGACAGGTTTTATTAGCGGTATAATGCCGGGTGATGAAGTTGAGTATTATTTGTATGCTGCTGATATGTCGGGACGACAGAATCACCATCCTTATATTGGAGAACCTGATCCTCATGAATTTACCCCTTTTGGTGGCTCGGTAAATCAACTGGAAATGAATCCTGATACTGTTTTGTTTTTGACTTATGTGCAAATGGATGAAGGCATAGTGCTAAATATTTCCAATATCAGTTCAGGCGACGTTACCATAAACGACATTTCTGAGTATGTTGAGTTTCCCTGGATTGTAGATGTCCTTCCTGATTTTCCATACAGTTTGGCTGAGAATGATACTCTAAAACTTAAAGTTTTGTGTGGCATAATCACAAATTATTATGATGGACTGATTAGCGACACAATGTACATTAGCACTCCAATGAAAACTTACAAGCAACTCATAATGATTGATGATGAATTGCTTTCAACTGAAATAGTTAGTGATTTAATGGATTTAAAGGTTTTTCCTAATCCGTTTACCACAAATGTTAATTTTAGTTTTGAGGCCAATAATCATGAAATTATCAAAATCAAAGTATTTGACATTAGAGGAAAACTTGTTTATCAAAATCAAAGTATGTCTATTGAAGGAAAAAATAAAATCAAATGGGATGGCAAATCAATTAATGGACTTAAAATGCCTGAAGGAATATTTTTCTACGAATTACATATTGGTTCAAAAACTGAAAATGGAAAACTGATTTTAACTCGCTAAATTGTGAAATGTAGTAGTTGAAGGAATTAAATTAAACAAGGATTGTGGAAAGATAAATTGCTGCTGCAATAGTCAGAGCAATAATAATCCAGGTAATATTTTTGGGCATTTTATCCTTTTCAGGATCATAATCAAAATCCGTTCTTTCCATTACTGCTTATTATTTTATGGGAGTTTATCTAATCGTGTACCATTTCTAAAAGCAACTACAAACGCATCCGTAATACCATTATTAGACCTCAGTTCATTTCGTTTGGCTCTGGCTTGTTCATATGTATCGAAAGAACCCACCGAATAAATAAAATATCCGTTATGCCTATCCTGTCTTATCTGATTTACTGAAATATTATAAATATCACTCAAATGATTTACTGAAATAGCATTACCCAATTTTGCCCTTACCTGAACTCTGTACTCAAAATTCGGGCGCACCGGATCTTCCATCACAATAACTTCTTCATAAACTGGTTCCTGGTAAACCGGTTCTTGATAAATGGGCTCTTCAATAATAATTACTTTTTCCTGAACAGGTTCCCTTTGTGTTATCGGGGCAATCACCAAAACATCTGGCTTAATTAAAGGTGGCTGAATTGGTTGTTCTGAATAATCATATTCTGCAGTTTCAATATCACCCTCTCTTTTTCTACTTTTTGTTGAAGATTTTTCCTTAGGTGTACTTGACCTATCCCTTTTGGCATACCCAAATTTATATGCAATACCAACTGTTGTAATATTATAAACGTCATATTTGAAACCACCAATATGCCCATCAAGCATATCGGAGTTCATTGCTCTGTTAGCAGTTTCCAAATTCAGACTAATATTATCACCGAGTCGAAAATCAAGGCCTAAACCTCCCAGCATAATACCTTCAAGAGTTCGTCCACCAAAACCTTTACCATTTCCACCACCAACAGATTGAATCAATTTGTTGGTTCCTAGTTCATAAACACTCGTATTATAATTTGTAAGGCCTAAACCAAATATTATGTATGCATTCAGAAACCTATCGTTCCGGTATCTTGCAAAAATGTTATTAAGATTGATAGTTGTATTTAAATTCAATTCAAAATAATCGTTGTCAAAATGCTTATTCCATGTTCTTCTTGTACCAGCAAGACTGCCATACAATCCCTGACCTCTAATACCGAAAACCGGTGATATTTGTTTGTTTAATTGTAAGCCGAAAGCAAGTCTCCATTCATTCTCATAATTGTGGACAGGCCACCATTGATATTGTTTAATATCTCCAAAGAATAAACTAGTTCCAACATCACCCTGAATCTGCCAATAAGAAACAAAACTGCTTTTAGGTGAAAATGTTTGAGTAAAAGAAGATTTAAGCGAAACAATTACTATCAACATAACCAATAGCAACTTCCAAGTTTTTCCTGAGTAAAACCGCATAATAATTATTTAGTAGGCTAAATAAAAGTCCTTAATTTTCAAGCCCTAAATTACGGATTAAAAAACTAATCTTAAACTACATATTAATTAATATTCCCCAACCAATTGTTAATATCCTCCAATTGCAAAGAAGCAATATCAAGTTTGTTTTTTTTGCGGTAACCATTCAGTTTCTGATGAATGGCAGTTGGCTTAGTTTCTTTAAGAGAACTTAAACTAATAAAGCCTGCGTCAATAACATGTTGAGCCCAGTCTTGAGACACTCCAATGTTAGTTAAATCGCTTGCTGAGAACACTTTCCTTACAACTTCAGGTCTCATTTGAGGGAATAAAAGCACCTCTTGAATTGATGGCTGATTAGTCATTATCATAACAAGTCTGTCGATTCCTATCCCCATTCCTGATGTTGGTGGCATACCATATTCAAGTGCTCTGAGAAAATCCTGATCAATAAACATTGCTTCATCATCACCCTTTTCAGCGAGGCGTGCCTGCTCTTCAAAACGGAACCTTTGATCAATTGGGTCGTTAAGTTCGGTGTAAGCATTGGCAAGTTCTTTACCATTTACCATAAGTTCAAACCTCTCGGTAAGCTCTGGGTTATCACGATGACGTTTACATAATGGTGACATCTCAACAGGATAATCGGTAATAAATGTAGGTTGAATAAAATTAGGTTCACACTTCTCACCAAAAATTTCATCAATAAGTTTCCCTTTCCCCATGGACTCATCAGTTTCGATGCCCAGTTTTTTACAGGTAGCAACAAGTTCAACAATATTCATTTCACTCACATCAATTCCTGTGTATTCTTCAATGGCACCTAATATTGAAAGCCGTCTGAATGGGGCTTTAAAATCTATTTCGTGTTCGCCAACCTGAACTTTTGTTTTACCATGAAGATCCAGAGCAATTTTTTCAATCATCTGCTCTGTAGTTTCCATCATCCAAAAATAATCCTTGTAGGCAACATACATTTCCATTTGCGTAAACTCAGGATTATGGAATCTATCCATACCTTCATTCCTAAAGTCTTTTGCAAATTCATACACACCTTCGAAACCACCAACAATAAGACGCTTCAAATACAACTCATTTGCTATCCTTAGATAAAGGGGCATATCTAATGCATTGTGATGTGTTTCAAAGGGACGCGCTGCTGCGCCTCCAGGTATTGCCTGCAAAATTGGTGTTTCAACTTCAAGATATTCTTTGTCGTTAAGGAAATCCCTCATAGACTTAATAACTTGTGCCCTTTTTATGAAAGTATCTTTTACATTTTCATTTACAATAAGGTCGACATATCGTTGGCGATAACGCTGATCAGGATCGGAAAAAGCATCGTAAGTCACTCCATCTTTTTCTTTTACAACAGGAAGCGGTTTAAGTGATTTAGATAGTACAGTAAACTCTTTTACGTGAATAGTAAGTTCACCCATTTTTGTTACAAAAGCATAACCCTTAATTCCAATGATATCACCAATGTCAAGCAGGCGCTTAAAAACAATATTGTACATTGTTTTGTCATCACCAGTACAAATTTCATCACGTTTAAAATACAATTGCATTCTACCCGTTGAATCCATTATCTCAGAAAATGAAGCAGCACCCATAATTCTACGGCTCATTATTCTCCCTGCCATGCTTACTTCCTGAAACAAAGTATTATCCTTGGGATATTGCTCATGAATATCTTTTGCATAGGCATTTACTTTGTACTCAGCTTGAGGATAGGC
>Ga0164315_10000777_pt1 | contig 22923 bp, 19 predicted proteins | sample GuaBasSedimGuay6_FD_113737 | JGI IMG/M metagenome (GOLD analysis project Ga0164315, IMG submission 113737) | Subseafloor sediment microbial communities from Guaymas Basin, Gulf of California, Mexico - Guay6, Core 4569-2, 0-3 cm | ecosystem: Environmental > Aquatic > Marine > Hydrothermal vents... | reverse complement strand
GATAATGATCACAGGCATGGTCCAGGGCGGCAGGTTCAGCGAATCCGAAATGATGCTGGTTATCTCCAGGATGACATAGGCTGCAGCAGCATATATGGAGACCACACGCACCACATTCCGGCGTTTTGCCTCTTCCCAGAAATAACGTAGTCCCGATCCTGAGCCCTGGCCACCTGTTGCTGGCTCCCTTCCTTTATGTGTACTTTCCGGAACTACAAGACCTTCATTTGTAATGGCATATACCTCAACTTGCTGACCCTGCTCGTCCAGCTCACATGCTTTTATATACCTGGTTTGGATCCCGCTTTGCTTTTTTACCTCTTCATAAATTTTGTTGGAAATCAGGATGCCTCCCGGCAAGGCCAGGGTTCCAATTTTCCGGGCAACCATGATTCCATCCCCGATGGCCTCCTCTCCAGTAAAGATAATGTCTCCCAGGTGGATCCCGATCTTTACAGGGACAGGGGTTCCCTCACGGAAAGCATGTTGCATCTTAATGGCACACTGAACGGCCTCAACTGCACTGGAAAAAAAGCTTAGTGAATCATGACCGATGTAAGGAAGGATCTTTCCATGGAATTTTGCGGCCACCTGGTGCAAAACCTCCCGGTGCCTTTCTTTTAATTCAAGAGCTAAAGACTCATTCTGTTGAATCAGGGCAGCATAACCATCGATGTCTGTACACAGGATGGCAGCAAGCTGTCGTGTACCGGCCATACACAAATTTAAGACAGAAATCTAAAATACCTATAAATCAGGCACTTTTCTTACCCGTACCACCGTCGGGTGCGTCCCTGCAGATTGTCAAGAACATCAATAGTGGTGTTAACATCCTCCACCACCTGGAAGTCAAACATGCCCACACAGATAAAGTCAGCTCCCTTTTCAAAGGCCCAGTTGAATCCATCTTTGGGCTCAATGGCCCCGGCTGCAAGCACTTTAAAGCCCATCACAGGAACAGTGGCACGCTCTACAAACGCTGCGGTCTTGTCAGGAAAGAGGCAGAAACAGTTGTTATGGAATTTGTTGTGATCCAGGTAATTCTTACCATCAACCTCAAAGGGTACCCGGTTCTCAATGGGATGAGCCGACCAATAGTTGTCGTGATGCATGGTCTTCATGTAGTAATCAGGAATAATTCCATACTCCTCGGTGGCAATCAAGGCATCAACGGTGTGTGAAGCCAGACCGGCCACATAGCCCTGCCTGCGGATATGATCCATCATCTTCTCCACCACATCAATCCGATTATCCCGAACCAGCCAGTCCACCTGGTTCCCCTGAACCTGAACAATGTCCACTCCAAAATCGATTGCCTTGTCAATATTCACAAAGTAGTCCTTCTTCTCCATATCCGGATGGACCTGGGAGATCACCTTGATTTTACTTCCTGTGGCTTTCTTGTACTTGGCAAGCAAGGCATTGGTCGGGAATCCAATATTGATGGTATTGATTCCGGCCTGTTCAGCAAGCATCAGCGTCTCATAGACTTTTCGTTCGGTATTATAGGCTTTGAAAAGAGAAGATGCATAGATAAGATCGCGCGCATGCGCCCATCCCCCCACCAGGTTGCCTCCGGCCACCAGCCTGCTGATTTCGTGCCCACCAATTTTCCCTTTAGGCAGCTCACCTTTCAGTTCGGACAGGGATGTAAAGTTCAGCTGAATAGTAGCTCCAGACATCACATCAATCTCCTTGCTGGCATGGCGGAATGCTCCCCAGCCCATAGCTCCCAGGATAGGAAGTGTGGCCAGGTTTTTCAGGGCTTCACGACGTGAATTCACTCCTTCCGGAGTTTCATGATCTTCATGCTCCTCCTTTTTCCCTCTTTTGAAAAGATTAGAAATTCCATACCCCGTCTGAGTGCTCAGTACAAACCAGAGCAAGAGGAAAGCCTCAATAAGGTTACGATTGACAATATAGAAGTGCCCTTCCATGGATCCAAACAGGGAGGTTCCAAAGGGTGGGTATGCGAAATAGTATAGCAAGAGGAGCAGGATGCCGCCCGCAGAGGCGAGTCGGATAAATATTCCCAGGAACAGGGCCAGACCGATCAGGATCAGTCCATACACATTCAGGACATCGATCGCCTTAACCAGGGTCTCCCCGGAGGCCAGCCAGTGATAAAATCCTGAGAGGAAGCCCGAGGCATTGGCCAGGTAACTCTGGGCCGACCAGTTTTCCATAAGCAGTTTGGAAAACCCTTCATAAAGAAAGTGCCACCCAATGGCGACACGAATAATGGTTACAACCGTAAGTTTTAGGCCGGTTTGCTTCATAAGAAGATTACTTTATGCCAGTTTTACCCTTACTGCAGCTGGACCTTTTGGACCTTTCTCTACTTCGAAAGAAACCATATTGCCCTCCATAATATCATCCTTGAACTCGTTTACATGAACAAAGATACTCTCCTGGGTTACTGCATCACGAATAAATCCATAACCCTTGGAATCATTGTAAAAGGTGAGACGCCCCCTGCGGATGGGATCCGGCTTCATGGAATCGTCCATCTTGGGTACACTGACCTCTATATCTTCTATTTTGGTCTTGGTTTTGGTACTGGGATCGGGGGGAGTGTCTGTAAGCATCCCATTCTCATCCACATAGGCGATCATGCTGTTGAGTCCGCCCTTTTTATCTCCATCTCTTCTGGCAAGCCGTTTCTTCTCTTTGTCCTGCCTCTTTTTTTCTTTTTTCTTTCTTACTTCCTTCTTGTTGAATGATTCCTGTGATCTTCCCATAAAATTGTCTTGGTTTCTTTAGGTTTATTGTTCAAAGTTAGCGTTTATTTTCAGATAATCATGATGATAGTACACTCTCCCAGCTGAATCCATCCACAAATACACAAACTTTTTATCCCGGGCCAAAGCATAAACATAAATGGAATTAAACTATTCGTCATTTGTCCTATCTAATATAAAGGGAAAATCATTTTATTGTATCTTTAAACATACCAAATAACCTCACCATGAAATTCTATCTGATCCTGGCAACAGCCCTCATAATCACTTCAGCAATAAATGCCCAGAACAGGGTTATACACGGAAACCTGACCGCCTATAATTCCTTCCCGGTAATGAACGTGGTGGTCTCCTCAAAAAAGGCAAAAGCCACAACCATATCCGACTCCCTGGGTAACTTCTCCATCGTATGCCTGGAAAAAGATGTTATCATGATCAAACCCAAAGGCTTTCAGTCTGTTAACGAAAAAGTCAATGATAAAACTGATTCCCTGCAGATCAACCTTGTTTTTATTGATACAAAGAAGAACCGGGAACTTGCCGTTAACTCAGGATTTATCACAGAAACCAACCTCAATTATGCTGTGACCAACCTGGAAGACAAAAACAATGAATACTGCAAATACTCGGATATATTCACACTGATCAGGTCCACACAGGGTTCCAGCATTACTGTATCCAACTCCGGAGTAATAACTATCAGGGGTGGGAAAACCTCTTTTTCTGGCATGGACCAGGCACTGATCATTGTGGATGGTCAGCCCACCACCAACATTGATTGGATCACGCCCTGTAGTGTCAGGTCCATAGAAGTTCTGAAAGGTGCAGATGCCACCATTTATGGGACGAGAGCTGGAAATGGCGTAGTTGTAATCACCACAACCAAACAATAATCAGACTTATGATCATTCTTAGCGGGCGAACCTTTCTGGTTCTCACCTTCTGCCTGTGCTCCATTGGACTGGCTGCACAGGAGAAACGGGCTATGGAGCTCACTGATATCATGAAATTCCAACAGCTGCGATCACCTTCCATCTCCCAGGATGGACTATGGGTGGCGCATGCCGCAGTTCCCGACAGGGGCGATCCCCGGGTATTGGTCTACTCCACCGATGGCAAAATCCAATACAATCTGGAGGGTAGTAAAGATCCTGTCATATCAAATGATGGTCGCTGGGTTGCACCATCAAGTACAAGGAGTATCTGGACCATTACCTGAAGGGAGAGCCAGCAGCAGATTGGATCAAAACAGGAGTCCCATATAAAGGAAAATAGCCATGTATATTACCATTGTTCATATTAAAGTCCTTCCGGATTATATTGATTTATTTATCCAGGCAAGCACTGAAAACCACCTGGAATCAGTAAAAGAACCCGGGAACCTTCGCTTTGACCTGTTGCGAAGTGATGACAATCCGGCCCGCTTTGTTCTTTATGAAGCTTACGAAAACGAAAGCGCTGCTACCGCACACAAGGAAACTGCTCATTATTTGAAGTGGAGGGAGACGGTGGCTCCCTGGATGGCCGTGCCGAGGGAAGGCATTCGATATACCGGCCTTCAGCCGGAATTTTGAAATGTAATCAGCTTAGATGGTCCAGATCCATCCAGCGCTCCATAAGGGAATCGATCTCCTGGATCAGCTCTGCAATGCGGATCGATTTGCTGTTCAATAATTCATATTCCAGTGTGCCGGAATTGACATTCTCTTCGAGGACTGACTTTTCGTTCTCCAGCTTTTCAATTTCCTGTTCCAGTCCTGCATACTCCTGCTGCTCCTTATAGGAACGTTTGGTCCTGGAAGTGGACACTGCCTTTTTGGGTTTCACTTCCACTACCAGGCTCTTGCTTTCTGCTTTTTTCTTAGCTTCCTTTTGAAAGCGATAATCCGTGTAAGACCCATAATGATCCTTTATCTTTCCATCGCCCTCAAATACTAAGAGGTGATCGGTGAGCTTGTTCAGGAAATAGCGATCGTGCGACACAACGATCAGACAGCCTTTGAAAGCCAGCAGAAACTCCTCCAGCTTATTCAAAGCAAATAGATCCAGGTCGTTGGTAGGCTCATCGAGTATCAGAAAGTTGGGGTTTTTAATCAATATGGTAAGCAGGTGCAAACGCCGCAGCTCACCCCCACTCAGCTTCTCGATGCGCTTATATTGTGATTCGGGCGAAAACATAAAATACTCCAGGAAGCGGGAAGCGGAGATGGTCCGACCATCCTCCATTAGCACCACCTCGGCAATGTCCTTGACCGCATCAATGACACGCTGCTCTGGTTTCCACTTAGGTCCCATTTGCCTGTAATACCCTGAAACAATGGTTTCACCTGTGATAATTTTACCAGTGTCGGGTTGTTCCAGACCGGTGATCAGATTTAAAAAGGTGGTTTTCCCGGTTCCGTTCCTGCCAATAATACCCACACGTTCTCCCTTTGCAAACTTATAGCTGAAATTTTCGATTATGGACAGGGGACCATAATGCTTTGTCATTTCTTCAATCTCCACTATCTTCCCACCAAGCCGGGGCGATTTTACCCGCAGAACCAGTTCGCCACCCTCTTCCTCCAGATTGGCTTTTTCTTTAATCTCCTGAAAAGCATCGATGCGTGACTTGGATTTAGTTGTACGTGCCTTAGGCATTCGACGAAGCCACTCCAATTCCCGCTTCATCAGGCGGCCAGCACGATGTGCCTCCACTTTACGCAGATCTTCCCTGGCTGCTCTTTTCTCCAGAAAATACTCGTAATTTCCCTGGTATTGATACAGATTCCCCAGGCTCAACTCAAAGATCCGGTTACAGACCCGGTCCAGAAAAAAGCGATCGTGCGTCACCATAAGAAGGGTGAGCGTGGAACGACTCAGGTAAGCTTCCAACCATTCAATCATATCGATATCAAGATGGTTGGTGGGTTCATCCAGGATCAGAAAATCGGGCTCGTCCAGCAAGACCAGGGCCATAGCAAGGCGCTTCTTCTCCCCCCCTGAGAGCTTACCCACAAGCTGTTCCGTATTGGTAATGCGGAACAGGTCCAGCAATTGACGCAATCTTCTCTCATAGTCCCAGGCATGGAGCCGATCCATCTCAGTCGTAGCAGCTTCCAGATCGCCTGCAGCCTCCTGGGTCTGCTCTTTCGAGTGCTCCTGAAGCACCTTCTCATAATGTTTAATAACGGTTAGAACACTTGTGTTGGCCGACAGAATCAACTCGTCAATGGTGAGGTTCTGATCCAGATCTGGGCTCTGCTCGAGGAAAGCAACTTTAATATCGTTCCTGAAAGTAAATGCACCACTATCTGTCGATTCCATGCCTGCCAGGATGCGCAGAAGGGTGGTTTTCCCGGTTCCGTTGCGGGCAATTATGGCCGTTTTCTCTCCACGTGCCAATCCAAAAGTAATTCCTTCGAACAGCATCTGCTCGCCAAAGGATTTTGATATGTTCTCGGCCGAAAGGTAATTCATGATTTTGAAGCAAATTGGGCGTTTATCTTCTTTCGAAGCCACTCATTATTCATCAGGATCAATAAAAACTCCTGCAGCATTCCTCTAAGCGGACCGGACCAGCGAAAAGCAGCCATGACCCGCTCCAGTATATGATTGTACTTGAGCACCTGATCGAGTTTTTCAGCTTTATGCATCGGATCGATGATCATGTTGGCAACCTCCTGTCCGGAAACAAGTGACTGGTAAATGCCCTCGCCTGTAAGGCCTGAGGCAAGTCCGGCTGCCTCCCCTACTAGAAAGACATTCCCGAATTTCACTCCCCTGTAATCATATGCAATGGGATACGATTCCAGTCGGGCGTCTCCCGGATCCAGCTTTCTATCTTTCAACCAATCAAGAAATCCGGACTTAATCTTTTGGGGATCGACCCTCCTGGGATCACAGCAACACCCCACTGCAATGCTGTCACCGTGTGGGAAAATCCATGCGTACCAGACGGAGAACCTGCGTGCGTCCATATATATCTCCAGGGCCGGATATTCCACCTGTACCGGAATTGTATACTGGAACCCGATCAATTTTTTCTTCATCTTTAGTCCCAGGTGTCGACGCACTATGGAGCTATAACCATCCGCACCGACCAGATACTTAAATCCGAATGACTCACCATCTTTCAATACCACAGTGTTATCTCTGATTTCAATCACCTTGCTATTGGTCCTCACTTCCACTTCAGTCCCTTCTAAGAGACTTCGCTGGTATTTTCCAAGCACCCTTCGGTCAACAGTAAAAAGGGCGGGGACTGATGTAACAGTACCTGCATCCCTTCGCCTTGAATGAATGGAGGTACGCAATATTTTTTGTTCAATTATATGATCTGGTAGTGCAAGCACCTCCATAGCCTTCGTGGTTAGTCCACCCGCACAAAGCTTATCTCCAAATCCTTCCTGCTTTTCCAGGAGCAGAATATGCATAGAAGATTTGGAGAGCTCCCTGGCACACTGAAGCCCTGCAGGACCACCCCCCACTATGATTACATCAAACTGTTCCATTATTCAAGCAATCAAAGATAGAAGGAAAAAATAGTAAACTGAAAACAGTGTAAGTGGGGTGTACTAATCACCGATAATCACCTGTTTACGTATAAGAATCTGGCCATTTTCCCGACGTACTACCACAAGGTAGCTTCCGGATGACAGGTGCTGCAAGTTCAGATTTTCCCTGAACGAACCGGGAGAATTGATTTGCTTTTCCAGCACTTTTTGTCCCAGCAAATCAAAAACCAGGATCTCTCCAGTCAGTTGATTGTCCAGTGTACCTTCTACGAAAAGGATTCCATCGGTCGGGTTGGGGAATACTTTGATGTTTGATGATTCCTCAGGCTGATCATTGATCCCCGTGCTACGATAGGTAAATTCAAACCAGTTCATATTGAAGAGGATATCCATGATGGTCATTCTAAGATGCTGCACTCCCTGCTCCAGATAGACTCTACCTCTGGTAGTTGTCCAGTTTTGCCAGCCGCCTGTGGATGGAAAGCTAAGCTGATGTAAAAATGTTGCAGTCTCGTCCTCAGCAATGATTTCTAGTTTAACAGCTCCCGATTCACTGTCCGCCGCTGTCCGGTAATCTACATGATAAGATCCAGCTTCCGTAACATCGATGTAGTAATCCGCATAGTCACCTATGTCCAAATAGCCAATATTCTGACCTCCACCCACATCCGTGGTGTTTTCCAGTGAAATTCCCATTTGAAAAAAGAAGTCTTCTGCCTCCACCTTCCCTGCAATCTGGTGGATGATAGCCACCCTGTTTTCCACCAGCTTCTGGGAGAAGATATTCAGGGTGATCCCATCCCTTGCCACTATTTGATTGCCGGAATATGAAATAAGGATTTGATCTGTCGAATGCAGCGTAGTATTTACTTCGAAGGTGATCATTCTCGGATTGGCCGGATCTAAGAGCATTTCGGTAATGGTGACCCGATTGCCATTGACCTTCAATTCAAAATTGGCCGGAAGCGTTGGAAGCGGTGCTTCAAGCGGCTTGTTTATATTCAATTGAATTGAATGATCATCCAGGGTAAATGCTGAAAGAAAATGGGTAGCCAGGTCTGTAGTAATCCCCGTTTGAGTAAACTTGAAGCTTCCCACGTTAAATTCCTCATTGTCCACATAAAACCGGATCTTGTTATCCTCAGGTGTTAGCACAAGCCCTGAGACTTTTACAGTCTCCCAGTTATCCCAGGCTCCGGTATTGGGGACATTCGCCGGCAAAGATATATCGGCACTGCCCGACTGGAAGTGAAACTTTCCCTCGGTACCGGTAGATGCTACCCTGAGCTCTACCTCATACACGGCCGCTGCTGCCACATTAACACTATATTGAATCCATTCATCCGTAGCGAGCCAGCCCAGGTTGTATCCATTGGTGTTGACGTTATCTGTTGTCTCCCCTAGATCTACACCATCGTTCCGGTAAACCCATCCGTTGTTCCATGAGGTGTAAGATCCTGTGGATACCGCGTAATTGGCCACTTCAGTATCAAAGTAAGCTGAATTCAATACACCCATGTCAAAATCGGAAGGATATACCACACCGGGAATATCCTGGATAGTATAGGGAATTGCTTCGTCTGAGTATACCTGCCGGAAGAGGGCATCGATCACATCTTTATGATAAACGCAATTCTCCATCCTATGAGCTACAGCCATACCCATCAATGCGGTTTTGGCCGCAACTGCGCTGGGTTGCGGTCCATTGCCCTCCCAGTAATCGAGCAGAGCCTGATAGCCTGCAGATTTGGCTGCCGAGAGAGGACCTGCAATGGATTCAATCTTTTTCATGGGCCACCAGGCCCATCCGATCTTATGATCCTCCAGCAACCTGACTGCATCACGGAACCAGACATTGGAGTTTTCTCCCGATTCTCCAAACCAGATAGGAACATCATATTGCTCCCGGATATCCAGAACCCATTGGATGGACTTTTGATCGTTGGTGGACCAGTATTTATGAGGACCGTAAACCATGTTATTGTCCCATGGAGGAGTCAGTCCCGTAAAATCATTTGCAAACCAGTTTCCTTCAATAAAAATGATGTGCCTTGTATCAACCGCACGAATGCTGTCGGTAATTTCATAGAGCAGGTCCCGCAAAGGGGTATTACCCGACATGTTCCAGTTTGTTTCGTTGATCAGGTCGTATCCGGCCACTGTGGGTTCATCAACATATCTTTCAGCCAGCTTCTTCCAGAGTGCCACTGTTTTATCACGATTTTCCTCACTCTCCCAGAGGGACGGTTTGGTAGGATCATAATCGGAAATACTCGATTCATACCCCTGTCCGCCTGGTGCGGCATGCAGGTCCAGAATCACATACATATCGTTTGCCTTACACCACTTTATTAGACTATCTGTCAGATCAAATCCTGTTTCCAGCCAGGTATGTTGACCCGCAACAGGCTCATTTTCTATCGGAAGCGTATAAAGGTTGTAGTGCATGGGCAGACGTACCGAATTGAAGCCCCAGGCCTTCAGGGAATCAATATCCACTTTACGAACATGGTTGGCCCGCCAGCTTTCATAAAACAGATCAGTATCAGCAGCACCGATCAGTTCTTCGATCTTCCCCATCAACTGATACTGAGCATTTGCAAAACTGGATGTCTGCATCATATAACCCTCCTGCAGCATCCATCCTCCCAGTCCCATTCCACGAAGCAGAATCGTATCTCCGCTTTCGTTTACAATGGCCTTACCTTTTGTGCTAAGGAATTCCTGAGCCATCATGAATGAGGTGGTCAGCAATAATAGAGTAGTGAAAAGTAATGTTCTTATTTTCATGGCGGTGAAAATACTAAAAACCCTATCGCATATAGCATTTTTAACACATCAATGAATTCACTAGCTTTAGGCATGCCAATCTGTGAAACGTGCGTTTAGCAATCCTGTCAGATATTCATGAGGACCTGAACCGCCTGAAAAAAGTTCTGAACAAGATCGACCAGAAGGGCTATGACCTTCTCATATGCCTTGGCGATATCTCCGGGTTCAGTGAATCCTATTATCGCTACCCCAAAAGCAGGAATGCTTCTGCCTGCCTGGATTTGATTCGAAGGAAGTGTGAAATAATTGTCCCAGGCAACCACGATCTGCATGCCGCCGGCAAGATTCCGGTACGCCCTGCCGGGGCCGAGTACGAATACTGGTTGCATGAAGAAGACCTGGATCCGGGGTATAGTGAGGAGGAGATTGCCTTCCTGGCCAGCCTCCCGGAGTATGCCATCCTCCCCACACCGGAATATAACATCCTTCTGAGCCATTACCTTGAGCCTAATCTATCCGGATTTATCAAAGGTTTCTATTGGAGTGTGAAGGAATTCGGGGCCCACTTCCAACTGATGAAGGAATTCTCTTGCAAAATAGGATTTACTGGGCATGCTCACGTACGAGGGTTTCACCTTACAAATCCTCAGCAATTCAAGCATTATGGTTACAGAAAGCTTCGCCTTAAAGATTTTCCAGTTGTTATTGGGATTCCGCCCGTGACACGTAATAATATGCGCAGTGGTTTTTGTATATTTGACACTGACAGTTTCTTCCTTCAAGTCACTAAGTTTTACTTATATGCCCCAGGATAACCTGAACCGGTTTTTTATTTCCATCGTTATTCCCTCCATCCTGGCCATCGCACTTTTTATACTTGCCATCTTTTTTGTGGTCCTTCCCTCTTCAGAAAGAAATATCATGGAGGGAAAGAAGGAGATGATCTCTGAACTGACCATTTCTGTATGCAGCCTGTTGGAGGAGTACCAGCAGGAGGCAGAGGAAAAGCTGATAACTGTCGATTCGGCCAGAGCACTGGCAATTGAGCGGGTAAGCCGGATCCGATATGGGGATGAGTTGAAAGATTATTTCTGGATCATTGACAAACAACCTGTGATGATTATGCACCCTTACCGCCCCGAGCTGGTAGGTGGCAATCTTAACGACTACCAGGATCCCGATGGTAATTTGCTATTTGTGGAATCGGTCCTGATCGTGAAGAATTCCGGGGCAGGTTTTATCGATTACAAATGGCAGTGGAAGGACGATTCAACACGGATTGTACCCAAACTCTCTTATGTCAGGGAGTTTAAGGCCTGGGATTGGATCGTGGGAACCGGGATTTATCTGGAAGATGTGAGGATGGAGATCCGCTCTTTGAAAAACCGGCTGCTGCGGGTGGTCCTGATCATCACCCTGATCATCAGCGGACTATTGGCAATAATAATCAGGCAGAGTCTAAGAACTGAACGTAAGAAAAGAACTGCTGAAGATGCCCTTCTTCTCTCCAGGGAGAAGTATAAATCACTGGTGGAAGCAGCCACAGAAGGAACTCTTATGATGGTGGAAGGAGAATTTGTCTTCTCAAATTTCCGTTTCAGCGCTTTAAGCGGCTTCACACCTGATGAGGTGGTATCTTTGAAGTTTGAAGAGCTGTTCAAGCTGAAAATGAAGAATCTCGCAGCAGATTTCAAGGATCCAAAAAAGTCGATCTCCCGGGAAACCCTCTTGAAATGCAAAGATAAAAGCAACAAAGAGGTGGTGATATCTGCTTCCCAGATCACTTTTGCAAGTCAAACCGGATATATTATCGTAATCAAGGAAGTTAGTGGTCAGATGCAGTTTGAAAAGGACAGCGAACTGCTTTCCGGAGAGCTGCAGGCCCTTCTTTTGATGATGCACCAGCCTCTAAAAGCAATTGCCAGGGACATCAGGAGGATTCATTCAGATGCTTCTGTCAGGGAGGCAGTTAGATTTATGGCCAGGAAACGAAGCGACATCTTGTTTGTGAATCACGGCGACAAGATTGTTGGTGTGATCAATCAACATGATCTGACAGAAAGAGTACTGGCCACAGGTTTAGATCAGGATAAGAAAGTGATTGAGATTATGAGCTCTCCGCTTGTCTCCATGAACGAAAATGCGCTGCTTTATGAGGGCCTGCTAGACATGAAGAAAAGGGGTCTTTCCCATATGGCCTTGATGGGTTCGAAGAAGAAAATAACCGGCGTGGTGGGATTCAGGGAGATAGGCGGAATGCAGGAAAACTTTGCAGGCTTTCTTATCAAGGAGATTGTTGTTGCGGAAGGCGTGGAGCAACTTAAGCGAATCTACAAGCGTTTACCGGTCCTGGTGAAAGCCCTTTCTGATAGCGGGGGACAGACCCGTATTATGACCAGAATCATCAGCTCCGTCGCAGATGCCATTCAAAGACGCCTTATCGAACTTGCCATAGAAGAGCTAGGGCCTGCACCATGTAAATTCGCCTTTATTGCCATGGGGAGCCAGGGAAGGGGCGAGCAGACGCTTACCACTGATCAGGACAATGCCATCATCACGGTGAATCTGCAGGAGAGCTTCAGGCAGGAAGCACAGGTCTACTTCAAGGTCCTGGCCAAAAAGGTCAATATGGAGTTGGATACAGTAGGTTACCGCTTTTGTCAGGGGGAGATTATGGCCAGCAATCCCAAATGGAACCGTGAGCTGAATGGCTGGAAGAAGTATTTCAGCGAATGGATTGTAAACTGTAATCCGCAGGACGTCCTCGATGCAGCCATCTTCTTTGATTTTAGGTGTATTTATGGCGAAAAGATCCTGGTTGACCAGCTGCGTACCCATATTAATAAAACTGCTAAGGGCAAGACTATGTTCTTTCACCATATGGCGCGTTCTATAACCCAGATAAAGATTCCGGTTAAGCCTGATAATGGCCAAATGGATATGAAAATGATCCTCCTGCCAGTCTCCTCTTATATACGCCTTTATGCACTACGCGAAGGTTTGACTGTTGTGGGAAGCAAGCATAGGGCTCAATTGCTTCTTGAGAAGAATATCTTCGACGACTCCCTCTATGAAGAGCTGATCCAGGCCTTCGACTTCATCACTCATCTACGCGTCAGAAGTCAGGCAGAAAATATAGCCCGGGATGAGGCTCCGGGGAATACCACTGATATCCGCCAGTTGAACCAGATCGAAACCTTAATCCTGAAAAAGCATCTGCAAAATATTGCCGGTATTCAAACCCGCCTGGGCAGCATGTTTAGCGGTGCTAATTAACGAATAACTTTAAACTGACAACAATGAAAAGACTACTAATACTATGCTTACTGGTCATTTCATGCGGCCTGTTTGCCCAGGAATTCCAGAAAGCAGATGCACTGGTCTCTCCAAAAATAGCAGAGCGTGAAGTAAGCGTGGGTGGAGATGATGCAGATATCGCCGGATTTAACATGCAATCCATTCAGTTTGCCATTGATGCACTTGAACTTACTGGAGGAACGGTAATTCTGAATCCAGGCACCTATACCATATCAGCTCCGGTCCGATTGAAAAGTAATGTACGTCTGGTGGGCTCTGGAGATGATACCGTCTTGAAAAGAGACAGGGGTATACAGACAAAATTTGTGGTGGATGCCGATTTTGGCGAGCTGAAATTAACTGTGGAGAATACAGATGGTTTTGAAATTGGTATGAAGGTACAGGTTAGTGATGATCCCAATAATGGTTGCTGGAATGTTTCAACGGCATACATCACCGATATCGAAGAAGACGTCATTTATATTGACAAAGGATTGATACGGGACTACCGGTCCGATTTGAATGGTCTGATTTCCAATGCCTCTTCTGTTATAGAAGTGATTGAAGTGGAGAACAGCAGCATCTCAAATCTGGTGATCGACGGCATGCGCAGTGAAAACTTCTTTGCTGATGGATGCAATAGTGCGGGTATCCTGATTCTTAAATCCAGCTGGATTACCATCGACGGGATCCGGGTAAAAGACTTTAACGGTGAGGGAATCAGCTGGCAAATCACGGAGCATATTACAATAAAGAACAGTGAAATTACCGGAAGTGGTAATACCGGCTTGCATCCAGGGACCGGGTCACCCTTCTCGATCATAGAAAACAACGATGTACATCATAACGATCGCGATGGATTGTTTATCTGCTGGCGGGTATATGAAAGTAAGGTAACAGGAAACCTCTTTCACCATAATGGGCGCTATGGCATATGCACCGGGCATAAGGATACCGATGTGCTATTTGAGGATAATCACATCTATGAAAACCTTAGTGACGGTGTAAATCTGCGTGGAGAAAGGGAAGCCAATGCCCCGCATAGAAACAGCTTTGTCCGGAATACTATTGAGAATAATGGAACAGATGGTGGAGGCTATGGCTTTTCCATAAACTCCCCGGCCTTAGATTTGAAGCTCATAGAAAACAAGTTCAATAATTCAATGAAGACCCAGAAAGCGGCAATCTATGTGCATGAAGCAGGTTTGGAACCTCAACTGGAAAACAACCAGTTTGAAGCGCATGACCTGGGTGAACTGGTATTTGAAAAAAAGCTGGGAATCAAAGAGTAGATCCTCAAACCTTCTTTTTAGGACTTAACAGCCGCAGCATCTCCTCCAGCGGTATGATGGGACACAGGTAAGTGCACCATGGCCTTTTGATGAAAACGGAGGCCACAATAAATAGTCCGGTCATCACAAACAGATAGGTAGCCCCGGTCAGACTCAGTGCCACCCCGAAGATTTCGTAGTTCAATTTCACCGGATTTCTGAAATAGAGTGCCATGAGAATGGCCAGCAAGGCCACTCCACGCTGTACCCACTTCATAATCCCGTTGAATCGCCTGGAAAAACGTGGTTTGGCTCCTCCCACTGCTCCAAGACACTCCTGCAAACCTCCCAGGGGACAGATCCAGGTACAGTAGATATTCTTTCTGGTCAGCACAATGGACAGCAGAAATCCTCCGATGAGGAGGTACCAGTACATCTGGGTGTGCCAGTCGGGAAAATAGCCAAGCAAGAAAGAATTTAATTTTGAAAGGGTCAGTGGCACGGAGAACCAGAATCCAAGGATTAAGAGGCCGCCCAGCATGGTAATCCAGCGAATGGTTCGTTTATACTTTGTAAGCTTGTAAATTCCAAGTAGCGCCAGTACATACAATGCAAGCAGTGCAAACTCAGGGATCCCTATCTCCAGGCCCGGAGCTTCCAGGGCAGATACTTCCAGCTTGAGCTGATCCCTTGCAAGCTTTTTGGAGCCCAGCTGTGCACAAGAGATTATTGCTTCGGAGGTATAGGTAGCACCACTGACCACATCCACGTCCTCTCCTATTACAAATGAATCATCGTATGATTTTCCAACAAGGGATCTTATTAATCCCTTTTTTTCGGTCTTCTCCAGGAAAGAGGGTGTCTCCCTGTGCCTGGCAACTTTCAGGTCCCGGATAATACCGGCCGAATCCAGAAGGACCGATACCACCATATCTCCCCCATAACCTGCTGCACTTGCATTGATCAGATATAGGTCAGCTGTCAGACTATCGGGTTCATACAATGCAAAGCGCTCTCCTCCCAGCGCTTCTGCTCTGTGGTCTTCGGGAATAATCCCATTCAGGTAATTATTCACATCCTTTGCTTCCCGGCGAATGCCCAGAACTCCTGCCATGATGACCAGGAAAAGCGAGATGATCGCCAGGATCCGTTCCAATCTCTTTCTTTTCATCCTTGTCCCCAGGCTCTGTAAACAATCAGTGGAAGATCCGATTCAAAATTCAGTATAAAGTGATTTGCAGTCGCCTCATTCAGACTCGCCCTGTACCAGTTGGACAACTGCAGATCCTTCAAAGGAAACTTGAGACCGGTTGACGATACACGCACCCTGTTATCAATGGAGAAGAAGGAAATTTTCTCTCCAACAAATGTTGGTACCTGCTCGCCACTCTGAGCCAGAAAAAAAACACCAAAATCTGAAATGATCTGTACCTCAATCCGGGGGTAGTACTCCATCATCAGTGAGATATTTCCCAGGGTATGGTCCTCTCGTAGTCCGGTGGCTCCAAGGATGGTGACCGAAGGATAGCCTTCCTCAATACAGTAATGGACAGCCTTGGTAAGATCATTGCTCTCCTGGTCGTCGGATTGGATCATAAGCGATGCATAGAGCTCGCTGACTTCAGTGGAAAGGGAATCCATATCCCCGATAATCACATGGGGCAACAACCCCTTTGCTATCAGCTTATCGGCTGCACCATCGCAACAAATCAACAAATCGGCTGCTTTCAACAGATCCAGACCCCGCCGGGCTGTCGGGAACAATCCATTGGCCAGGATAACAACTTTACGATCTGCCTTCATCTTGCAAGCTCTTTTTCATCGATCTTTTCCATTCCATATATCCATATACGGCCATCCCTGCATAAACTACATAGAGGATGACTGTGGGATACAATCCTTTGTAAATATAAAGACCTATGCTGACAACATTGGCAATGATCCATAAAAACCATTGTTCAATGATCTTTCGGGTCAGCATCCAGGTGGCCACAATGGCCAGTGCAGTTGTAAATGAATCGCCCAGTGGCACTGTAGAGTCGGTAAAGCGAACCAGGACAAAATAAATTCCTGCCCATGAAAGTGCAAAAGTGAGAAAGAGCAGGAGGAGCTGCTGACTGTTGATTCTCACCACAGGAAGCTCCCCTTTCGCTGCCTTTGATCCACCCCTGCTCCAGTAATACCAACCATAGATACTTATCAGGACATAATATATTTGCAGACCCATATCGGCATAGAACTTCCCTGAAAAAAAGATATAGATATAGGCTGCCGATGTAATAATTCCAAGTGGCCAGAGCAATCGGTTTTGCTTTACCTCCAGTATCACATACAGAATTCCAGTAAGGACTCCGAATATCTCAATCCACATATGTCCTCATTCTATTTCTTTAGAACCTTAAACTCACCTTGGCCAGGTAATTAATAGTTGCCTGAGGGAAGTAGGCCGACCAGTAATACTCCTCATCGTCCTGCCACCAGGTCCCTCCATAGGCATTATTTTCATAGCGTGTAGAGAAGAGATTATTGACCTGGAACTGTAAGCCAATAACACCAAGCTTTCTTACAGGAAAGGAATAATCAAATCTTAAATTATTTACAAACCAGGAATCCAGCTTCATATTTTCATTCATGGTATTAACAAAGTATTGTTCACTAACATACTGACTGATCAGATGCAGTTCCAGGGACTTTGCCAGATGGAAAACTAGGTCACTGGAAGAGATCACCGAGGGTGAATAGGCGATATCCACATCGCCCAGGTCCCTTGAGGAGGCAGTGCCTTCCCAGGTACTTGAGTTATAATCAACGTAGGACTCTACAAAATCCCTGATCTTGTTCCTGCTCAAGGTCAAATTGGCATTCCACTCCAGAAATGAAAATGGCTGTATCCCAATACTAAGCTCAATACCAGCCCTGTAACTATCTGGCACATTGGTCATGATCGGATAACCATCCTGGCTTAATTCACCCGTTGGAACCAATTGGTTTTTATAATCCATATAGTAAAGGTTGACCGCAGCTGCCAGTGATTTAGAAGAGAAGGAATAACCAAGCTCCAGGTCCCTGAGTCGCTCCGCCCTGGGGGTTGATTCGGGATCGCCTGTTGCGTCCTTAAAATTCTGGCGGGTAGGTTCCCTGTTTCCGATGGAAAAGGAGGCATAGGCATACTGCGTGCCATTGATCTCCAACTGAGCCCCAATTTTTGGGTTGAAAAAGTCAAATACATGTTCCTGATCCAACTCACGCATGTAGCCATCATCGTCGACACCCTCCATCAGGTAGTTGACATGGCGGTACTGGACATCTGCAAAAAGATTCAAGGCAGAGGTAAGCTGGTAGTTGGACTTGAGGTACAAATTACCATCCCACTTTTCGGAACTGTTCCTGTACCACTCATGGTCCTTCTCAGTATCTCCTGCATACCTCATCCATATAATTTCCCCAAAGTGATCACCAACATACTTGTTTAAACCTCCCCCGCCAGTCAGTTTCAATCGATCCAAAGAGTAGATTAGCGAGAAAACTCCTCCGTAAAAATCATTGTCCAACCACTTCTGCCTGACCAGATCGGTATGGGTGATGGTATCGTTATCCGTTATAATGGGTGGTAAATAGTAATCTGCCACCGCCTGATCCTGTTTAAACTGCTCGTAATATCCCCTGCCATCCACATAAAACAGGGCAGCATTCAAGAGGAGATCTTCAGAAAGATTGGTGGAGTAAACCAGGTGATAATGATTCTGCCAGTAGTTATCTGTCTGGTTTTCGTAGTAGCGGTTCTCCCCTGAAGGCGTCACATACTGTCCGGCCGGGTTATAGGTCCGGTTGGTATCGAGGGTGACTTCATCTACCCCCCACCAGCTAATCCCGGAATGTTGTTCACCCAGAATTACATTGGCTTTAATTCTGCCCTTCTTAGTAAAATAGGTTCCCGTAAACTGCATGGATTGATTATCAGAGCTGGCATAATCCACATAGCCATCGGATTTTAAATTGGAATAACGAAAATCAAAACTAAGCCGGTCCTTGATCAGGCCCGTACCCGCCTTTACCGTATTGATCCATGTGTTGTATGAACCAAAAGTAGAGCTGATATCTGCATAGGCATCTCTCGAAGGAGTTTCGGTTTGCATATTCACTGTGGCCCCAAAAGCTGCGGCTCCATTGGTGGAAGTCCCCACTCCCCGTTGCACCTGGATACTGCTTAAAGAGCTTGTGAAGGATGGCATATTCACCCAGAAAACCTGCTGCGATTCTGCATCATTCAGCGGAATGCCATCTACCGTAATATTGATCCTGCTGGGATCGGCACCGCGGATGCGGAAATTTGTATACCCGATTCCTGTACCCGATTCGGACGACTGAACCAGAGAAGGAGTTAAACTCAGGAGGTAGCCCATATCCTGCCCCATATTTTGGGCGGCGATCTCCTCCTTTTCCATATTCTCATAGGCCATGGGGGTAAGATTTCCTGCCCTTGTGGCTCTCACAACTACCTCGTCGGCGATAAACATGGAGGTCGATAATTCAAGATCATAGCGCTCCTTAAATGGTGGAGTCACTTCAAAAACATGAGTCTCATAACCCATATAGGATACTGTGATCTCATAAGATTTGCTTGCATCGAGGGCTAATTCAAACATACCATCTCTATTGGTCGATACACCCAGCATGGAGTTGTTCACCACCACATTGGCACCCACCAGTGCCTCCCCTTCCATATCTTTTACCGTTCCGGTAACAGTTACTTTCTGAGACATAGCTATATAGGAGATAGCCAACAGTATAACAAGCAAAGAAATCCGCTTCATTTGACTGAATTTAGAACAACAATCAGAAAACGGGGCATTAACAGGAGTTCTGAGTTCCCTACGCTGGCATTATCCAGATCAGGTTAAAGGGTTTGATCTCAGCCCGTATTATTAAGGCACCCCGCATTCCATGTAAAGTTACAAGAAAAAATATTACTTTTACACATCTTTATATCTACATATTTACATATATGCAATTCAAACAACTCGATATCAAACCACAGGGAAGCTGGATAAACCGAACTGTAAACTCTCCCCGGTTTAAGACCACTCTTACTGCCATTCTGGTGGGTGCTACAATTAGTTTCCTCTTTTTCTACTTCACAGAAGGGAGAAATATGGAAAGTATTCCAGGCAAAGACATTGTAAAAAGTCTGCTAATCGGCGGATTCTTCGGATTCTTTATCACCAATAGTCCCTGTGCCAGGGGAAGGTGCTAAGCTTCATGTTGTCTGAATTGCTTAGAATGTGTAGTTTTGGGCAATGACCAGAAAAAGGAGATTCAAAGTTAGAGAGCACCAGCTTTACACAGTACTACCCAAGGTCTGGAAAGAACTAAAACGTGAGAACCAGATTGATCATCCCTATCGTTTCAGGGCACGAAGAATCTCTTTCTATAGCAAACTCTTTTCACCTGGTTTCCTGCTTCAACGCATCCTCTTTTCAAAAAAGGTCCTGAAGATTTCTCTTGAAGATCATCCTCCCATATTTATTCTGGGTTTGTGGCGCACAGGTACCACCCATCTGCATTATCTGATGGCCCGGGATACCAGGTTTGGCTACCTGAAGAACCATCAGGCCTTCACCTTCAATTTCTCTCTTTTAAGCCTGGATCGGCTGAACAAGGTATTAAGCATATTTGTGCCTGGAAAGAGACCCCAGGACAATGTAAGAGTGACTCTGGATGATCCGGCAGAAGAGGAGCAAGCATTAAGTACGACAACTACCCGGAGTAGCATTCACTCCTTCTTCTTCCCACAAAATAACACCTACTTTACCAGGTATCACCTCTTTGAAGGCATTAGCGAGCAGGAGAAAGATGAATGGAAACGGGACTATCTCTTCCTTTTGAAGAACATCGCGTACTATAGCAAAAAGAAGACCCTGCTGTTGAAAAATCCGCACAATACCGGCCGTGTCAAAGAGCTTCTTGAACTCTTCCCCCAGGCGAAGTTCATATTCATCCATCGCGATCCATATACAGTTTTCAGGTCCACCAAGAAACTCTATAACCGCATGATCAGCAGTCAGCTTCTCCAGTTTTTCAGTCAAGCCGAGATTGAACAACTCATCCTGCATAACAATGCCAGGATCCTTCACAAATACTTAAGGGAGAGAGCACTGATCCCGGAAGGGAACCTGGTTGAAATTGGTTTTAATGCCCTTGAGACAGCTCCACTTGAAACCGTGGAAACCATTTACAAAGTGCTGAATCTTGAAGGATTGGAGACTGCCCGACCAGCCATGGAAACTTACCTGGACTCTGTGAAACAGTATAAACGCAACACCTATGATCCGCTTCCCCAGGTACTCCTGGACAAGATAGATGAGGAGTGGGCTTTCTGGTTTGAGGAATTTGGGTACAAAAAACTAAAATAAACGAAAGCTGTTCCCTGCTAATGCCAGACAAAGTCCCTGATATTGTTTTCTTTGGAGATGATTCCATAATTCAGACACACTCTTTCTGGTCAGTGTGCTGGAGACTTACTTTTTGCCTGCGCCGTTTACAATGCAGACAATGGGTAAAGATGGAAGGCCGTGGGGAGGATAAAAAGAAAGGACTCCCTCCAAAATTTGAAAGAAGTCCTGTAGTGTCGGATGTTTTGAACGAAGTTCGAACCTTCTTCGAGGGAGAAGAAGGTTGACGCTGCTGATATATGACGGTTTGGGTCCGGCTGGTGATGCAGTCCATCTTTGTATTTTTCGCTGCGATCGCTTGATTTCCTGCGCGCAGGCCAAAGTTTCGAAGCCCGGCCTTTGCTCTTTTCACAAAGTAGAGTGCCCGAAGGGCATGCTTTTTGAAATGGGGAAACCGGATGGGGAAACTTACTATTTCCATTGCCTAATCAATACTAAGGCATTACTTGAATTTTGAGAAGCTAATCCTTGTTTCATAATCCTAAATGACTTTCAGATTGAACATTTAGTAGTCTCATGTTCATATTATCGCTAATAAATGGACATGAAATGAATGGGATCTCAAAAAATGGACATATCTTTGCAACATGTTCAATAAATAAGCAGATAATGAACGTTAAACCGGTTTCTGATAGAATCCAACCATTTAATCAGCTACCTCATTTGCCTCCCCCAGAAGAGATAATTGATAAAGATGTTTTGTTGCAATGGGGTTATGCAAGCAGAAGCCTGGCAGAATTAAATAAAAATCTGCACAGACTGCCGGATCCTTCAATCTTAGTAAATACAATTTCTTTGCAGGAAGCGAAAAGCTCATCGGAAATTGAAAATATTTTCACCACTAATGATGAGCTATACATTGCCATATCAGATACATTAAAAGAAGAAATAGCCTCGTCTGCAACCAAAGAAGTGCTTAGGTACAGGGAGGCATTGTGGGCAGGTTATCATAGTATCCGTGAGACTCAAAGAATTACATCTAATACTGTCATTGAAGTATATCAGAAGGTAAAGGATACTACCCTTAAATTGCGTACTCCACAATCCCGGGTTGTAATTCGGAGAAGCAACAGTGAGTTTAGATCAGGAGAGATTATTTACACTCCTCCCAGAGGAGGGGAGATTGTCAAAAGTCTAATAGATAATTTCTTAGATTATCTTGGCAGCCAGGATTCTTATCCTACAGATCCATTAATAAAAATGGCAGTTTCCCATTATCAGTTTGAAGCAATACATCCCTTCTCAGATGGCAATGGCCGTACAGGCAGAATATTGAATTTGCTGTACTTAGTTAGTCAAGGACTATTAGCTCTCCCGGTACTCTATCTTAGCAAGTATATTATCGAGAATAAGGATGATTACTATTTTCGACTAGGAGCAGTTACTCAACGTGGCGACTGGAAATCATGGATATTATTTATGATGAATGCTGTCAAATTTACCGCAAGCTATACGAATAATCTTATAGATGACATTGTTACCCAGATGGAGGAAACACTCGAATATAGTAAGGCAAAATTAAAATGGTATAGCAAGGAGGTAAATGAAACAATATTCATGCAACCCTATATCAAACCCGCTTTATTGAACCAGGTACTGAATCGCACCAGTCGGACGACCCTTACCAAATACATGAGCGAACTAACTCATTTGGGTATTCTCAGTCCGAAAAAGGATGGGAAAGAGGTATTTTACGTAAATAATGATCTTATCAGGATTTTGGAGGGTTAATCAACAGTGTGCTGGTGCTTTACTTTTTGCCTGCGCCGTCTACAATGCAGTCAATGGGTAAAGATGGGAGGCCGTGGGGAGAATAAAAAGAAAGGACTCCCTCCAAAATTTGAAAGAAGTCCTGTAGTGTCGGATGTTTTGAACGAAGTTCGAACCTTCTTCG
>Ga0164315_10000776_pt1 | contig 22981 bp, 21 predicted proteins | sample GuaBasSedimGuay6_FD_113737 | JGI IMG/M metagenome (GOLD analysis project Ga0164315, IMG submission 113737) | Subseafloor sediment microbial communities from Guaymas Basin, Gulf of California, Mexico - Guay6, Core 4569-2, 0-3 cm | ecosystem: Environmental > Aquatic > Marine > Hydrothermal vents... | reverse complement strand
GTAGACTTTCCGAAGGATCGCTGCTGATTGCTCCATAACGTTTTTAGTGAAAGATAAGATTTTAGGGTCGGCAAGGATCTCATACATGTAGATTGCTTCAGGGTACTTCAGGTATCCAAAGTAAGCAGCTGTTGCATGCCCAAGGTTGTGTATAAATGCCTTTCGGTCGACCCATGCTTTCATATTCTCCTTCAAGGCAAACTCCTTAATAGAAGGGATTGTCCTTTTGAATCCCTTTTTATCCAGGATCAGGGTATTATAAGGCTCTGCAAATACCTGCAAGGTATCTGCTTCCAGGTCCCGGGAGGTCATAATAGGAACCATTTTTCCAATGCTGGTCTCCACCAATCCCACCCGCTCGTTTAAGGGGTAGGATGCAGGAAGGAAAGCCCGGAGCGCTTCCCGGAAGAAATGATCAGCTGAGCGCATGTTTTCAGCGAGGATGATATCGATGGAATGACCAGCCTGCTTCTCTTCTCTAGCCAGTAATCCAGCGGCCACAGTCTTAGCTACAGCAGGTAAGGCAGCCTTCCCAACAGAAATGGCCATGCTGTTGACATTGCTGATGACTTCTACAATTGCTTCAGTGTCCAGGGCGTGTATAGCAGTAACATTATCAATCACTACTCGCTCCTCACCCTTCGGACCCTTGATAACTACCGGATAGGAGCCGCGACTATTTAGCTCATGCACAAGCGACTCATCCATATCCACAAATACTATCTTATAAGCAGCCCTGCCAAAGAGTTGCCCAATAAAGGAGCGTCCTATTTTTCCGGCCCCAAAAATGATGATCGTAGGATCGGCTTTTATCTGTTCTTTGTAAGTTGCATAGTAAGGTCTAAGCAGTGCAAGTTTTTCACCTGGCTGCTTTTCAAAATAAGCGCCTCCCACATGGTAGCAACAATAGCCTCCAGAAACGGTCCCCCAGGAGATGGCCTCTTCCAGGTTCAGCACCTTCCTTTTCTCATTTAGCTGCCAAGCTACAGAAGCTAACACTCCACCAACAAAATTGTCTCCACATCCCGTTGTATCTCCACCACGGTAATCCTTCAGCTCCTCGATGAGCTCCAGGGAAACAGGATAATTTTTCCTGGGAACAGGCGCAAACAATCCTCCGTAAGAATAGCATGCTGTTGGATCTGTTCCATTGGTGATGATATAGGACGAAACCCCCATTTCAATGAAGAAGCTAGCGGCCTTGTTCAGATCCCTCATTCCGCTGAGGTTTAGCGCCTCCTCGTAGTCCATGATCAACAGGTCGATAAAGCGGTAGCTTTCACTGCTGGCCCCCAACCTCCATCGCTGCCCAGGATGCTCCAGTTCGCCATGAAAATCATAGACAGTATTAACCACAGTAATACAGCCTTTTGCCTTTGACCTTTCCAGCAATTCTGTGAGATTATGATGTAAACCCGGCACAAGGGCCGTTCCGCCAAAAACAACGATATCAGAATCAAAAAAATCATTGCTCAGCTCCTGAGGTCCGAAATTCCAGGCAGCACCAATATCATTAATGAAAATACGTTCACCCTGATTATTATTATATCCCGGATCTGAGAGTACGATGGTTGAGGGAGTTGAGCCCTTGGTGACCTTAAATTGATTTAGATTTAATGGTGTTAGTTCGAGTTTAGACTGCATGAATTGTCCAGCCTTATCTTCTCCTCTTACTCCATGAAAGCTCACCTCTACCTGGATGTCCTGCAGAAGTTGTGCCGCATGGATCAGGGAAACCACTGAGGGGCCGCCAATATTAAAAACAGGTGTTGTTCCTTCCTGTGAGATATCCTGGATGACACCATTCAATTTTTGATTGGCAAAGGCCTCAAATTGCTCCGTAAAAACAAGTCTGCCCGGATGTAAACCACCATCTCCAGGGGTACGGGATTTATATCTTTCAATGCTGGAGGAGGAAAAATCTATCCCGGGATGAATCTGATCCACCAAACAACACCCTGCACCTGATATCTTGATTGTTTTGTTCATTCTTGGTTCCCTGGCAGCGCCACGGAGTTTGTATAATTAAAAGTTGAAGAAGAGAGGTCCGCTTCAGCGGATGAGCTACCCAAATATAACTCATATTTCATCTCTTCGATCTCCCACTGTGCTGCTTCAGGATTGTACCAGGCCAGTTCTTCCACAGGAATTTCGAATTTCACCTGCGCTTTTTCGCCCGGATGAAGTTCCACTTTCTGAAAGCCCCTGAGCAGTTTCACGGGCCGGTCTACCCTGGAATTTTTAAATCCAATGTACAGCTGTACAACCTCCTCTCCTGTGCGGGAGCCACTGTTGCTGACTTCTATCTCTGCCTTCAACACCTCTTTCCCGAAAATAGTGAATGAGCCTGAAGCTCGAGAACAATGTTAATCCCCTCTCTTTTCTACCACAATTCTGAACAGTTCATTGGGCCTGTGGAGCCCGTTTCTAGGTTGCAAGAAGTACGGTAGATTGTTCTTTCCTAACACAATATGTATGAGTAAATGTAAAGAATTCTTTGGTATTGACATTTCAAAAGATGTCTTCGATGTGATGGATTCTTCCGAGAATCATCATCAGTTCAAAAATGATCTATCCGGATTTAAAGAGTTCGGCAAAATGTTGAATGAGTATTCCCATTGTGTAATGGAGGCTACCAGCAGCTATTACCAGGGGCTTGCCACCTGGTTATACTCATAATCAATTGATGTATCGGTAGTAAATCCTTTATCGGTGAAACGCTTCATCCAGATGCGTCTGAAGACCTCCAAAACGGATAAGCTGGATGCACTGATGATCCGGCTGTATAGAGAATCTGAACAACCAGATCTCTGGAATCCTCCTTCGAAATTGATTGTCGATGCCACAGAACTTCATAAGCCTATTGAAATACTGGTAAGGCATAGAGCCGCTTTGAAGAATAGATTACATGCTTTAAAAACAAAAGGCATTTCCAGGTCCATAGTGCTTACTTCGGTTCGTCGACAAATCCGGAATCTGAGCGATGAAATAGCAGAATTTGAGCTTAAACTGGAAGCTGTGATTAAGGAATATCAACCTGATCTACTAACCAGATTATGCTCAATTCCAGGGATAGGTAAAAGAACTGCCATTTATCTTATTGTACTTACACACGGCTTCGAAAATTATCGAAGCGTAAATGTGAATTTAGGGTGAAAAAGTTTGGATTTTAGCACAGTTCATCCTAATCTCCTGATGTTGGAAGCAGGCATTTAGAAGCAATACCGAACATATAAGAATCCACTTCAGCAATTTTCTATCAGGAGTTATGAATGATTTCGGTCAAGCTCTGGGGCAAGTCCTTGTAATCGATCACTGCCTAAGCAGGTGTTTCATGATCAGCAGGTCCAGCGATTCATAGTCTCTCTGGTCAATAAGTTTTTCGATCAGGGTGTCGTCAAGACTACGTGATAACTCCAAGAGCATCTTGAAAACCTCAAGGCTGTTTGACAGGTGCAGGGTGGCTGGGGATGCCTGTGTCCGCATGGCTTTTACATCCAGACCTATCCACTCTCCATTGTTGCCGTAGTTGTTCATGTCCAGAATTCTAACCTGGTTAAACGCCCTTCTTAAATCCACCGAACCGAAGCTCTTGTCCTGATCGAACTTGAGCCCGTTCTGGTCATTTAAATGAACCGTCCACAGTTTCTGGTGCGCAAGCGCAAATCCCATCTCATCGGATGGGTCCAGTCCAGCCAGGATAGCGTGTGCAGACTCTATATTTACCCCAACCCTGGAGTGATCTGAGGTGAGCATCCCCAGCGCAATGGCGTGCCCGGTCGTGGGGATGTAAGCGTGGTCCATGGGCTCATTGGGCTTGGGCTCAATGCAGACCCTGATATTGGGATCGTAGGCCAGCATCGCATTGATGGCTTCCACCAGTCTGTCGGTGGCTACCCGACTATCCTTTGCTTCACGGATGTAGGTGCCTTCGCGGGCTAACCAGAGGACCAGCAGATCTGTTCCAAGATGATTGGCGATATCAATGGCTTTCTTGGACCGTTCAATGGCATATTCCCTGCATTTTGGATCATTGGAGGTATATCCACCATCGATGGTCATGGAATCTTCCCATAACCTGGGTGCTACGAATTCAGCTTCAAGTCCCAGGTTATTTAACCGTGTTTTGAGCGCAGCAGATTCGCTTGCAATCTGTGAAGGGGATTTGCCATTAATGTCTGAAACTGCATCATCATCATGGAACTGCACACCGTCAAATCCCAGTGATTTGAACATTCCAAGCTTATCATCAAAGGAGATGGAATCTCTTACCGAAGGACCAAATACATCTTCTCCTTTATGGATGTTCCATGGTCCGAATGTAAATTTAAATTTGCCAGCCATTTTATCGTGTTTTATAGTTAGTATCTAAAGTTTCGCAGTTCTCTTAAATGTTGAAAACTAACAAGATATAGGATAAAAAACAATAGGATTGTTTGGTTAATATGCTGAATATAAGTATATTAACAAAGTTTCCAAACACAAACAACCATGCTGCAGAGTAAAGATATTAATAAGATAGCAGAATTAAAAAAGGGTTTTACCCTCAGGTGGTTTGAACCGGATTTCATATTACGTTCTTTGAAGTGTTTTTCATTTTCGGCAGTTTGTAAATGCCTTTCCCCGTTAAAGCAGAGAGGGTATTGTCTATCAGAAATGGATCGCACTGTTCTCTGACTCACATGAGGCCTGGGCGGAACAGTGCAGGACAGGATACCCGGTAGGTTTAAAACGTGCGGGAGATGATTATGAGCAGGGCATTATCCAAGGGACTATTCCCAATAGAATTCCCTATCCGGACGCAGAGTTGAACACCAACTACACCAATGCAAATGCAGCACGGGAGAATCAGGGTGGGGATGATATGCTCAACAAGCTCTGGTGGGACCGAAAGACCCTGCAGGACAGCTGGGAGTAATTTAAACTATTTGATATATTATACATACTTGTATCATCGTTAGTTTGCCGATAGCTAATAGATGAGCAATTTACCTTTTATCACCCATTGAGTGCTTGTCGTTCCACCAGCCTAATACCTCCTATGTTTAAACACTATGGGCAGTTGTATGTTATTTATACAAAGTTTTTCTCGTGAAAGTAGCTGTAACCTCCGTAAGCGGACAACTGGGAAGCGCCATTGCGCAGCAATTGATCAGCAAAATTGGGAAGGAAAATGTGGTGGGGACCGCCCGCACTACATCCAAAGCTGAGCATCTTGGGATCACCCTCCTGCCAGGGGATTATAACAGCAAATCCGATTTTGTTACGGCATTCAATTGGATTGATGTGGTAATGATTCTTTCGGGAATGGATGCCCCGGAAAGAAGAGTCGAACAGCACCGTAACATCATTCATGCGGCCAGAGATGCGGATGTAAGAAAGATCGTCTATACCAGCATTGTGGGCGATGATGGAAATTCAACATTCGATGCCATTGTCCAGAGTAACCGGCAGACTGAACAGGATATCAGGAAGAGCGGACTGGAGTGGTCCATTGGCCGAAATGGTCTCTACATTGAACCCGATGTGGAATACATGGAGACCTACAAAAAAGATGGCAAAATAGCCAATTGTGCAAGCGATGGATTGTGCTCCTATACCACCCGGAATGAACTGGCCTACGCCTATGCGCAAATGATGCTTAATGATGACAGAAATAGTCAAACATTTAACCTGACCGGGGAAGCCATTACCCAGCTACAATTAACCGGCTATCTGAACAGCACTTTTGGTACCGACCTGGTATATGAAGAGATGACTCCGGAAACCTACCTGGCCTTTCAGCAAAAGGTCAATGGGGAGTTTTTAGGAAAGATTATCGCCGGGATCTACACCAAGATCCGTAACGGTGAATTCAATATACAATCCGATTTCAAGGCCGCAGCAGGCAGGAACCACTTGACGTGGGAGGACTATTTCAACACATTAAAACAATCTTGATCAACTATGGGTTTTCCTCATATTTCCACTACGGAGCTGCAAAAGCATATAAGCGATCCGCAAACCATCCTTATTGATATCAGACCCGTTGAGGCTTATAACGGATGGAAGATTAACAATGAGGCCAGGGGCGGTCACATCGAAGGGGCCAGGAGCCTGCCGCTGAAATGGACCAACTACATGGATTGGATTGAGATTGTACGATCCAAAGGAATTCTTCCGGATCAATCACTGGTTATTTATGGCTATGATAATGAAGAGGCAGAGCAGGTAGCAGATCGCTTTTTTCGTTCGGGTTATGAGCAGGTTAATGTGTATGACCATTTTCTTGATGAGTGGTGTACAAATGAGGCCTTGCCAATGAATCATCTTCAACGCTACAAGCAACTTGTATACCCGGATTGGCTACAAACTTTGATGGATGGTGGCACTCCTCCCGAATTCGATGGAAACGATTATGTGGTTTGCCACGGCCATTACCGCAACCGCGGGGCTTATGAGGAGGGCCATATTCCCGGGGCTATTGAGGTGGATACCAATACTCTGGAGTCGCCTGAAACATGGAACCGCCGGAGTCCAGAGGAGATAAAGGAAACCCTGGAGAAACTGGGGATAACTGAAAATACCACGGTTATTCTCTACGGTCGCTTTTCCTTTCCCGACAACAATGATCCCTTCCCGGGCAGTAGTGCCGGGCACCTGGGTTCCATAAGAGCAGCATTCATCATGATGTATGCAGGGGTGAAAGACGTTCGGGTGCTGAACGGGGGACTCAGGTCCTGGGAGGATGCCGGATTTGAGATTACTACCAGAGAATATTCACCCGTATTTCGCGGAGAATTTGGAGCAAGCATTCCTGGTCGCCCTGAGCTGGTTGTAGATGTTCCAGAAGCCAAAGAGATCATAGACTCGGATCATGCCGAATTGGTCAGTGTTCGAAGCTGGCCCGAATATATTGGTGATGTGAGCGGGTACAACTATATTGAAAAGAAAGGGAGAATTCCGGGTTCTGTTTTTGGAAATTGTGGTACAGACGCCTACCATATGGAGAACTACCGAAATTTGGATCATACCACCCGGGAGTATCATGAGATTGAAGAGATCTGGAGAGAAGTGGACGTGGTGCCGGAGAAACACAATGCCTTTTATTGCGGAACCGGATGGCGTGGCAGCGAGGCCTGGTTTAATGCCTGGTTAATGGGCTGGCCAAGGGTTTCTGTTTTTGACGGAGGTTGGTTTGAGTGGAGCAACGATCCGGAAAACCCTATCGAGACAGGCATACCAGAGCGTGAATATAATATTGCAGAATGAATTTTGTAAACGAAGATATCGTTACGCTGAACAGAATTTCCATCACCAATTTGCTGCAGGAAATTGGTCCGGATGAGGTAAGTGCAGAAATTGTAGCTGGCCTCGAGGCGGATCAGAAAAGTATCTCAAGTAAATTTTTTTATAACGGCGATGGATCGCTCCTGTTTGAAGAAATTACCCGTCTGGAGGAGTATTATCCTACACGTACCGAGAAAGGCATACTTAAACAGATTGCCCCTAAGCTGATGAAGCAATACAAGGGCTACGAGATTATTGAACTGGGCCCGGGCGATCATTCCAAGATTTCGATATTATTGAACGCCGCAGCCGAAATGAACCCGGCTTTCTTGCGCTACCTACCCCTGGATATCAGTCAGCCGGCCCTCAGAAGCTCGGCAGAAAGTCTGGTGACTGCATTCCCAAATTTACTAGTGGAGGGCTATGCGGTGGATTTCTTTTCTCAATTTGGACAAATTCGGAGGGAGCATCCGGCTTTGATCTGTTTTTTCGGAAGTACCATAGGTAATTTCGAGTGGACTGATTCCATTGAGCTCCTTCGAAACATCAGCCTTCAGATGAAAAAGGGGGATGTGCTGCTATTAGGGATGGACCTGGTTAAGCCCGAAGCATTACTCCACGCCGCATATAATGATGCCCAGGGAATTACAGACGCATTTAATAAGAACATTTTAAATACAGTGAATACTCTGATCCATGCAGATTTTCAGACGGAGCATTTCGACCACCTTGCTTTTTTTAACCAGGAAAAATCCCGGATGGAGATGCACCTGGTGGCCAACCGCGATCTAAGCGTTCATTCACCATTTTTCAATGAAGATCTACATTTGAAAGAGGGCGAAGCTATTCACACCGAAAACTCCCATAAATACAATGCCAGGCACATCCAGGAGATTGCTGAAGCTACCGGACTAAAACTGAATCACACCCATACAGATGAAAAGGGATGGTTTGCTGTCACAGAATTTCAGAAATTGTAAATTGCATTAACTTCTTATTTTTGTAATTGAACCAATCTGTTCCCGGACTAATGAAACATAGTGTAAAAACAGGACTAATCGTTCTGTGCTCTCTTTTGCTCAGTATACAGGCCCACGCCCAGAGGGATGGCTGGAAGCAGGAAAAAACAAAAGACGGCAAGGTCCTTGTTTCTTACAATTTTGCAGAGCATAAGGATGATAGGGGCAAAAAGTATAATGTTCTGGAGTTCGAGGCTGTCACTGCTGCGGAAGTCAGCATGGAAAGCTGCCTGAAGGTACTGAAGGATGATTCTAAACATAAGGACTTTATGGATGATGCGGAGCACACAGAGCGTATCCGGGATCTTTCAGAGGATGAATGGCTTAGCTATTATTTATTGAAGAAGCGATGGCCTATGCCCGTAGCAGATGTGGTGACCCGTTATAAATTGGAGGAGGATCCTGAGAACAAGAGCTATACACTTACAGGCTTCCCGGCCCCTGATATGTACCCTGACCAGGGGGTTGAAAGAATGCGGCACAGTTATTCAACATACACCCTTAGGGATTTGGGAAAAGGTCAAACTGAAGTGATGATGTATTCCAGCAGCGTTCCTCTGGCATCCATTCCTAAAATGCTATTGGCCACCTGGATTCCCAATGGACCAGCCGGCATGGTCAACGGGATTATCCGCCTGGCCCTGGAAGAAGAGTGATTTAACGAAGCGTTAAATCCTTATCGAAACCTATGTCAGAGAGACTATTTGATTTATTTATTCAGCTTTTTTCATATACCATTCAGGCGTTCCAAACCACTCATCCATCTCTTTTTCAAAAGGGATAATGATCTCTTCTGGCTCCAACCATTCACCCTGATCTCCGGTTTCCGCTATCCAGGTATCCAGAGCAGCCCGAAGTCGTTGAAGTGCTTCGCGGTGTTCCGGATTGTCTGATTCCGCCAGATTATAGATTTCGTGCGGATCACTCTCTGTATCATATAACTGTTCGTAGGGTAAGGGTTCCATAAGTTCCGCTGCCGCACCTGTCAACTTTCCCTGTGCATGTAATTCACGCATAAGTGGTTTGACCGCAAAACACTTTTCTTTGTATCGATTGAGTGAGGCAAAACCCTGTTCGGGCATGTAGTTCCGGAGATAATGATATTTTTTTTCACGGACTGAACGAATTCGGCTGACCGTTTCGTCAATCCGGTCTCTGGCACTGAAAGCATAGGTTCGAGGCGGATCTGCGTGTTCCCCCAGAAACACCCGGCTCTGCATGCTTAAAGGTCTGGGGATACCGGCAATCTGCAATGTGGTGGCTGTGAGATCGAGCAGGCTAATGACCTCATCATTTACTGTCCCGGGTTTGTATTGCGGGGGGGCATCCATATTATCAGGCCAATAGATGATCATGGGTACGCGAAGTCCGGTATCCCAGCACCAGTGTATACCACGGGCATCCAGGCGTCCATTATCACCAAAAAAGATTATAACTGTATTATCTGCAAGTCCGTCTTTAAGTATTTGATCAAGAACCCAGCCGACACGAATATCCATCCCGGAAATGGAGTTGTAATAGCGGGCAAGCTCCTGACGGGTGATTTCATGATCGGGGTAATATGGAGGTACGATGACATTTTCGGAAGTGGCGATTTGAGGGTGTTCCCTTTCTCCTACCCACTCAACACGCTTTTTTGATGCAGTCTTTCGGTCGTATATATCGTATTCAATTTCCGGAGTATTGATCATGGCGAAAAAGGGCTGATTGGATTTGAGTGTGGACCAGTCTTCTGAGTCATAGAGGGGACCCTCATTCACAAAATTAAGATCCAGTTTGCCGGTTCCTACGATGCGATCTCCAATGTTTGTAATGTTGGCTGTATAGTATCCCACATCGCCAAGTCGATGGGTAAGAGGTCGTACTCCATCTGGAAGCCGGTAATCATCTTCTCGGTGCGAGCGCATATTATGTGTGTCTGTGGAAGTCTGGTACATGCCGGTCATGAAAGCGGAACGGCTGGGTGCACAAACCGGACTTGTGGAAAAAACATGCGTATAGCGCACACCGTTTTCGCCCAGAGAATCAAGATTTGGAGTGGATACATTCTCAGCGCCATAAATACCTAAGTCCAGGTTTAGATTTTCACCAACGATCCAGATAATATTTGGACGTTTTACGGATGCATCTATTTCTGTCACAGGCACTTCAGTCCGAATGGAGTTACAGGATAGCCCCATTATAAAGGCTGAACCTGTTATGATCAAGCTCCTGGCATATTTGCAAATAAGCATATGTGTAATCATTTGTTAGGATTTGCTTGTATAAACTTATGAAATAAAAGAATTCCTTCTTAATCTGTAACATATTTTAATGAGCGAATGTCCAATTTATAGATTTTAACATAAACCTGAAACCCATGAAAATAACAATTTTCCCCATAGTAATAACACTAAGCTTACTGTTTTTCCCTTGCATTGCGCAAGGTCAATATGGCATATTTACAGAAGCCGAATGTCCCATTAAAATTTCTGAAGAGCTGGCCACCGGCGGAAAATTCTCTTTCGGATATATGACTGTTCCGGAATTTCATAAAAACCCGGAAGGCAAGCCTATAGAACTGGCTGTAGCAGTATTCAAATGCAGAGCAGAAACTGTCAAATATGAGCCTCTGGTGTTGAACAGCGGCGGACCAGGTATGTCAAACCTGGAGGACTTTGTTCCCACATTTGACGGACCTCTTGGCAATCTGTTTTTATATGACAGAGATATTGTGATCATTGAGCTGAGAGGGCTCAAGCATTCAAGACCCAACTTACATACTCCGGAACTTGATGAACTCCAGGTTGAATTGCTGGGGAAGCACCTTAGTTCTGACGAATTAATAAGCGCTTATAAAGAAGTCATATTATCGATCCGGAAAAAGTTTAACGATCAGGGAATCAATCTGGCGGCATACAATTACTGGGAAACGGCCAGTGATATCGCTTTTGTTATAGAGAAGCTGGGCTATAAAAAATTTGCTGCATTTGGCAACTCAGCAGGGACCATTGTGGCCCAATACATGTTGATGGATCATGCAGACAAGCTTACAGCTTTGTCTTTGAATGCAGTGGTTAATGTGCCGGCTGGCTTCAACAAAATGTGTAAAACAAGCATTGATAAGCTTGAGTCCATTTTCATTGAAATCGAACAAAACCAAAGCTATGCCAGCGCCTATCCTGACTTGAAAAAGCGTTTTCTGTCCACCCTGGAAGCGCTGAATGAAAGTCCCGATACCATCACAGTGCAGTTACCGGGAGCAGATGAACCAAGCGATGTGGTGCTTAATGGAAACCGCGTGACAGGATGGATATTCACCCAGATGTACTGGAATACCCAGCTTCCTTTAACTATGCATATGATTGCCAACAGAGATTACAGTCAGATCATTGAGAATCCAGGAAGCTTCCTGCCACTTCAAAACTTCAGTAACGGATCTTTCTGGAGCATGGTTATGAATAGCTGGGATGATCCAAGTGAAGAAGATTTGCTGAAAGGAACCGAGTATGAAATCTTTGTGGAGGGAATGAGTACTATGGTGTTCAGTCAGCCTTTTGTGATGAAGATCAGGGATGCCTGGCAGGTGGAATATCAAAGCAACAATATCAAACCCATGGCCACTTATGTTCCCACACTGATGTTAAACGGTGGGGATGATCACGTTTGCTTACCGGACTATACCCAGAAACTATCCGACACATTTGAGAACTCCTACTGTTATATTTTTCCAGGTATTGCACACTCGCCCATTGATGCGGGAGAATGTGCCATCATGATGATGAAACAGTTCCTTGACAATCCAAAGGCAGCTCCCGATGGCTCATGTGTTGAAGGATTTAAGAAAAAACAGAAATATATACTTCCCTAACAAATAGCTTAAGGACTCAGGTGTTTGTTTATTATTTGCCTTTCTGCCTTGGGGTGGAGAGGCATTTTTTATTCATACACCAGAATCATAAATATTTGTTAATCACATCTTTTAGCAAGAACAATAGCATGCGCACAATGTCAATCTTGTTACATAGATCAAAAAACAGATATCATGAAAAAATTCATAGTAAGCTATCTGGCACCTGTCGATGCCACGTGGAAAACACAAGAGTCTACTCCAGAGGAAATGGAGGCAGGGATGAAGGCCTGGATGGATTGGGCGCAAAAATGTGGCGATAATCTTGTGGATATGGGCACCCCTCTCGGCAATGCTGTTACACTGGGACCTGGTGGAAACTCAGCAAGCAGTGAAAGCAAGATTATTGGATACTCCATCCTTCAGGCAAATAGTATGGAAAAGGCCAAAGACCTCCTGAAAGATCATCCCCACCTGGACTGGAATGCAAGCTGCGAGATTGAGTTACATGAATCATTGGCAATGCCAGGAAGCTAGACGATCCCAAAAATTGATAGAATTATGAGAGATGCAATGTTAATCGTCCATCTCCTTGGCCTGGCCATGGGATTGGGAAGCAGTTTTGCCTTTATGTTCATTAGAATTGCAAAATCAAAAATGGAGAAAGAGGAGGGTAGAAAATTTGCAATGAATGCATCGGTGCTCAGCCGCATGGGACAAATAGGTTTAACTATGCTTATTATTTCTGGATTTTATCTCATTACACCATTCTGGGCTACCCTGAACGCCAAGCCCTTGTTGATTGCGAAGCTTATCCTGGTACTGATTCTTACAATCTCAGTCATTTTTGCCGGTATTTATTCCAGCAGGGCAAAGAAAGGGAATGCAGAATCAAACCTGAAAAAGGTTGCCATCCTTGGAAAAGTAGGTCTTTTAACCAGTATCACTATTGTGTTGCTGGCAGTTCTGAATTTCCACTAATGAATGAATTTTTCAAGTTGCCCTGAGCGAAAGTTTGGTGTACATTAGTTCCATAAATCCAGTAACAAAGGAACTGATGAAAAAAACTCTTTCAATTTTCATATTGATGCTTTTCCCGGTCCTTTTGTTATCTCAGGAGGTCAAGCCGAACGCAGCTATCCTTATGGAAGAGATTATCAACGACATTGGTATTGAGGAGGCTCAAAAGAAATTTGAGGAAATCTTAAGCGATACCAGTCAATTCAGCATCCTTGAAGCACTTAAATAGTAACATGAGAAAGACCGGTTTGATTCTCGCAACAGCCATCCTCCTGTTTTTTGGATGCAGCACTGATAATCAGAAATTCAATAAGGTGGAAAAGGATCAATATTCATATGAATTGGGTGTAGTGGGTGGATTCTCTGAACTGATCTCTGCCGGGGTGAAACAGTTGGCCCTGAGTGCGCCCCTTTCTCCCGGCAAGATGGAGCGGTTTATGGTTGATGCGGAGAAAATTGCCACAAAGCACGGCGTTTCAGTGTATCGGGAATCCGATCTTATTATAACAGATCTGTTTCCGGAGGATGTTGCCCTGAACAAAGATGTGCTCTTACTATACCGCGGAACAACCTTGGAAGAATATCTTTCTCTGAAGTCGGATATGGCAGAGCTTGAAAAGAATGGTGTCTTTGATGACAAGGCCAGGATCGAGGTAGCCAGGCGCTTTGGAAGAATGCTAAGCTATAGTCCGCGAGAGATAAACAGACTCCTGGCCAGGAATTCGTCTTTCAGAACCATGGACGATTTTGGCATTCAGGCCAACAATCTTTTCCTATATTACAAGGATCTGAAAAAAGCACTTGAGTTCTATTCAGAAACTTTAGGAATGGAGCTGGTGGCTGATTATGGGATGGCCTATATTTTACGAATGACTGCAGATTCGTACCTTATTCTGGTTGATGCAGACAAAGGAATGCATAGTGCAGAAGAACCCAAGACAGTGGCGCTTGCCTTGCTAAGCGATAAGTTGGAGGAATGGTATGCTTATCTGAAGAGCCGGGACGTAAAAATCAAATACGAGTACAAGCCACAGGAGGGGAGTGCCCACGATGGGTTTGTTGCTGTGGACCCCGAGGGCTATTTATTGGAATTCGAGCGATTCCATCAGCATCCCGAAAACGAACGATTCATTCCCATATTAAAACAGAACAAGAAGAACGCGATTTCTTCTACTCAACAGGACAAACTACCGGAAGGTCTGACCATACATTCCACCATCACCTGGCTCTACTACAAAGACATATTGGCTATGCAGAATTTCTACCAGGATGTATGTGGACTGGAGATGGTGGCCGATCAGGGTTGGACTAAAATATTCAAGGTCTCAGACACAGGTTTCCTGGCCATCGTTGATGAAAAAAGAGGAATGCATTCCTATACCGAAAAGAAAGCTGTTAACGTGGGTTTTATCATCGAAGACCTTGAAGGTTGGTTTGAATATGCAAGAGAGAGAAAGCCCTTTGAATTGTTGGAGGATGAACTGGGAGTTGAACCTGAAACCAGGTATAAAGCTTTCGTGGGATTTTGTCCTGAAGCATATTTTTTGGAATTTGATCATTTTTATTCGCACGATGATAACACTTTATTACTTCAACATTTAAACAACTAAACCATGTTCCGGAAATTCACAGTTCTTGCCTCTTTATTCCTTGCTACATTATGCCTTAATGCTCAATCTTCCATTAATGAATTGATGCCGGTGAGGGGCCTTAGCATTGCCGCTCCTGGCCCACAAGGGGTGGACCAGTTTGTCGCCTTCATTGAAGATGAGCTTGCCACAAGAGATATCAATGTGCTGATCCTTCGGGTCGATTACAACTACCAGTACCTATCGCACCCCGAATTACAGGATTCAGTGGCGCTTTCTGAGCAGGATGTAAAAAAACTAGTTGCCGTTTGCGGTGATCATGGAATACGAATTGTTCCCCAGATTAACTTGCTCGGACATCAGTCGTGGGCAGGTCGAATACTCAATCTGCTGAAAGTATATCCGGAATTTGACGAGACACCCTCGGTGATGATGCCTGAGGAATATGAATGGCCCAATGAAGATGGCTTGTATTGTAAGAGCTACTGCCCTTTGCACCCGGGAGTTCACAAGATTGTTTTTGAGTTGGTAGATGAGCTTTTGGATGTTTTTGAAGCTTCCGATTTCCACGCAGGACTGGATGAAGTATTTTATATTGCTCAGGAGGAGTGTCCTCGATGCTCGGGTCATGATCCGGCCGAGCTGTTTGCCGATGAAATATGGCGAATCAGAAACCACCTGGCGGAGAAAGACAGGAAACTCTGGATGTGGGGCGATCGCCTGCTTGATGGAAAGGCCACGGGATTGGGTATGTGGGAGGCCAGCATGAACAATACACACAGGGCCATCGATATGATTCCAAAAGATGTTTTTATCTGTGACTGGCACTATGAAAGACCCGATAAAACTGCGGTCTATTTTGCCATGAAAGGATTGAAAGTGGCCACCTGTCCATGGCGGAAACCAGATGTGGCCAGGCTTCAGATTCAGGACATGATAGAATTCAGGAGTGGTTCCACTCCTGAAATGAAGGAAAATTTCCAGGGAGTGATTCTGACCAGCTGGGCCAGTGCCGAAGGTTTTATGAGAAACTTCTATGACACTACCAGGGAGGATGGGGCGAAAGAGATGTTGTCCATCTTTGAACTATAGCCGGTAGAGGACTTTACTTTTTCCCAATGAACAATTTGTTGGATACAAGAGGTTTTGCCCAGAATCCAATACTCAGGATGTAAGCCAGGGAGATATAGATTAAAAACATCCCGGTTTTTAATCCCAGAAAATCTCCAATGGATCCAATGAGTAGAGGCCATATGGCTCCGCCAACAATCCCTGTGATCAAAACTCCTGAGAGGGTTCCATGGTGCTCCTTGAATGAATTTAGAGCCAGGGAGATAATCATGGGCCACATCGCCGAAGCGCAGACGCCAAGCAGTGGAAATGCAATTTTCGCAGTCTCCCCAGACCCAAACAGCGCCAGGGTGAGTAAGATAATCGCTATCATTGAGAACAGAATCAGCACCTTTCGGCTGTCAATAAACTTTAGCATAAAGAGGATGGGTATGGCCCCAAGGGTCATTAAACCCCAGAACCTGGAGACCACCCTGGCACCGGTTGTTTGAGGATCGAAGCCATGGTACTCCTGTAAGAACTCCGACATCCAGTTATTCAGCCCCTGTTCGGTGCCCACATAAAAGAAAATGCCAAAAAAGAAGAGTAACACTTTTGGATCTTTCAAAAGGGAAAGATAGGAGCGGGCAGATCCTGTTTTTTCCTCCTCCTTCAACTCAACTTTAGGAAATCTGATAGCCCTGATAAGTAGGATCATCATAAGGGCAAGGATAGCAAAGACCCAGTACATGGAGATCCAGCTGAGCTCTTCCGGCACAACTTTTCCCAGGGATCTGATGATCACATTGGGATCCGAAACTGGATTTTCAAGGTTCAGGACCAGGTATGAATAAATCAGGGGGCTTAAGAAGGAAGCTGTTCCGAAGAAAAACTGAACCAGTGTGGAGTTAAAAGCGAAGTTCTCTTCCCCTCCGGCCGTCCTTAAAAGCGGATTAATGGCAACTTGCAACATGGCCATGCCTGTCCCGATGATAAAGAGTGATAGAATGGCGGTGAGATAATTGTGAAATATGGCCAGGGATAAGGCTCCCAGAAAGGCAATCAGAAATGCGGAAAGCATCACTCTCTTCTCTCCAAACCGCTCCACCAGGATACCTGCAGGAATGGACATTACAGCATAGGCGATAAAGAATGCAAAGGGCAGCAGGGCCACCATTGTCAGGCTCAAATGAAAATCCTCAATGATCTGTGGAATCAAGGGGCCAATAATGTTGGTCAGGAAAGAGATCACAAAAAAAGTGAAGAAAATCAGAATGACGGTGGGGTAGTTACGGGATGATTTCATGATTCTTTCTCTTGTTGAACAGGTGGGCTGCTGCTCCAATGATCACTGTATCGGGATTTGTAATGATGTGAATAGGGATATCGGGCATCATCTCAGCCATGACACCTTTATCGAGAAAGGAGTCGAGAAAGGCCCGGGAATCCAGGTAGGGAATTATTCGTGGGGGTATTCCCCCGGCAAGAAAAAGACCTCCTGTAGCCATGGTCTTCAGCACCAGGTTTCCTGCTTCGGCTCCCAGAATAGAAGCAAATAGCCGAAGTACCTCATTTGCGGGTCCTCCACTTTCTTCTTTTTGCCCTGCCTTTTTGATAATAGCGCGTGTTAAATCAAAATCATCACCCAACTCATTTGAAATCACAGAATCCTCATTTTTCACTGATGTGGTCAACAGGTATTCATAGATGGATGGGATGCCAAGCCCGGAACAAACAGATTCATAAGTGACATGATCCTGACTCTTTTTCATATGTTTCAGGAGCTCGATCTCCTGATCTGTCCTCGGCCCGAAATTCACATGGGCTCCCTCTGAAATACAGGGTTTGTACCCTTCCCCGTCCCAGATTAGAAAAGCCTCCCCAAGACCTGTTCCGGGCGCAATAACAGCTAAAGTTTCATGTGCTTTTTCCACACCCTTGTTGATGGTATAAAGATCCTCTTTTTGCAGATGAGCAAGGACGCCGGCAACAGCTCTCAGATCGTTGATTAATTCAATATCCGGAATTTGAAGTTCTTCCCTGAGAGAAGCCTCATCTACCTCCCAGGGAAGATTGCTGCTAAATAAGGTAACCCTTCCGTTGATAACAGGTCCGGCAATGGCCAATACAGCTGCTTCAATTTTGAGCTCATATTCCTTTAGAAAATGCGAAATAAGACTCTCCAGACTTTCATACGCACCGGTTACAAATCGCTCCTTCAGCAAGAATTTTCTGACATCTTTTTTTTGAGCAAATAGTGCCAGTTCACTTTTTGTGCCTCCGATATCAGCTACCAGGGAGTAACTATTCATCTGTTCAGAAATAGTCAATATGAAAGTTCTGCAATGACATCGGTCTCATGTAGTATTCGGCCGCCTACCATGGTCATAAAGAGATTAACTTCATCATCAATAACGATCAAATCAGCTCTTTTTCCGGGGCGAAGACTGCCCAGTTCGTGATCCAGCCGGGCAGCAATGGCAGGGTTCAGGGATCCAAGTCGGAATGCGTCTTTGAGAGACAGTCCGACTTTGTTAACCAGATTATAAATACCCTGTTTGATGGGCCAGACAGAGCTGGAAATGGCTCCCTCCTGATCAAGAGCTACACCTGCATTCCTAACTGTTCCATTCTCCTTGATTAGCTTAACGCCTGTCCATTCATACTCTCCATCGATTATTCTGCCGGTCCAGTCATATTCTCCATCGGGAAGACCTGCCATGGCCTGCATATCCGATACCAGGCAGACCCGATCCAGGCCTTTGCACCGAATCAGAACATCCATGGCCACAGGGTGCACATGCACTCCATCAGCATTTAGTTCACAAATTAAATCATCACAGGTCAATGCCCCTCCTACGGCTCCCGGTTTCCGATGGTGCATACCGCTCATCACATTGTAAGTATGTGTAACCAGTGAAATACCAGTATCCACAGCTTTCATGAAAAGATCATAATCAGCGTTCCCATGGGCAAAGGAGGTGATTATCCCATGCTTCTTTATGGTACGAAACATCTCCATTCCACCGGGCAAATCAGGTGAGCAGTCCATGATTTTTATGTAGCCCTCCCCGGCTTCAAACATCTCCATGAAAATCTTCTCATCCGCATAAGGGGGCGGGGATGCAGATTCGCCAGGCAGGTATTTTGGGTATAAAAAGGGACCCTCACATCGAATGCCCGGAACATAACATCCCTCTGTTCCATTCTTGATGGCCTGAACTCCTCCTTTTACTCCTTCAGCATCACCAATGGTTGCCAGCCAGCATGTGGTCCCGGTTTTTGCCAGCCATTTGGAAATTTCCTGCACTGCTTCTTCTCCCTCTCTGGCAAAATAACCATTTGCCCCGTGGTTGTGAATATCTACCAGGCCAGGAGCCACAATTTTGTTCCCCACATCTCTCACCTGATAATCGGCTGGAATTTCAATATTTTTCTGTTCACCTACAGCTTCAATCAGTTCACCGTTTATAAGAATAACAGCATCCTTGATCTCCTGAAGGGGTGAAATCAAGCGTTTGGTTTTTATTGCAATTTTCACAGTTAGATAGTTTGATTAGCCCCTTCTAAATTAAGATATTTCCTGATTTCTGATCTAAGCTTGGTACAAGTTTATGTTTATCTTTATTGCAGGAGCAACAACATTGAGGTATGGTAAAATACAAAACACGAGCTATCATATTCAGTCCACTCCTGTTTCTCATTTTTCTTCCTGGCTGCAAAAAGGAGATTGTCCCTAAAACTTTCTATCCCCGGTCCGCTCATGAGGCATATCAGCACTCACTCGAGCAGGCAAATTTACATCAGACCGCCCTGGGTATTGATTGGACTCTCACAGGAGAGGAGGCCCTGAATAAGCCGGTTGTTATTGAGCTTCCATTTGAGGAAGCTTTTTTCTGGGATCCAAAGGGTGCAAATGCTGCCGGGTACCGATTCTTTGTAAAACGTGGATTAAGAGTAGAGGTGGAGATTACGGTCGATTCTTCCAATTCGTTGCTTCTGTTTGCAGACCTTTTCAGGGAGACGGGAGATACAGCCATTCGTAGGACCCACGTTGCTACTGCTGATGAAGAGATGCGTCGCCTTGAATTTGAACCCAGACGGGATTCTTATTATGCTTTACGCCTACAGCCCGAATTACTTCGAGGAGGTCAATTCAGGGTTGTGATCAGGGAGGTGCCTTCCATCGGGTTTCCGGTGAAAGGTAAGGCCAGCCGGGCTATTTCTAGTTTTTTTGGTGACCCCAGGGATGGGGGGAGCAGGGACCATCATGGAGTGGATATTTTTGCTGCACGCCACACCCCGGTATTGGCTCCTTCCAATGCAAGTGTTTCCCGTGTAGGTGAAGGTGAAGTTGGGGGCAGGTATGTTTGGTTATATGATTCCAAACGCTCCATGCATCTTTATTTTGCACACCTTGAAACCCGCGAAGTAGAGCGTGGGGATCAGGTAAGGGCCGGACAACAGATAGGGACTGTGGGGAACACCGGGAATGCCAGATATACCCCTCCCCACCTGCATTTCGGCATCTACCGCAATGGTCCAATCGATCCCTTTCATTTTATTGCTGAGACCGATACGGTTCCGGACATAACTTTTGGAGATACATTGCGTTTAATTAGATCTGAACATAAGCTGAATGACCATGAAAATCATTGATGCCCTGAGATCGCTATTTAGTTCTAGTAATCAGGAGGAAAAACCTACGGATGAGCGATCCTATGAAACGCATGATAAACCTGTAGAAATGCTAAGGCAATTGCCCTGGTTATCCTTACTGGAGGAGGATGTGTTCCAGGAGGTTATGGCCGGGTTTGATTGCCGGATATTCCCGGAGGGTACAACTTTGCTGAAAGAGGATGACCCCGATAACGGTATGTTTGTGATTGTAAGTGGAAAAGTAAAAATAGAGATTCGGGGGATTACCATGAATGAGGTGGGAGCTGGAAGTTTAATTGGTGAAATGTCGGTGCTGACCGGCTATCCCAGGAGCGCTTCTGTTGTGGCGGTTACAGCAGTGACAGTAGTTTGGATAGAGAGTACCACGCTAAAATCAATCATGAAGAAATCGACAGAACTGGAAAATAGTCTCTGGGAATTTGCAAGCAAACGATTTGCCATGAATCTCCTGGGAAGGAAGGAGCCATACAGTCAGTGGGAGCAAAACATATTTATTCAATGGCTGGCTTCCGGAGAGATTAAAGTGCCCAATGAGAATGGATGGATAGACCTGGAGGGGAAAGTCGGTGTACTGGTCACTGGTACTGCGGCACAGCATGATGGAAGCACCATTGTGAAATCACCCATCACACTGACTGGAACAAACTACGTTTTTAGCAAGGAAGCACGAGTATTCCTGAGGGAAAAATAGATTTGTTTCTATATTTGACAAGCCAATTAATTCAGACCTTATATGTGGAAAACTGCCCTTGCCCTGCTGGTGACCATTATTGTAATCCCTATCCTGGCGTTTACTATGGATGAACCTCTTACGGGCTTACAGCATGGGATCCTGATAAAGTTGCTTATTGTATACCTGGCAGCTGCACTGCTTTGTTTTGTGGTAAGCACCATTACCGGGAATTACAGTCAGGTGGATAAGCTTTGGAGCCTGATACCCATTGCTTATGTTTGGATTGTAACTGTTCAGTCGGGCTTTGAGCTGCGCCTGGCACTAATGGCTCTTCTGGTTACGGCCTGGGGCTTCAGGCTGAGCTATAATTTTTCCCGGAGAGGGGGATACTCCTGGAAGTTCTGGACAGGTGAGGAGGACTACCGATGGGCTGTTGTCAAGGCCAAACCGGAATTTGCAGCAAAATGGCGCTGGCTGGTATTTAACCTTTTGTTTATCTCCTTCTACCAGATGGGTCTGATCCTTTTATTTACCCTGCCGGCAGTTCGTAGCATGGACGGATTGCCATTGGGGTGGGCAGACTACCTGTTAGCTGCACTGATCATTGCCTTAATTGTGGTTGAAACCGTTGCTGATCAACAGCAGTGGAATTATCATAAGGAGAAGAAAAAAGTGCAGGCTGCTGGAGGTGAGCTTCCGGACAAATACAAGAAGGGGTTTGTGCATACTGGTCTATGGGGCCTTGTACGTCATCCCAACTATGCCGCCGAACAGGCCATATGGATTGTATTCTACTTTTTCAGCGTGGCAGCAACCGGAATCTGGCTAAATTGGTCAGTGATGGGTGCCATCCTGCTGGTACTTTTATTCTGGGGAAGCAGCAGCTTAAGCGAGTCAATCTCGAAAGGAAAGTATCCCGACTATGCGGAATACCTGAAACGGGTTCCCAGGTTTATTCCTTTCAGATTTTAAGTTAATATAAAACCAGTTTCCTTATATTTTTAGACACTTCCATCACGGGTCTCCGGTCAATACCGAAATAATCAGCCAGGGGATCGGGCATCCTGCGGTAGTTTAGCTGTGCCGTCAGGTAATATACTCCTTTATCAAGATCAGGAACCGCAAAATGATAGTGTTCCATTCGCTCCTCCAGTGGATTGAGGCGGTTTTCAATCTCCTCCACACAGACCCATTGGGCATAGGTGAATTCCCCTTCAGAATCTAGAAAGGCGCTGTGGTAGAGGCGGTCCCCTTCGGTCAAGCCATCACGCTCTATGGGATCGGATAGTGTGCTATGGGAAGGATAGGCCACCTTGGCATTGCTGGTAATAAAGTACTTGTCGTTGGGATCGTCCGGATTGAGTGGAACAGGAATATGCATGAGTTCTTCACCTGCCTTGTTGTTGAGGCTCACATGCAGCCATACATCCCTTTCTTCAACGGAGCCTGTGGGGAATTTATGTCCAGTGGCCATGGCTTTTACTAATATGGAAAAATCGACTTCTTCCCCAACTGACACCTGTAAGGCCTCCCCCCGTATATATACGGCTGCGGCGCCTTCAACAAATTCGGCAAAACCACCACCAAACCAATGATCAGTATTGTGTTCCCTGAGGGGACCCATTTTGCCAGGTTTTCCTCCCATGGGTTGCATATGGCAGTCCTGACAAGGAGTTCCCCGTTCAGGATAAACACTTTCACGGTATTCCAGTTCAGTGGCTTTAACCCAGACCCCATATGGATTTTGTTCATTGTGACAGGTGGCGCAGATATCTGTAGATACAAACACATCGGATTCGATGGTTTCATGATGAGGGGACCAGGGATCCTCCAGATCTCCCCGTTTGGAATC
>Ga0164315_10000775_pt1 | contig 22983 bp, 23 predicted proteins | sample GuaBasSedimGuay6_FD_113737 | JGI IMG/M metagenome (GOLD analysis project Ga0164315, IMG submission 113737) | Subseafloor sediment microbial communities from Guaymas Basin, Gulf of California, Mexico - Guay6, Core 4569-2, 0-3 cm | ecosystem: Environmental > Aquatic > Marine > Hydrothermal vents... | reverse complement strand
TAACCAGCATGGCATCAGCGAATGAGTGTTGTGCGGTGTTTTTCCAAGACATAACATTTAATTTGTAAAAGTTAAGAATGTTTGGTATTATAGCATTTTTTATTTAATTATGCAAAGGTCTCACTATAAAAAGAATAATAAACCCCGTGAGTAGCTTGCAACACAAAACTCAATAACAAAATCAAAATAACCACAGGTTTTTTAAGCACCTGCCACAAGGATTGAGATTTATTTAAAGTTTGATTGGAGGTTAAATCATAAATAACAAAACTATTGAATAAAAGAGCGGAGGACAATAGGATCAAAATTATCAATAAATTATCTATATCAATAAAAGTAAAAGCAGTGCCACAGATTATAACAGCAACGACAAAACCTGCCGAGCCCCATACTCTGATATGGCTATATTTATGACTATCTTCTTTTAAAAAACTCAATGTATGGGTTTCAAATTGAGATAACTGGGCGTTCCAAAAAAAACTAAAAATTAAAAGTGAAATTAAATATTGCCAAAATGTTTGTGATAAAAATAAAAACATAAAACCTATTAATGTTAAAACGGAACACAATCTAACAATCGTCATAACGATATTATATCTATCAGCGATATAACCCATTACATTTGGTGAAATTATTTTGGTAAAGGCAATAATAGATAACAAAATGCCTATATCAGACGAGTTAAAACCATTATTTTTTAAATACAACCCCAGATAAGGCAACAAAGCACCGAGCAAGGCAAAGTAAAAAAAATAAAATGATGATATTTTATAATGTGCTATTTTATCTGTTGTCACAAAATATTTTTCATAGGAGGGGTGACATTATGATTTTGAGCCATATGTCGCAGATAATGATCCATAATAGTAATAGCAAGCATCGCCTCGACAATTGGTACCGCCCTGATACCAACACAGGGATCATGGCGACCTTTTGTTATAACCTCCACCGGATTATTATTTATATCAATACTTTTGGCAGGAATTATCAAAGATGAGGTAGGTTTAAAAGCTACACGAGCGATTATATTTTGCCCGGAGGAGATGCCACCTAATACACCACCTGCATTATTACTTGTAAATTTATTATCAACAATTTCATCACGGTGCTGTGTGCCTTGTTGTAAAATACAATTATTGCCTGCCCCTATTTCAACCGCTTTGGCAGCATTGATTGACATTAAAGATTTGGCAATATCTGCATCTAACCTATCAAAAACAGGCATACCCAAACCGACCGGCATATTTTGGGCAATAACAGTCACCTGGGCGCCGATAGAGTCTCCCGCTTTGCGGATTTTTTTCAAATAGGTTTCAATCTTTTCAATTTGGCTCTCATCCGCCCAATTAAAAGGGTTTTGTCCGATAAAATCTTGGTTAAAATTATCAGGTTTTATATTGCCAATTTGTGATAAAAATCCATAAATACGTATCCCCACAATATTTTTTAAATATTCTGTTGCAATTGCCCCTGCTGCCACTCGCATCGCAGTCTCTCGTGCGGATGCCCTGCCACCACCGCGATAATCTCGAACCCCATATTTTTGGAGATAAGTATAATCCGCATGCCCTGGACGAATTTGTTTTTTTATGCTTTCATAATCGGCTGATTTTTGATCTTTATTATGGATTATCATTCCAATTGATGTGCCGGTTGTTTTACCCTCAAACACCCCTGATAAAATTTGCACCCTATCATCTTCGGCGCGTTGAGTTACAAATTTTGATAACCCGGGCTTCCTGCGGTTTAAATATGGCTGAATAATATTCTCATCAAGAGGCAGGTTCGGCGGACAACCATCAACGACACAACCTAAGGCGACCCCGTGACTCTCACCAAAGGTAGATACTTTAAATAACTCTCCGATACAACTTCCCATATAAAAACCAAAATAAAATTGTCAATTATAGTATAATTTCTTTTTTTATTGAGACTTTTTTTACAATTTCACAAAATAGTAAAAAAATTTTTAAAGTTAGTATGCATCTTTTTGCGAACGCCAACTAACTTGCAAGTTAGTATGCTTCTTTTAAAATAAAAATGACAATTAGAATGAAAAAAATAAATATTTGTAAAAAAGTCCGCCAGCCAACAGGTTATGTTGCCTCTGTGCCTGTAAAATTCCCTGATATCGCTATGTTTGAGATTCCGCAAGATATTTTATTAAAAGCTAGCAAAGCAGAAAGATTGGTAGGAAAATTAGACGGCACAACTCTTACTTTACCTGATATTAACTTTTTTATTAAAATGTTTGCTTATAAGGACGCTACATCTTCATCCAAAATTGAAGGCACACAAGCTACTATGATAGATGCTTTGGAGGCATCAATTAATATTGATAACTCGCAAAAAGATGCAGATGATATTATATTTTATATTAAAGCTTTGGAGTATGGCATAAAAAGATTAGAAGATTTCCCGCTATCTTTACGATTTATTCGTGAGATTCATAAAATACTAATGGAGGGTGCTCGCTCTACTCATTTTTGTGATCCTGGGGAATTTCGAAAAACTCAAAATTGGATCGGTGGCACAACTGTTGATAATGCCTCCTTTGTGCCTGTTCCTCATAGCGAGCTTTATCAATGCTTAGGAGATTTAGAAAAATTTTTACACAATGATAATCTTACTCTGCCTTTAATATCAATTGGTTTTATTCATGCTCAGTTTGAAACAATTCACCCATTTTTGGATGGCAATGGTAGAGTCGGTAGGTTGCTAATTACTTTTTTGTTGATGAAAAAAAGAATATTAGAAAAGCCTGTTTTATTTTTGTCGTCTTATTTTGAAAAACACCAACAAACATATTACAATAAATTAAATAAATATCATGATGGTTATATTTTTGATTGGTTAGATTTTTTCTTAGATGGTGTGATTGATACAGCAAAGCAGTCAATTAAAATATCAGAAAAAATAAGAAAAATCAGAGACGAAGATATGGGAAAAATCGGCTCTCTTTCTAAACGCGAAGCACAAAGTGGCACAAAAGTATTAAATTATTTATTTGAAAATCCAATAATTACGACAAAAAATATTATTGAGGCGACAGGTTTTACTCGTGCCGGCTCACAAAAAGTTATTGATAGGTTTGTTAAATTAAATATTTTGCAAGAGGATAAAAGCGTGACAAAATATGCTATCAAATACATTTACAATAAATATTTTCAGACATTTTTAAAATAATGAAACCTTTGCATAATTCAAGTGCATTTTATTGTTGTTATAAATCGTGCTTGAATTATGCAAAGGTCGCATAGTATAATTTCTTTTTTTTATTTAAGATATTTTTATGAACAAAATTAAAACCGCAGTAATAGGAGTAGGATATTTGGGAACATTTCACGCCCAAAAACATAAATCTTTGGCGGAATGTGATTTAATTGGTGTTGTGGATTATGACTTTAATGAAGCCCAAAAAGTTGCCACGGATTTGAAAACTATCGCTTATAAAAGCCATCTTGACATAATTGACAAAGTTGATGCCGTATGTATTGCCGCCGATACCCTATCCCATTATGAAATTGGCAGAGATTGTTTGAATGCAGGAGTGCATTGTTTTATTGAAAAACCTATCACTTCAACTATCTCCCAAGCCGAAGAATTAGAAAAAATTGCCAAAGAGAAAAATCTTGTCTTGCAGGTGGGTTTTTTAGAGAGATTTAATTCAGCCTTAGTGGCGATTATTGACAAATTAGATCAACCAGTTTTTATTGAATCTCATCGTCTTGCCCGTTTTAATCCTCGTGGTGCGGATGTTAATGTCGTATTAGATTTGATGATTCACGATATTGATATTATCTTACATATCATAAAATCAAGGGTAAAAAATATCTCGGCGAATGGAGTGGCAGTCCTCACTTCAAGTTTTGATATAGTAAATGCTCGGATTGAATTTGAAAATGGTGCGGTAGCCAACATAACAGCGAGCAGAATAAGCGCCAAAGACCAGCGAAAAATGCGATTTTTTCAAGAAAATAGATGTCTTGTTGTGGATTTTGGCGAAAAACAAAGTGTTGATTATCACAAAACAGATGACAACCCACCACAAATAAAATCGCAGCAAAAGCAACACGAGGCGAACGATGCAATTTTAATTGAAACAAAAGAATTTTTATCGTCAATTAAAAATAAAACTCAACCATCAATCACCGGCACAGATGGCAAAAATGCTCTTAAAGTTGCTACCTATATTACCGATATCATTCAAAAATCTCTTAAAAAAAATAAAAAATAATATGAAATTTAAAAAAAGTTTTTTAATTAAAGACACAAAAGAAGATCTAATATGGCAAAATTATATTGATAAAGAGTTGAAAAAAATGCCAGAGAATATTGTTGAAATATGTATTCTCGTATCAATGGTATCTGTTGGTTTAAAATATTTTATATCTCGTTCACAAGCAAAAAGACTATTATCAAGATTGGAGGTTTTTGAAATTGTTGTATTAGATTTTGATGCTATTGATAAAATAGGTCATTCATTTGCAGACGAAATTTTTCGTGTATTTCAAAACAAATACCCTAAAATTGAGTTAAAATATATCAACACTAATAATGATATTGAAAAAATAATCAAAAGAGCAGTTGTGTAAATTGTGGATAATAGAGTTCAAAATCAACTTGCAATAAACATAACAACAAAAAATAATCAAGTTGAAAATGTTGCCATCAAATCATCAAGGATTACCAATGCCGCTGATATTTTTGTCGGCAAAAAAGTAGATGAGGTTTTATCTTTATTGCCATTGTTGTTTAGTGTTTGTGGCAAAGCCCAACAGACGGCAAGCCTACAAGCGATTGAAAATTTTTATCATCTGCCAGATGACCCAAAAATTCAACAATATCGCAACTCTTCGGTAAAAATGGAGAGCATCAGAGAACACCTTCACCGCATATTTATTAGCTGGGCGGATTTTATAAAAACTCCCCAAGATATAAAATCAATGCAGCAAATTATGCAGTTGCAACATAAATTTCAAGAGGTTTTAACAACTGATATTTATAAAATCTCACCGAAAACTATCAACATAGATAAAAGTAAAATTAAAGATTTACAAATAGAATTAGAGCAACATTTAACCCAAAATATATTTAAAATAAGGCCCGATGAATGGTTGCAAATTAAAAACATCCAAGATTTACAAAACTGGGCTGACAATACCAACACAATAGCCGCCAAAATGATAAAATTTATTATTGATAAAAAATATCAAAATATAGGATCATCATCAACCCCGCCTTTGACCGCCATCAATCAAAAAATTATCAAAGAAATTATCCACAATAAAGACTATATAAAAAATCCTACCATAGATAACGAGTGTTATGAAAGCACAAGTTGCACTATTATCAAAACCGAATTATTATCTGCCATCTCAAAAGAACACGGTAAATCTATGTTGCATCGAGCTGTTGCCACCCTAACTCAGATTGCATCAAATAACGAGAATTTATTTAACAACAATAACGATGATGACGGCGACAAAAAAGATTTAAAAATTTATAAAAACCACGGCATAGGAACAATTATAGCAGCTCGTGGTAAATTAGTGCATTGTATTAAAATCAAAGACGATGAGATTAAAAATTATAAAATCCTCGCTCCCACCGAGTGGAATTTTCACCCACAAGGATCTTTACAAAAAATGTTAATAGGATTGAAAGGCGACAAAAAAGAGTTAAAAAAAATAATCAATATGTTAATATGCCTGCTTGATCCTTGTGTTGATTATGAATTAAATTTTAAAGAAATATAAAAATATGGCAAATGAGAGAAAAACAGAAAACATAGTAAGAGAGCATTTTAAAATGTTTACAGATACGATTGATATTGAAGAGCAACAATCTGATAACCCCAAAATCAATAAACTATTAAAAACTGCCTCAAAAAAAGGCACAGGTCATGGCTACCCTGAGTTTATCATCTCTTATAAAACTAATTCTGACTTATTGATTGTGATTGAATGTAAGGCTGATACCTTAAAACACCAAAGCCAAAATCATGATAAATATGCCGTGGATGGGGTTTTGTTATATGCCTCTTATCTGTCAAAAGATTTTGATGTTTTAGCTATCGCTGCTAGCGGACAAAACCCAAGAGAATTAAAAGTTTCTCATTTTTTGCATCTAAAAAATGAAAAAAAAGCCAGTGAGATTTTTGATGACAAACTTTTAAATGTTGATGGTTATCTACAAGGTTATTTAAAAAGCCCTGAAAAATTTAGACAAGATTATAATGCTTTATTGATTTTTACCAAAAAATTAAATGAAAAATTACATAGTTATAAAATATTAGAGAGTCAAAGAGGGTTGCTGATTAGTGCAATTTTAATCGCTTTGGAGAATGATGCTTTCAAAAGATCCTATGCTTCCCACAAAAATGCTGAAAATCTATCAAATTCATTGATTCAAACTGTATCAGATGAATTGGAGCAAGCAAATATCACCGACAAAAAACTTAACAACCTTAATATTCAATTTAGTTTTATAAAAACCGATACCTCGCTGGCAAAAAAAGAACAGGTTTTAAAAGAGATAATTGATGATATTGATGAGAATGTCAATCAATTTATTAAAACACATAAATATTTTGATGTATTAGGGCAATTATATATTGAATTTTTGCGATATGCTAATAGCGATAAAGGTTTGGGAATTGTTTTAACGCCGCCACACATAACAGAATTGTTTGCAGATTTGGCTCAGGTAAATAAAAACTCAATTGCTTATGATAATTGCACCGGCACTGGTGGTTTTTTAATTTCTGCTATGAAAAGAATGATAAAAGATGCCGCAGGAGATGAGGCAAAAATACAGCAGATAAAATCAAAGCAGTTAATCGGAGTTGAATATCAAGCCCATATTTTTGCACTAGCAGTATCAAATATGTATATTCATCAAGACGGCAAAACTAATATCATCAACGGTAGTTGCTTTGATGAGGATGTCATAAAAGAGGTGAAAGCAAAAAAACCCACCGTAGGCTTTTTAAACCCGCCCTACAAAGCAAACAAAAAAACCGACACAGATGAGTTAGAGTTTATTTTAAATAATTTAGAATGTTTGGTGGATGGTGGAACTTGTATCGCCATTGTGCCAATGAGTAGTGCTTTGGCACAATCCGGCAAAATATTAAATCTAAAAAAAGAGCTTTTAAAAAAACATACATTAGAGGCAGTTTTATCTATGCCTGGGGAGTTGTTTGTAAATTCAAAAGCCAATGTTGTTTGTTGCGTGATGATTTTTAGTGCACACCGACCACATCCTGTTTACAAAGAGACCTATTTTGCTTATTGTAAAGATGATGGTTTTGTTAAAAGAAAAGGACAAGGTCGGATTGATGCTTATGGATTATGGAAAGTCTTAGATAAAAATGAAAATTTAATTGGAGGCATAAAAAAGAGATGGCTTGATAGTTTTACAAACCACAAGCAAGAGCCTGGTTTTAGCATCAATAAAGTAGTTACCGCTGAGATGGAATGGGCAGTTGAATCCTATATGAAAACTGATTATTCTGATATTAAAAATATTGATTTTGAAGACACTATTTTGAATTATATAACATTTTTGCATAAAAATAGACTTATTAATAAGGTGGCAAGCGATGAGTGAGTTGTTAAAAATATCTGATATTTTTGAGGTAAATTATGGCAACAGTTTGGAGCTTATAAACCTATCATCATGCAAAAGCACAGATTATAATTCTATAACATTTGTGTCAAGAACAGAAAACAATAATGGGGTGGCATCTTTTGTTGAAAAAGAATTTGCCATAAACCCAAATCCTGCCCATACTTTATCTGTGGCTGTTGGTGGCTCTGTTTTGGCTACTTTTTATCAACCGTTGGAGTATTACACAGGATTTCATGTGTTAGTCTTGTCACCTAAAAAGAAATTAAATGTGATTGAAATGTTATACTATGCAAAAATTATTAGTCTAAATAAATACAGATATAGTTACGGCAGACAGGCAAATAAAACTCTGCGAGATATTTTAATTCCTGCAAAAATGCCTATGAATTTAAACAATCATATGGCATCTTTTTATCGGCAAAAATCAAAAACTATCTCTGCCAAATCTTTGTTTGATGAAAAAATAAACATAGATACTAAAAATTGGATGGAATTTAAACTAACTCAACTTTTTGATATTAAAGGAAGCAAAACAACTGCACTTTTAGAACTACACGAATACGGCAATGGTAAATGTCCATATGTAACCACACAAGCTACAAACAATGGAGTGAAAGGTTTTTATGATTTTTATTCAGAAAGCGGCAATATTTTAACCATTGATAGTGCCGTTATAGGATATTGCTCTTATCAAGAATTCTCATTTTCAGCAAGTGACCATGTAGAAAAACTGATACCGAAATTTGATATGAATAAATATATTGCCATGTTTTTGGTAACAATTTTGAATGCAGAGCAGTATAGGTATAATTATGGCTTAAAAAGAAGCCAAGCCAGAATGAAAGAAAGTTATATTAAATTGCCGACTAAAAAAAATATACCAGACTGGGAATTTATGGAAAGATTTATTAAATCATTACCTTATGCCAGCTCATTTTAATTATGCAGACATTTAGATGAATTATTTTGAATATCATGATTCCTCAATTTGGGACAAAAGAAGAGAGATTTTAAAAAGAGCTATTTTTTGTGATGAAAGTAATATAGAGATTATTCGTCATGAAAAAATAGGAAATAAATTTATCCAACAAAAAGAAAAAAGCAGTTGGAAATTTATCTATCAGAATAGACTGTATTATTTTTGTATAGATTATTTTGGACAAATTAGCATTTTTTTTGATTTAGTGATGTCAAAAACCGAAGCACATGATAAAAATTGTGGTTGTTTTTATACTTTCTATCGAACCCAATAGCATGCACGAGATGTCATTATGTGAAGGGGTTTTGGATGTTATTGAAGACTCCGCCAAAGCCCAAAATTTTAAAAAAGTATCACAGATTTTTTTAGAAATTGGTAATCTATCTGGGGTGGAAATCGAAGCGATGAAATTTTGCTTTGCTGCGGTGATGCGAGATTCAATCGCCGATAAGGCAAAACTCACTATCATCAAAAAAGAGGGGCTGGCATGGTGTATGAAATGTGCTAAAAAGGTTAAAGTTAAACAAAAATTTGATAAATGCCCCGATTGTGGTAGTTATCAATTACAAATTGTATCAGGAGATGAAATGAAAATTAAAGAATTGGAGGTAGAATAATATGTGTGCAACTTGCGGATGTGGCGAGGGCGAGGTTAAAATTGATGGCGAAGATCATAATCATCACAGCCATACTCATACCACTTCAAACAAAAGAATTGTGCAGATTGAGACGGATATATTAGAGAAAAATAATCAATATGCTAATCAAAACCGAGTATTTTTTAAAGAGCATAAAATATTTGCTTTAAATCTGGTGTCGTCCCCTGGTTCTGGTAAAACCTCGTTGTTGTGCAAAACATTAGATGATTTAAAAAATAAATATAAATTATCCGTAATTGAGGGTGATCAGCAAACAGATAATGATGCCAAACGCATTCAAAAAACAGGTTGCCCTGCGGTGCAAATCAATACTGGCAAAGGTTGTCATTTGGATGCTCATATGGTAGGACATAGTTTAGAGAGATTAAAACCTGAAAAAGATTCTTATCTTTTTATTGAAAATGTTGGCAATTTAGTCTGTCCTGCCAGCTTTGATCTGGGCGAGGCAAAAAGAGTTGTCATTTTATCTGTGACAGAAGGCGAGGATAAACCGATAAAATATCCTGATATGTTTGCCGACTCTGATTTAATGTTATTAAACAAAATTGATTTGTTACCCCATTTGGACTATTCACTTGATAAAGTCTATCAATATGTCAATAAAATCAACCCCAAGATGAAAATTATCCAAGTTTCAGCCACCACCGGCGAGAGCATGGATTTGTGGTATCAGTGGTTAGAGATTTCAAAAAAAACAGAGGAGATATAAATTATGTGTTTGGCGATTCCTGCAAAAGTTATCAAAATTTATGATGACAATCAAACTGCCACGGTGGCAATCGGTGATGTTAAAAAAGATATATCTTTATCTTTGGTAGAGGACATAAAAAAAGATGATTTTGTTTTAGTGCATGTTGGTTTTGCCCTTAGCAAATTATCAGAATCTGATGCTAAAAAAACTCTTGATCTATTCGCCGAGACTTCAATATGAAATACATAGAAGAGTTCAGAGATAATAAACTTGCCAAGGTTATAACAGCAAATATTAAAAAAGAGTGCCAAGATCGGCAATATAATATTATGGAGTTTTGTGGCGGTCATACCCATGCTATTTTTCGCTATGGGGTACAAAACTTAATGCCTGATAATGTTAAATATATTCACGGCCCTGGTTGCCCTGTTTGTGTTTTGCCTATCAATCGTTTGGATAGCATTATTGATTTAATCAAACAAGAGAATGTAATCCTTTGCACCTATGGTGATATGTTACGAGTGCCGGGTTCTGATAAAAACTCTTTGATGAAAATAAAAGCGGCAGGGTTTGATATAAAAATGGTTTATTCTGCCATGGATGCTCTAAAAATTGCCACCGAAAATCCCAATAAAGAGGTGGTGTTTTTTGGTATAGGGTTTGAGACAACAACTCCACCAACAGCGGTTTTAATAAAGATGGCAAAGCAGTTAAAAATTAAAAATCTAAGCATTTATTGCAATCATGTTTTAACGCCCTCGGCGATGCAAAGCATTTTGGATATGAAAGTTGAAAAGGGCGAGACACCTGTTATGATTGATGGCTTCTTAGGCCCCTCTCATGTCAGTTCCATCATTGGCACAACTCCCTATGAATTTGTTCCCAAAAAATATCATAAACCTATCGTTATCGCAGGTTTTGAACCTTTGGATGTAATGCAATCTACTTTGATGATTATCCGCCAGTTGAATGAGGGCAGATGCGAGGTTGAAAACGAATATACCAGAGTTGTCAAAAAAGAGGGCAATAAAAAAGCCCAACAATTAGTGGCAAAATACTTAGATTTAAGAGGCACCTTTGCTTGGCGAGGTTTAGGATATGTAAAAAACTCTGCATTGAAAATCAAAGATGAATATTCTCAATACGATGCCGAGAAAAAATTCAATATGACAGAATCAAATACCGATGACATAAAAGGTTGTGAATGTGCTGCAGTTTTACGAGGTTTAATCTCACCACCTGAATGTAAGTTATACAAAAAAATATGCACGCCTGAAAACCCCATGGGTGCTTGTATGGTAAGCTCCGAGGGTGCTTGTGCCGCTCATTATTCTTATGGAGGACTATTAGAGTGAATAAAATAGATATAAAAAATGGAGTTGTTGATATGTCCCACGGAGGCGGTGGCAAAGCATCATCACAATTGATTGAGCAAATATTTTTTAAATATTTTGCTAATGAGATGTTATGCACAGCCGATGATCAGGCAAGTTTTGATATTCCCGCGGGACGAATGTCAATCAGCACAGACTCCCATGTTATCTCACCTCTTATTTTTCCGGGAGGGGATATAGGTTCATTATCCGTGCATGGCACACTCAATGATGTTTCAATGTCAGGGGCAAAACCTTTATATATGAGTGCAGGTTTCATTTTGGAAGAGGGTTTGAAATTATCTTTGTTAGAAAAAATCGTCAAATCAATGGGGCAGGCATCAGTTGATGCTGGTGTGCCGATTATTACAGGGGACACCAAAGTGGTTGAGAAAGGTCACGGTGATGGTATTTTTATCAACACCACGGCGATTGGTATAATTCCAGAGGGATTAGATATAGGCGGAGATAAAGCCCAAATAGGCGACAAAATAATAATCAGCGGTAGTATCGGCGACCATGGCACGGCGATTATGTCATCGCGTGAAAACTTGGAATTTGATACAACTATAAAATCAGACTCCGCCGCTTTGCATCATCTTATCGCCGATATGGTGCAGGTTGTGCCAGATATTCATTGTTTGCGAGACCCTACACGAGGGGGATTAGCCACCACACTCAACGAATTTTCTCGCCAATCAAATGTCGGTATCGATATTATAGAGCAGAAAATCCCTGTCAAAACTTCGGTTAAAAGTGCCTGTGAGTTATTAGGATTAGACCCTATGTATATTGCGAATGAGGGTAAATTAATTTGTTTAGTGCCTGCAAACAAAGTGGACGAATTATTAAAACTTATGCAAAGCCATAAACTTGGCAAAGACTCAAAAATAATCGGCGAGGTAGTAGCCGAACACAAAAAAATGGTGACGATGCAAACCCAACTCGGTGGCAGACGAATAGTGGACTATTTAACCGGCGATCAATTACCAAGAATTTGTTAATAGAGACCTTTGCACAAGTCAAGCACATCTCACAAAACACTGCTTCCAAAAAAGCATAGGTTAATTAGAGTTGTCTTGAATATTATTTATTTTTTGTTTTGCCATTTTTAAATCTTCCCATGCTTCTGATTTTTTTGAAGATTGATATAATAAATAAGCAGGATGATAAATAACCATCATCGGAATATTCTGCTCTTTTATTTTTATGGTATGAATTTTTTGACGCATATCCGCCATAGTGTAGTTGGCATTTAATAGATGGTTGCCTGCAACTTTACCAAATGCCATTATAAATTTTGGTTGAATTAAATCTATTTGGGCATCTAACCAATTTCTGCATTGCTTGATCTGGCTCTCGGTAGGGTCGGCATTTTCAGGAGGGCGACATTTTAAAACATTTACCACAAAAATATCGGCTCTGTTTATGTTGATGGCGGCGAGCATTTTGGTTAAAAGTTGTCCCGATCTACCAACAAATGGAGCGGCTTGTTGGTCTTCCTCTGCCCCAGGAGCCTCGCCTACGACTAATATATCAGCTTTTAAATTGCCGCTACCAAAAACTACATTTGTCCGCGAGTCTTTAAGCTCACATTTTTGACAATTTATAATATCATCATATAAGGAATTATTAAATTTTTTAATAGGAGTTGCCGATTGAGCGATTTTTTCTTTAATCTCTTGCTCTCTTTCATACCAAGGTTGGATTCCCATTTCTTTTAAAATTGCGGTATTATTCATAGTATTTTATTCTTAAAGTTTGATGCCAGTTTTCTCTCTCGCTCCCACTCTGTGAGACTGCGAAATAACTAAATTTTACATACTTGCCGAACAAAAAAATTATCCGTCATAACGAGGCGGACGGATCGCTAATTAATAATTAATAGTTAACAGTTATTAGTTTAAACATCACTATTAATTTTTAACTATTAACCAGTAACTATTTTTAGTCCGCCGTGGTTATCTCTTGAAGATTATCCGTATACTCTGCTTTTAATCTATGTTCTGCATCAGAGGCAATCTGTGGCACGACGAATAAATCAATATCTCCGCCTTTTTTATTGTCATCTGTGCGGCTACCAAAAAGATAAATTTCACCATTTTTAAAAATTTCAAAAAAAGTTTTTTTTGCTGATTCTTTTTCAAGGTTGCTAAGTCGCATAATTTTATTAAATTCATTAAATCTGAGGATGTTTTTTAAGATCTTTGAGATGGATTTTGTTCAAAGCATTAATATATGATTTTGCCGAAGCTATTACTATATCTGTGTCCGCACCCTGTCCGTTTACTATGCGATTTCCTAATTGTAATCTGGTTGTCACCTCACCTTGGGAATCTGTGCCGGAGGTTATACTATTTACAGAATATAGTTGTAATGTGGCATCTGATCTGGTGATTTTTTTAATAGCTTGAAAGGTGGCATCAACTGCTCCACCACCTGATGATTGCCCTTTTTGTTCCACACCATCTATATTAAGCACAACAACAGATTTTGGAATCTCTCCTGTTTCACAACAAACTTTTAAAGAGACTAATTTTATACATTCATCAAACTCATCACTTACCTGATCTGATATGATAGCTTGTAAGTCTTCGTCAAAAATCTCGTGTTTTTTATCGGCAAGATTTTTAAATCTAGCAAAAGCTTCGTTCAGTTCGGTATCACTTTTTAAATCAACTCCAATCTCGGATAATCTTTTTTTGAAAGCATTGCGCCCTGAATGTTTGCCTAAGACTAATTTATTTTTATCCCAGCCGACATCTTGGGCTTGCATAATTTCATAGGTTTCACGCGACTTTAAAACTCCGTCTTGATGAATGCCTGCCTCATGTGCGAAAGCATTAGCACCTACTATGGATTTATTGGGTTGGACGGCGAATCCTGTGATGCCTGCAACTAATTTTGATGCAGGCACAATAAAACTGCTATCTATATTTGTATCACAGTTAAAAATATCAGATCTAGTGCGGACACTCATAACAATTTCTTCCAAAGCGGCATTGCCTGCTCGCTCACCCAGTCCATTGATTGTGCATTCCACCTGTCTGGCACCATTTATTACTGCCGATAGAGAATTCGCCACAGCAAGACCCAAATCATTATGGCAATGCACCGAAAAAATAGCCTTGTCGCTATTTGGCACTTCATTTATCAAAGTTTTAATTAAATCGCCAAACTGATGAGGCAAATTATAACCGACAGTATCTGGAATATTGATGGTTGTGGCCCCGGCATCAATAGCTTTTTCAATAATTTGAATTAAAAATTCTACTCTGGTGCGTCCTGCATCTTCTGCGGAAAACTCTACATTATCGGTCCATTTTCTGGCTCGCTTGACAGCTTTTATTGCTTGTTCTGTAACCTGCTCTGGGTTCATATTTAACTTTTTTTCCATATGAATATCAGAGGTGGCGATAAAGGTATGAATCCGTCCACTATTAGCATTTTTAATCGCCTCGCCAACTCTATCTATATCCTTATCCAAAGCTCGTGATAAACCACAAATAGTGCTATCTTTAATTGTTTTAGCGATTGATTCAACGGCTTTAAAGTCCCCTGGGCTTGCTGCCGGAAAACCTGCCTCAATAATATCTACATTCATTTTTTCAAGCATTTTGGCGATTCGCATTTTTTCATCCGCCTGCATCGAGGCTCCGGGGCTTTGCTCACCATCTCTTAAAGTCGTGTCAAATATAATTAATTTTTCTTTTTTCATATGGATAAAAAACCTTGTTATTTGTGGTGCCGCTGCCCAGACTCGAACTGGGATGGCTTACGCCACTACCCCCTCAAGGTAGCGTGTCTACCAATTCCACCACAGCGGCAAAAATTTTACTATTTTTTATTTTGTAGGGGCAACTGGCGGTAAATCTTTATTTTCAGATGTCACCTTAGGAGCTTGGTCTTCGTTTTTGTCGCCAGATGCAGGAATAGGCGGCAGATCAGTATTTTTATTATCCTCAACAACAGGTTTTGGCACATCACTATCCTGTGTTTTGTCAACCCCTACTTTATCTGTGACAGAATTTATAACATCTCTATCTGTTGCCATATAGGCTAAAAATAAACTACTGGCAAAAAATAAAGCCGCCAAAGCTGTCGTTAGTTTGGTTAAAAAAGAAGTCGCACCTTTTGCCCCAAAAACTGTGGCAGATGCCCCAGATCCAAATGCTGCTCCTGCATCAGCCCCTTTGCCGTGTTGAATTAAAACTAACCCTATGACAGAGATTGCCAACATTACATGTATTACTAAAAATATTGATTCCATAATTAATTTGCCGCTTTGATTATTTTTAAAAATTCATCTGCTTTTAAAGATGCCCCACCGATTAAACCACCGTCAATATCATTCTTGCCAAATAATTCTTTGGCATTACCACCATTGACCGAACCACCATAAAGAATTTGGATTTTGTCAGAAATTACCTGATTTAATTTGGCAATTTTTTGACGAATAAAATTGTGCACCTCTTGGGCTTGCTCGCCGGTGGCAGTTTTGCCGGTTCCTATCGCCCATACCGGCTCATATGCTATGACAGAATTCTGCAAACTATCAACTCCAAATTTGTCAATAACTGCATCTAATTGTCGGCTTATGATAACTTCGGTCTGGTCGCTCTCGCGTTCCTCCAAAGTCTCCCCTACACATAAAATAGGAATTAAACCGCTATCTTTAACAGCTTTAAAACGATTTGCCACATCATCATCATTTTCTTTGAATAGGCTACGGCGTTCTGAGTGTCCCACTATAACATATTCAACATTATATTCTTGTAACATCGCACAAGATAACTCGCCGGTATATGCACCGCTATCATTAGCACAGGCATTTTGAGAGCCGACTTTAATGCCAGAAAAATCTGATAGTAATTTTAGGATAAGCCCCATATGAATCGCCACGGGACTTATAATAACACAGGCTTTGTCGTTATTATCCAGTCCATTTTTGATTCCATTGATTAGGTTCTTGACACTATCTCTGGTGCCATTTAATTTCCAGTTTCCTGCTACTATTGTTTGTCTCATTGTATTGGTTGTTAAGTAATAAAAAATTTGACAATTATACCTTAAAATAAAAATAAAAGTCAAACAAAAGCAAAAAATATTATATAAATATATATATTTATGTTATTATTTTACTCTTTTTTTTCTTAAAGAGGATTATATATTATGGAATTACAAATAGAAGGTAAAACAATTGCTTTATCAGAGGCAGGCTGGTTAGAAAACTTAGACGAATGGAATGAGGAGATAGCAAAAGGCATTGCAATCAATGAAAAAGTGGAATTAACAGACGAACATTGGGATATTATAAATCTGGCTCGTGAATATTTTGAAGAAAATTCAATGGTGGCAGAACCGCGTAAATTTTCAAAACTTATGGCTACAAAATACAGCAAAGACAGATCAAGCAGTAAATATCTATATGGTTTGTTTCCGTATGGTCTAATTAAATCTGCTAATAAAGTCGCAGGTTTGCCTCGTCCAAAAGGCTGTAGTTAATTACAAAATCTACAAATACATCCACAACAAAGGGACATGTCCCCTTGTTAAAAACTCTCACCAATAAGGTATCAAAATTATGACAAAAAAAATAGCCATTTTACCGGGCGATGGCATAGGACCCGAGATAATAAAATCTGCCACCGATGTTTTAAAATTCATCAATACAAAACATAATCTGGGATTTGAATTGGAATACTCTGATATTGGTGGGGCAGGTTATGATGCGTGCAAAAAACCATTGCCAGAGGCAACTTTAAAACTTTGCCAAGATGCCGATAGTGTTCTGCTCGGTGCTGTCGGTGGTTATCAATATGATAATCTACCACGAGATATGCGTCCGGAGCGAGGATTGCTCGCTATCCGCCGGGAGCTTGATTTATTTTCAAATTTGCGTCCGGCGATTTTATATCCCCAACTTGCAAGCGCTTCTTCCTTAAAAGATGAGATAGTAGCAGGCTTGGATATTATGATTGTCCGCGAACTCACAGGGGGGATATATTTTGGCGAACCTCGTGGCATAAAAACCGATGAAAACAATAAAAAAATAGGCTTTAATACTTTGGTATATAACGAAGATGAAATAAAAAGAATTGCCAAGAGTGCATTTGAAATCGCTAACAAAAGAGACAAAAAACTATGCTCGGTGGACAAAGCCAATGTTTTGGAGGTGTCCGAATTATGGCGAGAGGTAGTAATAGATGTTGCCAAAGATTACCCCCAGGTTGAATTATCCCATATGTATGTAGATAATGCCTCAATGCAGTTGGTAAAAGACCCCAAACAATTTGATGTGATTTTAACCGGCAATATGTTCGGTGATATTTTATCCGACACGGCGGCACAACTCACAGGCTCAATCGGGATGTTGCCATCTGCCTCACTTGATAAAAACAACAAAGGTATGTATGAGCCAATTCACGGCTCTGCCCCTGACATTGCAGGCAAAAATATCGCCAATCCGCTGGCGACAATTTTATCCGTATCTATGATGCTAAAATACAGTTTTAATCTGCCAGAACAAGCCGCTGAAATTGAAAATGCCGTCGGCAAAGTTTTGGATAAAAACCTTAGAACTGCCGACATAACAGACAAAAACTGCTCTGTTGTTTCCACCTCACAGATGGGCGATGCTATTTTGGAGAGTTGAAATAGGAGTTATGAGTGTTATTTGAAAAACAAACATACCAACAAGACTGCATTAACAACATAAATCAAGCGGTATCTGATATTGATTTTAAAAATGCTGATTATTCGTGCCTTGCCGATAATTTAAAAACTATTGCCTGCGACAATAATTATCATCAATTTGAAATAAATAAAAAACCTCGTCTTGATGTTTTAATGGAAACCGGCACTGGCAAAACTTTTGTTTATTTGCAAACAATTTTTGAATTAAATAAAAACCACAAACAAAATAAATTTATCATAGTTTTGCCACGAGTTGCAATTAAACTTGGGGTCGTTCAACAAATAGAATTAACCAAACAATATTTTTATAACCTTTATAAAAAACACATAAACATTATAGACTACCCCAAAGATAACCTCCAAAGAATTCAACAAGACTTTATTAAATCAGATAATTTGCAAGTTTTAATTATGACTAATAGTGCTTTTAATTCAATCAAAACCAACAATATCAACAAAAGATTTGAAGGCTTAATAGCACATAAAAGCACTTGGGGCGGAATTGCCTCTAAAAATCCTATTGTGATAATTGATGAGCCTCATCTTTTAAAAGCGAGCAAAACCACAGAAAAATTAGAACAGTTAAAAAATTCTTTATTTATCCGCTTTGGTGCGACCTATCCTGCTGATGAAAATCATAAACTCTCAAATGTAGTTTATATGTTAGATAGTATATCCGCATTCAATCAATATTTGGTAAAACGCATTGGGGTAAGCACAATTTTTGCCCCACAAGAGACGGACAATATAAAAATAGGTAACATTCAACCAAAAGTCAAATTTAAAGTCCATTATCAAATCAACAACCAACTCTACCAACAAGAAATTTTTATCAACAATGACATCGGAGCCATAACAGGATTAAAAAATTATCAAGGCATAAGTGTTGTTAAAATCAATAAAAACAAAATATTTTTAAGCAATGGGGAAACTTTGCAACCTGATTTAAAATATGATTTAAGTGATGGTGAGATAACCTGTATGATAACAGAGACGATAAATCTACACTTCAAAAAAGAACAAAAACTTTTCAAACAAAACATCAAAGCATTAAGTTTATTTTTTATCCCTAATATTGCCGATTTCAGAGGCGACAATGCAAGGATTAAAAATATATTTACCAAAGAATATAAAAAAATTCGCCAACGGGTTTATCGGAAAAGCACAGACAAAAAATATAAAAAATATTTAGATCAAGACTATAAAGATGGAGTTTTACAAGTAGCCGAAGGTTATTTTTCAGGTGACAAAGGCACAGCCGAGAAAAAAATAGCCGATGGAATTGATTTAATTTTATCAAAAAAAGAAAAATTATTATCTTTTGCTACACCATTGCGATTTATTTTTTCTATCTGGGCATTGCAAGAGGGCTGGGATAATCCTAATATTTTCACTATTTGTAAAATTGCCACCTCAAACCGGGACACCTCTCGCCGCCAACAAGTAGGACGAGGTTTGCGAATAGCCACCAACCAACAGGGTCGCCGTTTAACTTTTGACTTTAACGATGAAAACCCTCATAAATTTTATGATATAAATACCCTTGATATGGTAGTATCAGGACAAGAAAAAGACTTTATCCACAATATTCAAAATGAAATTTTAACATCAAGTTATAGCATCACAGGCGACACAATAAATAATGATATTTTAAAAAATAATGGGTTAAGAGATCGCGAGGCATCTCATTTATTGGACATATTAGAGGACAACAACATAATATCCTATGATGAAATAGCAGATGATTATACACTCAACAGCCCAATTTTAGAATTTTTAAATAATCATCAAGATAAAATATCAAGTAGCAGAATAACTGCCGATAGATTTGATTTTATTAAAAACCTATTTAAACAAAACCATATCAATGCCATCACAGATAATAATAAAAAATCAAAAAAACAAGTTAAAATTCGTCCAGATAAATTTAAAAGTTTTAAAAATCTATGGGAGAGCCTCAACAAAAAATCAAAAATTGTCTATCAAAATATTCAGCAACAGCAACTTATCCGGGACATAACAAATAACTTTAATCAAGAGCCAATTCAACCACAAAAAATAATAATCATCCAACAAAAATACAATAGCCAAACCAACGAAATAGAGGACACCAAAGAGCGAAGCGGCAACAAAATAAACTTTTTTCAACAACAAAATAAAAGTGAATATATAACCAAATTTGCCGAAGAGCAAAAACTACCACTGCATTTTGTCATAAGTTTATTTAATGATATTGATAACAACAAATTTAACCACAACCCACAACTTGCTAAATCTGTATTGATAGAGACAATAAAAAATAAAATTCATCAAAGTATGATAACAAGTGTTGGTTACAAATTTAACCAAACTTCAATTTATGCTAATGATTTACAAGATGAAAACGGCAAATTAAAAAATAATATCCAATACACCCTATTAGGACATTTTATTGATGAGGACAGCAAACCCAAAGATGAGTTTTTATATGATAGTGTTGTCTATGATTCAAACATTGAAAAACAAAGCATAATATCCGATACCACAAAAATAAATAACGACACCATAACAGTTTTTGCCAAATTGCCAAAAATAAATATCCCCACCCCATACAAAACCTATAATCCAGATTTTGCCTATTTAATTGAAAAAAGCAGTGGCAAACAACTTTTTTTAATAGTTGAAACCAAAGGATATGAAAAACACAGCGATATTCCAGAGCAAGAGCAACAAAAAATAGAATATGCTAAAATATTTTTCAAAAACCTACAAAAAGAATTGCCGGCGATACAAATAAAATACCAGACAAGAATAACAGGACAAAAATTAACTGATATTTTAGGAGAACAATAATTATGCTAATAAGTAAAAATGAAATAATAACAAAAATATCCCAAGGAGAGGATTCAACTATTGAATTTAAAGAAAAAATAACAAATAAAGATTCAATGGCAGATGAAATAACGGCTTTTGCAAACGGCAAAGGCGGTATTATTTTAATTGGCATAAATGATAATGGTGATGTTATAGGCATTCCATTAAAAAAAATTAAAAAAATAGAGAAAACAATTATTGAAATTTGTAATGATAGCATAAAACCTGCCATCAATATTTTTACTGAAAAACTAACAATAAATGATAAAAATATTTTAAAAATAAATGTTCCGTATAGTTTATTTGTCCATAAGAGTTCCAGAGGTTATTTTATCCGTCAAGGTAGCAGTAAAAGAGAAATGATGCCAGATCAATTATCAAGATTGATGCAAAGTCGCTCACAAGCAAGAATCATCCGTTTTGACGAACAAGCCGTGCCAAATACTGATATTAAAACTTTACAAAAAGATCTTTATAGTCGTTTTATATCAAACCCTGATATGGATAAAAAAGCAAAACTACACAAACGAAATTTATTAAGCAAAGATGGTAATGCCACGGTGGCAGGAGTGTTAATGTGCACTAATAAATCTTGTGAATATCTTTATAATAGTTTTATTCAAGCTGTTTATTATACTAGCAATGTAAAAGATGCAAATTATCAAATTGATGCCAAAGATTTTAAAAGTTCTTTGGACAACCAAATAATTGATGCTTATAAATTTGTTGAAAAATACAATAAAATATCTGCCACAAAAAATATTGGCAGATTAGAAAAACCGCAATATAATATGAGAGCAGTTTTTGAGGCGATTGTAAATGCCGTAGTGCATCGTGATTACTCAAAACATGGTTCAAAAATCCGGTTATTTTTGTTTGATGACAGGTTAGAGATAATAAGTCCTGGTTTATTGCCAAACACCATAACAGTAGACACATTAGCAGATAATCAGGTAACACGCAATGAATTGTTAACTCGCCTTTTGTCAGAGATTCAATTAGATGAAAATGTTAAGGTTGGTAGAGTTTATTTTTTGGAACGAAGAGGCGAAGGAGTAGGAATAATCTTGCGAGAAAGCTTGCAATTAAGTGACAAAAAACCAATTTATGAAATGATAGGAGAGGAGTTGAAACTTACCATTTTTGCTGCCGAATCTTTACAGAATAAAAACAACTAAACTATAAAACTTATGATAAACAAAAAAACAGCCCATGATAATGGCATTAAAATTATAGATAGCAAAAATTTGTTATCTGATAAAGATAATGATTTAATTGAAAAATTAAAAAAGTTATTGCCACAGGTGATAAATGTGGATAATCAAATTGACACCAAAGCCTTAAACGATATTGTTGATATATCAGCTACCACAGCAAATAATCAAGGATACGAGTTAACCTTTGCAGGCAAGGGATTAGCAAAAGCTGCCGCCTCTGCCCCTACCATCAAAGAACTAAAAACTATAAGTACACAAAGCAAAGATTATGATAATACAGAAAATGTTGTTATCCGTGGCGATAACTTAGATGTTTTGAAAATTTTAAGTGCCAATTATTTTAATCAAATCAAAATGATTTATATTGACCCACCCTATAACACCAAGTCTGAAAACTTCATTTACAAAGATAATTTTAAAAAATCCGATAATGATTTAATTGAAAATTTTGCAATGGACGAGGACCAAATAGATTTTCTCCAAAATGTTTATGGCACACGTTCGCATAGTGGCTGGCTCTCTTTTATGTATCCTCGATTAAAATTAGCCCGCGATTTATTAAAAGATGATGGTGTAATTTTTGTAAGCATTGATGACAACGAACAAGCCAATTTAAAAATCATGTGTGATGAGATTTTTGGCGAGGATAATTTTGTTACGAGTTTTATCTGGGAGAAAAAAAAGAAACCAGCATTTTTACATAAAAATGTTGGAAAACTTGCAGAGTATATATTATGCTATACAAAAAATAACAATAATTCTTTTGCTTTTTCTGTTGAAGAAACAGAAGCAGGAAAAAGAACACCTATCAACAATGCTGGCAATACAAAAGCAATTTTAACAATTCCGAAAGGCAGTGTGAATTTTGACTTAAAAGATC